>ERZ773045.915-NODE-915-length-14188-cov-85.067926_pt1 | contig 14188 bp, 12 predicted proteins | sample MGYA00580635_ERZ773045 | MGnify/ENA primary metagenome ERZ773045 (study PRJEB29015, sample SAMEA2738115) | human oral metagenome | biome: human oral; feature: human-associated habitat; material: saliva | place: China | collected 2261 ...
TTACCGCCTACTGGTTTTCAAGACCAGCTCCTTCGGCCGCTCGGACAACCATCCATACGCACCAGAGACCGGCATTTTATGGCAATACCGTGCCGCAGGGCACTACGAGATTATCTCATGCGATAAGCTTTCTGTAAATCGCGCACCAACGATGGTGCTTCCGGCAATGAGGAGGACTCATGAGAGCAATTATTGAGAACAGTCACGGTGGACCTGAGGCCCTGACAATCAGCGAAGTACCCGCCCCCGTACCTCGCTCCCACGAAGTTCTCATCCGCGTACACGCCGCCGGAATCAACCGCGCCGACGCCCTGCAGCGCCGCGGATTCTACCCGCCGCCCGCCGGCGCGAGCGCCATCTACGGCCTCGAAGTAGCCGGCGTTATCGAAGCGGTCGGTGAAGGCGCCTCCGTGGAGAACCGAGGCACCCCCGTCATGGCGCTCCTCGCCGGAGGCGGCTACGCCGACTACGTGACCGTACCGGTCGACCACGTGCTACCCGTACCCGAACAGCTGAGCTTCGCCGAAGCCGCCGGCATTCCCGAAGTCGCGGCAACCGTCTACTCGAACCTGGTGCTCACCTGCGGTATGAGCATGAACCCCGCCGAAAACCTCAAGGAAGACGGCGAACCCGCGGTGGTGCTCATTCACGGTGGTACCGGCGGTATCGGTGTGCACGCCATCCAGCTGGCGCTCGCCGCAGGTACCCGTGTGTTTGCGACCGTCAGCACTGAGGAAAAAGCAGAATATGTGCGCTCACTAGGTGCGGAACCCATTATTTATACCGAACATTCGTTCCGTGAAGTTCTGCTGGCTGAAACTGGCGGACGCGGCGCCGACTACATCCTCGACGTCGTGGGCGGAAAGTACCTGGACGACAATCTGCACACCCTCGCCGACGGCGGGCACCTGTGCATTATCGGTCTGATGGGCGGTGCCAAAGCAGAAGTGAACCTGGGGTACATGCTCTCCCGCCGCCTGTCGGTGCACGCTACGAGCCTACGTACCCGCTCCGACCGACAGAAGGCTGAGATTCTGCGCGGCGTACGCGAACACGTGCTGCCACTCATCGAATCCGGCAGGATTGGCGTGGGCCTGGACCGTATCTTCGACATGGAGGATGCGCCCGCCGCCCACGAGTACTTCGACTCCGGTCAACACCGCGGCAAGATTGTGCTGCGCATGGTCTAGAAATCGCTGTGCTCCCCGTGGCGTCGCATCAGGTGGGTGCCGCATCAGGTGGGTGCCGCGGGGAGCGTTGCGTGAGGGGCGTGATGAAAATCTGGGTCGAAATGATTATCTGACTGCTGACATCTCGTCACTAAAAGAGATTTAGGGTAACCTAAGTGTAGGGAGGTTTGCGGGTCGCCACAGAGCCCAACGCCGGCAACCTCCACAGACCAACCAATACGGCACACACACCACGCAGAGGAGGACACATGGGACTTAAAAGCTACCTGCAATCACGCCGCGACGACGCCGAACTCGGCAAGGGTATCTGGCGCCGATCCCACGACCGGTTCATTCGCGGTATTGACCGCTTCCACCAGGTCCTCGAACGCCTAGCGGCAACCGATTCGTCCGCCTCCATGATCGAGCTCATCGTGCCGGACGCCAACGCACTCGCCGACCTCATCCCGCGCGTGCGTGCAGTCGCCATGGAAGCGCACCGCCTCGCCCCCAGCGACGGCGATATTCCCGCCTCCCCATTCGGCACCTACTCCGACCTGAACCGCGCCCTCTCCAAGGCGGGTAACGCCGTGGCACTCTGCGCGGAAGCACTCGCCATGGCACGCTGCTTCGGCGAATGCGCCACCGGATGCGACCGCCAGGTGAGCGTGCACCGCCGCGTGGAAACCGTCATCCAGCACATTGAGGATGCCGAATGTCTGATTCAGCGCGCCCAGAAGGAAGCCTCCGGCGAGCTGATCTTCGACGATGGAATCCCCGTGGGCCGCACCCAACTGGTTGAGGCATAGCGCCGGTTGAGGTATGGCGCCGGGCCTAAATTGCGGTCAACAGGCGAGTTAGTTTGATGTGCACTTCAACAGACGATACGCTTAAAGAGGAGGTGTAGGACGCTTCTTATGCGGTTCCGTCACAATGGAGGTGACGACACAATGCGATGGTACGCGCGGAAGAACCGCAGGCTTTTTCCTGCCCCTCTACGGCACAACCCAATGCATATACAATTCACGGAAGAAGTCACACACCATGTTTGAATTCCACCGCAATGAGCGTGCGCGTCAGCTGCGCCCCAGCCTCTCACGCTCTTGGCTCCTCGTGCGCGCCAACTCCTCCGAAGAAGTTTTTGAAGAGGCCTTCGAATCCGAGGCTGACTCCATCATCATCGACCTCGAAGACGGCTGCCCCGCCGAAGAGAAGGACGCCGCCCGCGAACAGGTCGTCCGTATGCTCAACTCCGGCGTCGTCGCATGGGTGCGAATCAACGCCATCACCACCGAACACTGGTGGAAGGACGTCAAGGCCCTCAAGAACGTGAAGGGGCTGCGAGGCGTCATGCTCGCTACCGCAGAGCACGCCACCGACATTGACCGCACCGCAGCCGAGCTGCCCCCCGGAACCCCCATCATCGCGCTGATTGAGTCCGCACTCGGCGTGCACCACTCCGTCGAAATTGCCCGCGCAATCGGCACTTTCCGCCTCGCATTCGGCGCAGGCGACTACCGCCGCGACACCGGCTCCTCCGCAACCCCCATGGCGCTCGCCTACGTGCGTTCGCAGCTGGTCATCGCCTCCACCCTGGGCGGTCTGCCCGGCCCCATCGACGGCCCGACCCTCGGCGCATACGGCGCTGACCTCTCCAAGGCATGCGGCTACGCGAACGACCACGGCATGACCGGTAAGATCACCCTGGACATCCGCCAGACCGAGACCATCAACGCGGCATTCTCCCCGAGCGAGATCGAAATCGAAGAAGCACACCAGATGCTCGACGTGCCCCTCGACGGCCCCCGCGACGGCTCCTACCTGCCGCGTTACCTGCGTGCAAAGAAGGTCAAGGAACTCGCCAAGGTTTACGGCCTGTGGGGCAAGACCGACAGCGACTTCCAGCGTGCATCCAAGTAAGGTGCTCGCCTAAAGTACACGCGTAAAAAGCCGCACATCCGGCTCCCAACATAGGGAATCGGATGCGCGGCTTTTGTCTGCCTGAAACCTCTCACGATGCTACAGCCTGGCGGGCTGCCGGTCAGCAACCTAGTTGCGGGGCGATTTGCCGCCCGTCAGCGCATGAGCGCACACGTACGAAGTCGCCAAAGAAATCACAATCGGCACCAGGAACGAGGTGTCATCCTCATACACGGAACGGTAGAAGAACCACACCGCCAGGGAAACCACCAGCGCCAACACGTACACCAGAGCAAAACGCATCGTGGGGCTCATCGGGCGTGCAGGGCCCGCAGCGGCGCGACCTGCCTGCGCACGGCCACTCTGGCGCTTAGCGGATGCGGATCGAGAAGACATGAGAATCTCCTAAAGTTCGACGGTGACATCTTTGAGAAAACGACAACTCTCAGATGCTAAAAACCGCCGCAACACACCGGAAACCGGCACGCGTTACGGCGGATGTGGAGCCCCCAGTGGGATTCGAACCCACGACCTTTTCTTTACGAGGGAAATGCTCTACCCCTGAGCTATAGAGGCGCATATGCTGCCGTTCTCAACTGCCCGAAAGCAACCGGCGAACAGTGCATACCCCGCAATAGTACCAAAAAGGCGGGGGAGAGGCTAATTACTTTCAACACCGGCCCCGCAGCTGGGAGCAGGCGACAGGGCAGCTATGGTGTGCACTGCATTCACCCCGCAAACCCGCCCGAAGATAGGGAATGTTCAGGGCAGGGGCATACAATAAACCCTGTAACCACGGCGGCTGAGCGCACCTCACAGTGCACCTTAACCACAGACTGATTGACCACAGACTGATTACTCACAGGCCAGCCCGCCACCCGTAGAGAGAGGAACCCCCATGACTTCACCCCTCAACCGCCGCACCCTGCTGCTGGGCGTAGTGCCCGCCGCCGCCCTGGGACTGAGCGCATGCGGTTCCAGCTCCTCCCAGCCCTCCGCATCGGCATCTGCAAGCGGTTCGGCGAGCGCATCTGCAAGCACCGCCGCTACCTCCACGAGCGCTTCGGCATCCGCTGACCCCTCGGCTTCGGCAACCGCTGATGACGGCTACGTCGGTTACCGCCTCAACCGCGAAGTACCCGGTGCAGGCACCGCAACCCTGTACACCGACTACCAGTGCCCCTACTGCGCCAAGGCAGAACCCAAGTTCGAAGAAGCCGCCAAGAAGCTTGACGGCATCATGAACGTGACCGTGCGTCACATGCCGCTGAACATGCACGCCAACGCCGTACCCGCCGCGCTCGCCGTAGAAGCCGCAGCAGCTCAGGGTAAGCACGTTGAAATGGCGAACAAGCTCTTCGCCACCCAGAACGACTGGAAGAACATCAAAGAACGCGATAAGCTGCGCACCCTCTTCAATGACTACGCCAAGGAACTGGGCCTGAATACCGAAGAATTCGACAAGGTCCTACTAGCCTCAGACACCGTTAAGCCCATTCAGCGCGACTACGAGCACGCCGTCAAGATTGGTGTGAAGGGCACCCCCACCTTCGCCGTGAACGACAAGGTCGTTGAGGGTCTGGATTCCTCCTCCTCGGTGGACGACCTGGTCAGCACCTTCAAGCGTGAAGCTGGCGTGAAGTAGTGGCGCACATTCAGCTCTCCGGCGGTCAGCGCGCCGAAATCCACCCGGACGGGTTCAGCGACCACGGCTACGTCCTCGAAATCGGTGGCGCCGAGCAGTCCCACGTGGACGTGCAGAACCCCGACTACGTGTTCTACGAGTACCTGCGCCGCATCGCAAACGCGGTGGATGCGCTCGCACCCGCCGGCGAACCCATCACCGCCGCACACCTGGGCGCCGGTGCGCTCACCCTCGTGCGTTACATTCAGGCGACCCGCCCCGGCTCCCGCCAGGTTGCCGTGGATATTGAGCCCGAGCTCATGGGCTTCGTGACGGACCGCCTGCCGCTACCCGCAGGCACCGACTGCCGGTTGGTGGTGGGGGACGCCCGCGAGCAGCTGGCGAACCTGCCCGAACTGCTGGGCGTGCCCGGCTTCGACGCGATTATCCTCGATATCTTCACCGGCATGGATGCGCCCGCCCACCTGGCGAATCGCGACTTCTACCGCGAACTCAAGGACGCCCTGAACGAGCGCGGCATGGTTGCCATCAACGTGGGTGACGACGCGGGTCTGCCCTTCTTCCAGCTGCAGGCAACCGCCATGCTGGAAGTTTTCGACCACGTGTGGTGCCTGTGCGAAAGTTCCATGATTAGCGGGCAGAATGAGGGCAACCTCGTGCTGGTTGGTACCGCCCGTGAGCTGGACGAGGACACCCAGGACTGGCTGTACGCCCTGGGCCCGCATCCGGCGGAGGTGCTCACCACCGACGAGCTGCGCGACCTGCTGGACGAGCTGGCTGAGAGCTAAACCCGGCATACAAAACCGTTGAGGCAGGTACCAACCAGGTACCCGCCTCAACGGTTTTCTCTATGGGTTTTCTATAGGGGTTTTCTATATGCCGCGCGCCGCACGCTGGCAGAATTTGGATTTTTACTCGGGACTTTGGTTTTACTCGGGATTTTGGTTTTACTCAGGTAGCGGCATGGGAACGGGGTCCTCGCCGTCATCCTTCTGTTTGGGGGAACCGCCCTTCGTGGTGGTGAGCGTAATACCCACACTCGCGGTCATCAGCAGGCAGATTGCCAGCCAACGAATCGGGCCGGTCTCCTGATCCAGCAACGCCCAACCGGCAATCGCCGCAATCGCCGGTTCCATGCTCATCAGCACGCTAAACACCTGATGCGGCAGGTTACGCAGAGCCATCAGCTCCGCACTATAGGGAATCACCGAAGCGAACATCGCGGTACCAAAAATCATGAGGAGCAGCATCGGATCCTGCGCCGCATTCCACATCGGCTGAGGAGCCGGAACAACCGCTGCCACCGGGGCAATGAATGCGGCACCAACAAGAATCGCAACCGCCAGACCGCTCGCACCCGGAACCAGGGCACCCACCTTCGCGCTCGAGCGAATATACAGCGCCCAGAACACGCCAGCAATCAGCGCGAACGTCAGACCCAGGTAGTCGGTATCCTTACCGACCGCCGCCTCATAGCCGAGCACCAGCATGCCCGCCAGAGCGCAGAGCACCCATACCGCGTCGCGGAGCCTGCGCGTCAGCATGGACGCCAACGCCAGCGGGCCCAAGAACTCCACCGCAACCGCCAAACCAATCGGGATGCGGTCAATCGCGCAATAGAAGAAGCCGTTCATCAGACCGAAAGTCATACCGAAAATGATGACGGCATGCCACTGCTCCTTCGACCACGACAGCGCACCCGGCGGCATTTCGCCGCCGCGGCGGGTATGCCAACGCGCCGCCAACCACACGGCGCTACCCACCACAATGGAAGCAATCGCCAGGCGGCTGACACTAATAGCCAGAGCGCCAAACAGCGGGAAAAGAGTAATCGCGAACGCGGCACCGAACTGCAGCGATGAGCAGGACATCAGCACAAACATAATGCCCAGTGCGGGGCGTTGAGATGAAGTATGCGGCATGATTCTCCTTCCTGCGCCTCACAAGGCGGTACTTCTCCACGTGTGCATGCTGTGCCGCTACGGGGCAGAACGAACGCTCCAATAGCGCCGTTTAAAGAGCGCGCCCCCCGGGCAACACGAGATACTATCCTACTCGTTACCCGGGGGGGGGGCTAGAAGCCGTTGACACGGCTACAGTTCAGTAGATTAGAGGCCCTTCGCCTCACGGTCAGCCTTAATCTGTTCAGCCGACGGAATCGTAATAGAGTTAGTCGCCATCTGCGCAATATCCACCGCGTGCGCATCCACCGCACCCGGCAGGTAATGGTCCGCATCCTCCAGCGTGCCGTCCTCCTGCGCCTTCTTCTGCGCACGAGCGTGAGAAATCGAAATACCGATACTCGCCGCCACCAGCAGAGCAATAGCAACCCAACGAACCAGGCCGGTAGCCTCACCAAGCATCACAATACCCACAGCCGCCGCAATCGCAGGCTCCAGGGACAGCACCACGCTATAAATGTGCGCGGGCAGCAGACGCAGCGAAGAAACCTCACCCAGCGCCGGCAGGGCAGAAGCCAGCAGACCCATCAGGCAGCCAATAGCCAGCAGGTGCACATCCTGGGTGACCTTCAACAGGTTATTGCCGCTTATCAGGAACGGGAACGGCAGAACCAGCAGGGTAGAGACAACGTTACCCACGACCATGCCGCCCATACCCGGAATCAGAGCGCCAACCTTCTCAGTCGCCAGAATATAGGCGGCACGAGAAATAGCGGTCAGGATTGCGAAAACCACACCCATCAACGCGAAATCTTCAGGCTTCGCCTGGGACTCAGCAGTCAGAATCGCCATGCCCGTAAATGACAGAGCAATCCACACCAGGTCCAGCTTACGGCGCGACATAACCGTCGCCAGCACCAGCGGACCCATAAACTCAATAGCCACCGCAATTGCTAGCGGAACCTGCTCAATAGCCACATAGAAGAAGGCATTCGCACCGGTCAGGGCGACACCGAGGACAATGACCGCCATCCACTGCTGACGGGTCCACGAACGAATCTGCGGGCGGAAGAACACCCACAGCAGGATAGAAGATGTCAGCAGGCGCAGAGCGACCACGCCCCAGGGCCCCAAATCGCCCATGAGCTGCTTGGCAAGAGCCGCACCGAACTGCGCCGAAATAATCGCGCCGGTCGCGTACGCAACACCCAGCCCCTGAGTCGCCAGGGGAGAACGCGCAGCATTGGGCGTATGGGTGGAAGAAGTCATAGTATTCCTTAGGATTCAGAAGAGGTATTAGCCGCTATCTGTCATCAGGCGCAACCCGAATCTCCGTGAAGCAGGTCACGCACTATGCAAACAATGAATAGTGTGTAATCTACGACAATTTTACGCGCTTTAAAATTGGGCGCAAATAAAGACCAAAACACCCTAACAAGCGATCAAAAACCTCCACGCCCTCGGTGAAATTTCACCCCCCAAACCCCACCACAGGCCCCATATTCAGGAAAAATTCACCAAGCCGTGATTTACTGAGAGCATGCTTGACCCGAAGAAGTCTCTATTCGATGAAGACGGCAACCCCCGTCCCGCACTGACCACCACCCTCGACAACGTACTGCGCATGCAACGACCGCTCGCGCTGTCCATCGTCAAAAAACTGCGTGAAGCACACCCCGACGAAACCCCCGAACAAATCCACAAGCGCCTCGACCGCACCTACCTGCGTGACATCACCGCCATCGGCGGCGTCACCGGCGCATCCGCATTCGTGCCCGGCGTCGGCACCGTCACCTCCATGAGCCTGTCCGCGCTCGCAGTCGGCGGCTACCTCGAACGCACCGCACTCTACGCCCAGGCAGTCGCAGAACTGCACGGCGTGCACGTACACGACGCCGAAACCGCCCGCTCCATGGTCATGGCAATCATGCTCGGCGACGAAGGCTCCCAGCTCATGAACACCGTGCTGCTGCAGACCGGCAAGGCAGGCGGCGTCTCCAACAAGTGGGGCATGCTACTCGGCAACTCCTCCAACGGCAAGATGTTCAGCGTCGAACGTACCATCCGAAACATGTTCATCCGCCGCTTCCTCACCCGCCAGACCGGTGCACTGCTCGGCCGCGCCCTGCCCTTCGGTGTGGGCGCAATCGTTGGTGGCGGCGCAAACCTGACCCTCGGCAAGGACGTTGTGCGCAACACCCGCCAAGCCTTCGGCGACGCACCCGCCTACTTCCCCGCAGAGCTCATGATTACCCCGCGTGCACCGCGCGTACAGGGCGGCGAAGGTTCGGAAGGCTCCTCCAGCGTGGCTGGCTCCCTGCTCAAGGGCGTCAAAGACGCAGGTAAGGCAGCTGGCAAGGTCTTCACCCGCGGCAAGGGCAACGACACCGAAACCGGCCACCGCCGCATGCTCGGCCGCTAAACCTGCTGGCTAACAGAACATAGCAAAGACCCAAACACACTAAAGACCCCGAATCCCTGAATGCAGGGACCCGGGGTCTTTTATTTATATCTTCGCTACGGACTAAGCGTTCTTCGCGTGATCCAGCAGCTGAGCCGCAATACCGTTATAGGTGTGCGGAGTCAGAGCCGACAGACGCGCCTCAGCCTCGGGGGACAGGCCCAGCGTAGCTACGAACTCCTTCAGGCGAGCGGCATCCACGCGGTGACCGCGAGTCAGCTCCTTCAGACGCTCATACGGGTTCTCCATGCCCGGAACACCCGCGATAGCCTCAGCACGCATCACCATCTGGATCGCCTCAGCCAGAACCTCCCAGTTCGCATCCAGATCAGCGGAAATAACCTCGGTCGCAATATCCAGACGCTCAAGACCCTTCACCACATTGGAGATAGCCAGCACCGAGTGACCAAATGCCACACCAATATTGCGCTGCGCCGAGGAGTCAGTCAGGTCACGCTGCCAACGAGAAGTCACCAGGGTCGAACCCAGCGAATCCAGCAGAGCGTTGGAGAGCTCCAGGTTAGCCTCCGCATTCTCAAAGCGAATCGGGTTCACCTTATGCGGCATGGTCGACGAACCGGTCGCACCAGCCACCGGAATCTGACGGAAGAAACCAATCGAAATGTAGCTCCACACATCGGTGCAGAGGTTGTGCAGCACGCGGTTGAAATGAGCGATATCCGAGTACAGCTCAGCCTGCCAGTCGTGCGACTCAATCTGAGTAGTCAGCGGGTTCCAGGTCAGACCCAAGTGCTCCACAAAACCACGAGAAATCTTCTGCCAATCAGCGCTCGGCACCGACGCATAGTGCGCCGCGTAAGTACCGGTCGCGCCATTAATCTTGCCGAGGAACTCGGTCGCCTTCACGTGCTTGACCTGGCGCTTCAGGCGGTAGGCGAGCACGCCCAGCTCCTTACCCAGGGTGGAGGGGGTAGCCGGCTGACCGTGAGTACGGCACAGCATCGGCACGTTGCGCCCTTCCTCAGCCAGCTTCAGCAGAACTTCAATCAGGTTCTCAGCGGCAGGAACCCACACGTTCTCAACAGCATCCTTGATGCCCAGCGCGTACGCGAGGTTGTTAATGTCCTCAGAGGTGCAACCGAAGTGAACCAGCGGCACCAGGTGGCCCAGGCCCAGGCCCTCCAGGCGGCGGCCAATGTAGTATTCGACAGCCTTCACATCGTGAACGGTGACAGCCTCAATCTCAGCCAGCTCCGCCACAGAATCAGCGTTGAAATCGGTCACAATGGCGCGCAGGCCCTTCTTCTGCTCCTCGCTCAGCGGGGACAGACCCGGCAGCACCTCGTGCTCGCACAGGTAAATGAACCACTCAACCTCAACGTGAATGCGGTCGCGGTTCAGCGCCGCCTCAGAAAGGTAGTTGGTCAGCGGTGCGGTGGCGGATGCGTAGCGTCCGTCGAGGGGGCCCAGCGCAAGTTCGCCGGTGCCCAGGTCAATACGGCCAGAAGGCAAGAAGGTGTTATTGGTGTGAGACATAACTTTATTTTTGCATGAATTCGCTGAAAAAAAGAGGCGGGCAGAGCATATGGACGTGATGGGTGGTTCGGTTAGCTGCAGAAATATGACAAAACGAGGTGCTGCGGGAGGGGCGTTTTTCGGGTCTTAAGGGCGCAAAACGTGCGAATTTTTCGAAACAAGCCTGAGTTATCCACAGGTTGACGCACTCGGCCTGCACAGTCACCGCGGCAGATTTAGCCTAAAACAAACCCGAACACAGGACAGAAACAGGCACACAAACAACCAGTCCAACCATCGAAAGGACGCCCCATGAACACAATCGTCGACACCGCACCGCCTCCCGCACCCCACCTGCCCAGAATCGAACCAACCGATATCCTCCGCGCAGCAGGACACATGGGCATCGGCACCGCCGCCGGCCACGCCCTCGCCGAGCAGCTCATGGCCGCAGCCGCTCTCGCCCGCGCCAAAGGCGCAGAACTCGCCCACAGGATGCGCACCGAAGCCCAAGAAATCCGCACCGCACACCAACGCGCCAACGAACTCAACGGCGACCGGTGGGCATCCGAAGCCGGACGCGCCTACCGGCGACAACTCGAAGAACACCGAGAAAAAATCCGCAACCAAGCCGAACAAGCCGAAGGCACCGCCGCCATGATCGCCGCCGCCGGAGAAGAACTCGCCAACGACCTCACCGGCAAAGCGCAGGCAATCAAAGCCGCCGCCTCCGCCGTAGATAACCTACTCGGCAAAATTGCCGACGGTGCCGCCGACGCCCTCGAAAAACTCAATCCCGGCGAAATCATCGCCCGCTCAGGCGTGCAAAAAGCCCAGTCAACGCTCGATTCGCTCATGCGCGTGAATCTGCCCGACGGGCTGAGCTCGCTCATCCGAACCCACTAACCTCACACTAGGAGAAACCATGCTTACCGGACCCACCGTTGCGCCCATCGGTGACCTCAGCAACTCCGCAGGGCCCACCGCAGGCACCATCAGCGTTGAGCTTGAAGAAATGCCCGCCATCGCTGACGGGCTCGATACGGTCAGTCGCACCTGCGCCGACCGCACCATGCCCATTCTCGGTATCGCCGCTGAAACTCGTCTTTTCCTCGGCATCAACGGACGCGCCCAGCAGGCTGCTGGCCTCTGCGCCGGCCTCGCTACAGACCTCGGTATTAGCGCCGCAAAGTTCGGTGCCACCGCAGTCGCCGTCCGAGTCGCCCACAGCTCCTACCTGCAGACCGAAAATATTGTCGCAGGCTGGTTCGAATCCATGGGCATCGCAAAGGACGGCAAGCTACCCGACGGACGCAGCACCCGAGACCACCTGCGCGGCCTCATCGCTGGAGAACCCGGCGAAGCTGCCTACCTCTTGAAGCTCACCATTCCCGAGCTCGGGTACTTTTCGGCATCTCGGACGCTGCCACGTTCGCCTGTTGTAGCAGTCGTCCTCTTCGGTCTCACCGCCTACATGGATGTGAAATGGAACCCGGAAATTGCGCATCACCGTATTGCAGGCAGACTTTCTGCGCTGACAGGAATACCTCAGGAATTCATTGAAATAGGCATGGGTGTAGGCGGAATTGGAACCGTAAGTGCCCTTCGTGATTCTGACAAGAAAGCGCATAATGTGCGCACAGCCTCAGCCAACGATTACGGGGTTAGTGCACATTCCGGCGAGAAGAACCGTCTCACGGTGGATGCTAGCGCTGAACGTCTGCAGGCTGCTGCCAAGGCACAGGATCAGGAATTTGAGCGTTCACGTCAGGACCCAACTAAGGGTGAGCGCGGTGCAGTACTCGTCACTGTCATGTACGAAGCAGGACACGAAGGCGACCCAGCCCATGCCCTGTACGTGGTGAGTATTCCGGGGACGAACTTCCCATCCGTGGGTGGATCTCCTATGGATGCCCCTGGGGCTCTTCGCGAAGTATTGGGCAAAGATACGCTAGAGAACCCTGCGTATCAGATGGTTTTGCAGGCTCTACGTGATGCCGGAGCGCCGCAGGGTGCCCGCGTGTATATGGAAGGCTTCAGTCAGGGAGGCATGATTGCCTACAACATGGCGAATAGTACTGAAGTTGCCAAAGAGATCAACATTGTGGGTGTCTACGCTCAAGCCTCTCCGCTACGAGGTCTGCCGGCTAAACGTCGTGACTTTGGAGTGGACTACGTAGAAGGAGATGGAGACCCGGTTCCTGATGCTGCACTGAGGGTGTTTGGAGGTTGGCGCCCCGATGAACGCGATACCGCAATTACGGTCTCAAATTTCGAACATGATAGCGGGGAATATCGAGAAACCCTGCAACGCGAAGGATACGGAAACCAGACTCTGGGTGCTCTCAGAGCAGCCATGGACAACAAAGATTACGTGCAAGGGGAACAAAAGGTTACCTCGGGCTCCGCTATGCCAGACGGTTACAAGCTTGAAGATCGTATGAATGAATATGGATCGCGTGGGGCTAGCTACGCTGGACAGGCTCTTAAAGCTGGGGTGTTGCTTGACCCTCAACTTGGTTACGATGCTCTGGAGCATATGACGGATGGAGGACTGCATCGAGCACAACAAGCTGTGCAAGCCGGTATCGAAAATACTCGGCAGAATATCGAAGACACCGTCTCAGATGTCCAGCAGGGCATGGAGATTGCCAAGCAGAAGGCCGAGGGTCTCCAGCGAGAAGCTGGAGAATCCGCCTGGGCGGTTGCTAAGCAAATCCCCGCCGTCATCGAGGGTGTCCAAAAGACCATCCCTCGCCCCGAGCCGACTCCGCAGGAATCTCAGAACCCGCAGCCTGCATGGCCCGAAACGCCTGTACCGCAGATGCCCAAGGTGCCCATCCTACAGGGATACAACCCGCAGCATCTGCCGCCTGCCATCAATATGCCGGGCGACCTGAGCCGCCCCGAGCCTGCCCCCATCAATATGCCGGTGGACCTGAACCGTCCGGAGCCTGCGCCCATCAAGATGCCCACTCGAATTGAGGCAGAGGGACAGCTACCCCCTGCAGGTCTAATCCCGCCGGACATTCTGCCCAAACCTGCAGATCTGCATACGCACATCGAAAAGGCTGTTACTCAGCCAATCATCGATCGCTTGCAGTTCCCTAGTCCTGGTTCTGTGCTCAGGGACCCGTTCTCCGGGCCCCGACAGGGTGGAGACTACGAAGGTAGCGAGTCGCTCATTCCTACCCTGCCGGACTTGAAACCCGCGCCCATGCTCCCGCCTAAGAGCATTGACCCCGGGTTCCTCGTCCCAGCTCCTCCCGAGAACATTGACCCCGGGTTCCGCGCCCCAGGCCCTCCCGAGGACCTGACTCCCATCGAGGAGCGTGAACCCCTGATGGTCTAAACACCGAGTCCAAAGAACCAACCTCAAGGACTCGGTATCTCAAAGACTCGGTGGAGGGTGGAGGGGACGAGTAGAGTAGAGAAGAGAAAAGGAGGGACGCCACCGGGAACAACCCCGGCGGCGCCCCTCCATCTTTGCGTACAGCTTTTGCATGCAGTCTTTGCGTACAGCGCTCGCGGCCAGTATCTGCTGCCTGCACAGCTGCAGCTGCGACCTGCTCTCCAGGTGAGAAGCGTTAGCCTCCGAGCCGCCCGCAGGCACATA
>ERZ773045.917-NODE-917-length-14183-cov-4.949250_pt1 | contig 14183 bp, 9 predicted proteins | sample MGYA00580635_ERZ773045 | MGnify/ENA primary metagenome ERZ773045 (study PRJEB29015, sample SAMEA2738115) | human oral metagenome | biome: human oral; feature: human-associated habitat; material: saliva | place: China | collected 2261 ...
ACTGAGTGCAAATCGAGTAGGAGGTAAACGCTAATTATAGGTGTTTATCTCCTATCTTCACGTTTATCAACCTCTCACACCACCGTACATGCGGTTCCGCATACGGCGATTCCTATTTAACATACCAATCATTTCCTATATATTTATATTCTTGTTTGTGCTCATTAAAAAGATATACTTTATCAGTATAGTGTTTGTTTATTTTAATATAATCTGTGCCATTAGATATGACTCTTATTATTTTACCATAATCAATACGACAATATGATAAATTTAACCTTTTATACACCTTGATTAAGGTAATTATCTCTTTGTCCTTCAACATATAATTACTCGGTTTTTTTTTAATTTTGAGATTATTATCTACAAAAACGAGACCGCTCCCTCTTATCCTATATAATTCAAAAATTATAGTATCAAAATCTCTATTATAGATTAACACTCCATCAAATTGTCGATAATCATAGTTTGGTATTTGACTATTGTACCTAATTTCTGAGGTACAATCGCCGAAGACGAAAAGAACTACAAATAAAATTATCATTTTTATCTTGGAATCCATACATTTATCTCCCAACTATCTTGTTATACCTTAATTCCGCAGAACAAAATCTTATAAGAAACCCAAGTGCCTGAGCAACAAAGTCCTCAAAACACTTGGATATGTCAGAAATTTCACCTAACTTAGTGCTGTTAAATAAAAAACAAGCAAAACAACTGACATGACAAAGGTAGCAATTAAAAACGAGAATATCACTTCTTTCGGAGGAATTTATCATATTATGAATGTTTTTTCAAAGTTGGGTTTTGAATACCACTGAAGAAAAAAGTATTCTGAAAGTCTATACTCAATAATATTTACATCCATTCTATTTCGCAAGATACTTACAATAAACTCGTGAAAAAGACGTTATACAAGGTATGAAACGTAAGGATATTCAGAAATACATATTACTACTATTGTTCATGGTGACTGCCCAGTTGGCATTGGCACAATCGTTCACACTGCAAGGGAAGGTTTCCGACAAGGATGGCAACCCGATTGAGTTGGCTTCAGTCATGGTTGTTTCGCAGGGAAAACTATCGATGACGAACCTTAAAGGCGAGTTCAACATGCAGTTGCAGAGTGCAGACTCCGTGAAGGTGCGCTTCTCAATGATTGGCTATAAGACCAAGACGAGGGTTCTGGTGCGTCCAAAGGGGAAACAGACGCTACTCATTCAGTTGGCTGACGACAACGCATTGGAGGAGGTTGTAGTGCAAGGTAAAGCTAAACAGCATGGAACAACAGAAGAATTGGATATTCAAAAAACCAAACAAGGACCCTCTACTACGGGAAATGCCGTAGAAGAGTTGGTACAGACGCAGGCGGGTGTTTCAACCCACTCGGAGCTATCCTCACAATACAATGTGCGTGGCGGTACGTTTGATGAGAACTCCGTATATATCAATAATGTAGAAGTGTTCCGTCCCTTCCTTGTGCGAAGTGGACAGCAAGAAGGACTTTCTATTATCAATCCTGACATGGTTGAGAGCGTTGGCTTCTCAACAGGTGGATATGAAGCGAAATATGGTGACAAGATGAGTTCGGCTTTGGACATCACGTATAAGCGTCCGAAGAAGACAGAAGCATCCGTCTCTGCCTCCCTCTTAGGTGCTAGCGGCTACCTCGGACTGGCTACGAAGAAGTTGACATGGACAAATGGTGTGCGTTATAAAACGAATCGTTACCTCCTCGGTTCGCTCCAGACAAAGGGCGAATATCGTCCGTCCTTCCTAGATTACCAGACTTATCTTTCATGGCAACCCAATAAACGCTGGCAGGTAGATTTCATCGGTAACATCTCTGAAAACCGATATAACTTCCAACCAGAAGACCGTGAGACAAACTTTGGTACGCTGCAGAACGTGAAGAAGTTCCGTGTCTATTTCGATGGACAAGAGAAAGACCTCTTCCGCACCTTCTTCGGTTCGTTGGCTATCACACGCCATTTGAGTTCACGAACTGATGTTTCCCTCCTCGCATCGGCCTTCACAACGAAGGAGCAGGAGCGTTATGATATTCAAGGACAGTATTGGCTCACACAGACGGAGACGTCAGAGAACCTCGGCGTGGGTACGTTTATGCAACATTCACGTGATTACCTCAATGCAAACGTGAAGAGTCTGAAGCTGATGATGCAGCATCGCACAGGAAAGCATCGAATTGAAGGAGCTGTGACTTATAAGATTGAGCATATCAAGGAGAACTCTGCAGAGTATGAATATCGTGATTCTGCGGGTTATAACGTACCTCATACAGGTCGTGACTTGAAGATGATTTATTCGCTCCGCGCTCGTAACGAACTGAATGCGAAACGCTTTGAGAGCTATCTGCAAGACACATGGAACTTCCAGACACGCGACTCTGTGCCAACGCTTTTCACACTGAATTATGGTGTACGCTTTGCGCATTGGGACTTTAATGGCGAGAGTCTGTTCTCTCCACGTGCGTCGCTGACCATCACTCCTGGCAGAAACCGCAACCTTAGCTTCCGCATTGCAGGTGGTATCTACTATCAGGCACCTTTCTATAAGGAGCTTCGCGACACGTCTATCGTCAATGGTGTCACCTATGCAACGCTCAATCAGAAGATTCGTGCACAGCAGTCTATCCACGCATTAGCAGGTATGACCTATCGCTTTGAAATGTTAGGTCGTCCGTTTAAGTTCACTGCTGAGGCTTATTATAAAGCCCTCTCACATCTCGTTCCTTACTCAGTTGACAATGTGAAGGTGACCTATTATGGTGAAAATACAGCCTCAGGACACGCCACGGGTCTCGACCTTAAACTCTTTGGTGAGTTCGTTCCGGGTGCTGACTCATGGCTGACGCTGAGTGTGATGAACACGAGTATGAAGTTGAATGGTAAGCGTATTCCGCTCCCTACCGACCAGCGTTATGCGCTCAACCTCTATTTCACGGACTTCTTCCCAGGCTCAACACGTTGGCGTATGTCGCTGAAACTGGCTTATGCGGATGGTTTGCCGTTCTCTGCTCCGCACCAAGAACTGGAGAATAACACCTTCCGAGCACCTGCTTATAAACGTGCAGACATCGGTATGAGTTATCGACTCTTAGACAACCACGATGGGCATCGCAACATTATCTTTAAGAATATCTGGCTTGGCCTTGATTGTCTGAACCTCTTCGGTATCAATAACGTCAACTCTTATTATTGGGTGACAGACATCGCCGGACAGCAGTATGCTGTGCCAAACTACCTCACAGGGCGACAGATTAACGGAAGACTTACGATTGATTTTTAAATAGTATTTAGTTGACGAGTTTTCAGTTGACGAGTTATATGCAGCAATAAACATAACAAACGAAAGTAATCATAATTATGAATTGTGATTTAACTAGGTTTTCAGTGACTTGCTTGTCATCGTAACCTCAATACGATTCTTTTGATCGAGGAGTTGTTTGAGGATTTGTCTTACGTCTTCCACTGTCATTCCCTCAACGATCTTCCTGAAATCGGTGTCGATATCATTACCATTGTAAAGGTCATTGTATAGCACAAGCTCCCAATAGTTGTTCATTTCCAACACTTGGTTATACACTTTCAGTTCATACGCTTTCACCTTATCAAGATCTGTTTGCGATGGCCCTTCTGTAGCCATCTTCTCTAATTGTTCGTAGATAATTGGCATGAGTGAAGCGTACTTATCTGGATCGGTCTGAAAGGCAATGCGCAAGATAGCTTCGTCATAAGGATGATGCTGCAGTAAGGCGGACACCTGTACATTATAAGTTCCACCTTTCTCCTCGCGTACCTTCTCCGTATAAACGATGCGGAGCAATTGTACAGCGGCATCGAGCAGTATATCGTTACGTGTGTTATAATCAATTACTCCTTTCACCACGAGGGTTGTTGTGGCTGAAGGTGTCTTCTGTTCTTTGGTAAAGACCTTTCTAATCATACCATTAAGGAGTTTCGCACCATGAGTGCCGACAGTTTCAAATCTGTCATTTGAGGGTAGGGTAGCAACGTATTTACAGAGTATTGGGCGTAGTCGGTTCATGTCGATGTTACCTGTAAGGATAAGTTGGAAGTCAGCGGCATTGCCAAAACGCTCCTTGTAAATTTGCAAGATGCGTTCATAGTTCACCTTCTGAAGCATTCCTACGTCCATAGATTTCAGTCTGTCGCTGTTGTATGCAATATGATGCAGACTGTCATTATACGCAATCATTGGATTAACATGTGCATTCGTGAGGAATTCCTCCTGTTGTGCCATCATGTTCTGATAGGCCCCTGTGTCCTTCCTTGGTTGTGCAAAGTAGAGATATAACAACTGAAAAAGGGTCTCCATGTCCTTGACATTGGAGGAACCATTCATTCCTTCCGTCTCATCATCAATGTACGGACTTATTGACACAGACTTCCCTGCCAACATCTTCTCCAGTGTTAGGTCATCAAACCTTCCTACTCCACCTATCGTCGCACCTGAGATAAGGTAAGCAAGGTTAGGCATTTCCTCATCAGTGTACATATCTTTACCTCCCAGACTGAACATTTTCAGTCTCACTTCATCATCTTCAAAGGATGTAGGACGAACATACACATGTACGCCATTCGATAGTTCTAACTCTGTATAACCATACTTATATTTCTTCTCAGCAACAATACGTCCGGCAGCAGGCTGGTCCTGTATGAGTTCTGAAGGCAATTGCTTATCTTGGTAAAGTTCGTAGGTCTTCTCTTGAGCGTTGAGGATGAGCTTTTCTATCTCTTGCTTTGATGGGAGAACAACCCCTTTCTTCTCAGGTCCATAAAGTGTCACGACTTGATTCTTATTCGAAATGATTTCGCGTGCAAGCTGGTTGATGTCGGCAAGTGTCACGACACTATCAAGACGTTTTGTTAATTGTAGTTCAACGACGGGGTCTATGATAGGTTCCGCCTCCAGAAAGTTCTCCACACAAGCTTCCACAAAGTCGCCATTCTTCCGTTTCAGTCGGTCGTTATAACCACTTTCAGCAAAGGAGAGCATCTCCGCCTTACCACGCTTCAGTTCCTGCTCAGTGAAGCCCATACTTCTTGCGCGTTCAACCTCGCCAACAATGGTCTGAATACCATCTTCCATCCTGCTTTCTTTTAGTACACCCGACACTTCGAACGCCTCTTTCGTAGATGCCATAAAGAAGTTCCCATCACGCACGGATGCTGAGATGAAGGGTGCATCAGTCTTTCGTGCGTATTCATCAAGACGATCGTTGATAAGCATCCTCACAATACTTGTTTTGTATTTGTCGGCGAATGACTGTAACGACTTGCGCTCCTTGCGTGGTGTAGCATCTCGTTTCATGTAGAGTGTGAAGTTAACCGTGGGTTGTTCTTTGTCAGTTGCTGTAAAGAGCAGCATCTTCTTGTTATCGGCTACGGGATAGAAGATACGTTCAGCAGCATGTTCAGGCATCGGGATGGTGTCGAAGAGTGCTTTTATTTTCCGTTCTATCTGGTCTTCATCAATATCCCCCACAACGATAATTGCCTGCAAGTCGGGACGATACCACTTGTGATAATAGTTGCGAAGTGCTTGATAAGGGAAAGTCCTAATGATGTTCATGTCGCCAATCGGCATGCAGTCGGCATATTTTGTACCAGCATAGATAACAGGCATAGAGGCTTCCGCAAGTCGTTGCATGGCCAGTCCCATCCGACGTGTGCGCCACTCTTCCTCAACGACGCCACGTTCTTTGTCAATCTCGTCTGCGGTAAGCAGTAGATTATGGCTCCAATCATGGAGTATTAGCAGGCACGAGTCCACGATTCCTTCCCTTTTTACAGGGGCAGAAGAGATATTATAAACCGTCTGGTCAACACTAGTGTATGCGTTGAGGTTGGTTCCGAACTGAATACCTACTCCCTCACACCATTTTACAATCCCCGGCTTTCTGTCGTTGCCAGGGAAGTTGCGTGTCCCATTGAAAGCCATGTGCTCGAGGAAGTGAGCAAGTCCGCGTTGGTTCGGTTCCTCAAGAATCGAGCCTACATGTTGTGCTATATAGAAGTCGGCAACGCCCTTTGTTTGGTCGTTATGACGTATATAATAGGTCAATCCATTGGAAAGTTTACCTTTCCTGATGGTTTTGTCTTGATCAATCGTGTTGTTCTGGCCCATCATACAGCCAGAAACAAGCATGAAAATAAGTATTAGGATTTGTTTCTTAGATTTCATTGTATGTCTTTACTTATTGTTTATCGGTTGACGGAAGCACGTAGCAAACTCATTCCTCACTTCTTCCGCAGATAGGTAGGAACTGCATTGGGTTCAAAGTCAATGGACGAATTGTTCGTATCTATCCATTTATTGCCATCTTTCTTCCTCACTACCGCTTTGTTATATCGAGTCTCATCGAAATCAACCTGTCCACAATAAGTGAATCCCTTGTCGAGAATGGGCGATACAAGGTTCCATTCATGGACTGTTGGTACAGCAAGATTTACGGCATCAACGATCCATGGGTTAGGCATGAAATATTCTTTTTCATCCATCGGAATGACATAGTCACCTTGTCTGAAGATATAGCCAAACTTATAGCGATAACCCTTCATGTAGGTTTCCATGTCAACCATTGGACGGGCTAGTGCGTAACTTTTTACGCCTCTGGTGTGCATGACGAAGGTACCATCAAAGTTCCCATACCAGTTTTCAAGGTTTTCAATCTTAGGGTTATCTTGGTCGCCTTCAGGGTCGGAAGTCTTATCGAAGATTTCAAATTCAGCACTACTAAGGTCGAAAGAGTTCGGATTGATGGGACGATGGTCAATAGCAGTCAACGCAATCGTAAGCTCCTCACCTGGTTTTACGGGGTGTTGCTTTCCAGTTCCTGGAATGACATATATAGCGTCAATCGTCATAGCTTCGTTCATGATGTTAGGTTGATAGTCGTGCTTGTCATCGCTAGTAAAGAAGCTTTCAATGAACGCTAACCCATCAGCGTACATGGTGGTATCACTATTGTTGCCTATCTTTATATACTGGTCATCGGTGTACATGAAGCCCTTCGGTGTTGTTGTGCCCGTGAAGAATATCTCGGTAATGATAAATCCTTCCTGTGCTGTATATACGTCCAGTGCTAAGTTTGTAGCCGTTGAGGTCGATTGGATGGCAATATTGTCACGTCTAGCCTTCACGTTTGCCTTGATTTGCTTGCCATTCAGCTGATAGGTGATAGTACCATTCACGCTGATGTTATAGACTCCTTCAGGTACTGACATACTTGCCTTAAGTTTCTCATCCGTTGTAAGGAAGGACGCCACGTCATATTTCTGTCGGGTTTTTATGTTTGTCATTACCGCCTTTGCGTCTGCAAGTTGTGCGTCCTTGATGTTCAGAGGTAGCTGGAGCGTAATCTCATGTTCGACAACTTTTCCCTGTGTCTCTACTTCTTTATATTCGTTGCAGGCTATGAGCACTATTCCTGTCAATAGCAACAGAAGGAGATGGGGCTTGAGTTTTGTTTTCATTTTATGCTTTATCTGATTAATATTCGTTCTTTATCATTTAGAAAGCTACGCCAACAGTGGCATTGAGGAGGTTTTGTTTGATATGCTTCGTCCGTTCATGTTGGATGTCAGTAGATAGAAACAGTCCCACGCCTCCCCACTTCTTAGGATAATAAAAACCATCGATGGAGATGCCAAAAGTCATGCGGTTGGCAGTCATTGACGCATAGGTCTCATTGACAAGGTCGGTTATCTTGCTGTCCATCCATGCGTAGGGCATCACAATCCGTTTGGAGCGATTATGATAATAGGCCATGTGCCCCTTCCATGCTACGAACCATTGCTGTTTACTATGCCACATCCATTGCCAGCTGAATGCACCATACGATTTTGTAAAAGCCATTTCGCGTCTCAGGTCAACATAGGTGGCTAGGTCGTCAATGAAGCCTATGCGCATCGATAAGGTAAGGTTTCGGCTTTTACCCACGTTGAGTTTTCCACCAAGATAGTAATCGTATCGGTTAGCAGCGAACATAGAGAGACTGATTAACGAACGATATTCCGTACTTGACGAACTTCCTGCAATATGTTCCTTGCCGTTTCTTCGCTCCGCATCAATGCCTACGAAAGTTGTCCAACCCATCTTTTTGTCGTTAATCCATCCTGTTCTTACATTCAGTTTGCTTGTTTCCAAGCGTGTAATTGGTAGTGCATTAAGTTCCGTCAGAATGTTTTCGTAGGGCATGAAATGACCTTCAACTGACAGGTAAGCCCCTGACTTACCCCTGACAGGTGTCATCTGGACATCAGCCATGATACCAGTCCCTTTGTAATAAGCCGAACGGACAGCTCCTGCAAAGCGCACATAATCGGTCCCGAGACCTGTCATGTGATATTCTGGAATCACGCCCAAGGGGTTATAGAAGTCAACGTTATTGGTTTGTTTATAAGTTCTTGTGCCCACACCCACTCCCATCAGGTAGTCCTTCCATTCATAGTTTGCACCCATACGGATAGTCAGGTCGGTAGCGATGCCACGTGGACGAGGGTCGATGGTGCGGTACTCATGTTCCGCTCTGAAATCAATTAAGGCTCCGAGGGACCATCTGTTTATCCGCACGGCATATCCTCCATTGAATGAATAACGTTCATTTTCCATGTTCCCCCCAACTGTGTCAGCCATGACGTAGGGATAAAGGAGGTCGTAATCAGAGGTGGAATTGAAGTGGATATGACGCTTCCTACCAGTCTGATAAGCTGCTCCACCCCACACCGTGTTGCGCTCGTCAAGGCGAAGGTAGGAGGTGACGTAGGCTGAAAGCAGCGTATGCCCATCCCCATTCTGTGCCTGAAAAGCCTTGTTGGCGTTTCTGTAGCTAAAGTGCGCGCCAGCCTGTGTAATAGAGGAGTGGTAAGCTGTTTGCATGAAGGCTGGATTCCTTCTCGATAAAGCCATCACCTGACTCCACTCATGCAGGTGTTCAACAACTGCAAGGCTGTCTTTTTCCTGTCCTCTGGCTACTATTGACACCCAAATGACAGCTAACAACAAACATAATAATCTTCTCTTTCGTATCATTTTATAAACCGGAGCATAGGGAATAATCGATTCTTTACCTATCATCACATAAATATCACGGGTGCGGTTACCTGTGTAGGATGATTGATGATTTCGACATAATCCTTCGATGAACGGAAGTTCTTTACCACTTCTTTACCATTCCGCTCACGACACAGCATCGTTCCTTCTACATCAAGCATATAGGTTCCTCGTAACACTTCGAGCCTGATGGTCGCATTATTGAAGTCAGATGACGCGTAAGTACGTCCGTTCGAGAGGTTTCTCAGCGACGTTGTTCCCTGTATCTTAAGCGGCGTGATGCTGTCGTTAGTCTGTAAGGTTATGTCAACTTGCGTATAATAATCATCTTCTTGTTGTTCACAGGCGGTAGTAATTACTACGAGTATGAGTGAAAGGAATAGGGTAAAAGCATTCTTTTTCATAATCTGATGTTCATTTCAAGTCCGAAGTAAGGTGTTACGTAACGTCTTATAATAAAGTCGCTACGTGTATAATCAGGGTGTGCATCCCATAATTTATTGACGAAGAGAGCTACCATGAGCTTGTCCTTAAAGAGCTTCTTGGTTGCTTTCAAGTTTACATCCATATAGAAAGGGATGGTTTGCCTATCGAACATTCCTGCTGCATAGCTTCGCACAAGGTGCTGAAGATAGATGTCGTGCGCATCGTTTTCAGTAAAAGGATGCACCACTCCGTTATCATCCATATACTGCAGTGGCATGTTATCTTTCACCATAGACTGTTCTGCTGTACGCCAGACACATTGAAAGGACAATGAGATTCCGAGTTTCAGTTTAGGTATAGCCGTGTCAAAGGTGAAGTTGGTATTGACCATTTCTCGTATATAACCCTCGTCATCTTTGTATATACCGACCCGCTCAAGTGGTCTGCCCCCAATCATTTTTACGGGTTTATACATGATGGGTAACGAGTTATGATACTCCGTTTTGAACCATGCTCCAGTGATTGTAAGACGCGTGTTGACGATGGGGAAGCGCATCGTAGAGAGCATCCACTCAATACCTCGTTTATAAGTCCGACTGCCATTTGACGTGTGTTCATAGGCACGAAGGACGTTACGGAGCGTATAAGGCAACGCTGACACATCAGGTTTTGCAGTTAAGGCATCGGCATTGACGCCTGAAGCATCAAACTCCTTGTATTGATAAGGCGCATAGACACTCATCGAACGGAAGCCAGAGGTCATGTCTTCAACAAAGTAAGTCATCGTAAGCCGGTTGCCAGCCCAATCTACATCTCCTTTGATTTCCCATTTCACGTTGCGTGCCGCTTTCAGTTCAGGATTCGTTGGATTGATGACGTAAGTCTGTAGATACATCCTTCGATAGGCTGGGTTAGGATGATAATAGTTCAGTTCTACGATGTCCATATAAGCAAGTTCCGGATAAAGGAGGTCAATAGTTGGGAACATGCTATGCCATCCTATACCGCCTGTCAGTGCGATTGTCATTCTTTCTTTTCCAAGATTGAAGGAGGGGAAGGTCCATCCAATATTCACACGTGGGTCGAGATTTACCTTTCCATGTATCGCATAGTGCTTGTCAATGCCCAACATGGTCTCTGCACGTAGTCCTGCCTCAAGGTCAAGTTTGTTACTCCCGATGCCCATACTCATACGTTCTTCTATATAGGCGGCGAGCATTTGTGATGCTGGGAGGTCTGAGTATTTGCGTGGCCGATAGGATGTTCCAGTATAAACAGGGTGCAAGCGGTCATATATCTGTCCCTTACCCATGTTACGATCCATCTGGTAATCGGCACCTACCAATAGTGAATTAGACACGCCCGCAATGGGAATACTGAATGAAGCATTACTTTTCAGATAAAGACTGATAGGTCTGCCATCTACGGTGTGTGTGGCAGTATAAGTATAAGGTGAAATCAAGACAGCATCGCTCTCACCATCAGCCATGGTCATGGCAGCAGGCGTGTCGCCATCCAGTTGCACCATACGGGTACGCTCCAAGACGTTTTTCTCATACGAGAACGAAGCCGATAATGATAGATTTCGGAAGAGGGAATGCTCCATATTACTGCTCATATCGAGCGCAATACTTGTTGCATAACGATTATAAGCCGACTTATATTTGTCTGCCCCACCATGATTGAATTGTGGGTCAACCTTGTCATCATCGAACGAGCCGCCATAGTCAAGGTTTACCATCGCAACGTAGTTCATCCACTGGGTGTGCCATTGTTTGTTAAGGCGTGCCGAGAGGGTGATGCGTTTATAAGTCTCAAGCAGGTTACGTGGTTCAGCCTTGTTGTCTAGATAGTCTGCACTGAGGTTCAGCGATAGCTTTGAGGGTTTCCATTCAATGGCTTTGGAGAGATAGAATAGCTTTGTGTCCATGTCGGCTTTGAATCGTGCAGCAATGTCATTACCACCTTTTCGGCGCTTTACCTTCACCAATCCGCTCGTCAAGTCGCCGTATTCTACCGAAGGAATACCCCGCACAATCGTTACTTCCTGTATGTCGTCAGTTGATAAGGAGCGCATGTCAATACCCGCATTAGCGAAGTTACGTTTTCCTGACGTACGATCGAGTGCGCCCGAGAGGTATTGCATATTGCCATTAGCACTCACTGGTGCGCCATCAATAACAAAGCGAGTACCGAGTGAGGATGTGTTATACTGACTGCTACTGATACCAGCTTCGCGCAGACTGATGGTGTTGGGGACATTCAGATGCGGGTCGTTGGCACGCCCACCAGGTAGCAACTCCATGAGGTCAGCAAAACTGGAAGGCTGCAGATGTTCCATGGCTTGCCTGCTAATTGTAGATGCACTGGACAATCCATGCCCCTCCTGGGCTGTGACAACAATCTCTTGCAGCTCGCTCAGGTTGGTTTGTAAGTGATAAACGGCATCCTTACGAGGACGCACAACAAGCGGTTTATAGCCGATATACGATATTCTGACAATCTTAGTGAAGCCGTCAGACAGACAAAAGAAGCCGTCTTGATCGGTCACAGCTATAATCGCTTTCCCTCCTTCAACCATTATGGTGGCACCTATGACAGGCTCGCTGGAACCCTTCTCGAGGACCCTGCAACGCATCTGTGCCATTGCTGTCTGGAGGATACAACAACTTATAAAGATGAATACTGCTCTTATCACAGAATTAGAATGACGCTTGTTCTGCAGCCTTCGTCAGCTCAAAATAGCAAGTGACGAGGAGTAAGGGGTAGGTTGTCTTTAACCCATCTCACCCCAGGTCACTGCTAAAAAAACGATGGAGAATCTGCAGAATATCAGTTAGAAATGTGTTTTATTTTAAAAGAATCTTCTTACCGTTGTGGATGTAGAGGCCTTTGACTGTTGGCTTCTCAATACGGCGACCCTGAAGGTCGTACCATGTCTCCCGCTCTTTTGTTGCGGCAGACGTAGCATTGATACCTGTTGTTGCCTTTGTCAGTTCTTCCCATGTGAAGAAATCCTTTGTTCCTTTTGCCTTCTTTGGTGTCCACCCGCGGGCTTTGACAGCTGTAATTTGCGCATCGGTCAGTGCATTCTTCTCCTCTGTAAAGAACTCATTGAAGACGCAGAGTTCACGTTCTTCGCCTTCACTCTCCTGCACCAAAGACTGAATCAAGCTATTCATTCCCTCACCACTGATCTGGTTGCACCAACATGCAACGAAGTTAAGTTCAGGATTGTTCGTCAGGTCGAGTGTTGTCAGCTTGTTTCTGCTACATTCAAGATAAGCAAGGTTAGGATTATGTGATAAGTCAATCGAGGTGATGCCATTGCCGTTAACCCATAGTTCGTCAAGCTCAGTAAGGGTTGACAGGTCAATCGATGTTAGGTTAGGATTGTCTCCAGCGTGCAACGTCCTTAGGGAAGGAAGCTGCGAAAAGTCTAATGATGAGATGGTTGTACCTTGTATGGAGAGCGTCATCAACGATGCAGCATTTGCAAACTTTATCGTGTTAAGTGCTGAACAAGAGGTAGCCCATAACTCAATAAGGTTGGCATTATGAGAGAGGTCAAGCGTTGTCAATGGATTTTCATTCACACGTAAGTGGGTTAGCTTGTTTGCTCCACTGATGTCAATATCCGTCACCTCCTGATTAACGATTGTAAGGGAATTGACATCACCATGAATTGTGATTTCAGGAGCATTGACAGTAAGATAAACTTTCTGGTTTACCATTAAGTACTTGGTTGCACCTTCAAAGGAGATGTTTTCTCCATCCTTAGGGTCTAAGTCTATATCATCCCCCTCTGAGTCGATTCCACCAAACACGGAGATGTCCATCGAGATAACTTTTCCAACCCCTTTGTCTGTCTTGATTTTGATGACTCCTTGACCAATTTCAGCCTTTGCTTCTGTGAATGATAGGAGTGCGGCACACAATGTTAATAATACTAAGTAAAGTCTTTTCATGTCTGATATTTATAAAATATTTAGGTAAAAAAATATTGTGCAAAGGTAAGAAGATGTTGAAAGGTGAACAATACTCAAATGTAGGTAAGTTTTGGCTCGCCACGGATATCATCGGGTGAGCCGTAATTCGTCATAGCACCTAAAAATATTGTCAAAAATATAGCCTCAAACTAAACAAAACTCCAGGTTGACCTTTGTTTTAATACGCTTAACGCACATTAAATCCCTTTCCTTCCATATATAGTAATGGTGCTAATCCTTCGCACATGTGGTGCATACCATCCGCACCAAATGTGCTAAGCACCCGCACCAAACCGATGGAATATCAATACACAACCCACACGATTCGTTATAGAACTCTGTTGTTAGTTGACGAGTTTTTAGTTGACGAGTAAACGAGTAATTTGTAACGAAAATCACAGCAGACGGAGGATATCATAATTATGCATTCTGAATGAGCAGCGCTTGTCAACTACAAAAAAAGGATACTGCCAATTGGCAGTATCCTTTTTTTGTGCGTTTATGTTTTATATTTCGATTACAGAGAACCATTGTTGGCTTGGCGAACCATCTCAGATGAAGCATAGAGATAAACCTCTACACGGCGGTTAGCCTGACTAATAGTCTTGTTCTCTATAGGGTTTGCACTACCGAAGCCCTGTACTGAACGAATCTGACGGCTGCTTACAC
>ERZ773045.918-NODE-918-length-14182-cov-4.097119_pt1 | contig 14182 bp, 12 predicted proteins | sample MGYA00580635_ERZ773045 | MGnify/ENA primary metagenome ERZ773045 (study PRJEB29015, sample SAMEA2738115) | human oral metagenome | biome: human oral; feature: human-associated habitat; material: saliva | place: China | collected 2261 ...
GAAAAAGTAATAAAGACAAAATAGATAAATAATTATCAATTCGTTAATAAAAAATTATACATATTTACAAATCTGCTGTTTGGAGATATAGTCCTTAGTGTTAGAAAAAACCAATTTATTCCTTGAAAGGAGCTGCACATGTCTACAACATCAGTACAGAAGCATACGAAATCCGGTTTTACTACATTGGGAATCGCAATCACGGCGGTGTTGATTGCGCTATCTACTTTGCTTACGATGTTTACCAAGATTCCCGTGCCCGGTATTCGGGGGTATTTTAATGTAGGAGATGCGGTGATTATGTTGGCGGCTCTTCTGCTGGGACGAAAAGAAGGAACGCTGGTAGGTGCCATCGGTCCGGCCTTGGCGGATTTGCTTTTGGGATATGCGGTATTTGTTCCTATTACCTTTTTGGTCAAAGGAATTGAAGGCTTTTTGGTAGCCACGGTCTACGGCAAAAAGAAAAGCTTTTCCTCCGCTCTTTTGGCGACGCTTATCGGTGGAGCGATTATCGTTATAGGATACTTTGTAGCGGAAAGCTTCGTCTTTGATTTTGGCGTAGCCTCTGCAGGAATCCTGACCAATACCATTCAGGCGGTGATGAGTGTGTTGATTTCCATGCTTCTTTATACCGCTCTTCGAAAGATTCCTTTTATTGCAAATTTTTCCAAGCAGGTACAAGAGTAAAGAAATTTCTTGTATTTTTCATGGTTCTTAGTATAATAAGCAAGGAAACTATTTTTTACTGTTTTCTGCCGATATTTAAGAAATTAGCTTGAATCATTTGGCGAAAGAGCTATGGATGTAAGTGCCCTGATGTTGGGAAAAGAACTCAGGGCAGCTGGAAAAAGGAGGAACTGCATATGGTTTTAGTACCCATTATCCTTATCGTAATTGTTCTTGTTTGGTTTATCGGACAAAGCAATATGCTGAATCGTTACATGGTTATTATTGAAGAATCCAAGAAGACCGTGGATATTACCTTGGTGAAGCGGTTTGACACCATTTCGGAAATGTTAAAGGTGGCTAAGGCCTATGCCAAGCATGAGGAGAAGGTATTTACCGAGCTGGTAGCTTTGCGTCAGGGAGGAAGTATTCAGGATACGAACCGTGCGATTGCCAACCAAAATGATGTATTGGCACAGATTCGTATGGTAGGAGAGAATTATCCGGATCTTCTATCTTCCAAGCAGTTTTTAAACCTGCAGTCCGAGATTGCCAGTGAAAATGAAGATTTGGCGGCAGCAAAGCGGATTGTCAACAGCAATGTGCGTATCATCAATCAGGCCATTGTAAGCTTCCCCACAAGCATAGTTGCAGGAATCAAGGGACTTCGCAAGGTGGATTTCCTGGAAGAAGATTTACAGGGCAAGAGAGATTTAAAGGATTTGGATTACAATATGGATTAATGGCGGAAAAGCCTTTGCTCAGAAAGAGCACAGGGCTTAAAGCCCAGATAAGTGTGTATGGCAGGCGGAAAAGTCGAGATATGGGGATTTTTCTGCCTGCTTTTGTGATAAAACAAATGCATCGGATGGCAATAAGGCAACTTGAAGTTTAGCTTGGCGTAGCCTAAAGCAGCTTAATGCATAGAAAGGACATCTATGTTAGGAACTTTGGAAGAGGATTTAAAGAAAATTGAGGACATGGAGGACAGCGCGGAGTTTCAAATGAAGCTTCAAGGGCTTCGGAAGAAAATGTTGGATATCAAAAGGTGGTCTACAGCAAAATACCTTGCTCTGTTTCTCCTGCTTTTACTATTTCGTTTTATTGCGACGAAAAGTATGGTGACTTGGATACTTTTGATTGGCGGCGGTTTTTTGGTTTATTACATTATGAATCATAAGATGCCGGGAATGTTTTTCGGTAAGCAAGAAAGCCTTCAGGATGTTTATGCCAAGGAGGTTCTGGAACCGCTGCTACAGAATTTTTATCCCGATTTGACGGTGGAAAAGAAGGGAATTGCCCTGGAGGATGTGGTAAGATTCACCCCAAAGTCTCAAAAATACCTGCAAGATACCTTTCTGTTCTTTCACGATGACAGAGGACTCCTTATGGGGAATCTGGAGTCTTATCATACAACAGGAGGAAAGCATTCCACCACGGTGTATGATTTTACAGGACAGCTGTATTGTATGAAGAGTCCGGTGACAGTGCAGGGAGAAGTTCGCATTGTCCCTACGGATAGAGCCTTTCTTTTAAAAAATGAAGTGCAGTACAGATATCCTGCCTGCGGAAAAGGGGAAATGAAGCTGGATACGGAGGATATTCAGCATAATGAGCATTTTGATATTTATACTACAGATGAGTTTGGCACAAGACGATTCCTGACTCCGGAAATGCTCCGAAGATTTTCCGAGAAATTTGCGGGACAGGAGCTTTCGATCTATATCAAAGGAGAATTGCTCTATATCGCCATTTACAGCGGCCACAAAATGTTTAGAGCCCCTTATACAGAAGCAGATATTAACAATCTCTCCTTCACGGAGGAATATAAGAAGCTTCGGGGCTCCTTAGAGTATATCGAAGACATTTGTAAGGCCTTTGAGGAGAAATAGAGGGATAAAAAATAGAGGGATGGAAATATATAGCGTGGCGTGATTCTATCTCATGCAGTATAGGTCTAAAAGGAGGGCAATCTGAGCCCGCGGGTACTTGCGAAAAACAAAGAAACTGCTGTTTTTCGCTTAGTACCCCTACCCGCTGGGCGAACTTAGCGGGAGCGTGCCCGAATTTTAGACCTGTACTGCATGAGATGCATTAGCTACAATTCCATCCCTCTATTTTTATCGTAAGAGACCTTGCCAATGCCTTTTACTCCTCCAGACGCTCCGGCGCGTAATAGAGTACCTGTGTGCCGTCATTTTCAAAGGAGAAGGGCACATGAATCAAGTTCTTCATGGCTTCTAAAACCTTTCCCTGCTTTTCCTTCTCCACATAGAAGAGGAGGAAGCCGCCACCGCCGGCACCAAGCAGCTTTCCGCCTAAAGCTCCGGCCTTGCGACCTTGTTCGTAAAGGGCATCAATGCTGTCGGTACTGATGGTTTTTGCGGTCTTTCTCTTTAATTCCCAGGTCTTATGGAGAAGACGACCGAAGTCGTTTAAATCCTTGTGCTTATCCTGCAATACATCCTCTGCCTCCACCAGCAAGGACTTCATCTCGGACAAAAGATTTAGCTTGTCCTGGGGGGAGGATTTTTTATTTTCCTTCTGTACTTCGGAGGAAAACCGGGTAAAGCCGGTGAAGAAGAGCATCAGATTCTCTTCCAAGGCCTTCTTTCTATCCGGGAAAATGAGGATGGGGCTTACGGTATAGCCGTTTTGGGAAAACTCGATATGATTAAGTCCCCCAAAGGCTGCGGCAATCTGGTCCTGCCAGCCGCCGGATTCATTACAGAGTACCCTTTCCAGATAAATGGCTTCATCTGCCAGAGTTTTCTTTCCCACATACTTTCCCTTTAAGGCATGGAAGGCATGGAGCATGCCCACCGCAAAGGAAGAGCTGGTACCAAGGCCGGAACGGGCAGGAAGATCCGCCTCATAATTCAAACGAATCTTCTGCATATCCAACATTTTCATCGCCTCCCGGATAGCAGGGTGCCGGATTTCCTCAAGAGAAGAGACCCTTTCCGTCTTGGAGTAGGAAAGCTCGGTGCTATAGTCAAAAAAAGGAGGCAAATGCCGTACATTTACATAACAGTATTTGTCAAAGGTGGTGGAAAGCACCGCTCCGCCATGCTCCTTGAAATATTCTTCCATATCGGTGCCGCCACCGAAAAAGGACATTCGAAAGGGGGTTTTGGTAATAATCATGTTTGCTCCTTATGGAAAATTGATGTAGCTGTCAGAATGAGGGGGATCGCCCTCTTATGCACCCGCCGGGTGGCTTACAAGCTCCTACACATATTAGCCTGTAATTTTGCTTTTACAGTATAACATTTAATCGGAAATATCCAAATCTCGGGTAATCAGAAACTGATAGCCGGGGAATTTCTCTTCCAGCTCTTTTTGGATGCCGGCAATAAGGCCATCCCTGTCCTTTTCTTCGAAATCCACCACTATATCCATGTGAATTCGTTTCGTCTCTTCTTCTACATAAAAGCCATGCATCTGTAAAACATGCTCCTTGGATAAAACCAAATCATGAATTTCCTGCTGGAGCTTCAGGAGGGCTTTATTTTCCGTGTTGCGGGAGTAAATGCTGATTCCCGCCATAATCACATGGAAGTTTTTGTAGATTTTCCTTTCAATCTTCCGCATTAAGGCATCTAGCTCTGCGGCGTGCATGGTATCTGCCACCTCGATATGGGCGGAGGCCAGGTAGGTGTCCGGCCCATAGTTATGGAGGAAGAGATCATAGGTTCCGAAAACTCCGGGAATGGCATTGATGGTTTCTTTAATCTCCTTAGTCAAGTTGCTGTCCGCTCTTGCACCAAGAATCTGGGAAAGGGTTTCCTGTAAAAGCTCCCAGCCGGCTTTTAAGATAAAGAAGGAAATCACAATCCCCACATAGGCCTCTAAGGAGATACCGGTAAAACGGAAAAAGAGGGCGGATAAAAATACGGATAAGGACAGGATGGCATCATTTCCCGCATCCTCACCACTGGCAATAAGATTTTGGGAATTTACATTTTCACCTCTTCTTTTTACAAAACGGCTCAAGAAAAATTTGACCAAAACCGCTACAAAAATGATTACCAAGGAAATCATACTGTAGCTGGGTTCCTCCGGGTGGAGGATTTTCTTTCCCGATTCGATTAAAGATGTGAAACCGGCGTACAGCACCAATAGACTGATGACACTGGCGGTGAGATATTCAATTCGTCCGTGCCCCAAAGGATGCTCTCTGTCCGGTGCCCTGTTGGCCAGGCGGGTTCCTACAATGGTTATGACTGAGGACAGGGCATCCGTTAGATTATTTACTGCATCCAGAGTAATGGAAATGGAGTTGGAAAGAAGTCCGACTCCTGCTTTAAAACCGGCCAAAAACAGATTGGCCAGAATACCGATGATACTGGTTTGTACAATGACTTTTTCTCTATTGTTATTCATAAAGCTACTCTATTCTATGTTCTGCAGAATTCCTTTCGCTTTCTCTCAACTGTTTTCTGCAGAAATCTCCCTTCTCTTTGCTATCTTATTTCCAAAAGATGTTTTTAGGAAGCTTGACTTCCGGCTTTTCAAAAAGCTTATCTTTAATGGCCAGCTTCTTCGCTTCTTCATCATAAATCGCCATAGGCTTCTGCCTGTCTTTAATGGCGAGGATGATCGGAACAAGAAAAATTGCCACCACTCCGCCTGCAAAGCCATTGTTATAAAGATTTGTCCCATTATAAAGAATTCCTACATTTAAGGCAACGGAAGAATGAAGAAAACCGGCTACCATTCCCCAGAAGATGCCGAACTCCCCGGCAATAGGAGCCAGTGTAGTCACAAGAATCAGGGTAAGGGTGGAACTGGGATCCTGCACGGACCAGACCTTTAGGCTTCCGGCGATGATTACGCCGAAGATTACCGGTAAAATATTTCGCAGATGCTTTCCGGTGGCGCTAAAGCCCACCAGACAGAAGATGGAACCGATGGTGGGGCCGTTAAAGTCTCCTCCCAAAAAATAAAGAATCAAGCACATGGCAAGGCCGTTTACCCCCATATTGAAAATGGTGGGATAGTCTCCGAATTTCTTTAAAAAGTCGGGGTTTCCCTGACCGCTTTCCTTCAGGATATCCCGATAGCCCAGAATCGTTTCCTTTCGTCCAAAGAAAAGGGAAAGGAGCATCAAGACGAGAAAGAGCGCAAGCAGACTGTAGAAGCCAAAGAGTCTGTGGGTGGTATCCCAAACCAGTCGGGACTCGATTTTTACCCCGAAGGATTTCATCAGAGAAATGACGATGGTGGCGATAATACCGCAGGCGAAACCGGCATTGTAGAGGGAATAGCCCATGTGAGCGTGCTTGGTGTGAAGGGAAATGGGAACCAAAACATAACCGATGACAAGTCCCACAGCAAGCGCCAAAAGAAGCTGCAGGACATCCGGAATATTGGGAATCAGCAGAATCTGGGTGATAATCGGAGAAAGGGTGGTACCGCAAAGCCCGATATGAAGATATTTTCGGAAGGGAACCCGGTGAATTTTGGCATAAAGGGCATAGCCCAGAATTATAGCCCAGATATTTAAAAGATTCTTTCCGAAAAGAGAAAAGCCGAACATCAGGCAGGAGGCCATAATACAGCTTCCATCAAAATTGGATTTGGCGATACAGAGTAAGCCCAGGGAAATAATGGTGAGGCATCCCGCATTGAAAAAGGCTGCTCCCACGCCGCCTACCACAAAATAGTCCGTAATCAAAATATCCGGTTGTACAATGATTTCCCGTACACCTTCAAAAATGCTCATAGGGTTTTGCTGGGTAAGACTGATGAGCATAAAATAAATAGGCACAATGGACATTAAAAGATAACGCTCCCAGTTCGGGAGAAAATGATGTAAAAGCAACTTGCTGTTTTCTGTATTTTTCATGAAAAAATTCTGCTCCTTAACTGCCGGGGGAGGGGGATTTTCCTAGCCGATTCTCCAATATGAAACTCTTAAAATAGTACAAGAAAAAGAAAAAATAAGCAATTATAAGATTCAAAGCAATTCCTTTACTAATAATAAATTTTATAGAGGCATTCTATCGGAACATTGTGAACAAGAATCCATCGGAATCTTTGGGAATAATCTATCGGAACCTTTGGGAATAATCTATCGAAACCTTTGGGAAGAAAGACTTGCCTTTCTGTAGACTTTGTGCTATCTTGGTACGGCTAAGGGGTACGCCCTGACAAAGTGCTATTGTTTATAGATAGCACATGCATTATGAAAACCAAGGAATCCCCAAGAGGGATAGACGAACCGCATGGTTGGCAATCATGCAGAAAGAGGGAGAAAATGAGAGAAGGTATTCATCCAACTTATCACCAGGCAACCGTAACATGTAACTGTGGAAACACATTTGTAACAGGATCCACAAAGCCGGAAATCCACGTGGAAATCTGTTCCAAGTGTCATCCGTTCTACACAGGAAACCAGAAGCTGGCATCCGCTAAGGGTAGAATCGATAAGTTCAATAAGAAGTTTGGAATGCAGCAGCAGTAAAAAGCAGGGCCTCGGCCCTGTTTTTTTGTTAATCTTTATGAAAAAAGCGTGATACTTTCTTGGGAACGATTGTTCAAAGGCCGGTACTTTAGTATAATTCTTCCTATTCCGGAAAGATAATTGGTTTATGTCCCGTTGAAACTTCTGTGTGTTTTGAAAATGCTTGGAGCTAGGAGATTATTTTCAAAATAGAAAAGAAAGAATAGAAATCTTTTTGTATAGCCGGATAGTAAGAGCTTTGGAAAGGAAGAATTTTGAAAAAACAGGTATATAGCGGTATCGGCGGTCAGGCAGTGATCGAAGGCATTATGATGAAGAATAAGGAGGACTATTCCGTTGCGGTACGAAAGCCGGACGGCAGTATCGATGTTATACAGGGAGAGTATCTGTCTTTAACGGACAAATACCCTTTCTTCCGCCTTCCTTTTTTACGGGGAATTTTATCCTTTTACGATTCTATGGCACTGGGGATGAAGTGCCTTAGCCATAGTGCCAGCTTCTATGAGGATGATGAGGGAAGCGAGCCGGGAAAGCTGGAGCAGTTTTTGGACAAGCTTTTCGGAGAGAAGGTGGAGCAGGTGCTTTCCGCCTTAGTGATGGTCTTTTCCTTTGCTCTGGCTCTGTTTATTTTTGTGGCTTTGCCCACCATTTTGCTAAGCTTTGTGAAGAAATTTCTTCCTATTGAATCGGCTCTGGCCTTCTTGGAGGGCTTACTTCGTATTTTGATTTTTGTTTTGTATATCAAGCTGATCTCCCGGGCTAAGGATATTCGCAGGACCTTTGAATACCATGGGGCGGAGCACAAATGCATTAACTGTGTGGAGCATGGACTGGACTTAACCGTGGACAATGTGATGGCTTCCTCCAAGGAGCATAAGCGTTGCGGTACCAGCTTTATCGTCTATGTGATGATGATTTCCATCTTCCTCTTTATGTTTTTGCATTTTGACAGCCTCTATTTAAAGATACTGTCTCGTCTTCTTTTGATTCCGGTGATTGCGGGCATCAGCTATGAGGTGCTTCGTCTGGTGGGAATGGTGGACAACCCTCTTACCCGCTTGCTCTTTATTCCCGGTATGTGGATGCAGGGCTTAACCACCAAGGAGCCGGAGCGGGACGAGGTGGAAGTGGCCATTGCGGCGGTGGAACGGGTCTTTGACTGGAGAGCATTTCAGAAGAAGGCCTTTCCGGAGAAGGTAGTTTCCGAAAAGGTAGTTTCCGAGCAGGCGGTTTCGGAAAGTTCGATTTCCGAGCAGGCGGTTTCGGGGAATGCGAATTCAGAGCAGACGGCTTCAAAACCGGCTTCGGGGAATGCGGTTTCGGAACAGTCGGTTTTGGAAAATGTGGTTTCAGAACAGACGGTTTCGAAAAATGTGGTTTCTGAGGAAAGGGAAGCGTGATGGAAGATTGGATAGCTTCCTGGGAAGGTCTGGGCTTTCCGAAGCTTAAGGAAGCAAGCTTACAAAAAATAGAAACAACGGGGAAGAAGCTCCTTGTGGAAGCAGGGGTGGAAGAAGAGGAGGCGGCATTGGAAGTCCGCCTCCTTTTACAGGAGAGCTTTTCTCTGAATACCGCAAGCTATCTTCTTAGAAAGCAGGAGCTCTTATGCAAGGCGGACAGGGAAAAAGTGGAAGCAGCCGGCATTGAACAAACGGAAATATTGGGAAAGTTACATTCCTTTTTTGAAAACTTTGAAAAGCGGAGAAGACGGATTCCCTTGGCGCAAATTCTGGGAAGACAAAGCTTCTACGGACTGGATTTTTTTGTCAATGAAGATGTACTGATTCCTCGGGCAGATACAGAGTGTTTGGTGGACCTGGTCTTGGAAGACTATGCAGACTTGGCGAAGCAGGCCGGAAAAACTTATTCGGAAAAGCGAAATTCGGAGCATGTTTCGAATAAGCATGAGGATAATGTGGAAAATGAAGCAAATTCTTCTTTCTTAAATATTTTGGATCTATGCACAGGCAGCGGTTGCATCGGGATTTCTGTGGCAAAGCATTTGCCTTATCAGGAACTGCTTTTGGTGGATCTTTCGGAAAAGGCTTTTGCGGTGGCCAAAAAAAATGCGGAAAAGCATTTAGGGGAAAATGTTACGCTCTTGCAAAGTGACTTATTGACGGGGGTACAGGGAAAGAAATTTTCCCTATTGCTCTCCAATCCTCCTTATATCGTAAGCAGGGTGATTCCCGGCTTGGAGCGGGAAGTTTCGGAGTATGAGCCCAAGATGGCATTGGACGGGGGGGAGGACGGACTGGTCTTTTATCGCCGGATTGCCAAGGAGGCAAAGGCGGTTTTGCTTCCGGGAGCAAGGCTTTACCTGGAAATCGGCTACGACCAAGGAGAGAGCGTAAAAGACATTTTCCAAAAAGAAGGATATGAAGCGGTGGAAGTTTTTCCGGATCTTTCCGGAAATCCCAGAGTGCTTCGGGGGATTTTCCCCGGAAAATAGTTCGTTTTTTCTACTGAAGAAAGAGTGATTTTTTATTTTTAAAAACTTAGGCTTCTTAGGGGGGCATTATCGGGAGAAACAGTAGTTCTTTCTTGACACGATATGCCCAATCTATTAGTATAAGGATTGCGATTTAATCTATGGATTCTTAAAGGAATCTTAAAATTGGTTTCTGGCAAAGCCATAGGCTTGCAAGAGAAAGAGAGGGTAAGATGAGCTACTTAGAGATTGAGAAGGTCATTGGAAGAGAGATTATTGACTCCAGAGGAAATCCAACCGTTGAGGCAGAGGTTATGCTGTCTGACGGAACTATCGGAAGAGGAACTGCTCCTTCCGGTGCATCCACAGGAGAATTCGAAGCATTAGAGTTAAGAGACGGAGATAAGTCTCGTTTCGGTGGAAAGGGTGTTGCTAAAGCAGTTGAGAACATCAACACCATCATCAACGACGTTTTACTGGGAATGGATCCTATGGATATCTATGCTGTAGATCAGGCTATGATCGAGGCTGACGGAACCAAGGACAAGTCCAAGCTGGGCGCTAACGCAATCCTTGCGGTTTCTATCGCAACCTGCAAGGCTGCAGCAAACGCTTTAGACATTCCTCTTTACCGTTTCTTAGGCGGAGCAAACGGAAACCGTCTTCCTGTTCCTATGATGAACATCTTAAACGGTGGAGCACACGCTACCAACTCCGTAGACACTCAGGAGTTTATGATTATGCCTGCGGGCGCTCCTTCCTTCCGTGAGGGACTTCGTTGGTGTACCGAGGTATTCCATGCTTTACAGAAGATCTTAAAGGATGAGGGAAATACCACTGCAGTAGGAGATGAGGGTGGTTTCGCGCCAAACTTAGCTTCCGATGAAGATACCATTGAGCATATCTTAAAGGCTATCAAGGCAGCAGGCTACGAGCCCGGTAAGGATTTCGTTCTGGCTATGGATGCAGCTTCCTCCGAGTGGAAGAGCGAAAAGGGTAAGGGCTTCTACCATCAGCCAAAGTCCGGTAAGGATTTCACCTCTGATGAGCTGATTGCTCACTGGAAGTCCTTAGTGGAGAAGTATCCTATCTACTCCATCGAAGACGGTCTGGACGAGGAAGACTGGGAAGGTTGGGAGAAGATGACCAAGGAGCTTGGCGACAAGGTTCAGCTCGTTGGTGATGACCTTTTCGTAACCAATACCGAGAGACTTTCCAAGGGAATTAAGTTGGGATGCGGAAACTCCATCCTGATTAAGTTAAACCAGATTGGTTCCGTTTCCGAGACCTTAGAGGCTATCAAGATGGCTCACAAGGCAGGATACACCGCTATTTCTTCTCACCGTTCCGGAGAGACAGAGGATACCACCATCGCTGACCTTGCAGTAGCATTGAATACCTGCCAGATCAAGACCGGTGCACCTTCCCGTTCCGAGAGAGTGGCAAAGTACAACCAGCTTCTTCGTATCGAAGAAGAGCTTGGTGCAGCAGCATGCTATCCAGGATTCGGCGCATTCAACAGAAAGTAATTTATACCTAATAAAGAAGTCTTCTGTGCTTTGCACAGAAGACTTCTTTTTAAGTGTGGAACTGTAAAGAATCAAAATACAAAGATATTTCCGGCAATATAGGCTTGAAAATGGGGTATTAGTCCAATACTTGCGAAAGACCGGCGAAGTGAAGGGCTGTAAAAATCAATAATTGCAGTGAATGATGCAGTACGGGTCTGTAAGAGGGGCAATCCGAGCCCGTCAGTACTTACTGAAAGCCGATGAAGTGAAGGACTGTAAAAATCAATAAATGAAGCGAATGATGCAGTGTAGGTCTATAATAGGGGTAGTCTGAGCCCGTCGGTACTTACTGAAAGCGAGTGAAGCGAAGCTTGAAGTTAGTACCGCTACGAGGCGAGGCTAGCGAGAGCGTGCCCCATATATAGACCTACACTGCATCAGAGCGCATCGTTACAAAGAATGCAGTCCTTCACATTTTCAAACTTACACTATTTTGTCTTAAAAATCCCTTATACCCACAATTCCCTCCGCCGATACCATTTATAGAATTATTATAAATGTTCTTTCTTTTTGTGGCATGGAAGTATTAGAAAGAATCGACCAAGGAGGGAAAATGAAATCATTACGGAATACGCTTATCTTATCCATCTTGCTACCGATACTGGTAGTTTTTCTTTTGCTGGGCTTTGTGTTCATGCAGTTTATGGAGAAAAAGAGCACAAGAGAGGGAGATGCGGCTATGGAATCCTCAGCAGTGCAGATGGGAAGCGCTGTGGATACTATTTTATCTGAAATTGAAACCAGAATAGGCGTTATCGAATTGGCGGTAACAGATATTCCCGACCAGAACAGAATTCAGGCAAAGGATTTGGATTACTTTAAATCCTTTGAGGGCAATATGAATAATCTTTTGGTGGACGGCACCAAGGATATTCCCGGCCTGGTAGCTTCTTATGTTCGTTACGATCCGGCACTAACCTACGGTACTTCCGGAACCTTTTATACCGATACGGACGGAGACGGAAAGCTGGAGGCGGTTACCCCTACAGATTTGGCGGCTTATGAGCCTAGTGATACGGAGCATGTAGGCTGGTTCTACACCCCCTTGGCCAACAAAAAAGCCACTTGGATGGAGCCTTACTTTAATGCCAACATTTCCAAGACTATCATTTCCTATGTGGTTCCCTTCTATCTGAAAAATGGAGACAACTACGGTGTAACCGGTGTGGACTTCGACTTTGCCTACTTGGATGATTTGTTAAAGAAAAATCAGAAGTATGAGGGAGACAGCAGTTTTCTAATCAATGCGGAGGGTAAAATCCTCTACCATGCCCAGTATCAAAACGGTGAGAATTTCCAGGAGATTGAAGACGGTAAGTATGCCGATGCTTTCAAGGAAATGCAGGAAAAAGACCACGGTTTTGTCCATGAAGGAAGCGGGAAGTCCTCCATTTTAATGGGCTTTACCACTCTGGAAAACGGATGGAAGATCGTGGCGGTGCCAAGCTATCATGAAATTTACGGAAGCTTGGAGAGCTTTAAACTGACCTTTACAGTTTTCTCTGTCTTCTTTGCAGCTTTTATGTTGGTTTTGGCTGTTTTGGTAGGAAATCGTATTGCCCGCCCCATCGTGAAGCTTTCCAAGTCCGTGGAAAAGATGTCTCAGGGTGCATTGGATGAAAAGATTACCGTAAAGGATCAGACAGAGATTGGCGCTTTGGCTAAGTCCTTGGAGAGCCTGGGCGGACAGCTGAAGAATTATAAGCTATACATCGGAGAAATTTCCGAGGTATTGAATCAGATGAGTGAAGGAGAGCTTTCCATTTCCTTACAGCATGAATACAATGGAGAATTTGCCTGCATTAAGGCGGCGTTAAATGCCTTGTCCGGAAAGCTTACCGATTTGATTGGTAATATTCAAACTTCTTCCGAGAGGGTTTCCGAGTTTGCAGGAAATGTGGCAAACAGTGCCCAGTCCTTAAGCCAGGGTTCTATTGAACAGGCAGGAAGCATTGAGCAGTTATCCGAGAGAATTCGTGCAATTTCCGACCATGTGGAAAAGAGTGCGGAAAATACCAAGCTTGCCAACGCCGAAGCTCGGAGCACTCAGGGCGAGGTGGAGAAGGCTGACCAGCAAATGCAGAAGATGCAGAAGGCTATGGAGGAAATTTCCGATAAGTCCGGAGAAATTTCCAAGATTATCAAGACCATTGACGATATTGCTTTCCAGACCAATATTTTGGCTTTAAATGCGGCCATCGAGGCGGCAAGAGCAGGAAGCTACGGTAAGGGCTTTGCAGTAGTAGCTGATGAGGTAAGATCACTTGCTGAGGAGTCTGCGAAGTTTACGGGCGAAATCAGAGCCATCATAGATGAGCTTAAGAAGAAGTCCAAAGAAGCTGTTGACATGATTAAGATGTCTAATGACATGATAGACAAGCAGAGTGATAAGGTAAAGGAAACAGGCGAGAAGTTCGTAGAGATATCAAAAGAGCTTGAAGAGAGCAAGAGAATTGTTGAGAATATCAATGAATCCTCTGTTAAGATTCAGAATGAGAACAGCAATGTAATCAGAGTGGTTGAGAATCTTTCTGCAATAGCAGAGGAGAACGCGGCAACAACAGAAGAGGTTGCGGCATCTGTAGATACTCAGGTACAGGCTATCCAGAACATTTCTCAGGCATCTGAGAGCCTTGCTGATATTGCATCACAGTTGCAGTCAGAGGTTTCTAAGTTTAATCTGTAATAGCTTTGCTGCCACCTTAATAAAATTTGTTAAGGTGGCAGTTTTTTCTTGCTTTTTTTTATTTTTGCTGTTAATATAATATCAAATTACGATTTACTAAATCACGATTTGATATTATGGAGGTCAACATGTTTATTGGAAGAGAGCAAGAATTGCAGTTCCTTAATGATAGATATAACGAGAATAAAGGACAGTTAATTGTTCTTTACGGCAGGAGGCGTGTGGGTAAAACTGAGACGCTTCGCGAGTTTTGTAAGGATAAGCCCCATGTATTTTTTTCTTGTACTCAAAGCACCGATAAGGCACAGCTAAGTAGATTTTCCTCTATCCTCCTCAAAGAAAATATTCCTGCCAGAGAA
>ERZ773045.922-NODE-922-length-14148-cov-3.465621_pt1 | contig 14148 bp, 17 predicted proteins | sample MGYA00580635_ERZ773045 | MGnify/ENA primary metagenome ERZ773045 (study PRJEB29015, sample SAMEA2738115) | human oral metagenome | biome: human oral; feature: human-associated habitat; material: saliva | place: China | collected 2261 ...
CCTCAGCGGCAGGAGCCTCAGCGGCAGGAGCCTCAGCGGCAGGAGCCTCAGCGGCTTCAGCGGGCTTAGCCTCAGTGGCTTCAACTTTAGTCTTGGTGCTCATTTGTGTTCTCCTTCTCCAGGGACACCGCCAGCCGCTCTAGTTTCTGTGACCGTAGTGGGCGCGAGGATCGCTCGACCCCCAGGCCATCAGTAAAAAGATCGGGACGGGTATTCCTCATATATGAGGCAATTATAGCAGCATCCGGGTTTTTTACACCCGCTTTTACCGCCTCACGACGCGCAGCCAAATATGCGCTATACATGTCATCAGGCTTATACCCCGGCAGGCCCTTGTGCTCCCAATCCGGCACAATCCTGCAGTTACACAGGTCATGGAACTCATGCCCCGCGCCGCCAGCAAGATCTTTAGAGTGGTACACCCACCCGCGCGAAGCCAGCATAGTGCAAAAAGCGCAAGTTTTACCCACTGGGACGCGCGCGAATCGCGGTGCGCTAGGGTCTAGGTCCGCAGCCCGCAGCACAGACCGACGCGCACCCAACTGGATCTCACGACTAATCGCACCCGCCACAGTACGAATAGCCCTAGCCGGGTCATCACGACCCATACCAGCCACATAGCGGCTCAGGCGCTCCACACGCTCCACAGACCCTGCAGGCACAATTGCCTCAGGCGTATAGGCGATACGGTAGGCAGGCCGCAAAGCCTGATACCAATCCAGTGCACCCTGGGTCATGGCCCCACCATACGTATCCACCAGCTGAGACAAAAACCTGGTCAGCTCCTCACGCGCCAGAGGCACGTCAGAAAAATTCAGGCCCTGAAACAACACCGCCAACTGATCCTCAGCACCCGTCAGGGCAGCCCGCACCATGTCGTCATACGCCTCAACCTCAGCTAGCGACGTCATACCGTACCGGCCTCACCGCGAGCGCCACGCAGAATCGCGTCAAGATTATCCCGGCCCCGGCTCTGCTCCACCTGGGCACGAATACGCGCGATCTGCTGACGCGTATAGCCCAGCTCCTCCAGAGCCACATCAGTCTTACCGAGCTCCGGGATAGCCTGAATCTGCTTAATCATCGCATCCGATTGCGAGACGATAGACGGGCGGGCGGGGTTGCGCCAGTGCGTCGAAATACGCGCCGCATCATCAGGCAGCCAGCCATCGCGCAGCATAAGGATATTGCGGTACACGCGGTTCAGCGCGTAGCTGTTCGCGTCGTTAAAATCGCTGGCTTCAGTCACCAGCTCCTCACGCGCCGCATAGATCGCATCTGCGGACGAGGGATTATCCTGCACGATGCCCAGCGAGCCGACCGGCAGGGACAGCGCGCCGGCCAGCTCCTGCGCCAATTCACGCAGCTGATCCACATACGGCTGCATGGATTGTTGTGGAATTGTATCCACCTCGGGAATATCCCCATCCTCATCCCTAGACAGGCCCTTCACAGACCCCAGCTGCCAGCTCCAAGAGTGCTTAATCTTGTCAAACGTGGCTTCGTCCACGCCACGCAGCAGCAGGCCGGGCGCGGTAAACAGCTCAGACGACAGGTCCATACGCATGGACGCGCGCACCGCGCGATCAACAATTGACAGCACGCCATCAGTCAGCCGCGAGCGCCCCAGCGGACGGTCAAGGTTACCCCGATACACAAGTGCCTCCATGGGCGTGCGGTTCAGGTGGTGCTCGACATGGCCCGTCACAAACCAACCCTGAGAGCCAAGCGGGGCCATGCTCACCATGACCTGCGGAGTCAGCAAAATAAGCTCAGTAGGCCGGCCAAGATAATCAACGTCATTGATTAGGAGGCCAGCGCGGATGCCCCGGCGCCGCCGATCCCACAAAGCCGCAGCTGTCATAGCCGAATAGGGCAGCACCAGTACAGGAGGGTCACCAGCCGACACGTCACCTGGCAGGGTAGCCAGGAAAGCCACCCCATGGGTAGCCGCGCTAGCGATAGCCTGGCCTATTTCCGTGGCAAAGCGATTTTCTTCCAAAATCGAGGAAAGCCCGTAAGGGTCCTCGGACCCGTCAGGCGCAACCACACCGTCCCAGTGACACCGGGAGGTCAAAGAAAAAACAGCTTTTTCAGGCCCTGTAGACACAATGCGTAAGTCACGGGCAATTTCGCGCGGAAGCGCAATATTTAATGACTCTACAAAAACCTTGCAGTCCAAATAAGACTGCCGCCTGGCGTTACCCGGGTACCTGGCCTGCCAGGTGTTGACCAGGGTGTTAAGCGTCGCCTGTAGATCGTCAGGCAGGCCCGCCACACTAGGCGCGGTAAACAGTTGCGGGCCCATACCCGCAATCAGCCGCAAATCTGCATTAGTGCTCATACTAGAGCCTCCTGCCTCCGATTAGGACGACGACGTGTAGTCCGCGCCATCCACAACGCGACACTTACCGCTTCCAGAGGCACCTCGTCACCCTCCCCAGCCGTCGAGTGCCAGCCCCAGGCACCATCCGCCGTACGAATTCTCTTGTCTGACACCCCCACAGATGCATCCAGGGGATCACTACTAGCATTATACCCACCAGGGTGCGAAACTGTATGTCCCCGCACGGCGTTCAGGAAGCCGCTACAGGCCGTAAAATACTCCTGGTTATCCAGGATGCGCAGGTAGTTGCGCGGCGGCTTCATGGCGCGCAAATCCTGCTGCAAAGCCAGTGCACCCGACCTGCCAGACACACCCACCGCCGAATAGCGAGACCGACGCTCATACAGCCAATCAGCCAACGCCGCGCTACTCATAGACGAAAAATCGCCGCTATCCAGGCCAATCAGCTCTACGTGCGACAGGCCAGACTTTCGGTCGTGCAACGCGCCGGCCACCGCAGCGCGCCGCCCATCCTTCGAAAAAGCCACGCCCAGCGCACGCACTGCCTTGTCACCGGTCAGCTCAGGAGGAAGATTCATTACCCCAGTCGCCTCCCAATCATCCAGACTAATCAGGCGGCGGGTAGCATCATCCGAAGCCCACCAGCCCAAGCGCTCGCGGGCAAAACCATCGTCAGAATACCGCTTGCGCTCCGCCTCGATAACCTCCAACCGCAAGCGGCCAGACATAACCGCCGGGTTAGTGCGCACCCACAGGTCGGGGTCATCCAAATCGATATCAGCCAGCGAGCGCGGCTGGCCAGGCGGGGACCACTCATCCCAGCATGTACGCATAGACTCACCCGACAGCGCGTCACGACGCACACGCGAAAACACCTCGCCCTCAGCAGACGGACCAGGCGGAGTACCTGTATAGATCCACTGGGGGTCGCCCAGCGGGGCCGCCGACGTGGTAGGCAAAAGGGCTTCCAGCGCCTCATCAGTCAGCTGCTGAGCCTCATCCATCACCAGCACGTCAACAGTAAAGCCGCGAGTACTATTCTTTGATCTAGCCGCGATCTCAATAGAACCGCCGTTTTTGAGGTAAATAGCCTCCTGCCCGTTGACGTTACGGACAGTCTTAACAAGAGCATTCAGCTCAGGGAATTTAGCGCCGGGATCATTGGCTTTCTGGCCAAAAAAATATTTTAAGCGGCGGAAATGCTTCTGGGCTGTCTTAACCTCATGGGCAGTGTGCAGGATCTGCTCACCACGACCAATCGAGCCAAAAAGTTCACGAATCTCCAGCGCAGCGTTCTTGCCATTCTGACGCGGCACTGCCAAACCACACGTCATGTTAGCCCAGTTATCCCCGGCAGTCGCCAGCCAATTATCGAGCACCCATGTCTGCCAGGGGTCAGGAGTCAGCCCATAATCAGCAGCCAGAGACGCAGCCAAATCCCCCAGCGAATCAATCGCGGGGGACGCAACAGCCACGACAGGCCGCTGAGAAGCTTCCAGCGCCTCCCGGCTAGGATGCAGACCGTGTGTCACGCTTACGCATCCTAGCCTGGAAAATAGAAACCGCCGTCGCCCCATCTTCCACAGGGGCGGGAGCGGTGGTAGAGCCCGGATTCTCCAGCTCATACAGATCACGGGACAGCCGGTTAGCTGTATTCAGTAGAGCCGACACTGCCTCAGGCTTAGCCTGCCCGATAGTCTCCCAGGTGACAACCAGGAGCTGACGCAGCTCGTCTATGCGGTCGTGCTTTTCGGCCATGTCAGATCAGCCCCACTGCGTCAGTAGGGAGTATCTCCTTAATACCAGAGGCCAGCATGTTGACAGCCATCCTGTCGGTAACCTCCACGCCGGGCGCAATATAGGCGCGCAGCGCGCCATCAATGGCGCGATTACGGTTAGCCACTGTGATCTGCTTGGGGGTGCGCAGGTAGAGGCGCGCATTACGTTTGCGGTCCTCCAGGTATTCCGCCCGGTGCAGGCAGTGGGTGCGGTATACGCGGTCATACTGCCCCACAAATGGCTGGAATACGCGGCGCAACATGTCGCGATCTGGGAAGATCACAACGCTGTGCTCAAAATCGGGGGTCTCGCTGAGCATTTCGAGTAGGTCAATATCGGGCATACGCTCATTGTAGCAGGGCGCGGTAGTCTTAGCGCTAGTGGTTTAGCGCCATAGATAGTTAAATCTTAAACCGGGGAGGTATTTCGCTTGGGCCTCTGGGGATGCCCAAGGGTGGGGGTGGGGTATACCGCCCCATGTCAAGGGACCAGCGCCGCTTAGGCGAGTGGTGTTAGACACAATACCGCCTCATTTGGTCAACCAAACAGACGATCAATCAACCACGCGATACCCCACCCCAGGGCAAAGCAAGTAAAGGCCGTTAACAAGACTGAGCTCACCATGATATCCCTCCTACCGTGTGCGGGGTGGTCGGCGTAGGGAGGCGGTTGGGGATGGGTTTAGCGCCGCGACGCTGGTTGCACTCGCGGCAGACCACACGGGCGTTATCCAGCCGATTGCGCCCACCTAGCGCCGCAGGAACTATATGGTCCGGCTCTGGGCTGAGTGGCTGTAGCGTGGTGCCCCATGCTAGTGGCCTGCCGCAGTCGGGGCAGTGGACCAACCCGTTTGTTTGGGCTAGGTGGAGTACGCGGCGGCGCCAGCGTTTGTGGCTGACTGTGCCGGTGCGGCTGGTGGTCATGGAAGGATCATAGCATAATGCATATGTTGTTTGTTTTTGTTGGTCTGTGTTCGTTTCTGGTGTAACGAGAATCATTCCCGTTACACTTGTTACAAGCTCTTGTTACAACCGTTTTTGCCTGCAATTGCAACGTTTCCAGCTTGTGTTGTAACGATGTAACAGAAATCCCCTATATACCAACTATGTAGAAGAATTCTCTTTGATGCGCTGTACTAGAGAATTCTTCCTTATAGAAAAGTTTATTTATAGGGATCTTGTTACAACTTTTTTGGTGTTTTCCGCAGGATTTCAACGTTTTTGGGTGTAACAAGACCTTGTAACAAGGCCTCTGGGGGCTGTTACAACGCTGTAACGAGGTGTGAAACAAGGCCTGCGAGCGCGATTTTGTATAAGAACTTGACTCTTTAAGTTGTTTACCTTTTAGCTTGATCTTGCCCTTTGGTGTGTGGTTGGGGTCATTGTGGCGCGTGCAACAGTTAGGTTTTTCCGAACGGTTGCGCCCCGCGCTCTGTATGCGCTATGCTATTCATGTCGCCAGAGAACAGCGACCACCACACGCTACTGATTGGAGCCCGCCATGATCTCCTACCGCTTCCAGGACATGGACCGTGACCTCGACTACCTGCTAGACCCCGAGCAGCAGTACTCCTACCCGTGGGACCTGAGCCTAGAGGACACTGACGCTGTGCGTCACGGCATCAGCGCCTGCGCCTCCCTAAGCGATTTGGCTGCGTATGTGGCTACTACGGCTCTTCAGGCTCAGGTCCCGGGTGTGTGCATCCTGGAGGGCCCTGAGAGTGGGGACGAGCCCTTGGACGGCGATAGGGGCGAGATTCTGGTTCTGCCTACCTCCGCGCGTTGGATCGAGGGCGAGCTGGTGGAAAAGTTCTTTGAGTCCGTCGCTACCCTGTGTGATCTGTACTGGGATGAGCAGTGGGGTTTTGCTGAGGTGCGTGAGCACGCCGAGGAACTGCTGCCCCTGTGAGTGGTCAGCGACCATACACAACAAACCGAAAAGATAAAGAATATGATTGCCTACTGTTTTCAGCCTACCTACCGTACCCTCGATGCCTTGTTTTACTCGCAGCTGCGGTACCCCATGGACCCGGACTTGGGTGACTTTGACGGCGGGCGTCACGCTGTCAGCGCTTACGCTTCCCTGAGTGATCTGGCTGCTTATGTGGCCTGTGATGCCGTCAAGCCGATCCATTCGAGGCCCTGCATCCTGGAGGGTTCCAAGAGCAGCGATGAGGGTATTTATAGCTCTTGGGGTGAGATTCTGGTCGCGCCTACCTCTGCGCGCTGGCTGGACGCTGGGATGGAGGAAAAGTTTTTCAGGGCTGTTGATGCTTTGTTTGATCTGTATTGGCTTGAGGGTTGGACCTGGGATCAGTTGCGTGAGTATGCGCGGGAGCTCCTGTGAGAAATCGTGGGGCTAGCCCGTGAGACTCTGTGAGACTCTGACTGGCGCCCCCTCTAGGGCCTGATACACCCCCACAGCAGTGTGGGGGTGTACTGTTACGCGTATGAGTATTGATGCGCCGCGTGAGCGGGATGTGGAGGCGCTGCTGCGCCGTCAGGTGACAGACGCTGGTGGGCTGTGCGTGAAGTTGGCGCCTACTGAGGCGGGTGTGCCTGACCGTCTGGTGGTGTGGGAGGGCCGTATCTGGCTGGTGGAGCTCAAGCGTGCGGACGGGCGTTTGCGGCCGGTGCAGGTGGGTTGGCATGAGCGTGCTGCAGCTGCCGGCGTGGATGTGGTTGTGCTGTACGGGGCTGGGGGTGTGCGTGAATGGTTGGAGGAGCTGGGCATGTGGGATCGGTACGCACCTACGGGTGATGGGTGTGTGCGTGATTTGTGTGATAGCCTAGAGAGTGATTGAGCGCACACTGTTTAGGGTAGCGCTTTCTAAAAGGTATACGCTATACTGTTTATGTCGCTAAGGGATAGCGACCACCACAACAACCCGAAAGGACAAGAACCATGGGCTACAACGTTATCAACGGCGTAATCGACACCGAGGAAGAGCTCCGCGAGTGCCAGGCCCTCACCAACGACTTCTACATCTACAGCTCCTGGCTTGAGGTAACCGAGGGTCTGCACGCCGCCATGAACGGCTTCTCCCCCAACTTCGACATTGAGGCTATCGCTGATGAGGCTTTCGCCTGGTACCGCGCTTTCGACCCGGAAACCGGCGCCGAGCACCACAACGAGCAGGGCTACGTGCAGATCGTGGACGAGGACGAGCTGTGGGACATCGCCGCTAAGTACTGCACCGACAGCGGCGACGCGGCCTGATACACCTAGCCCCCGCGTCCCAACCCTAAGACGCGGGGGCTACCAACACCTATTCAACCGAAAGGAATTACTAGGAGTATACCATGAGTACCCAACATGAGCTAGTAGTAGACCTAGACAAGAACAGCATTACCCTTAACGGCATGTACCTGGGGAGTAACCGTAACGTTGAGGTGAGGTTTGACCACTCGCCTTGGGATGGTGGTAGCGCTACTATCACGCTGTACCAGGTGGCTCTGACTGTCATCGCTAATAACAGCGCCTACTTAGGTGAGGCGCTAGGAGCGCAGAAAGGCGGCGAGGAGTCATGAGCGGTAAGCATGTTTATGCGCGTCCCCACACGGTAGTGATTGATGGCGAGAGCGGCATGGTCCTGGTGGATGAGTTTGAGCTGTGCTGTGATCAGGTTGCGGTTGTCAACGCCTCCGACCGTGCGGGGCGCCTGATTGTGGAGCTGCGTTTAGTGGCCGACAGTGTCACCACTCTGCTGCCTTTGCTGCCTGCGGATGGGGTGAGGGAGCTATGAGCACGCTAAATCAGGTCGGGGCGTTCCCGGACCTGATGATAGACCAGGCCAGCGGCGTGGCTCAGCTGGGCTCCCAGGCTATCCGGCTGCGCCCCTACCCAGCGGGTAGCCTGCCCTGTGTGGAGATGGATGGAATGCTGCTGGTGACCCTGACTGTCCCTGTCCGCTCCGTCCGGTGGATCCACGAGGACGGCAGCAGCAGCGACACTGAGGGCGGTGTGACACGGTGAAGCTCCACGCCTATCAGGAGGCCGCCGTCCAGCACCTGCGCGCCCATGACCGTGCTGCCCTGTGGCTGGACATGGGGCTAGGTAAGACCGCCACGGTGCTGTCTGCCCTGGAGCCCAGGCACCTGCCTGCCCTGGTGACTGCTCCAGCCCGTGTGGTGCGGGGCGTGTGGCCCCAGGAGGCGGCCACGTGGCGGCCTGATCTGCGGGTGGTGCCCGTGGTTGGTACACCAGCACAGCGTGCACGCGCTTGGGCCACCCCAGCCGACATCTACTGTGTGTCTCATCAGTTGCTGGGTGAGGCTGACCGGCGCCACACCTGGCACACCCTGATCATTGATGAAGCCAGCGGGTTCAAGAATCGCCAGTCACGCCGGTGGAAGCACGCGCGGCTAATCTCGCGTCGCCCTGGGTGTGGGCATGTGTGGGAGATGACGGGTACGCCCAGCCCCAACGGGCTGTTGGACCTATGGGCGCAGATCTACCTGCTAGACCAGGGGCAGCGGCTGGGCACCACTCTCACCCAGTACCGCGAGCGCTATTTCGTGCCCACTGGTCAGCTGCGTAGTGGTGTGATTACGGGGTGGGCGCCCAGGCTGGGGGCGCCAGAACGGATTCACGCGCTACTGGAGGGTATCGTGCTGTCTATGAGCGCGGGTGGCCGCCTGGACCTGCCTAGCATCTCCTACAACACTATTAGTGTGGATTTGCCTGCCCCGGTGCGGCGCATCTACAAGCAGACGGCTACCACCCTGGTGACTGACCTGTCTCTGGTGGGTGGGGTGATGCATACAGCAGCTAGCGCCGCTGTGGCCAGTAACCGCCTGTCCCAGATCAGCGCGGGCATTCTCTACGATGATCAGGGCGGCGGGTATGACATCCTGCACAAGGCCAAGATTCGGGCGCTTGAGGAGCTGTGCACCTATGCGTCTAGTCCGGTGCTCGTGTTTTACCGGTATCGGGCTGAGCGTGAACTGATTCAGGCGGCCATGCCTGATGCGGTGCATATTGACCGGCCTGGGTCGGTGGCGGCGTGGAATCGCGGGGAGATCCCTGTGCTGTTGGCGCATCCTGCGAGCGCGGGGCATGGCCTGAATCTTCAGCGGGGTGGTCACACTATTGTGTGGACTAGCCTGCCGTGGAGTCTGGAGCAGTGGCAGCAGTCTAACAGGCGGCTGCTGCGGCAGGGCCAGTCGCACCCGGTGGTGGTGCATGTGTTGGAGGGTCGTGGGACTATTGATGCCCAGATCCGCCGTGTACTGGATAAGAAGGCTGATGTTCAGTCGGCGTTACTAGCACATTTGGAGAGCGTGGCGTGACTACTACTACTACTACTACGGGGTTGGTGTTGGCGCTCGCGGTGGCGCCCTCTGTATCCTCGCGCCGCTGGACTCCTGTCTCCATGTCGTGGGGTGACATGCTGCAGCGCGCAGCCCACCCTGAGGACCGCAAGGACTGTGGGGGCTATGTGGCTGGACGTTTGCGTGGTACCACCCGCCGTAAGGGCGAGGTCGAGTATCGCAGCATGGTGACGCTGGATGCGGATAGCGCTAGTGAGGGTCTACCGGCGGCTGTGGGTGTGCTGGGCTTGACCTGCCTGGTGCACTCTACCTACTCGCACACTCCCAGCCACCCGCGCTACCGGGTGATTATCCCTATCATGGGGCGGGGCTTGAGTGAGGCCGAGTATCCCCGCGTGGTGAAGGGACTCATGCAGCGGCTGGGTGGAGCCCAGTTCGACCCTGGTAGCACCCAGCCTGAGCGGTTGATGTTTTGGCCCGCCACGAGCGATCCGGCCACCTATGAGCACATGTCCTTTACAGGTGAGTGGGCTACAGCTGAGGGCCTGCTGCGGGAGTTTGGCGGCTTGGGGCCTGAGCCTCCCCACGTGCCCGGCGTTAAGCGTGATCCGTTCCAGCTGCCCGGCGTCCCCGGCGCTTTTAACCGGCTGTATGACATGGCTAAGGCTGTTGAGGTGTTTAGGCTGCCCTATGACCAGGTGGGTGAGACTCGCTGGCACTACTCGCCGTCTAGTAGTGAGGGTGGGGTGCTGGTGTACCCGGACGGGCGGGTCTACTCTAACCACGCGTCTGACCCGGCCTACGGTATGGCGTTGTCAGTTTTTGATCTAGTAGCCATCCATGTGTATGCGGCGGATGATGCTGGTGTGGCGCCTGGCTGCGCCCCTGCGGATCGGCCCTCGATCCAGCATGCGCTACGTGATTTCGCGGGGCGTAGGGAGATTGTGGAGGAGCTGGCCCGCGCTGATTTTGTGGGCGCGTCGGGTGAGGTGGAGCTGCCGGAGTGGCAGTTGGAGTTGACCCGCAGCCCCAAGACCGGCAAAGTTCTGGATGACGTGCATAACTGGGATTTGCTGCGCAAGCATGATCCGGTGTTGCGGTCTATGGCTCGCAACCGGATGACCCAGTGTGTGACCACCAGGCAGGATCTGCCATGGCGGCGCATCACGGCAGGCAAGGATGACGCGATCACTATGGCGGATCGGGCCGAGATTAGCGCTCACCTGCAGCGCGCCTATGGCATGCCACGTCCAGGCATGGATCTACTTAACGGGATTCTTGAGGCTGAAGCGCAGCTGCGCCAGTACCACCCGGTAGAGGAGTACCTGGAGTCACTAGAGTGGGATGGGGTTTCACGCGTTGAGACGTGCCTACCGGGTGTGGATGAATCCCCGTATACGCGGCGAATTGCGCGCCTGTGTTTGGTGCAGGCGGTGGCCCGTATCTACGAGCCAGGCGTGAAAGTTGATAACTGCCTGATCCTGGTGGGCGGCCAGGGCCTGGGTAAAACCTGGTGGGTAGACAAAATGTCGCGCGGCTGGACATGCTCCCTGGGGCCAATCGGTGACAAAGACACAGTCATGGCTATGACACGCAGTTGGATCGTGGTAGCCGATGAAGGCTTCGCCATGAAAAAAGCAGACAATGATGCTCTGAAGCAGTTCATTACGCAGCGGCAGGATGTTATCCGCCTTCCATACGATAGGCAGGAGACTACGCTACTGCGGCGTAGCGTGATCTGGGGTACCACCAATGACCCGGTTTTCCTGCGCAGTCAAGAGGGTAACCGGCGGTTCCTGATTGTTCAGGTTGTCCGTAAGGCGGATTTTGACCTGTATACGGATGAGTATGTGGATCAATTGTGGGCTGAGGCTGTGGCCCTGTATAGGGCTGGGGACAAGCTGTTCCTGACTGATGAGGAGGAGGCTATGGCTGAGACAGTGCGAGCCGCATCGACTGAGGAGGATAGCCTGACCGGCCTGATCCAGGCCTATTTGGACACTCTGGTGCCCGAGGATTGGGACAGCCTACGCCCAGAATCCAAGCGGGCCTGGCTGATGGACGCGGAGCAGGGTAGAGTAATAGGTACTCACCAAATACGAATGGTGTGCTCGCTTGAGATTTGGGAGGTAGCCCTGGGTAATCGCCGGGGTGACCACTCTAGGACCGATATCCTGCAGATCACTAGCGCCCTTAAGGGCTTGCCTGGCTGGTCTGGGCCGGGTCCAAGGCCGCTGCGCACCCCGTTTTATGGTGTGCAGCGCGTGTTTAGGCGTATCAGCAACTGAAAGGAGAACACAAAAATGCTGATCACTATGGCCATTACTATTGCGGAGGCTACTGAAGCGGAGGCGCAGCGCGTAGCCGCTACCCTGGCTAGCACACTAGCCCCGGCCAAGGTAGAACCGGAGGCTAAGGCCGCTAAGCCCGAGGCCGCTAAGGCCGCTAAGGCCGCCGCTGCTGAGGCTAAGCCCGAGGCCGCTAAGCCCGCCGCTGCTGAGGCTAAGGCCGAGGTGGCTGGAGATGGCCCCACAGAGGAAGAGCTGCTAGACCAGGCGGCTGGAGATGGCCCCACAGAGGAAGAGCTGCTAGACCAGGCGGCTCTGCACGCGGTTGCCCTCATGCAGGCAGGCCTGACCGGGTCCGTGCGTGAGGCCCTGACCGCTGTCGGAGCTCGCCGAGTATCCCAAATCCAGGGCGTAGACAACCTGCAAAGATTCATCAGCCTCCTACCTGAGGTCCCGGCCTCCGAGGATGCCTGATGCCTCCCCAGGATCACGCGCAGCTGAGTCCCAGCGCGGCCGTACGCTGGCTCCAATGCCCCGCCAGTGTGCTGCTGGCTGACCAGGCAGGGCCTGAGGAAGCCTCCCCTCACGCCATGGAGGGGACAGCCGCCCATGCGCTCGCGGAGATCGAGGCCCGCTATGCGCTGATTGACGGCGACGACACCGCCCACAAGGCAGCCCTGGCCAGGTGGGATGAGCAGTACGGCCTCCAGTATGACAAGGCTGAGATGCTGCGGCATGTGGGTAAATACGTTGACCAGGTGCGTGCCGCCCTGGACGGCTTGCCTCACTCTGTCCTACTGCTGGAGCAGCGCATAGACACCGGCGTGCCCGGCGTGTGGGGGACGGGTGACGCAGTCGTGGTATCCCCTGAGGCCATCCATGTATTGGACCTGAAATACGGTAGGGGCGTCCCAGTGGACGCGGCCCGTAACCCTCAGCTGCGCCTATACGGTCTAGGAGCCCTGCGCTGCTTTGGGGACCTCCTGGGCGAGGTGGAGACAGTCACCGTCAGTATTATCCAGCCTCGCCTGGGTAAATTCTCTAGTGAGACCATACCGGTGCGAGAGTTGGAGGCGTGGCGTGAGGGTGTGGTCATGCCCGCCGTTGAGCGGATCGCGCAGGGCTCCATGGACGCATCCCCCAGTGAGGGGGCTTGCCGTTGGTGCCCGGTGGCTGGTGAGTGTCGCGCCAGGCGGGACTACCTGACAAGCCAAGATTTCAGCGAGCCCCCGCTGCTGGATGATGCTGAGCTGGCCACCGAGGTAGCCCGCATCAGCCAGTTGCGATCCTGGTGTGACGCCGTCGAGAAATGCGCTTTCAAGCGCGTGTATGAGGAAGGCAAGTCTCTGCCGGGACTCAAGATTGTGCGTGGCCGGGGCAGGCGGGTAATCACCGATCAGCCCGCCGCCATCCAGACCCTAATTGACCACGGCTACGGCGCTGAGCAGGTAGCCGACTTTAAGGTGAAGCCCTTGGGGCAGCTAGAGAAGCTGGTGGGTAAAAAGGACCTGCCGGAGCTCATTGGGGCTTATATGGAGCGTCGTGAGGGTCCCCTGTCTCTGGTGGGGGATGATGACCCCCGCCCAAGTGTCACCCGTGAATCCTCCGCAGCGGATGATTTCGGGTAGCGCTATCCGCGTGTGGCGTGGTATTCTCTTACTACCGCGCCACACGCGGCCTAACTAACCGATCATCGATAACCGATTATTTGAGGAGAAATAGAAAATGGCTAACTTGCGTAAAGTAGTCACCGACAAGTCCGAGGGTATCCGCCTAGGATACGTCCACCTGGTTGAGCCCTACGCGTCGTCCCCGGACCAGGAGCCCAAATACTCTTGCATGCTGATCATCCCCAAGAGCGCTAAGCGCACGCTGCAGGCTATTCGTGCCGCCCAGCAGGCGGCGATTGAGGAGCAGAAGTCCAAGTTTGGTGGGGTTGTGCCCCGCAACTTGCGTTATACGCTGCGTGATGGGGACGTTGACGCGGATCTGGACCGCAATCCGGAGTTGCGCGGCTGCTACTTCATGAATGTTTCGTCTACTCGCCGTCCGGGTGTGGTGGACCGGAACCTACACCCCATCATGGATGCGACGGAAATCTATTCTGGCATGGTGGCGCGTGTGTCTATCTCCGCTTACTGCTACAACTCTAGTGGTAACCGTGGCGTTACTTTCGGGCTGGAGAATGTGCAGAAGCTGGCCGACGGTGAGCTACTGGGCGGCGGGGCGGCACGTCCAGAGGATGATTTTGAGGCGCTTGGTGACGATGATTCTCAGGACCCATATGACGTGCTCTGACTAGAGCCACTTTGAACAATTGATCCCCTACCGTGTACATCACAGTAGGGGATCAATTTTTGTTTTGTGAGTAGCGCTTTTCTACATGTATGCGCTATACTGTTCTTGTTGTCGAACCGAAAGGAACCACCCCATGCCTATCTACCATGGCACATGGTCCGGA
>ERZ773045.923-NODE-923-length-14147-cov-6.168251_pt1 | contig 14147 bp, 10 predicted proteins | sample MGYA00580635_ERZ773045 | MGnify/ENA primary metagenome ERZ773045 (study PRJEB29015, sample SAMEA2738115) | human oral metagenome | biome: human oral; feature: human-associated habitat; material: saliva | place: China | collected 2261 ...
ACCTTCCTGAGAACTATCAGAAGTATAACGATGCCTTCCAGTTTATTAAGGATGTAGCTTGCGACTGGGATGATAGCCGTTATCTTGAGGCAGAACCAGCACGTTATATCACTGTTGCTCGTAAGGCAAAAGGAACTAACAACTGGTTTGTTGGTGGAAAGACTGGTATTGCACCACATCTCAGCGTTATCAAGTTCGACTTCCTTGACAAGGGTCGTAAATATGAGGCAACAATCTATGCTGACGCTAAGGATGCTGACTACGAGAAGAATCCAAAGGCATATACCATTACAAAGCGTATGATAAAGAAGGGAGATACTATCAAACTACAGCAGGTGCGTGGAGGTGGATTTGCCATTAGCTTAAAGGCTCTTTAATCACTTTTCGCAACTAAAAGTTACTGATTTTCATCGTGCAACAGTCCGTCTCCATAAGGGATTGATTGTTGCACGATTCGTTTTTATAATATTTGTCTCAACTTGAATGTCACCTTTAACGATAGCACAAGAATAATCCTGCCTGCTTTTTTGGTTATATAATGAAAATAGAGTAATTTTGCAGAGAACAAGGGGACGTTATTATGACAAAAATCATAAATCCTCCAACTTCGAACACCAACTTCCTGAACAAGCATGTCCAAAAGACAAGACTGTTCTATGAGTGAAGTCTTAACTTGTTCAAGATGAACTCAAAGACACATCCTGTGAAACAAACACAGTTACAATTGTGGAATAAACAAAAGATAAATATAGAATGAAAATAGGCATTTTCGTTGGAAGTTTCGACCCGTTTACAATAGGACATGACTCTATTGTACGCCGTGCTTTACCACTCTTTGACAAGGTGGTGATTGGTATTGGTGTTAACGAACGAAAGCAATGTATGCTCAGTACTGAGGAAAGAATGGAACGATTAGCACGTCTCTATGCCAACGAACCTAAGATTGAGGTTAAGACTTACAACGACCTGACCATCGACTTTGCTAGAAGAGAGGGATCCGAATATATCATAAAAGGAGTGCGGAGCGTGAAAGACTTTGAATATGAATGCGAACAAGCAGACATCAACCGCCGCTTGAGCTCCATTGAAACTATCTTCTTTTATGCAGAACCGCAACTGGAGAATATCAGTTCAAGCCTAGTAAGAGAACTTAAACACTTTGGAAGGGATATCACAGAATTTCTTCCCAAAGGTTATTAACAATGAGACAGAAACTCATAAAACTCATTGATAAAACAAAGACACGATGATAACATATAGTGCTGAAGGCGTTAAGATGCCAAAAATTAAGAAACGAGAGATCTCTCGTTGGATTAAAGCTGTTGCTGCAACTCATGGTAGAAAGGTTGGAGAAATTGGTTATATGTTCGTAGATGACGAGAAGATTCTCGAAGTAAACAACGAGTATTTAGGACATGATTACTATACGGACATCATTACTTTTGACTATGATGAGGATGATGTACTTAATGGCGACCTTATTATCTCACTTGATACAGTCCGTTCTAATGCCGAACTTTTCAAGAAGTCATACGAAGACGAACTTAACCGAGTTATCATTCATGGTATTCTTCACCTCTGTGGTATCAACGACAAGGGACCTGGAGAGCGTGAGATTATGGAAGAAAACGAGAATAAAGCACTCGCCCTATTAAAGGAGATGAGTGACAAATAAGAAGCAGTACCTTCTACTTTAGTAGGTGCTCACACGTAAAAGACAAAAGGGCTGAAATCCTATTTTGGGTTTCAGCCCTTATGGTTTGACCTCAATTCTTTACCAAAGAATTATAGATAGGCTACAAAGGGATTAATATTCGGAATTAGAATAAAAGTTCATACGCTGTTTAAAGACAGCACCACATATTCATTTTCAACTGATACATGTAAAATATTTTCACACAGTTCAAGACCGAACATGCTCTTTTGACTTCTAAAAGACATCTAAGTGGCTTGTAAAAGATACCCTTTAAGACCCTTACTAACGCCCTCTTGAAGTTCAATTAAGCACCTTATTTCATTCAGTTTTTCACTATGTCGTCACGTTATAAATACTTAAGTGTAGCCATTCTACCTACCCGTAGCCAACTCAACAGCCTTATTGACAATATCACTCTGGGCATTCCATACTCGGAAATACTCATTCATATCCCAGATATCACGGGCCGTGAGCGCCTTTATTTGTAGCGCAATATTAGGAAGGGTAGCCTTTAACTCTGCAGCATCTTTTGGTTCTATCTTTTCTTTCTTACCCTCTGCCACGATTTCATCAAGTAATGACTGTGGTACCACATAACCCTTATTGAACGCATCAAACGAACTGTATTGTGCCTTCAAAGTCTTACGATTAGCATCAGCATACTTCAAATAAGCATTGATGATTATGCTTTTTGCAGCTAACATACGATGATAACGCGTAAACTTGGTAGTGTCAAGCGGAACGAAATAATCAGGCATAATACCACCACCACCATAGACAACTCTGTGCTTACGAATGGTGTAATACTTCAATGAATCAGAGAACTGGATACTATCCGGATTGGTTAACTCACCATGTTTATAGCGATTCTCAATATCCATCTCATAGTCTTTCAGGTCGCCCTTTGTATAAGGTTTCTGAATACAACGACCACTTGGTGTATAGTAATGGGCAATCGTCAGACGAATCATACTACCATCAGGAAGGTCTAACGGACGCTGAACTAGTCCTTTACCAAAGGATCTACGACCAACAACAGTACCACGATCATTATCTTGAATAGCACCTGTAACAATCTCTGCAGCCGAAGCAGAAAGTTCATTGACCAACACAAAGACCTTTACATCCTGCAAACGTCCATTGCCAATAGCCTTGTAGTTCTGGCGACGAGCACGACGACCTTCTGTATAGACAATCATGTCATTGTCCTTAAGGAACTCATTAGAGATTTGAACAGCTGACTGAAGATAGCCTCCCCCGTTATCTTGTAGGTCGAGAATCAGGGTTTTCATTCCTTTTTTCTTCAAAGAGTCAACAGCCGACATAAACTCATCATGGGTCTTCATTCCAAAACTCTCTATTCGAACATAACCCACATTAGGGCGAATCATATAAGCGGCATTGATGGTATGAACAGGTATCTTGGCACGGGTAACGACAAAGGTTAGCATACCCTTCACACCACGACGAACAATACCCAGCTTAACCTTCGTACCTTTCTTACCACGTAGCATCTTCATTATATCGATACGTGCCATCTTTACGCCAGCAATTGTCGTATCATTGACACTGACAATACGGTCGCCTGCAAGGATTCCCACCTTTTGAGAGGGACCGTTGACAACAGGTTGTATAACGACAAGTGTATCCTCAATCATATTGAACTGCACGCCAATACCCTCAAAGTCACCTTGCAATGGTTCATTCATTGCCTTTGTCTCCTTCGCATCGGTGTAGGTAGAGTGTGGGTCAAGCTTCTCCAACATACCTTTAATAGCATCCTCCACCAGCTTCTGCTCATTCACAGAATCGACATAGAAGTTCGTGATTGCTAACTCTGCCAACTGCAACTTCCGTAATGGAGACTCTTTTATCTGCTGAGCAGACAAAGGTAAAAAGGTAAAAAGGTAAAAAAGTAAAAGATAAATATACTTTCTCATATCCTAACCTAATTTTATATTTTAATAGTTTTGTTATATGCTTGAAGAAAGCGATAAAAAGAACCTTTAAAGACTACTTTTTGCTCTTCAATTTTATTGATATTATTGACAGATGTACCGACAATCGTACAGACATCATTTGAAAATGCTATCCCTTTTATCGACTTTCTTTATTATTCTTCCACATCAGGAAGGTCTTCTTCGATAACGAGGTTGTCAATAATGAAGTTCTGGCGTTCCATTGTGTTCTTACCCATATAATACTCCAAGAGCTTAGCTACCTGGTCATTCTTATGTAATGTAACTTGTTCCAGACGCATATCAGGACCGATGAAATGGGCAAATTCGTCAGGTGATATTTCACCAAGACCTTTGAATCGGGTGATTTCCGGGTCTGGACCAAGCTCAGTGATAGCAGCTATACGCTCCTCCTCTGAATAGCAGTAACGTGTAATAAAATCGTTCTTCTTCTCCCCTTTCACGCGACGTGCATCAGCCTCAGCAATCACTTCCTTGTTCTTAATCTTTGTGCGACGATTTCGAACACGGAACAATGGTGTCTGAAGGACGTATACGTGTCCCTTCTTAATCAGCTCAGGGAAGAACTGTAAGAAGAAAGTTATAATCAGCAAACGGATATGCATACCGTCAACATCGGCATCCGTTGCCACAATCACCTTGTTATAACGCAGAGAGTCAAGTCCATCTTCAATGTCAAGTGCAGCCTGAAGGAGGTTAAACTCCTCATTCTCATACACAACCTTCTTCGTCAATCCGAAGCAATTCAGCGGCTTTCCACGCAATGAGAAGACAGCCTGTGTGTTCACGTCACGACTCTTCGTGATGCTTCCGCTGGCTGAATCGCCCTCCGTAATAAAGATAGAACTCTCCTCTTTTCGGTTGTCCTTAACGTCACAATAGTGTACACGACAGTCACGCAACTTGCGGTTATGTAGGTTCGCTTTCTTCGCTCGCTCGCGTGCCAGTTTCGTAACACCAGCCATCGCCTTACGCTCCCGCTCGGTCTCCTTGATTTTATTCTCAAGTATATCCGTAAAGTCTTCTTTGTGTATATGGAGATAGTTATCAACATTTGTCTTGATGAAGTCGCCTACATATTTATTAATTGACTCGCCATCAGGTGACATCTGTGTAGAACCCAGCTTAATCTTTGTCTGTGATTCAAAAACCGGTTCCTCAACGTTTACAGCGATGGCAGCCACCAATCCATTACGAATATCACCATATTCATATTTCCCAAAGAACTCTTTTATTGTCTTTGCAATATGCTCTTTGAAAGCTGTTTGATGCGTTCCGCCCTGTGTTGTGTGCTGACCATTCACGAAAGAGTAGTACTCTTCACCATACTGATTGGTATGTGTAAATGCTATCTCTATATCCTCTCCCTTCATGTGAACGATAGGATACAATGGATCAACGGTCATATTATCCGTCAGGAGGTCTTTCAAACCATGACGACTAAGAATACGACGGCCATTGTACATTATCGTCAAGCCCGTATTGAGATAGGTATAGTTGCGAAGCATCTCCTCCACGATATCATCATGGAAACTATAATGCTTGAAGAGCGTTGCATCTGGCTCAAAGTAGATATAGGTACCATTCTCATCGTCAGACTTCTTTGTTTTATCACTCTGAAGATTGCCTTTCTCAAACGAGAGTTCACGCACCTTCCCATCACGGAAACTCTTCACTTCAAAATGAGAACTTAGTGCATTAACAGCTTTCACACCGACACCATTCAATCCAACGCTCTTCTTAAAAGCTTTAGAATCATACTTACCACCCGTATTCAGTACTGACACTGCTTCAACAAGCTTACCTTGCGGAATACCACGACCATAGTCGCGCACACTAACACGAAGATTTTCTTCCACATCAATCTCGATACGGTCACCAGCATTCATCTTGAACTCATCGATAGAGTTATCAATCACCTCCTTTAAGAGTACATATATACCATCTTCCGGCAACTTTCCATCACCTAAACGACCAATATACATACCGGGACGGGTACGTACATGCTCCATATCCGAAAGGTGTCGGATATTATCGTCGGTGTAAGATACGGGTGTCGGCTGTTGGGTGTTGGGTGTTGATGAATTGTCCATGTGTTGGGTGTTGAGTGTTGGGTGTTGGGTGTTAATGAATTGTTAATATGGTGGGTGGTGACGGGGGTGTGATGATACTAATTGAAAGATATCATATGTGTTCTTTCTTTACTACTATAGCGACCAAATACTTCTGCAATATTAAACATAACTGATGTAGAGGCACGCTGTAATTGACTTGTCAATGCGTATCTTTCTTCTTTAGGAAATGATTTTAAGGCTTCATTGACATTAATAGCCAACTGCTTAGCGTCCTTATAAACATCTAAACGCCTATAATAAAACAATTCCATAGCAACATCCTTTTACATTCAAATGGTCTTTAAGTGTCTTAACGTTAGATGTTAATATAGAAGAAACACGTGAAAATATAGAAAGAACACATGATAAAACTATTCATCAACGCCCAACATTTAACACCCATCATCCAATAGCTTTCCTATAGCACCTACGCTTCTTGTGCATAGTTGGGTCTAATGGTCCCCACTGGCTCTGTACGCTTTCGTTTGTTTCCATCTCAACATGCGTTTCACCCCACTTAAATCCATACTTCACATAACGTGGAATAAGGTCAGCAAAAACAAGAGAGTTGGCTCCCTTTGAACGATACTCTGGTAGGACACCAATAAGGAGGAGATCTACAACCTCCGTCTTATGGAACTTTATTGCACGTAGTAAATGCCACCATCCGAATGGGAAAAGACGTCCACGATGACATTTCTGCAAAGCACGTGTCAATGATGGGATTGTAATAGCAAGACCAACTAACTGGTTATCCTTGTTGCCATCCTCAATAACCGTAATAAGGTCAAGGTCAGCAAATGGGAAGTACATCTTGACATACTGGTCTATCTGACGTTCACTCAGTTCAGAGAAGCCATAAAGATGAGAGTAAGTAACATTGATTAAATCAAAGAGTTTCTTACCATAACCACCCTCGAAGATTTCTTTCTTGGTCAACTTACGCGCATGGAGATTATATCGTTTCTCCACCATCTCTGCAATTTTTGTGTATTTCTCTGGAGCTGCCTCTGGAACATCAAGACGATATTCTACATAGTCATTATCCTTCTCCCAGCCACCAAGTTTCTCCATGTGCTTTGGATAATAATCGTAGTTGTAGATAGTTGCCATTGTACCGAGCTGATCAAAGCCCCATGTCAACATACCTTCTGGGTCCATATCTGTGAAACCGAGTGGGCCAACAACAGAGGTCATACCCTGCTCTCTGCCGTAGTCTTCAACAGCCTTCAACAGAGCTTTTGAAACTTCTATATCGTCAATGAAGTCTATCCAACCGAAGCGAACATCCTTCTTGTCCCACTTTTCGTTTGCTTTATTATTGATGATGGCAGCCACGCGCCCCACCACCTTCCCCTCCTTCAAGGCAAGGAAATACTCAGCTTCGCAGAAGTCAAATGCTGCATTCTTATTTCTTGACAGCGTATTTAACTCATCACTATAAAGGTTAGGGGCATCATATTGATTACCCTCATAGAGATCATAATGAAACTCTATAAAAGCCTTAAGATCTTTCTTCGTTTCTACCTTCTTAATTTGAATTGAAGACATTTATTATTATTTATTTCGTTATTTTTCTAATCTTAAACGTGCAAAAGTACTAAAAAAAAGATAGAATGACAAATTTAGGATATAATTTGTTGATAATCTTGCATTCAACTCGTAAGATAGAGACATGATACACATCCTCAACACACTTCGTGCTCATGCTCCGCACCATCTGTGCTAAGCCTCCGCACCATTCGTGTTCATGCTCCGCACCATTCGTGCTAAGCCTCCGCACTATTCATGCTTACCATAAGCTGTATTTGCTCACATCGCTAGCTGCATCAGTAGTTACGCTTTGCACGATTCCATACTAGTATTCATGGTTGACAAAAAGAAAACTTCATTATTCCCGACTTTGCAATAAGGAATAATGAAGTCTTCAGAATCTCGAAAGTTCAATAACGAGTATTGATTATCTCACAATAAATTTCTTACCATTTCGTAAATAGATACCTGGAGCAAGCTGGGTGTCAGCTGGCATGCGAACGCCCTGTAAATTATAAACCGCATCGTCAGTGATTGTAATGTTCCATATCGTTTCAACGCTTGCTGTCGGATCCTCTACATAGAGCATTGGATAAATACCGGCGGCAGAAGCTGGCTTATAAGCACCTAACGTCTTATAATCAGTATCATACTGAAGCACATGACCAGTAGAAGAAGTAATCGTGAAAGTACCATCAGCATTTGGTTCGAAAGTCCATTCAACAGCCTTATCTTTAGTCACAAACTGAACAGTTTTGTACTCATCTTTCTGTCCGAAGTATTTGCCGTTAGCATCTTTAATATAGAATCCTGTTATTCCCTGTTCCAAAGTGAGAACAGACTGGTTATCAGCATCTCTCACTTTACCATTATCATCAGTAATGTTCTTTGTTGGCAGATAGCCATACTTCTTGTTCTTCACTGTAGATGCTGCAAGAAAACTGCTACCAGTATTGACAACAAGGACATAACGCTTATCAGCAACAGGTGCTATTGTTGTCTTCACGAAGATTGTTCCTTGTGGTGTCACTTGTGGATTGTCTGGCGTCACAGGCTCTTCAGGAACAATCACACCAGTATAACGATTATCATCAGAAGCCGTAGTGATAGCATTATAAGGGTCAAATGCAACATCCATACTGTCACCCCAAACATATTCTGCAAGTTCAGGATAGTCGATAAAGAGGTTACGATTGTGCTGAATCCTATAAATAGCTTCGTTGCGTTTGATTTCAATTTGATCTACACGATCTTTCTTATTCCATTGTAGATATAATTTATAAGCCCACTGTTTAAGCGTTGGCCATTCCTTATTCTCAAGACTTTGCAAACCATCTTTTTCCCACTTAAGGTCCTGATAAGTGGTAGCCATATACATATAGCTACGTGAGAACTCACCTTTGAAAGCATCGCCTGGTTCCCACATCCTTGTAAGCTGACCATCAGCATAGCCATCACCTACCTTATCATAGCCTTCACCTGCTTGCTCTTTTACATTAACGACGACACCCATTGGGTAATTGCTTTTAGAGCTATTAGCCTTTTCATCAGAAGGATAGAGGTTATAAAGGTCACACCATGCATCGTTTTTCGTCTTTCCCCACCAACTTTTCGGGAAAGAGTGTTCAATATTCATACCTGCAATGGACTTGCCTGTATTCGTACTTTCAAAATAGAATTTTTTATCGCTATAACGATTGTAGCACTCATTCGTTTGCGGATTACGATCAGAATACCAGAAGCCCCACCAAGTGCCATGTCCACCTCCACCGTATGGTAAGACATCCTTCTTGCTCATCAGCTTGTGTAAAGCAGTTTTTAACTGTTCTTTCTTCAATCCTGTTAACGAAGAAGCATACTGTGCTAGTGTCTTTCGATCAATAGCATTAGCAGATGTTGTTACACTAATCAACGCAGTCGCAATGACTATCTTAAAATACCTGTTCATTGTTTTAATAAGTTTTTATCGGTAAATATATATCATATATTATTGTTTAAAAGTCATCATGCTTATTGTCAAACAATGTCTGACCAGTCGTTTTCTGTGAGCTAAAGACATTGTGTAAAATGCACAACCATGTGTTTGCAACATTTAATCAAAAATAATGAAATCAATAAGGTGATGACGTTGTTTTCTTACAAACGATGAGAAGATGATTGTTTTCTGCATCTGTCGTTGCAAAGAGGTAAACATCTCCTCCTTCCTTTATCTTCAATCGTTTACGCAAATCGGCAACACTCATCGGGAAGTTGCGTACAGCAAGATTGGCCTTGTCTATCAATGAAAGGGTGCGTCGTAGATCCTTCTTATTAAATGATGAAACGGCTGTTATTTCAAACCATCGACCTGGAAGACTTTCAATAGCCTCATCAGAGACAAAAAGATGAGAATTCAGACTTAAGGCTGATATAGGATAACGCGCTGTGAGCAGTGCGAAGCAACCCGCCTTCATCAATGAAGCATTAGGCTCATAGAGGTACTGACCGCTCGTAGGAAGAGATGAGCCGATGCGCTGTGATATGTTTAAAGTCTCATTCAGAGAATAAGAAACCATACTATCATCATTCACGCAAAACACTTGCAAGGCTTTTTCGTCAGTTGTTTTATCCCCTGTCGCACAAACTGACTTCTGCAAAACAAGCAGTAACTCCTTACATTCATTGCGTACAGAAACGATATGTACCTCACGGACCACATTACCCAAACCATTGAGTTCGTCAACAGCACGATGCCAATCAAGCATTGGTGAGAGTTTAATAACCACCGTGTCAGCCTTTATTAAGAGTTCATCTTCCAAAGCCAAGACGTCAGGTGTACAATCACTTATCAGTATCGTCTTACCTCCTTGCTCGTTACGACGCGCAGGATCGAGGAAAAGAACTGATACTTGGTTGAGTTGACGGAGATAAGCCGTACCATCACCATTAACCACTTCAGCTTGTGATAAGCCTAAGGCATGGAAGTTATGACGTGCTAACGCACATAAGTTCTCTTGCTGTTCTACATAGATTGCACGTTTGAAACCCTGCGCCATAAAGGAGAAATCAACGCCAAAGCCACCCGTGAGGTCGCAAAGACAGGAAGAAGCCGATGTCCCTGTTCCAACGAGGCGTGTAACAAGTCGTGCCTTGTATTCCGCTGTCGGCTCACTTGAGCACTGCTCCATCGATAGATGAGGTGGATAGATGATATCCTCGTTTGCCGCCCACGATGGCAGTTTCGTGCGTGCTATCTGCCATCCAGCGATTTGATTGAGCAAGAAAGGCATGTCAATATCCGGATAGCGGTGGGATTGGAGGGCAAGAAGCCTCACCCCCGCCCCCTCTCCGATTGGAGAGGGGAGTGAAATGTTATGTTTGCTTAGAACGCCCCGCACATATCTTGGCAGTGGTAGTTCCGAATGACTTATATCGTTTTTTTGCATCATCTAATCCTATTGTTGTATTACCTTAATAGTCCTTAGAATATTATTCTTATCATGCTAATACTGTAGCAAAGTCGGTAATCACTCCCCTCTCCATTCGGAGAGGGGGCGGGAGTGAGGCTTTTTCTCACCTTACCACCTTCAAATTCTTCTTTGCCCAAGCACGCGTACAAAGGTTGAAATGCCACCACTCCGTACGTAAAGGCATGAACCCTGCGGCACGCATCACCTCACGAAGTAGTCGGCGGTTGGCTAATGCCTCACGAGAGATAAGATGACGGGAGACGAGTTCTGACTCCTTATCAATATGACTGGCTATTCCCATGTGATCAACCTTCACACCCATTGGTATCGTATCAATAATACAACGTGTTGCGCCATCGCGCCATGTAGCGTCATTCCATGATGCCTTGCAGATACTGATATCTACCGCCATTCCATAGTTGTGCATACCACCTCCGTGGGTAGGATTGGAAACATAGAAGTACTTTGGCGTATCTTTTACAGCGTCCCACATCGTTTGCTGCACACTCATCGGTCGTGTAGCATCAAAGATACAAAGACTCAAGTCGGGACAACGACGCTTCAACTCCGCCTGCGCCTTACGTAAGACCTCAGCACAAACAGGCAATACATAGGCATCACGTAAGTCATGATAGAGTACACGATTGCAGAAGTTATCCGCGCGAGCATACATCAAAGCCACCTTGATTGAAGGAACCACTTGCTTAAGATTCACCAGTCCTTGCTGTTCCATTGACCGAGCAGCAGCCTGCCGACGAGCCACTGTCGTCTGTGCTTGTCCACTACTAGCACATAACAAGCCTGCAAAGAGCATTAAAAAGATTTGTTTCATTCCTCTTGTTTATTAGAAATCCTACGATTAGCAACGAAGTGCAGCTATTTCCGTTGTCACTTCTTTGTCAATCAGAAAGCATATTGCTACTTACGAAAAACGAACAAGGGCAGACACTGTCTTCCTCTCACGCCTTCTTAAGGTTCTGAAAGAAAACACAGACTCTGCCTTTGCCTTCTAAAACACTACATCCGAGTAGGTAGCTTATCACATCTAGGTGACGTAGCCTTCATCTCTGTTGTGTCAATAATTTATTTATTTAATGCAGCCTTCTTCTGCTTTACATAATCGCCAAATACGCGATCAACCTCAGCTCGCTGTTCATTGTTGAGTGTATCGTTAGCATGAATCAGTCCACGATAGTAAGTCTTAATGGCCTTATTTAACGCCGCCTTATCCGCAGAATTCTTCTCAAAGATACCATCAAGATCCTTATAAAGGGCTGGCTTCATCCTATTCATAAAGGCAAGTTTACCTGTAGCAGGAGCCTCAGCCTCAGCTGAGAGACTATCCGCCTGCTCTGTAGGAGCTACTTTCACAGTGTCTTCTGGTGCTGTCTCAGCATCCGACTTGAAGAGAGATGTCACATCCACCCTTCCAATCTGATTGACCAAAGTACCGCCGTAATTATAGATTAAAACGCCAACGACACCCAAAACAACAACTAACAAAGCTACCATTACAGCACCTTTACCAATCTTTGGCATCTTAAATGATGTTCCTTCATTATTTAAATCAGCCAAGAATTCATCGATGTTTGAATAACGGTCGCTACGCTTAAAGGCACAACAACGCTTGATAATTTCACTATAAGCCAATGTAAGTCCCATGACCTTCATGATGGTGCCGAGTGAATAGATATCTGCCGTACCATCAGCTGCCATCGTCTCATCCTTCAACTCTGGTGCCATAAAACGAGTTGTGTCAGGAGTTATCTTCACATCTTCAGGTGAGAGAGCACTGAAATCTATCAGCTTCACATAATTACCTTGCGTTGTAACGAGGATGTTAGAGGGTTTCAAATAACGGTGTGCGATACCCTGACTATGCGCATAACGCAATGCATCAGCAATCTGATTGATGATTGCGATCTTCTCATCATCTGTATGCGACTCCTTGAGATAAGCCTGTAAGGTGCGGCCTTCGACATACTCCTCCTCAATACAAAGTCCGTAACCTTCAACCTCTACAAGCCCCTGATAGCGAACAATACCCGAATGATTGAGACGCTGACACTGCTTGAACTCACGCTTCAAAGCATTACGAAGCAGCTGACGCTCACGATATTCCTCCTTAAGTGCCTTCAAAACAACCGTTTGGTCGCCTTTACGACACTTCACAATCATACAATATCCATGTGATGGAATAACCTGATAATCAGTATAACTTGCCTTTACTGGTGCATCTGCAGTCTGTACAGACTCGTTAGTGGGGACTTTGTTTTCACTCATTAATAATCGTAGGTTTAATTAACATGCATGTTTGGTGTACAAAAGTAGTAAAAAAAAACGAGACTATAGAGAAAAGAAACACTTAAAATAGATTCTTACGAAGTTTGGACTGATAACCTTATAGAATTAGAAGAGAACCATAGAACAAGTCACAAGGTAATTTTCAATTCGTTTGTTGTCATTTTACTTTCCACACAGACATTATAGATTTTTGTTACACTAAGACTCATGAAAGGTGATGTCAAGACAAACTCAACTGGTAGTAAGCACTTTATCGAGATGCCGATAATCTTAAGCAATACACCAACTTCACAACAATTAAATAATGTAAAAAAAAACAAATACCTTGCAATTTTCAACCTTAATTTATAACTTTGAAATCCAATCTATATCAAACACGTTGACAATTCTTTATAAAAGAAAAGAAGATACAATTGTAATATCGTGACAAGGTCACATATAACCTAAACAAGAACTCATCACCTTTAAACATTAAGCTCATGAAAAAGAGTCTTTTCGTAGCATTGCTCATATAGCAGTAGCATCCGTATCTTCAAAAGGTACATAGGAAATAAACAACTCATGTTGTAAAAAATCATATATCGACACGAATAAAACGACTACAGAAGAAATAAAAAAGAAGATACGAACAATCGATAAATCATAAAACCTATTTATATCAAGACCTGCTCTTGAATTATTCATTAACAAACCATTCAAATGAAGAAAAACATCATTCTACTTATCCTCATCGTCTGCACAACATGCCTATCTGCTCAGACGCTGGATTTCTCTCAATTAAAAGGGAGATGGGATTCAACTAAAACTGTGCAATATGAAGCTGCACAGTATCAGATCGTTTATGATTACAAGTATGCAAAAGACGCAAAGTATCCTGATGCAAAACGTACGGCTGTAACAATTCTAAGAATCGGTACGCAACACAATATGTTCATTGACTATGGACAACTTACTTTCGACTCTATCTCCGCTTCAATTGCAAGAGGGGAATCTCAAGCAACATCGGCTGGTCCAAAGCTTATCGGAGCATTGAAAAGCATAGGCTTACGCGAACTCATCCTGCTGAATAGAG
>ERZ773045.924-NODE-924-length-14140-cov-19.065886_pt1 | contig 14140 bp, 8 predicted proteins | sample MGYA00580635_ERZ773045 | MGnify/ENA primary metagenome ERZ773045 (study PRJEB29015, sample SAMEA2738115) | human oral metagenome | biome: human oral; feature: human-associated habitat; material: saliva | place: China | collected 2261 ...
CGCCTCCGATATGGAGGGCCACCCGGATAACGTGGCTCCGGCGATTTACGGCAACCTGTCGGTGTCCTGGGGTGAGATGGGTAATTGGAAGTCCCTGATTATTCCGGTGCATCCTGACGTTCACCCGGTGGTAGCTGTGCCCGATTATGAGGTGTCGACGAAGCTTGCCCGTTCACTGATTCCTTCGCAGATTCCCCACGCTGAGGCGGCCGCAAATTCTGCTCGTGCGGCGCTGCTGGTGCGTACTCTCTCTGATGCTCCCGAGTACCTGATGGATGCGACCGTGGACTACCTGCATCAGGGTTACCGTGTGACCGCCATGGAGCCGTCCGCTGTGCTGGTTGCGTACCTGCGCAGTCAGGGTTTTGCTGCGGTGATTTCTGGCGCTGGCCCTACTGTTTTGACCTTTGCGCACGGTGACGAGCAGGTGCGACAGGTTCAGGAGGCGATTGCCGAGTTTGAGGCGACTCACCCTTGTAGCGCTATTGTGGATTGCCGCTTGAACTGGCGGGTGCTTCCCCTTGAAATTGATACTGAAGGTGTTATAGTTACTCAGTAGGACGTGTAACGTCCTATCGCGGGTTCTACCCGCCGTTCGACGACGACCGTAATTGACGCTTCCTCGCGGGTACGTTCTGTACCTCACCCCGTTTCGCCCCTTTCCGGACCTTGTACCCGGTTGGGCCTCGGAGGGGAGCTTACCTTCTACAATGCCTCACCCGCAGGGTGCCGACGTGAAGGTACGGTCTCGGTCACGGCGATTGAACCCTCCCGACCGTTCATTCTTGACCCGCCGGCTCCAGTGCGGGTCCGATGAATGAGGGGTGCACGCATAATGATAGAGCGCCTTATCTTCCGTGTGTGCCCGCCGTGTCTGAATCGGCGGGTACGGTAAGAGACGCGAACCGCCTCCAGCGCGGTTCGAGGGAGTCGAAGGTGCAGGTCGCCGCGTTCTGCGGCGGCGCAGGAACCTTTGACCGCGCTATAGCGCCCGCCCGATCTTTATTCTGAAGATTTTCAGGGCTTACAACCAAAGGAATTGTAGTTGGCAAAAAATATTGTTGTCACCGATGAGTTCGGCACGGCATCGACCGCGCCGGAACTGGCAAATTTGAAGGTCGCGCAACTGCGCGTCCTGGCTCAGCAGCTGGGTATTCGTGGCTACCTGAAGCTGAAGAAGGCGGAGCTGGTTCAGGCTCTGGAGGAGCACCAGCGTGGTGGCGCCGTAGCTGCCCCGGCCGCTCCGAAGGCCGAGACCCCCTCCGAGAAGACTTCCGAAAAGTCCGCAGAGACCTCCGCTGAGGCTCCCGCCGAGGGCGAGAAGGACTCCGAGCCCGCCCAGAAGACTCGCCGTACCCGCGCTCAGAAGGACGCCGAGGCACAGACAGAGAAGGCGGAGAAGAGCGAGTCCGAGGGCTCCGAGAAGTCGGAGAAGTCCGAGAAGCGCACCCGCTCTTCGCGCTACGAGACCCCCGCCCAGAAGCGCGCTCGCGCTCGCCGCGCCGCCGAGGGCCAGGACGCCCCCGAGGCCTCCGAAAAGGCAGAGAAGGGCGAGAAGTCGGAGAAGTCCGAGAAGCGCACCCGCCGTAGCCGCAAGGACGAGAAGCCCGCCGATCTTCCCCCGCTGGATGTGCGCGCCGAGCTGGCCGCGGAGCGTATCTCTGAGCGTTCCGAGCCGGGCGATTCGGCTCCGAACTCCTCCGAGCTGAAGGCATCCACCGCCGATGGCACCGCAAGCCTGGACAGCCTGAACGCCGCCCTGGACATGACCTTCGGCGCCGTTGACGGCGAGAAGAGCACCAAGCGCACCCGCACCCGCGAGCGTCGCCGCGACCAGGATGGCGAGCGCACCGAACGCGCAGAGCGTACCGAACGCCGCTCCAAGCGTGACCGCCAGGCCGAGCGCGCAGAGCGTGCCGAGCGTAAGAACTCCGAGCGCACCGAGCGCCGTTCCAAGCGTGACCGCCAGGCCGAGCGCGCAGAGAAGCAGGCTCGCCGCCGCGAGGAGAACGAGCCCCGCCTGAACGACGACGATGTGCTGGCACCGATTTCGGGTGTGCTGGACATCCTCGACAACTACGCTTTCGTGCGCACCACCGGCTATCTGCCGGGCACCAACGACGTGTACGTCTCCCTGGCCCAGGTGAAGAAGCACAACCTGCGTAAGGGTGACCACGTGCTCGGCGCGATTCGCGTGCCGCGCGAGGGCGAGTCGAACAGCCGCCAGCGCTTCAATGCTCTGGTTCAGGTTGAGGCGATTAATGGTCAGAGCGTTGAAGAGGCCGCTAACCGCCGCGTGTTCTCCAAGCTGACCCCGCTCTACCCCAAGGAGCGTCTGCGCCTGGAGACCACCCCCAAGAAGCTGGGTACCCGCGTGGTGGACCTGGTGTCCCCGATTGGTAAGGGCCAGCGTGGTCTGATTGTCTCGCCGCCGAAGGCCGGTAAGACCCTCATGCTGCAGTCCATTGCGAACGCGATTACCGTGAACAACCCGGACGTGTACCTGATGATGGTCCTGGTGGACGAGCGTCCTGAAGAAGTGACCGACATGCAGCGCACCGTCAAGGGCGAGGTTATCGCCTCGACCTTCGACCGTCCCGCCGAGGACCACACCACGGTTGCTGAGCTGGCCATTGAGCGCGCTAAGCGCATGGTGGAGCTGGGCTACGACGTGGTCGTGCTGCTGGACTCCATGACCCGCCTGGGCCGCGCCTACAACCTGGCCGCACCCGCCTCGGGCCGCATCCTCTCCGGTGGTGTGGATTCCGCCGCGCTGTACCCGCCGAAGAAGTTCTTCGGTGCCGCCCGCAACATCGAAGAGGGCGGTTCGCTGACCATTCTGGCTACCGCCCTGGTCGAGACCGGCTCGAAGATGGACGAAGTGATCTTCGAGGAGTTCAAGGGCACCGGTAACATGGAGCTGCGTCTGTCCCGCCAGCTGGCCGACAAGCGTATCTTCCCGGCCGTGGACATCAATGCCTCCGGTACTCGCCGCGAAGAGAACCTGCTCTCCCCGGACGAAATCAAGATCATGTGGGGTCTGCGCCGTGCCCTGGCCGGCATGGAGCCCGAGCAGGCTCTGGGCGTTCTGACCAACCAGCTGCGCAAGACCGAAAGCAACGTGGAGTTCCTGCTCACGGTGCAGAAGAACGGCCTGCGTCTGGTCGACTAAGACCCGTATTTCACGCGCCCCACCCCGGTACGACGGTGGGGCGCGTGAGGCGTTCACCCGTGCCTCCCAGCGAGGCGCCCCGTCAGGGGAGTGACGAATTCTAGTGCCCGCCCGTGCGGCGTAAAGTGCGGGAGATGGAAGAGAGAATGTTTGAATCTATTCAGGTTCTGCTGGACGAGCACGCTGACCTGCAGAATCAGCTGGCCGATCCCGCAGTGCAGTCGAACCAGGGTAAGGCACGCCGAGTGGGCCGCCGCTACGCGGAGCTGACCGGTATCGTGACCGCCTACAACAAGTACACCTCGCTCAAGGACGACCTCGAGGCCGCTCGCGAGATGGCCGAGGAGGACCCGGAGTTCGCCGCGGAGATTCCCGGCCTGGAGGAGGAGCTGGAGGTAGCTCAGGAGAAGTTGCGCCGCCTGCTGATTCCGCGTGACCCGGACGATGGCCGCAACGTCATTCTCGAGGTGAAGGCCGGTGCCGGTGGTGACGAGGCCGCCTTGTTCGCGGGTGACCTGCTGCGCATGTACATGCGCTACGCCGAGCACAAGGGCTGGAAGACCGAGATTATCTCTTCGACCAGCACCGACGTGGGTGGCTACAAGGACGCCCAGATTGCTATTAAGGGTTCCTCGAACGAGCCGGCCGAGGGCGTGTGGGCGCACCTGAAGTACGAAGGTGGCGTGCACCGCGTGCAGCGTGTTCCGGCGACCGAGTCTCAGGGCCGTATTCACACTTCCGCCGCGGGTGTTCTGGTGTTCCCCGAGGTGGACGAGCCCGAGGAAATCGAGATTAACCAGAACGACCTGAAGATTGACGTGTACCGTTCTTCTGGCCCCGGCGGTCAGTCGGTGAACACCACCGACTCGGCGGTGCGTATTACCCACCTGCCGACCGGTATTGTCGTGGCGATGCAGAACGAGAAGTCTCAGCTGCAGAACCGTGAAGCCGCGATGCGCGTGTTGCGTGCGCGACTGCTGGCTCACCAGCAGGAGCAGATTGACGCTGAGAACGCGGCACACCGTGCTTCGCAGGTGCGCACCATGGACCGTTCGGAGCGCATCCGCACCTACAACTTCCCGGAGAACCGCATCGCCGATCACCGTACCGGCTACAAGGCATACAACCTGGACGCCGTGCTGAACGGTGACCTGGAGCCGGTGGTTCAGTCCGCTATTGAGATGGATGAGGCGCACCGCCTCGCTCAGGTGGGCCAGGAGCAGAAGTAGTTCCGTATTTGCTCGTGCCGGTTCTTTGAAACGGTGTGAGATGTTGGTGAGGGGCTCGCCGCTGCGGCGGTGGAGCCCCTCAGCTATATGTTGTGACAGGCAGTGTGCCGTCAAGATACGAGGAGGAGAGCTCATGAAGGTGAATGTGCACGACCCGCGCGGGGAAGAGCTCGCGCAGGTGCTTGTGCGCGCCACCGCGGCACTGGCGCAGGTGCCCAGCCCCCGCGTGGACGCCGAGCTACTCGCCGCGCACCTGCTCCACGGCGGCTCGCGTTCGCGCCTACAGCACGCGGCGCTGATGGGGGAGCGACTCGCCCCCGCGCAGGTTGCAGAGTACGAGGCGCTGGTTGCCCGCCGCGCCGCGCGCGAGCCGCTGCAGCACATTACCGGGTGCGCTCCCTTCTACCGCCTAGAGCTGTCGGTCGGACCCGGCGTATTCGTACCCCGGCCCGAAACGGAGCTACTCGTCGAAGAAGCCCTCAAGGTGCTGAGCGCACGCGCCGAGTCGGCGACCGGTCAGCTGCGCATCGTCGACCTTTGCACAGGGTCCGGCGCCATCGCCGCGGCAGTCAAGAGTGAACTGCCGAACGCCCAGGTCTTCGCGGTGGAGCTCTCCGAAGAGGCCATCCCCTACGCCCGCAAGAACCTGGAGCCGCTCGGCGTGCACCTGGTGCAGGGGGACGCCCTCACCGCCCTCACCGAGCAGGCCGGCCGCTTCGATGCTGTGCTCTCCAACCCGCCGTACATTCCGCCGGGGAACGTGCCCGCCGACCCGGAGGCCGCCCTCCACGACCCGGAGATGGCGCTGTACGGCGGGGGAGCGGACGGCATGCAGATGCCCTCCGCCATCGCCGCGCGCGCCTACGAGCTGCTGGCCCCCGGAGGCTTCTTCATGATGGAGCACGACGACACCCAGGAAGGGGCCGTCGCTGAGCTCCTGGCACGCGTTGGCTTCGAGCGGTGCTACCCGGTACGGGACCTGAACGGCAGGTCCCGGCACAGCGCGGGCTACAAACCCGCCGCCGCAGGCTCCTAGCATCGGGGCCGACTCCTAGCCTCCGAGCCGGGCGGGGCCACCGAACGGAGCCGCCGCACATCCACTTCCGCTCCGCACCCCCGCATCAGCCGCCGACGAGGCGCGATGCGTCAACCCCGTGACGCGCACCCTCCCCGGCGTATCGCCGCAATCCATAAAACGTGAGACAATATAACCCGTGACTGCAAAGCTGTACCCCGTAACGACTGAAACTGAGACCCGCGAGGCGCTGGACGCCGCCCGCGAGGCCCTCAAGGCGCACGACACGATTGTGATCCCCACCGATACCGTCTACGGTATTGCCGCCGATGCCTTCTCGCATCAGGGCGTTGCCAAACTGCTGGCAGATAAGGGCCGCGACCGCACCATGCCGCCGCCCGTACTCATCTTTGACATCGCGGCGCTCGCCGGCGTGGTGGACGACGTTCCGGACGACATCTACGACCTGGGCTACCGCTTCTGGCCCGGCGCGCTGACCGTTATTCTTCACGCCTACCCCTCGCTGAGCTGGGACCTGGGCGAGACCCGAGGCACCGTCGCGGTGCGTGTTCCCGACGACGAGTTTGCCCTGAAGCTGCTGACCGAGCACGGCCCGCTGGCCGTCTCGAGCGCTAACAAGACCGGCCAGGAGGCTGCCGCGACCGCCCAGGCCGCCATGGACTCCCTGGGCGAGGACGTCGCGGTGATTATTGACGGTGGCCCCCGCCCGAAGCCGCACGAATCTGAGCCCAACGAGGACGGCGTCACGGTGGTGACCGAACGCGAGCCGGCTCCCTCGACCATCCTGGATTGCACCTCGTTCCCCTACGTGGTGGTGCGCGAGGGCGCGATTCCCGTTGAGGAGCTCCGCGAGGTGGTCCCCTCGATTCTGACCCGCGCGGAGGCCGACGAACAGGCGGCCCGCAAGGTTGAGGAGGCACAGGCCTCATCGCAGAGCGCGTCGAACACCTCGGACGCCTCCCAGCAGGCGCTGGACGAGCAGGAGGGCCTGGATGAAGCCTACGAGCAGTGGGACAGCACCCACACGGTGAGCGGCGAACCCGCCCGCCGCGCCGAGGCACCCGCGGCCGGTTCGATTGCCGCCTCCCTGCTGGGCGCTACGAGCGCGCTGGGTTCGGGCTTCGGCATCAGCTCGGTGGACCAGGAGCGCTCGCGCGGCTACCGTGACAACACTCCCAAGCCGATTCGTGCGGATGAGCCGCAGGTCCAGCCCGTCTCTGCCGATACCGCCCGCGCCCTGGTCTTCGGCGAGGCACCCGCCGCCCCGAAGACCGAAGCGAAGGCTGAGCAGAAGAAGACCGAGCCTGCGGCCGAGACCGAGGCTGATGCTAAGACCGAGGCCCCGGAAGCCGCCGAGGATCACCTGTAGGCCCGGCCACGGTTAAAACTCCGTGAGTAGAACTCAGGAGTAAAACTTAAGGGAACGCCCGATATATCAACAGATATATCGGGCGTTCCCTTATGTATGCTATCTCGCGCGCGTTAGGTTGCTTTCTCGCCAGAGGCAGCGCCACCTAGCTATTGGCGAAGCGGCGGTCCTTCTTCTTACCCAGTGCCGTGTGGGCGGTGCGCAGTACCTCGCGCACGCGCGGGGTGGGTAGCAGGTTGTTCTTGCGGGCCCAGGAATCGTCAATGCCCTGGCCGAACCACATGACCTCGACCTTACGCACGGAACCGGAGAACCTATCGTTCATGAGCTCAGATACCTTGTAGCCGGCCTTGATGGCCGCGCGGCAGAGCCACTCGGGCAGGTGATGGGGCTTGCGGCGGCCCGCATCCAGCGAAGCGGAGGCGACGGTTGCGCCTTCCCAGGGCTGCAGCACGATGGTGGGCAGCTCGCCGGGGAAGGTTCCGAGCATCACCACGAACTCGGCCAGCGCGTACACGCTGGAGACGGGGGACTTACCCTGGCCCGCACCGGCCACCGATGCGAAGGGGGAGGAGGCCATCTTGGCGAAGAGCTCGGTCGTGCGGCGGCCGCGACCCTGAACGCTGGTTGCGCGCAGGATGCACAGCTCCGGCGCGCTCTCGGGATGCTCCTCCAGGAAGTAGTCCTGCAGGTCGAGCAGCGCTTCCTCGCCAAGGGTCTTGGAGAACGAGTAGGCGCTAAAGGGGGCGGTCTCCTCGGATGCGTCGAGTACGGGGCGGGGGCCCTGCACCGCGGCGGAGGAGAGATGAATGACGCGGCGCACGCCGGTGCGCTGGGCGGCAATCGCGATGACAGCCGGCAGCAGGGCGTTCGCGCCCATGAGCGGGGGCAGATCCTGCATGTTCGGGGCGGCGAGGCCGGCGGCGTTCACCACGACCTGCGCGCTGGCGAAGGCTTCGGCGAGGGAATCGATGATGCCCTCCAGCTGTTCTGCCTCGTCGATAATGCTGTCTACGTCAAGGGAGCGGGTGGCGAGGCGGGGCGCTTCAATGGGATCGACGCTGATACCCTCTGCGTTCAGACGCGCAACGATGGCGGAGCCAACAAAGCCGCTGGCGCCAATGACTTTCCACCTGGATTCGGACATGTCTTTACCTCTCAAAAGCCCGCGGTCGGTGCGGGGAAAAACAGGGTCATTTCAACTTTCGCATATTTGCACTGGTTATGGTGAATTGTTGGGGCGGTGACCGGTTTTTGGTCGCTTTTTCGCACGGCGGGCACAGCTCGGGCACGGGGGAGCCATCGAAAACAGCCTTGAAAACATTGGCTGAACGGCACCTTGCTTCGCCGCGGGCCGTAATACCCGCCCGCCACCTATGTCTCCGCCTAATCCTTAGGGATAATTCATCCTCCGGTGAAGGGTGAACTGCCGCGGGGCCGGCGCAGTCCGACATACGGAAAAACAACCGATTGAGGTTGAATATGCGTCATAATGGGTGCGTTAGTGGGGGAAGATTCACCTCGAGGTGAAGACCCCGGTAAAATGGTCACTTTGGAGAGTTATATCCTCATACATGAGCGTCGCGGGCACCGCCGAAACACCCGGTCCCCGTGCGGAGAAGGATATACCTCAACGTCGAACGGATAAGGTGCCTCGGCGCCGCGGAGGGAGAACACTATGGCAGAACAGCACAGCGACCGACCCGCGCCTGCCCAGCACCCCGCCGAACATGACGGTCAGCACGAACCCCGCACCGTCGCGGTGGTCGTAACCTACAACCGTCGCGATTTGCTACCCAAGACCCTGGCGGGCATCGCCTCGGGCCGGATGCGCCCGGTCGCCGTGGTTATCGTCGATAACGCTTCCACCGATGACACCGCCGCTTACCTGGACTCCCTGGAGTACGACCTGCCGGTGGACCGCATTACCCTGCGGCAGAACATGGGTGGCGCCGGCGGTTTCGCGGTGGGCATCGACCGCGCCCTGGAACGCCACAACCCCGACCTCGTGTGGGTCATGGATGATGACACCGAGCCGACCGAGAACACCCTGGCCGAAGCCGTTGAGGCGTGGCTCGGCTACTCCGAGGTTCCCGCCGAACGCCCTGCCGTGGTGGCCTCTCGCGTGGTGTGGACGAACGGTGAGGACCACCCTATGAACACCCCTCGCACGATGTTCGCGGCGGGGGAGCAGCGCCACGCCCGCGCCGGCGCGGTGGGGGCCCGCCCGATTCGCAGCGCCTCCTTCGTCTCGATTCTCATGGACGCGCAGGCCATCCGCCGTAACGGCGGCCTGCCCATCGCCGAATTCTTCATCTGGAACGACGATTTCGAATTCTCGACCCGCCTGATTCACCACCGCGACGGCATTGCGGTGCCTTCTTCGGTGGCGAAGCACCACACCAAGACCTTCGGCACGACAAACGCCAACCCCGGCCCGCGCTTCTATAACGACGTGCGCAATAAGCTGTGGGTGTTTACGCGCTCGCGTACCCTGAACCCGCTGGAAAAGCTGCTCTACGGTGGTTCTTCGGCCCGCCTGTGGGTCTCCACCCTGCTTCGTACCGACGACCGCCGTACCTACCTGGGGTACTTCCTGAACGGTCTGCGTGACGGCCTGCGCCCGCCCACCCCGAACCGCCGGGTGCTGGAGGGCATCTACCCGCTGACCTTCCCGGGGCGCTACGGCGTTCCGGCCTCGAACCCCGAGCCGGTCGTGACCGGGAACGCCGGGGCCGCTGGATGCGTGAGCTCCGCCCCCGACTTCTCGGTGCTCATGAGCGTGTACGCGAAGGAGAACCCCGCGTACCTGGAACAGGCGCTGGAATCGAATCTGTTGAACCAGACCCTGCGCCCCTCCGAGCTCGTGCTGGTTCTGGACGGTCCGCTCACCCCCGAGCTGCGCGCCGTGGTGGACCGCTGGGGTGCCCGCGCCGAGAACCTGGATTGCCCGCCGATTCAGCTCGTGGAGCTACCGCAGAACGTGGGTTTGGCCGAGGCCCTGAACGCGGGTCTGCGGGCCTGCAGCTACGAGCTGGTGGCGCGCGCCGATTCTGACGATATCTCCGAACCCACCCGCTTCGCCGAGCTGATTCCGGCCCTGGCAGAGGGCGGCTACGCGCTGCTCGGCTCGGCCATGCTCGAGGTCAACGAGAATAACTCTGCGGTTGAGTCGGTCCGCGAGGCCATCGTCGATCCTGAACGGCTGCTTCGCGCCATGGATTCGCGTAACCCGATTTACCACCCCTCGGTGGCATTCCGTAAGAGCGCTGTGCAGACCCTCGGCGGTTACGAGTACGTGCCCGGTGCCGAGGACTGGTGGCTGTGGATGCGTCTGCGCGACGCCGGCTACCGCCTGGGCAACCTGCCCGCACCTCTCGTGCGTTACCGCGTGGGCGCCGGCGCCTACACGAAGCGCGGGGGAGTGGACGCCTGGAAGCAGGACTGGGCGATTCAACGCCGACTGTACACGGGCCACGCCATTTCGAAGGCCCGCTGGGCGCAGAACATGGCGGTGCGCAGCGTGTACCGCTTCGTGCCCGAATCCCTGCGCCGCAACGCTTTCCGCGCGCTGTCCACCGTGGCCGCACGCGCATCCTCTACTCGCTCATCTTCGGACCGTTTCACCGGTGCCGCATCTGAAGGAGGCTTTTAATGGCCCAGCTGAAATCTGACGCCCACGAGGCGGTACGACGTGCTGCTCAGCGCGGCACGCTGATGACGGAGGGCGATTCCGGAGCCGTTCTGGTGAATCGTCTGTACGAGCGCAAGCCGTGGTGGCTGATTGCGCAGGCGCTGATTGACTCTAGCGCCTGGGTTCTTGCGGTGCTGTTCGCGTACATGCTGCGCTATAGCGTGCTACTTAGCAATGGCTCGGTGTTTGACATCATCCACCCCATTTCGCTGACGATTACGGCCGCCGGGGCGGTACTGCTGCAGCTGATTTTCGGTTTGGTGGCAGCCAAGATTTATAACGGCGTGTACTCCTACGGATCCTTCGACGAGTCGTGGCGCGCCGCGGCGGCGGCGCTGAGCACGGGCGTGGTGCTGACCGGTTTCTCCTTTGTGGATGAGCTTGTTGGCCTGCCGCACATTCCGCACAGTGTGCCCGCGATTGCCGCGGCGTTCAGCCTGATTATGATGGCCGGTGCCCGCATGGCCAAGCGCGTCTATACCGAGCGCGGCGCGGTGCGTGAGCTGACGGGCGAACCGGTGATCGTGTACGGCGCCGGTTTCATCGGCGGCATGGTGATGGATTCCATGCTGCACGATGAGGAGGCGAAGCTGCGCCCCGTGGCGGTCTTCGACGATGACCCGCTGAAGGCCGGCACTAAGTTCCACGGTATCCAGGTGATTACGACCTACCGCGAGCTGGAGCGCGCGATTCGCGAATCGGGCACTCACAAGGTGATCGTCACGATTTCCGATATGCCGGAGGACTATTTTGAGGCCTTCTGCGAGCGCATGCGTCGCCTGAAGGTTGAGGTGCAGCGTATCAGCAGCGCGAACGCCCGCCTGATGGGTGAGCGCCTGGTGAACGCGAGCGATAACGACCTGATGCGCGTAATCCGCGGTGAGATTAACTACGATATCGATCGCGATATCCTCCGTTCGTACCTGCACGGCAAGCGCGTTCTGGTGACGGGTGCTGGTGGTTCGATTGGTTCTGAGCTCTGCCGCCAGATTAGCGAATTTGAGCCCGAGACCCTGATGATGCTCGACCACGACGAGACTCTGTTGATGGACACCAAGGTGTCGATTACGCACGAGTCAAGCCTGGACGACGACCGCATCATCCTCGCGGATATTCGCGAGGGCGATACCCTGCTGGAGATTTTCCGGGAGCGCCGCCCCGAGGTAGTGTTCCACGCCGCCGCGCTGAAGCACGTGTCGGCGCTGGAGGCCTACCCGCAGGAGGCCTGGAAGACGAACTCCCTGGGCACCCTGAACGTGCTGCGTGCCGCCGAGGCCGTGGGTGTAAAGACCTTCGTAAACGTCTCGACCGATAAGGCGGCGGACCCGAAGACGGCCCTGGGCCAGTCCAAGCGCGTGGCGGAGCGCCTGACCGCGTACTTTGGCGAGAAAACCGGCAACACCTACGTTTCGGTGCGATTCGGCAACGTGTTTGGTTCGCGCGGCTCGATTAAGCCGCTTTTCACCAAGCAGATTCTCTCTGGCGGCCCGATTACCCTGACCGATAAGCGCGCGACCCGCTACTTCATGCTCATCGCGGATGCCTGCCTGCTCGTGATGCTGGCCGGTGCGATTGGCCGTCCGGGCGAGGTCATGGTGCTGGACATGGGGCAACCGGTCAAGATCCTGGACGTGGCCAAGGCGATGCGCCAGGCCTACGAACGCTACGACGTTGAAATCAAGGAGATTGGCCTGCGCAAGGGCGAGAAGCTAGACGAGACGCTCTTCGGCGATACGGAGAAGCTCGTGCCCAGCGAGGAGAACCGCTACATTTCACGCTCGAGCGCGCCGGCCCTGAACCCGGACGAGCTGGATTACGAGCTGTGGATTCAGAACTACCGCGAGCACAGCGGCTACGAACGCCACGGCCTGGAGCGCGCACCCGATCCGCGCACCCTGGAGAACGCGCAGACCTTCTAACCGACTGGCTCTTCGACGCCGCCCCTATCGGAGCGTCTTCCCGGCGCCCCGGGGTCGGCGGAGCCATACGATAAACACATTCACAAGACAGTACGACCCGGAGCCATCATGACCTCCTTTCCCGAGCTAACGAGCATTTTCGTTCTTGCGGTGATTGCCGGTGCCCTCCTGCCCTTTGCGGTGCGTCCAATTCTGCATCGCTACAACATGGTGGACATCCCCAACGAACGGTCCTCGCACACCACGCCGACCTACCGCGGCATGGGCCTGGCGACGGCCGCGGCGACCTTGCTGGCTTTCCTCGTGGCGACCCTGCTGGGCTGGACCTACCGCTCCGCCGAGTCCCTGCAGCTGGCCATCACGATTGCCGCCGCCATGCTTTTCTCCCTGGTCCTGGGCTGGCTCGAAGATATTCGCGGCGTGAGTATCGTTCGTCGCGCTGCCCTGCAGCTGGTCATCGGTGTGCTGGTGAGCGTCAGTTTCGCGACGGTTCAGGGTACCAACCCGCTGCTGGTGGTGGTCGGTGCCGTGTTCATCGCGGGCTACATTAACGTGGCCAACTTTATGGACGGCATCAACGGCATCTCGGGTGCTCACGGCCTGGTGGCCGGTTTGGCGTACGCGCTGACCGGTTGGATGGTCAACCTGCCCTGGCTGGCTATGGGGGGTGTGGCGGTGGCCGGCGCGTACTTGGCGTTTCTGCCGTGGAACGTGCGCCCGGGCAAGAACGTCTTTCTGGGGGATGCCGGTTCCTACGTGCTGGGTACGGCCCTGGGGACTCTGGCGGTGGGCGCCTGGTTTGCTGACGTTCCGGTGCTGCTGGCCTTCGCTCCTCTCGTCACCTACCTGGCCGATGCCGGTTCGACTCTCTTCCGCCGCTTCATGGCGGGGGAGCAGTGGTACAAGCCGCACCGCACTCACGTGTATCAGCGCCTGACGGACGTGGGCTTCAGCCACCTGGGATCGACCGCAGTGGTTACGGGCGTGACGATTTTGGTGTGGGTCCTGCTGGCCTTCGCCTCGGATCTGTACACCTCGGGTGCTGGTTTTGCCGCGCTCGGCGTGGTGCTTGTGGCGCTCGCCGTGCTGGCCGTGTACCTGCGCATGCCGCAGCTTTTTGGTGGTGAAGCCCCCAGCTCAACGATTGACCTGACGAAGGCGGCGAAGGGCGGCTCCTCTGTCGAGGCCGGTACCCCCTCGTCGGCTTCTCCCGCGGAGCAGCCGGCAGCCCCGAAGAAGGCGGGTCGGGGCGCCTCGTCTTCTTCTGCGACCGGTGTTCCCGCAACCCCGGAGCGGGTGGAACCGACTTCCCTGCATCCCGCGCCCATCATTCCGGACTCGGTGAAAGATTGCGCGGAGCAGCCTTCTAATGAGCACTCTTCTGCGCCTCAGTCGAAACAGAACCGTGGGGAGAAACACTAATGGTGTCTAGGTCGCCACAACCTCAAAAGGAGGCTGCAGCAGAGCCTGTCTGGAGGCGCGTGGCCGATGTTCTGTGGTACCCACCCGCTGAACGAAAGAAACAGCGGGAACGTCGCCGAGAGCGTGCCCGGGTAGGACTGAGGGCATCTTCTTACGAGAGTCAAGAGCTTTCCTGGAAATTTTTGTTCTACAGGGTATCGGCATACTCTTTGCTGGCTTGGTTCGGCGGTATGATGGGTGCGTGCCTGTTTGCGGGCCCCGTGGGCGCGCTAGGAATAACATTGGGCTTTCTGATAATC
>ERZ773045.925-NODE-925-length-14138-cov-5.190797_pt1 | contig 14138 bp, 14 predicted proteins | sample MGYA00580635_ERZ773045 | MGnify/ENA primary metagenome ERZ773045 (study PRJEB29015, sample SAMEA2738115) | human oral metagenome | biome: human oral; feature: human-associated habitat; material: saliva | place: China | collected 2261 ...
TGCTTTCTACCCTTGTTTGCCTTTAGCAAAATCTTCCTGCCTACATACTTCTCAAGAGTATGCCTGATATTATCTAATGTAGCTGTTGTTGCCAAAAGTATCACCTATCCTTTCAGTCTATGCCTTATTATAGCATATTTTAAGGATTTGGTCAAGGCATAACCATATATTTTACATCATGAAAATACTTTTGTCAATTTATTTTCTGTTTTTTTTAATTTTTTTGTGTTTTTTATCAAATTAGCCTGTAGACTACTTTCCACAGCACTTCTTGTACTTCTTTCCACTACCACATGGACATGGGTCATTTCTTCCAACCTTGTCATCATTGATAACCATCTTTGACCTATTGTGGTCCTTCCTAATCTGCTTTCTAGTCTTTTCATCTAGGATATCATTCCAACCCTTTAGACCATATAGCCAGTGGGCCTCAACATTTACCATGTTATAGTATAGCTTCTCCCAGTCTATCTTTATATTGATCTGAGTATCTAGCTCTATCTTTTCTAGGTCCTGGGCCATTTCTATACTTTCATTTATACCATCTAGGAAGCCCATGAAGTACTCAGGACTAGTATTATACTTTTCTGCAAGGTCTGATACCTTACCAGCTACAAGCTGAGTCTTGTTGTTTAATATATCATTGTATATATAAGTTTCAGCCCTTAAAAACTCTTCCCAGAACTTTACTTCAGCCTCTTCACTAGCCTGATTTTCACTAATATTTTTCCACTCTTGAAATAACATAATTACCTCCATATTGTTTTATAGTTATATCCCTAATAATAACATAACTTCCAGCTTTTTTCTAGACTCACATATGATGCGAAGCTTGAGCTAGTAGCCCTTAGGGTCTTAATTTACTTTTATCTTAAACTTCTTATATCTCAAATAGGTCCCTAAGTGCCTTTAGGGCCCTTTCCTGCTCGATAAAAAATGGGCTAGTCGCTATTGTAATTAGGCTTGCCCCCTCTATATATTCCTTGACCCTGCCTATTTTTTGGTCATAGTCTATGTAGTCCATATCCCTGGAGAAAAAGTCTAGGTCTATGTCTAAAACATAGTCTAAAGGGTAGTCCATAGCCATGGAATAAGTCGAATCCACTATCATGAGGTCCGAAAAAATCCCATGATGGATAGCGGGCTTGATAAAAGACCCCACATTTAAGACCTCATTGGTATACCTCTTGACATCCTCCAAGTCTCCTATATCTACACAGTAGTCTGGAGGTATCCTGGTATCCTTGTGCTGGTCCACATGCAAGAGAACCTGCCCCCTCTCCATCAAGCCCCTATTTAGGGCCTGACACCAAAAGAAAAAGGCATGGTTGTGGTTGTCAAAGAGGTAGACCTCCTTGCCCCTTCCAATAATTTCTTTATCCACTAGACGGTACATATTCTTCATGCCAAAGCATTCTTCCTCTTGTCCATCTTCAACCTCTATAAAGGCTGCCGGTCCACCAAGCTCTACCTGGTCTATCCTGGCATCTATCAATTTTGGAACATAGATCTTCTTATTTTCCCTCTCTTCATAGGAGAAGGCATTATTGCCTACTGGCCTATCAATATAAAAGCCGCCGTAATCAATCATATAGGCCTCCTAAAATATATTCCAAGGATAGGTATTTGGCATCTTGGCTTCAAAGGACATTACTTCCTTTGTTGTCGGATGGACCAACTCTATCCTGGCTGACCAAAGGGCTATCTGCTGTCCAACCTTAGAGAACCTAGAATATCTCTGATCTCCATATAAGGGGTGGCTACGGCTAGAAAGCTGGACCCTAATCTGGTGGGGCCTACCTGTATGTAGGTCTACCTCCAGTAGGGAATAATCTAGCTTGTCCTTATCAGAATAGACCTCTCCTAGCTTCTTGTAGGACAAGCTGGCCATCTTGCCATCCTTATTGGACTTATCCACAACCTTGACCATATTTGTCTTTGTATTCTTGTACAAGTAGTCCACACAATCCCCAGCTTTTTGACACTTGCCCACAACCACTGTCCTGTAGGTCTTCTTCATAGTCCTAGTCCTTACTTGGTCTGACAGCCTTGATGCCGCCTTTGAAGTCTTGGCAAAAACCATAACCCCTCCGACTGGCCTATCTAGCCTATGGACCAGACCTATATAGACGTTACCCGGCTTCTTGTACTTTTCCTTTACATAGGCCTTACACATAGACACCATATCTATATCCTGAGTATTGTCAGCCTGTGAAGGGACGTTTACGGGCTTCTCTACCACCAAGAGATGGTTGTCCTCATATATCACCTTTAAATCCATCTTATCGCTTCCTATCTTTCCCATCTACCAAATATACCACAAGGTAGGACCATACCATTTCTTGAGGCTGGTATGCCGACTTCACCGGCATATATCTTTCCACCCTTGGCCTTCTTGCCTATAGTTGTTTCTAAGACATTTTCCAGAACAATTGGTGAAAAGCCCGTAGTATATGAGTTAATCAAGAAGAAAAGGGGCTTGTCTGATAAGACCTGCATACACAGACTTACAAATTCAAATAACTTGTCCTCAATTTTCCAAACCTCGCCCTTAGGTCCCCTACCATAAGAAGGTGGGTCCATTATAATGGCATCATATCTGTTACCACGCCTGATTTCCCTTTCCACAAACTTGACTACATCATCTACTATAAACCTAACGGTCCTATCCTTGAGTCCAGATAACTCGATATTCTCCTTGGCCCAGTTAACCATACCCTTGGCTGCATCGACATGGCATACCTCTGCACCAGCATAGGCACAGGCCACAGATGCCCCACCGGTATAGGCAAATAGGTTTAGGACCTTTATAGGCCTCTTGGCAGTCCTTATCTTGTCTATCATCCAGTCCCAATTAGCTGCCTGCTCGGGGAATAATCCAGTATGCTTGAAGCCTGTAGGCCTTATCTTGAACTTTAGCGGACCATAGTTAACAGTCCACTGGTCTGGGTATTTTTTCTTAACCTCCCAGCTACCACCACCCCTATTGCTCCTGTGATAGTGGCCATGTGGGTTCTTCCATAGGGACCACTCCCTTTCTACAGGCCAGATTACCTGGGGATCTGGCCTTCTTAGGACATAGTCTCCCCATCGTTCTAGCTTTTCTCCGCCACCTAAATCTATTAATTCATATTCTTTCCACTTGTCTGCAAGTAATAACATATTTTCTCCTTTAAAACTTCTATATTTCAATTACACTACCCATTATTATACAGACTATGGTAGATAATAGCAATAATGATAGACTAAAAATAAGAAGTCTTCAGTCCCATCAGATCTAAAGTTATCTCCCTATGCCTAAGGGTCCTCTTATCATATTCCTTGTCAGGTATTAGCTTGTTGAGTTATCTCCCTACGCCTAAGGGCCCTCTGTCAATATCTATATCAGGTATATTCGAACATAAAAAGGGAGACCCTATCTTAATTTATATATGGTCCCCACTCTTATATTGTCGTATACGAATTTCTATAGCCTCATTTTTGCCCTAGTCTAACGGCCTTATTCCCAATCCTTGGCTATATCTATCCATTTTGTGTAATTTGAGTACTTTTCCAGCTCCGGTATAGTCATCTCAATAGCAGAGTTTCCGCTACCTGCAGCAGGATATACAGTCTCAAACCTCTTTAGCGATTCATCAAGGTAGACCTTGATCCCCTCCTTGATTGCAAAGGGACATACTCCCCCGACCTGATGGCCTATAAGTCCTTCGACATCATCAAAGGAAATCATCTTGGCCTTTGTTCCAAACTCTTGCTTGTACTTGGCATTAGCTATTCTAGCATCACCTGCTAGGCATATCAAAATAGGTTCATCTTCAACTAAGAAGGACATGGTCTTGGTTATCTGCTTTGGTTCGCAACCAACAGCCTGGGCAGCAAGCTCGACAGTCTCACTAGACCTATCGAACTCCAAGACCCTATCCTTCATACCAAACTGATCAAAATACTCTTTCACCTTTTCTATAGACATGAATATTCCCCCTATTTATTTTCTTCAAGCCACTTCATTGCCTCGAGAGTTTCATTTAACAAGTAGTCAAGTTCCCAACCAAGGTTCTCAGCCCCCTGCCTAATTACATCCCTAGAGCAGCCAGCTGCAAACTTCTTGTCCTTAAATTTTTTCTTCAAAGATCTTAGCTCCATATCTGACACGCTCTTAGAAGGTCTCATCAAGGCTGCAGCCCCAACTATACCCGTAAGTTCATCAGTGGCAAATAATATCTTTTCCATTTCCTTTTCCGGCTTGACTGTAGCCCCTGTCAAACCATAGCCATGGCTAATAGTCGAATCGATAATAGACTGGTCAAGACCCTCAGCCTCCATTAGGGCTACCTGCTTTACACAATGCTCTTCTGGATATAGTTCAAAGTCTAAATCATGCAAAAGACCTACTACTTCCCAAAAGTCTGCCCTCTCTGGATCAAACTTGTTCGCAAAGTACCTCATAACACCACCCACTGTCTTGCCATGATGTATATGAAAGTCCTCCTTGTTGTACTTCTTTAAAAGCTCTAAGGCCTGATCGTAAGTTGGTATATATCCCATATACAACACCTCTTTTCTAATATTTTAAAAACAATTATACTCCATCATCAGATTAATTTCTAGTGATAGAGAGAATTTTTCGAATATTTTATTAATATCTTTTTTATCCTTGGGTATAGACAAAGCCAGGCTCTTGGTATACAATAGTTATTAATCCCTAGTAAATTAATCGGAATTAAAATTGCAAGTATATTCCCTTTAATTTCAGGATAATAAAATACAGGTTATTAAAAATAGAGTTCGAAAATCAAATTTCTATTTATTGATTACCAAAAAGGTAAAGGAGATGTTCAAATGAAAAATATACAGACTAAAAATTTCATATTCACTGCGTTTGGAGGCATCTCTTGCTGTTGTTGCTGTTCTTGTAACCACTAGGAGTAGCAGAGATTCCTATACGATCAAAGAGTTTAAGTATCTTTTGAGATAATTTATGCCAGAATACTTGGGCCTTATAGCCCGATGACCACTAACAACAGATAAGATAAGGAGAAATGAAGATGAAAAAGAACGTAATAGAATTAATAGGAAATACACCACTTGTAAATTTGGAAAAGATAGATAAAAACGTATATGTAAAGCTGGAAAACAAGAATCCAGGAGGGTCTATTAAGGACCGTGCAGTTTTAGGTATGATACTAGGTGCAGAGGAAAAGGGCCTATTAAAGGCTGGCGATAGAATTGTTGAAGCAACTAGTGGAAGCACTGGTATCGCTACAGCAATGATTGGTAAAAGCAGGGGCTACCAGGTAACTATAATAATGCCAGAATCCATGAGTGTTGAGAGAAGAAGCCTAATCAAGGCCTATGGTGCTGAGCTAATCTTGACAGAGGCTGCCAAGGGTATGCAGGGAACTATAGACAAGATGAATGAACTCTTGGCTACTGGTGACTACAAGTCTTTAGGCCAGTTCGACAACAGGGACAATCCTGACTACCACTACAAGACAACTGGACCAGAGATATACTCTGAGTTAAAGGATGTAGACATATTTGTGGCTGGTATAGGTACTGGTGGTACTGTTTCAGGTATAGGGTCTTACCTAAAGGACCAGAATCCTGAGGTCAAGGTATACGGTGTTGAACCAGAAGCCTCTCCATTAATCGCAGGTGGCCAGGCTGGACCACATAAGATTCAGGGAATCGGTGCAAACTTTATACCAAAGAACTACTTTGCTGATATTGTAGATGACCTAATCTTAATTTCTGATGATGAAGCCTACGAGATGGTAAGACAGGTAGCCAACGATGAGGGTATCCTTATAGGTATCTCTGCTGGGGCTAATATAGCTGCAGCCAAGAAGCTGGCTGAAAAGTTCCCAGATAAGAAGATAGTTACAGTTGCTCCAGACGGAGCAGATAAGTATATGTCAATGGGTATATTTTAATCAAAAGTTGCCGACTATTATGTTTGAGATTGAGTAGGTGATGTAGATGAAATTTATAAAGAACATTGATTATATTATAGCTAATGACCCTGCATCGAGCAGGGGTAAGATAAAATTTTTGAATAGGCTGATGGTATTTATTATATATCCATCTGTCCATGCCCTAATAGGCCACAGAGTCATGCCTTTTCTCAAGAATTTGTAAAGCCTTTTTTGCTTGCTACTCATTCCAGAATTACTAAGTGCAAAGTTATAGAAAAAATATAAATGATTATAGTAGTTTTTACAACATCCTTAATTCCGCAGCGTAAAGTCTTTTAAGAAATCCAAGTCCCTGAGAAACAATATCCTCAAAACACTTGGATATGTCAGAATTTTAATCTATCATGGTGCTGCAAACATAACATATAGACAAAAATCTGACATGACAAAAGTAGCAATTAAAAACGAGAATATCACTTGGAGGAATTTATCATATTACGGATGTGTTTTCAAAGTTGGGTTTTGAAAAACTTACTGAATCAGTGTTGGGCGGAAGCAGTGGCGAGGTATTCAGCCATGGAAGCATTCTAAGCTCTCTTTTCTTTAGCTACCTTTGCGGTGGAAAGTCCGAAACACCGAAAAGCCTTATATCAATGTATAGAGTCCCAAAAGACATCTCAATATATAAATTTTTCTCACAAGAAAAAATGCTGCGAAATTAAGGTATTATCTTTTTGTTATTTTCAACGATTCACTAACATAAACGTCTGGATGCCATCCCTCTGCTATGTAAGAATGGACATACTTTTTACCAGGTGTGCTATTTAATAATATAACAGCATTCCAATATGAAGATTTTTCAACTGTAAAGCCAGGGTCTAAACAAAAGACCTTAGTTATCATATCGTCTTTTTCCTCATACCCTATAGCTAAGACAGCATGCGCCCCACCAGTAAATGTTAATGCAGTCATCAAAGGGTGATTTTGGTCTATAGAATTCTTCATGTGTTTAAGATACTCAGATTGTTCTGTCTGAGTATTATTATATTGCTCATGACAAGATGAAACTTCTTTTGAGAATGAATGCGTAAGTTTATCTTTTATCTCTGAAAAATAAAATCCATCTCGGCATAATCCTTCTTTGACGAAAAATTCTTTGAATAACCGTCCTTTAGCTGTATTTCCCTTAAATTTAAAACTTAAATTTGTTATTTGATTGCGCACCAATACTTTTAACACAAGAAGATTCATCATTAACGAATAGACGGTACACGCTCCATCCATATCTCCTTGTTTCAAATGGACAATCTGCCATTTGCGGTTAAATATTGCCACTCCATCAGAAGTTATGTCTAAATCATCTATAATCTTAATCATAATGCTTAAAGGTTTATTCCCAATTAAAAGTTCTAATCCTTAATTACGCAACGTAAAATCTTTTAAGATATCCATATGCCTGAGAAACAATATCCTCAAAGCGCTTGGACTTGTCAGAATTTTCACTTATCTTGGTGCTGTAAACATAACATATAGCCAAAAATCTGACATGACAAAGGTAGTAATTAAAAACCAGAATATCACTTCTATCGGAGGAATTTATCATATTATGGGGTGTAATGGACATTTAATAAGATAGTCATTCCACCCTACCAAATATCCATTACACAAAAAACTTTACCAGACTGCAATAACATTACAACTTGGTTAGACCCTATTTCAGAAACAGTTTAACTGTTTCATAAATCCGCTCACCACGCAAACCCTTAGCAAGAATGTTTCCTTCTGGATTAATGAGCAAAATCTCTGGGATAGAAATAATATTATATGATTCTAAAACACGAGAACGCTGTTCCTTTGGTAATAAAAGATGATTCCACGTAGCCTTATCTGTCTCAATCGCTTTTACCCACTCAGTCTTATGAAGATCAGTAGACACACCTAACACTACAAAACCCTTAGACTTAAAATCATCGTATGCTTTACGGATATTGGGCGTTTCCTTACGACACCATTTACAGCTTGAACTCCAAAAATCTACCAATACATACTTCCCACGGAAATCATTTAGACTGATACGTTTCCCTGTTTCATCAACACCAACTATATTTGGTGCCTTCTCCCCTACAAGTGTGCTTTTTGCTTTCAACACCTTTCTAAAAGCAAGCTGATAATAATGAGAATCTTGCAAGTCTGAACCAAATCCTTGTAACATACGTTCTGCCTCTTCAACCTTTGCTTTTGTATCAAGTTTAGAATGCTGCAGTTTATATGTATAATAGAGATAAATCCCAAAAGGGGTGCCACGCTGTGCAGTAATCTGTGTGTCAAACCAAGAGCGCAGTTGTTTGTAAGCATTATTATAAATAGGAGCAGTTGTTCTCTTTATTTCTTCCATCTCCCTGCTATCATTCTTTTCTCTCGCAGCATAGAACACTTGATCAAGTGAGTCAAGAAGTTGTTTTTGCCCTACTCTATCACGCTCTTTCACAAACTGTTCATAAAGAGCCTGAAAAGGCGAACTACTTGATTCGACTTTTATACCCTTTGTTGCGCTAAGAGAAAAGGCAAAATCATTCATACCATTAGAAGGAAAGATATAACAACCTTGCAAGAAGGCAGCCTCCACATCTTTCTTCTCGGAAACAGGAGTAATAAAAAGCAGCTGAGATTTCAACGTATCATTATGATATTTAAAATCGTGATCCACAACTCTTATTGAATCAAGTGGAAGCAAATAAACATTTTGCTCATCATAAACAGAAAAAACATAGAGTTGCTTAATTGCAGGATTAGAAACACGTCCCACAAGGGTTACCCCCTTAGATTGAATAAACAAACTAAAGAATAGTAAAAGGAATAAAAGTCCATCTCTACGTAGCATAATATTATCTTTCATTTTGCTGCATTGAATTCTTATTAAACCTCATGACCTTTGCAGGTATAGGAAGTACGTAAAGAGGAGAATTGGGTTCCAAACTAAACGTACCTTCGCCTGTAACATGAGTTACAGTCTTTGCAAATTGTGATTCTTGATTCAACCGCTTTAGATCAATATACCTCACCATACCAGACATTGCAAGTTCACGTCTGCGCTCCTCAAGAACCTTCTGCAAAGCATCATTCCTATCGGTTGCAACAATATCTGTATTATTTTTTATTCGATTATCACGCAACTTATTGATAAGAGCTATTGCACGCTCAATAGACCCCTCCCGAGCTTCACATTCTGCCGCAATAAGATATATCTCTGGAGAAGACACTGCTAAGTTCGCCCGTAAGTAAGGAGCCCATACATATTTATCTGTTGGGATATTACGGAAGTTCTTTGTAAAATAAACTTGAAGTCGCATATCATCCTCAGAAAAGAGGCTAATAAGTTCATCAGAGCCAAAGACCTTAGAACTCAACCCATACACGTATGGTGCAAACTTGATATAGATATTTTCAGGATTATCAATATCTTGCGGAACATTGGTGCGTCCTATAGAACTTTGAGGTTTTACCACGGCATACTTCTTCAAATCTAATAAAGAATTGTTTATTTCCAATACTTCGTTTGCAGCCTTTAAAGCCTCAGCATAATTACCCATATACAAATACATTTTAGCCAAAACACCATATCCTGCAGCCTTTGATGCTCTAAAAGCATTTCCTTTAGCCTGCATAGGTAAGTTCGGCAAAGCAGTTTGTAAGTCAGACTGAATCTGTGCATAAACATCCTTCACACTTGCCCTAACAAGGTTCTTCTTTGAAATATCCTCATCTAATATTAGAGGTACACCTGGGTCCGACTCCGCCGTACGTACATCATAATATTTTGCGTAACCATTAACAAGATAAAGGTACTCCAATGCCCTACTTATCAAAGCCTCAGCTCGAATAGAGAGTTTTTGTTGTTCATCAGAGCCGTCTGCATTCATGATATTATCTATAACCGTATTGTAATAATAAATTCGGTTATAAGAAGCAAACCAAAATCCATCATCCTGTGCATCGCCAAAAACCTCCTTCTTAAAAAGATAAAGGTTACGAATAGACTGGTCTACACTGTTTAATCCAGGCGTAGCAGTACCTTCTGCAACATCAGGAAGAAAAACATCATCCGTAAGGTATGCAGGGTAAGTGTCTGAAACTTTCTGCACACTTTCATAGTTCAGTAATGTTTCATAATCACTCACCGTTGTAGGGATTTTCTCACCCTTAGGCTTTATATCAAGATAATCGTTGCAACCCGTTAGCATCACCACAACACAGATTGCCAATATTGTCGTAACATTCTTCATTTCTTATTAACTAAAATTTAGCAGATAAACCAATTGTCCAAGTCGTTGGGTTAGGAATACCTCTTTGTCCCCATCCGTAACCAAATGTTCCAAGAGCCTCTGGGTCAATCCCTTCATTATTTGCATGCCAAGTCAGGAGGTTCTGCACTTGTAGTATCAGAGCCAAATTACTAAACCCCCATTTCCCAATTAGCTGCTTATCAAAGTTATAGGTAAGCGACAAGTCACGTAGCTTTATATAATCACCCTTAATAACATGAACATCTGCAGCATACCAAGGGTGACGAACCGTTGTTGCATCAAGGCTATAACCCGTAAATGCTGGAGTTACATTAGCACGTTTCTCATCACCAGGTTGTTGCCATCTATTCAGAATATCTCGATTCACATTTGTTGTTGGGGCAACAGAAAGGAAAGGAGCAGCCTCGCCTCGAAGTACGTGTCCACCATAATAAACAAACATAATAGAGAGATTAAAACTCTTATAAGTGAAAATATTAGTGAGAGACCCATTATATTTTGGGATTCTTGTTCCCGAATATGCAAGATCATCCAAAGACGTAACTTCCTTTGCAACACGATTCCCACCATCGACATAATATTGTGGTGTACCATCTGTTCCATTCAATCCTGCATAACGAAAACTGAAGATTGCCCCCAATGGATAACCCTTTACAGAAGCATTTCCAGAAGTTATACCGAAGACATTAATATCAGAGTCATCTATATCTATCAACTTATTCTTATTATAACCAAAGTTTAGAGTCGTAGACCATGAGAAGTCAGTTGTTCTTATATTATTACTACTCAACATAAATTCAATACCGCGGTTATACATTGTACCATAATTCAGTGTAACTCTTCGCCATCCAAGTGTCGGATCAGCTTCCCTGTTCGCCAACAAATCATTCGAACGTTTGTTATAGAATTCCAAGGCACCTGTGATACGATTCCCAAAGAAAGCGAAATCAACACCTATGTTTGTTGTAGCTGTCTTTTCCCAACGTAATGTTGGATTAGGTGGATTCTTAATAGCAGACGCAAAATCTCTACTCCACTGATTATAACGTGCAGCTTCTAAAGTTAGATAAGGTCCTGCATCTTTCGGAACATTTCCACCAATACCATAGGTCAATCTTAAGGTTAGATTATCAATCCATGATGCTTTACCTTTCCAAAACTTCTCTCGCATAATATGCCACGCACCACCGACTGACCAAAGTGGACGATATTGAAACTTGGGATCTGTACCAAATAGATTTGATTGGTCTACACGAATACTACCTGTTATATCATATCGATTATCAAAACAATAAGCAGCATTACTATAAAAGGACACAAAACGATTTTCTACATCCGTTATATAATTATTATAAATAGACTGCCACATGAAATAACCATTGAGCGACTCTGTTCGCATAAGTGATGATAGTGTCAACGGATTAACAGGCTTATATCCTAAACTACTTTCATCGAAGCCCATATAATAGATAGAGGTTCCTGTAGACTTTTTTTGTCTCCGCTCTCCACCTGCAATTGCAGTAATAGAGTTTTTCCCAAATCCCTTGGAGAAGTTTAACTGTGCACGCAACGTGTAAGCAGACATATCACTTCTATACTCACCCATTTGAGAACCCTTTGGAACATTGAGTGTAAGAGTCTTGCGCATAGTATTATACTGTGCAGCATCGTTAATCATATTACGTACATAATAGGATTCTGCACTATGAAACTCTGTCGTCTTACTCACAGTATTCTCAGTCTGGAAACGAATATCAAAATTTAAACCTTTTGCAATCTTAAAGTTTAATCCAAGCTGAATCTTATAATATTGATCTTTCGTTATGAAGTTCTCTTCTTTTCGATTTGTAATCGGATTAAAACTCTCATCCATAAGCCCGAGTTCTTTCAAACGTTCTAATTCATAATCGGACTTATATTTAGGAAAGTTGATTGGTGTTCCATCTTTATCACGAAGCATTGTATATGAAGGGTAATTATGGTAGATATCTGTAAACTGTCCCATACCAGTATCACCTTTATCACGTGAAAAGCTACCTGTCACACTGAGATCAGCATTTAGCCATCTAAAGAAGCCAATGTTATCACGTAAGCTAAATCCATATCTCTCTGATGATAGATATCGAGCATTATAGCTATTCCCATCATAATTAAGGCTGACAGCATAACGATTAGCCCAGTTACCACCTAAAATGCTAATATTATGTTGATGCCTAACTCCTGTTTTCGTGTAGAAATCTTCAAGTTCCTTTCGATTATCTAAATTTCGATATACTTCTAAGCCTTTTTCTAATTCACTATTATCTATCATTCCTGCTCTATTCTTATACAAAAGTTCCAAAACAGGATTAACCCTTTCACGTGGGTCAAGATAGGCATATTGACCAGGATCATATTTGAATCCATCCTTTTGTAAATCAACTAACTCTCTACTATTCAACCGATGTAGTCCACTCATATTTGGGGCTGGAGTGAACTTTATACTGGCATCATATTGAACCGAAGTTTTTCCATTTCCCTTTCCATCAATAGTTGTAATAACTATAACTCCATTAGCAGCCCGTGCACCATAAATAGAGGCCGCAGCAGCATCTTTTAGGAAAGTTATATTCTTAACAACTGAAGGGTTTATACTACTGATATTTCCTTCGAAAGGGAGTCCATCTACCACAAGTAAAGGTTCATTGCGAGTAGGGCCACCACGTAAAGTTGACATACCTCTTAGATAATATTCACCATTTTGAAAAACAAGTCCAGGGACCATTCCTTCCAATCGGTTAATAATATTCGTTTGTAACTTATCTTTCAACTTATCTGCAGTTACAACATTAAACGAACCTGTTGTTCTCTCACGAGACAACGTCTGATAACCCGTTACAATAACCTCATTCAAAGGATTATCGTCAACCTTCATGACAATCTTCAAAGGACCATCATGAAGCGCAGCAACTTCCATAGTTTTCATACCTATGTATGAGATTACAAGAGTTGACTCATTAGAGTTTAGCCATATATTGAAATGTCCTTCAGCATCTGTAAGACACATATTCTTGCCATTCTTAACAGCAACGGTCACACCAATTAGGGTTTCTCCTTTTTCATCCACTATTATTCCTGATACGTGTCGTTTTTGAGACACTTCCTGTCCATTATAAAACTCACGAGTGAAAGAATCTGCGTAAGTAGATTGCACATACTGAGATAAAGGGGCTATCAATACACATAACATACATATGCGCAAATGGCACCTCTTCAATAAAACGAGAAACTCTCTTTTGACTTTGTAGGCTTCTTCTCTCATAGTAACATTGAAAATAGGTTTTTATAATCTGCAAACACGTAATCATGTAACAGAAACATATTATGGGACGAAAATAAATATTATTTTTCATAATAACAAGTAATTCTATATCTTTTTTAAATAAAATTTCAGATAAAGATACAAAACACCTCATAATTCTATTACTCCTTAAAATATCCTCACATACAGCATATTCAAATTTGCTGTCACTGCTATCACTCCAACGCAAGATATAACACGTTGGATATAAAGACAATACGCAAAATGTTAAAAATGACAGCAAACTATTTTCAAAATAATCAGAGAGAGATTCCGCATTTATTTAAATGTGACATCATCGTATACCTGAAAAACGACAATAAAATAAAGGACATCTGGAGACAGAACGTCACCAGATATCCTTTTAATATTCTATATAGTTGTTTTAGAACTATACGCTTTCCATGAAAAGAGAAGGACTTATATCCCTTTTATATTGAATTTAAGCTCTTTATTTGACTGCTGCAGCCTTCTCAGCCTTAAGGCGTTTATGCTCTTCCAACATCTTTGCAGCACGCTCATGGGCGATACGAGCAGGCTCGCTTGTAGCCTCATCTTCAGGACGGATACGCATAGTGT
>ERZ773045.930-NODE-930-length-14077-cov-7.580730_pt1 | contig 14077 bp, 8 predicted proteins | sample MGYA00580635_ERZ773045 | MGnify/ENA primary metagenome ERZ773045 (study PRJEB29015, sample SAMEA2738115) | human oral metagenome | biome: human oral; feature: human-associated habitat; material: saliva | place: China | collected 2261 ...
AGCAGTTGCCGCGCACGGGCGTGAACCTGGCGCTTGGGCTCGGGGCAGCTGCGGCGCTCGCGGGCGGCCTAGTGTTGCTGCGCAGGCGGCGCGCCCTGTAAAAGCGCAGGTGACACCCTGTGAATGAGCAGGTGATGACCTGGGTGAATACACAGTTGGTGCGCCCTGTGAATACGCAGGTGACGATCCTGTGAATACGCAAGCGGCGGCCCATGTGAGGCCAGGCCCTGGACAGTGTCTGTGCTTGCAGGGCTGCATCCATGGCCGGCAAGCCTGCGCCCACAGTAGCCCTGCGCCTGAGAGGCAGTAAACCTGCGCCCACAGATACAGGCAAAATCGTCCCTTCCCTATAAAATCCCAGCGGAAAATCATAGGGAAGGGACGATTTTATGTGCGCTTGAGAGCGGGCTTCCACATACTGAACCCGCTTGTCCACACAGCGGCCCTTTCGGGCGAGCGTAGATCAAATTGGGGCTAGTACAGACCCAATTCTGGCGAAGGTTGAGTCAGTTCTACCGATCCACTTTTTGGAGCACCGGCCTTTTCGTGCGCCAACCACCCAGCAAAGACGCCAACCACCCAGCAAAGCAGTCCAGCCACTCACCCATCCAACTACTCAACCACCCAACTACTCGGCAAACCGGCGACCCTATGTAGAACCTCCCACCAGGGAAAGTCAGCCCAGCCGCTGCATCTACCTTCCCGGGGCAAGCAGACTACTCACTACACCGCCTAACCATGACATCCAGAATGCTTGGGATGCGTAGACCAGTTAGAACACCTAAATATTTTTGGGCCACACCAGCTTCAGACAGCCCCACGCTTCAGACAACCCCAGATAAGAACTAGCTGCAACAACTACCAAGAGATGCAGTGCGACGTCGGGAGAAATTTCATGCCTACTCCGCACCCTCTCACAGATACGGAAAAATCGTCCGTTCCCTATAAAACCCCATTGAAAAATCATAGGGAACGGACGATTTTGGGTGTATTTGTGAAATTAGGTGTACGTACATTGATACCCATATCTCATATACTGATCATTTGCCTACCTGGGAATATCTCCAGGCCAGGGGCTTTTAGTCATCAGTCCCCACCATCCGCATCCAGCATTATCCCGGCCCATCCTCGGCCAGCTCAGCCCAGTCAGAATAAGGCCAGCTCATCCGGCCAGACACCAACCAGTCCATTTAAGGTGCTCATAGCATAGGCAACTCCACGCCGGAGTGCCTCAGCAATTGAGGTGTCAGTCAATTGGAGCACCAGGCTAGGCTTAGAACCTCCTCAGCCAGAACATCCCTTCAGCTGTTGGCTCAGTATGACAGTTCAGACGGGGCAGAACTCAAGCCTGACCTCCACCTCAGACCTTGCGCACTGCGTCAGGCAACACCTTAGGCCTTGTTAGCCACTCAGGTCTGGAAGCCTCAAGCCTGGCCTCCACCTCAGACCTTGCGCGGCCACTCCAGACCCCACACAACCCCTCAAGCCTTGTGCGCAGAAATGGCAAACTGCAGCGCCAGCCGCTCGGGCTGCTCGCGCAAACGCCACATTCCGTCCGCGTGTTGCTCCATAAGCCCAGGCCAGGGGCACCAAGCGGAATAGGTGAACTCTTCGACGCCGTCGACCACTAATCCCGCATCAATCAGCGCCGTGATAATTTGCCCCAGGGAATGATTCCACTGGTGATTTGTGGTGTGGGCGATGCGAGGGGCGCCGGGAGTATCCACATAGCTTGAGTCGTCGTCCCAGGTCATGGGGGTATCAAGCTGGAAGTAGGGCTGCTCAATCTTCAGTCCATCAGACACATCCTCGCCAATCGTCATGAACATGGGGTGATCGTCGCGGATGAAGAAAGTGCCCCCGGGTTTAAGCAGGGACGCAATGACGCGAGCCCATTGCACGACGTCGGGCAGCCAGCAAAGAACCCCAATGGACGTATAGACCAGGTCAAAGTCACCACTTACCGCCTGCCGCGCGTCATAGACATTGGCGTGCACGTACTCGACCTCCACCCCGGCCTTATCTGCGATGGCGCGCGCGTGGGCCAGAGAAGTCTGGGACAGGTCTAGGCCCACAACTCGCGCGGCGCCGCGACGGGCAAATCCAATCGTGTCCGTCCCAACGTGGCACTGCAAATGCATGACTTGCTTGCCGGCAAGGTCGCCAAAGCGCCCAATATCGAGGGCAAGCTCCGCGCTGATGGCGTTGGGGTCCGCGAGCAGGCGGCGCAGGCCACAGTAGTCGCCGGCCATGTGCAGGTTCGCGCGGTCATTCCAGTTTTTCTCGTTGTCTGAAAACCAAGTGGCTTGATTAGTCAATTTACTCATTGGAGATTTCCTAAGGGTATTTTCGTTTTTCGGCCAGCGCGCTTTCTTTGCGGCCGCCTGGCCCGGCTGGCGCGGCGTGGTTCTTCGCCCGGTTAGCCCGGCAGGCCCAGATTTCCCGGCAGGCCCAGATTTCCCGGCAGGCCTGATTGCCCGGCTGGCCCAGATTTCCCCGCTGGCCCAGATTTCCTAAGTGTCCCAACAGGCCCAGATTTCCTGGCTGGTCTGGCTGGCTTGACTGCCTGGTTGGCCTGACTGCCCGGCTGTTGAGGAATTTTACTTCTAGGTTCGACGACGGCGCCCCCGCCTTTGCTGGCATCGTCTTTACTGCTGCTGTCGTCGCCTCCGCTAGTGCCGACGACGGCGCCCCGCTTCCCACTCCCCACTCCCCCGATCGCTGTCGGCACCTCCTGATTCTGCTGACGCCACCCTGCTGGCGTAGCCCCACTCCCCTGATCGCTGGCCAAATTGCCATCATCCGCACACGGGCAGGGTCGCATTTCAGCGGTGGTGCGACCTACGGCCTCCACGACTATCACCCGCACGCGGGTAGGTCACAAATACTGACATTTCATCCGTTCCCTATAAAACCCCATGAAAAAATCATAGGGAGGGGACGATTTTGGGTGTATTTGTGGGACCACATGTAATTGCAGACTGATTTCCATGTGTTTGTGCCAACCAGCCACCCTCAGGGTGTGCTCCAGAGACAAAATGTTTCACGTGAAATAATGCCTGCATGGCTGCACGCGACTCTTACCGAGGCCCCCAAAACCACTCCCACCGCTCCGACAGTTCCGGTTATTCAGGCCGCCAGAGCAACTCTTCCTACAGCTCAGACCGCCAGAGCCGCCACTCCTCCGGTTCAGGACACTCCTCCGGCCAGGGCCGCCCCTCCTCCGGTTCATCCCGCAGCTCAGGCAACTATTCTGGTTCATCCCGAGGCTCAGGTCAGCGCCGCTTCAATGATGAACCGCGCGAATCAACCCTCAATGAACTCACCAGCCACCTGCATGCAATTGACGGCCGCTCCTACGCCGCATACAAGGCCATCGTTGGCCGCTACCGCTCCCCGCTGGGGTGGGTGCTCTACATTGACCGCATCCAGCCAGACCCTTACGCTCCGCCCACAGCCATCCGCGTGGTACTACCCCTGGCTCTGACAGGCGCCGACACACGCCTAACCGGGTTTACCCCACGCCTGACCGGCGCCGACGCACGCCTGACCGGCGCCAACGAGACCCTAACTGAAGCCAACGAGCCCCTGACCGTCACCAACTCACACCTAACCGCCTCGCCCACCCGCGCCGTCGCCCTGCGCGATTACCTGGCCCGCACCCTGCGCGAACTGCTTAAAGGCCAGGCCATCTCGATTGCCCCGGCGGGGCAGGAAATCCTGGAGCGCTCCAGCGTCAACCTGCATGAGACCTGGCAAGATGACTTCTCCACCCCGGCCTTTAATGCTCCCGGCCCCTACCTGGAGCTGCGTCTGCGCTGGTCACTGCCCGCGTTCGGGCGCGAAATCGCTGGTCGCCAGGCCGCCCGCAACCTCAACTTGGATTTAGCCCGCGCCGTCGCCGGCCTGGACCTGCGCGAAAGCGAGTTGGGCGCAGAGGCCTGGAAGCACTGCCAGGTGGCCGAGGATCACGCGGCCCTGCAAGAGATTTTGGTTGAGCGCGGCTGGGTGGCTTTTTTGGCCGACGGCGCCAACTTGGCTCGCCGCTCAGGGGTTTCGCAGCTGCCGCTGGAGGGCGGCGTCCCACTGACCGCGCCGGAGACTTTAGCTCAAACCGTGCAGCTACCTCACACCGGAGCGGTGCGCGGCACCGCTATCCCAGCTGGTGTAACCGTTATTGCCGGCGGTGGCTATCACGGCAAATCGACTCTGCTAAACGCCATTGCCCGGGGTATTTACCCGCATATCCCCGGTGATGGGCGTGAACTGGTGGCTACCGTGCCCGAGGCAATGGCGGTGCGCGCCGCCGACGGGCGTGCGGTTACCGGCGTCGACCTGCGGCCTTTCATTTCCCACCTGCCTGGGCGTGATGCAGCCCCAGCCCAGTTCACCACCGCTAATGCGTCGGGCTCTACTTCGCAGGCGGCGTCGATCATGGAGTCCCTGGAGCTGTGGGCCCAGCCAGCCCAGGCCGCCCTGCTGTTGGATGAGGACACTTGCGCCACTAACCTGCTGATTCGCGATCAACGTATGCGCGCCCTGGTCAGCTCGGAGCGTGAACCTATCACCCCGCTGGTGGATCGCATCCGCGCCCTGCACCGCGAGCGCGGCATTTCCACCCTGATTGTGATGGGCGGCAGTGGTGACTATTTGGATGTGGCCGATCAGGTGCTGATCATGGACAGTTACCGCCTGGTTGACGCCACCGCGCAGGCCCGCCAGGTGTGTGCCAGTCAGCCTCGGGTGGACACGAGCCTGCCTGATTTCCCGCTGCCCGCCCAGCGCCTGCCCCAGAGACCTGAGGCTAAGCGTCGCGGCCCTAGCCGTACGCGCGCTTTGGGGACGCAGCGCCTGGTGTTGGACCGCCATGAGGTGGATGTGGCTGACGTTTCAGGCCTGGTGGATGAGGGTCAGGCGTTGGCGGTCGCTTGGGCTCTGCGCGCGCTGTTGGAGCGTCATTTTGATGGGCGAACTTCGCTGCCGCAGGCACTTGCGCAGGTGGCTAAGCGGCTCGACGACGTCGGACTGGATGCCTTGGGTGAGGCTCACCCCGCGTTTTTGGTGCGTCCGCGCCTGGTGGATGTGGGGGCGGCGGTTAACCGCCTGCGTTCCCTGCAGGTAAACCCCGGCTAAACCCCGGCACCTAGCGGACGCCCGGCCGCGCAGTAAGCATGGCCCGCCAAAACCATGGCCACGGCCCGCCGCCCGCAGCCCGCACCCCACCCAGCGCCGCCGATCAGGGTCTTTCCCCTACGCGCGTAGGGGGCGACTCCTCCTTAGGTATTAGTTAGCCCAGGGCTGAAGTTCGCTCGCATGGGCGATTAGTTTGCGTTCGCAGGCGCCTAGTTTTAATTGCATGAACACCAAAGAGTTAAGCGTCACCGATGCGGTTAAAACTTTTTCTTCCGAGATGGGCACCCCGGTGCGGGCGCTTAACTCGGTGAACCTAACTATCCCCACCGGCAGCCACGTGGCCATCATGGGGCCTTCGGGCTCAGGTAAGTCCACGCTGCTGCACTGCATGTCGGGCATTTTGCCGCTGGATGCGGGCACGGTCATGTTCGCCGGTACTAACCTGGCGGCTTTGCGCGAAAAGCAACGCTCGAAGATACGGCGTGAACATATGGGTTTTGTGTTCCAGGACGGCGCGCTGCTGCCGGAGCTGACCAATGAGGAGAATGTAGCTATGCCGCTGCTGCTGGCGGGCATGAGCCTGCCCTCGGCCCTGCCCCACGCCCGCGAGTGGCTGGTGCGTTTGGGGCTGGCGGATGCGGCTCGACGTCGCCCCGGACAGATTTCGGGTGGCCAGGCCCAGCGAGTGGCGATTGCCCGCGCCATGGTGGCCAGCCCCGCCGTCGTCTTTGCGGATGAGCCCACCGGCGCCCTGGACCAAAACACGGGCGCGCAGGTGATGCAGCTGCTGACTCAGGCGTGCACTTCTACCGGCGCCACTTTGGTGCTGGTTACTCACGACGACGCCATTGCGGCTTGGTGCCCACGGCTAGTGACCATGCGTGACGGCAACATCGTCGCTGACCAGATGCGGGTGGCAAAATGAGCGCCACAGTTTCAACCAACACTTCTTCAACCAACACTTCAGGTACCCCCGCTTCTGCGGCCAGCACTCGCCGCGTCACTTTGGCGCCTGCGAATGTGCTTTCCTCCCCCACCACGGTGGTGGCCCGCACTTTGTGGCGTGGGCGTGACAAGACCACGGCGGCCCTGTCGATTATCAGTCAGGGCGCGGCCACATACTTTTTGCTGACTGTGACCGGTGGGCTTCATGCTTTTGCTCAGCGCTATGAGCTTTCCCAGTCTTGGTCCAAGCTTCACCCGAACCAAGCGCCAACTTTAGAGACCATGTATTACAGCTACGCGCCCACCTACCTGATTTTGGCGGTGATCGCCACGGTGATGATGGTGATTCCGCTGTTGTCGCTGGCTGGGGCGGCGGCCCGGTTAGGTTTGAGCCGGCGTGAGCGTGATTTGGCGCGGCTGCGTCTGCTGGGCGCTACCGGCGGCCAGGTGCGTGGCGGCACGCTACTGGTGCAGTGTGCTTATGCGATGCTCGGCGCCCTGATGGGGGCGGTGGGGTATGTGGCCACGCTGCCGGCTTGGGCTTCGCTGCGGTTCGCAGGCCACAGCCTGGGGATTGGTAACATGTGGCTGGGTTTGCCGCTGCTGCTTTTGGCTTTAGCTGTGGTGGTGACACTGGCTGGGGTTAGCGCGGCGACGGCGTTGCAGCGGGTGGCGGTGACGCCGCTGGGTGTTTCGCGTCAGGCACTGCCGGCTAAGGTGCACTGGATTCGGGCTGTGGCCCTGGTGGCCGTGCTGATGGTGTGGATGGTTTTGGGTACTTCACTGATGAGCGGCGGCACGGCGGTGGCGCTTACTGTCACGATGATTTTCTTCGCGGTTGGCGGTTTTATGATCAACCTGGTGGGGCCGCTACTGATGTGGGTGCTGGGCGCGATTATGCACAAGTTTGCGCGCCGACCTGCCATGCTGTTGGCTTCGCGACGCATCATGAATGACCCCAAGAGCTTGTGGCGCTGCCTGGGTGGCGTGGCTTTGGTGAGTTTTGTGGTGGCCGTGGTGCAGTTGGGGGCGTCTGCTTCGGCCGGCTCTGACGATGCAATGGCTCGGGTTTTTGCCCACGACATGCTGCAGGGCCTGTTCATCACCTTGGGGATTGTGTATGCGCTGGCGGCGGTTTCTACCGCGATCGGCCAGGGAGTACGAGTATTGGATCAGGCTGGTGAGCTGCGTTCGCTTATGCGTGCGGGGGCTCCGTTGCAGCTGTTGACGACGGCGCGCCGCCTGGAAACTATCATTCCGGCTGTGTTTGCGGCTTCTGGGGCTGCAGTGGTTGGCCTGGCTTTCACCGCGCCGGTGTTGGGTAGTGGCATGTTCCAGAGCCAGGGAGCTTTGCTGATGCTTGGCAGCCTGGTGGGAGGCACTTTGCTGGTGATTTTGGCTAGTGAAACTTGTGGCCCGATCACCAAGCAGGTGTTGCGCGAGCAGACCCGCCAAGAGTAAGGCCCACCCAGCTGCCAGCGTTAAATCCAACCGGCGTTAGTTTTTAACGACGCCGCAGGCAAACGCCTGGCCGCCTAGTAACAGCTAGGTGGCCAGGCGCTAACACAGTTTTGAAACAACCAAACCTCAATAACGAAGCAAGCTAACAAACAGCATGACATTACGCAATCTAAATGCTTGTGAGCTGAGTATCTGGTTATTGTATGCTGTGTAGTGTTTCCTTACAGTCGCAGCGTTTATACTGTTTCCCTGTGAGCAGCACACTACATGACTAGAGCTACTAAAGCAGCATTAGCTTGCCAAGGCGCTTGCAGCAGCTTACGTGAAAACTCACATCACGAAAAAGCTCACCTTGTTCCACCTCTACCCCACACTCTCGATCACGAAGAGCCCACAAACTTGCAGAAAATATATTATCACTGTGCAAGTTTGGTCATTTATTTAAGTAACCGGCCTAGTCAAATCCGCAACGAAGACATACTAGTCGACTAAATTTACGCTTTGAGCGGAACAATCCAAACGATGATCATTCCAGCCTGCCCGATGGTAGGATCTGAGTAAGTCCCAGGACTAGACAAAACTACAGAGCGACGTAGGGATTCATCGCACAGTTTTGTCACCGAAAAACCAAAGGGGGTGTAATCATGGCAAAAAAGATGAAGCCTCACCGCTACCGGAGCCGCAAAGCTCGGATGAAGGTCAATGTTAAGCTCCTTATTGAGTTCGTCCGAGCTTTAAGGCTCCTACTTGAGGTTGTGCAAACTTTTTTGGACTTCTTCAGCTAACACAACTTTTCACCGACAACTAGTCGGTCGGCTCATCCCAATCATAGTTAATGTCTCCAAAAAAAGCTAACAACACTTTTCCTAAGGACGCAAACTTGACAGCGTCACGACACGTTCTCGCTGCTTGTGTACACATGATACTTGGGATGAGATCCTCCACATCGAGCGACGTTACCACACAAACCGCTCGGAAGCCAGGATCGCTGTTGCAGTTACTTAAGCTAGGTTACTGCAACAGCGATCCTTTACGTTTGATATTTGATGAAAAGAAATTTACAGATTACCGCTTTACATTAGATGCTTTGATATGGCTGATTATCTGTACTGAAGTAACGTAATTAAGGGTGTTGTCGCGAATAAATCGATAGTTTGTCATGGACTAAGCTAGAGCACTATTGTTTACAGCCAACAAGGTAAACCTTTTATGCAGCCGCTAGCGGTCATATAATTTCTGCGCGTGAGCACTCACTGCCAGCAAGCTAACGCACTCCCCTGCCAGTCGGGCCAGGTTAAGACCGCACATTCCCACGGCCACGGCCACGACCACTCCCACGCCACTTCTTCACGCAAGCGCCTGATTGGCGCGCTGGCGGTCACCGCCCTGGTGTTTGTTGGCGAGCTGATTGCCGCTTATATTTCTGGCTCCCTGTCGCTGGCCGCCGACGCCGGACACATGGCGGTGGACAGCTCTGGTTTGGTCATTGCCCTGCTGGCGGCCCACTTGAGCCTGCGCCCGCGCGACAACGCCTACACCTGGGGTTGGGCCCGTTCGGAGGTGATTGCCGCCGCCCTGCAAGCGGGCATGTTGCTGGCCATCTGCCTGATCGTGGCCTATGAGGCCGTTGAGCGACTGTGGGAAAACCAGTCCCTGCAGCCTCTGCCTATGCTGGTTATGGGTGTGGTTGGTCTGCTGGCTAACCTGATCAGCCTGGCTATTTTGGCTGGTGGGCGCGGCGCCAACCTCAACATGCGCGCCGCCTTCCTGGAGGTAGCCAACGATGCCCTGGGGTCGGTGGCGGTTATTGTGGCGGCTCTGGTTGCTCTAGCAACGGGTTGGGGTAGGGCCGACGCCGTCGCCTCCTTGCTCATTGCCGCCCTGATGGCCCCGCGCGCCCTGCACCTGTTGCAGCGTTCGACGACGATCCTGATGGAAGCTACCCCTAGCGAGCTGAATTTGGATGAGCTACGCCAACACATGTGTTGCCTGCCCGGCGTTGTAAACGTGCATGACCTGCATGTTTCCAGCGTGTCCTCGGGGCTGGTGGTGCTCACCGCGCATGTGCAGGTAGATGGGCAGGTCACCGCTGCTGAGCGCGACCTGATTGTGCATGACCTGTCTGAATGCGCCGCCCACCATTTCCCAGTGGAAATCGATCACGCCACCTTCCAGCTTGAAACCGCCCGCCACGCTGGCCACGAGCATCTAGAGCACTGACGCCGCCCAGTCGCTGCTGCGTGCGGCGCGGCCTGACACGGCAGTGCCAGCTCAGCGGGCAGTCAGGTCGGCAGATCCTGGCCCAGCGCATGGTGCGGCCGGCCTCGCGTAGCTGGGCACGCTACGCGGCGCGGCGTTTAGCCCTTGGTGGCTAGTACTTCCGGCGACTGGGCCTGGAAGAAACTGCTTTTATCTGCATCGACTGTCTTGAGCGCCAAGATCTGATACTTCTCGTTAGGCCGCTCCACCGCACCGCGCAGCACCTTCCAGGACAGGTTCACGGTTATGGCTTTGCCCGCCGGCAAGTCAGCAGTGAGCGCCAAAATAGAATCGTGCCCTTCTTGGCGCACAAATTTCAGGCCGGCGTCTTTCAAGTCAGCAGCTTTCACGGCACCATCGCTTCGATCAGCGTCTTTCTGGCCACCAGCCCCGTACCCAGGCCCCACTGCAGCCGGGGTGACGGACTGGGGTTGGGGTGCGGACTGGTCCGGGCTAAGGCCCGTCCCGCGCACAGGTGCCACCTCAGCCTTAAAATAGTATTCTTTAGAGATATTTTTATTGCTTAACGACTGCCCTAAATTGTTTAGGCGCCTGCTGCGTACAGTAAACTCAGTTCCCGCCTTCCAAGCGGAATTGCCATCGTTAATAATGGTTAATGCCTTGGGCATATTGGTGAATTTAGCTGAGCGCCCGCGTTCCTTGGGTACAACCACGCTCTCATCCGCGCTGATCAGCCGCAAACTCACTGAGGCTTCGCCGAATGTGCCCATAAGGGTGGCTGAGGGCGGGCATTTGGCGCATTGGGACACGATCCCTTCGGCTAGCAGTGCCTCCACGCTCGCCGCATTAGCCCCGCCCGCGCTTAGGGCCTCGCTACCGCCCGCGTTTAGGGCCTCGCTGTTGCCGGGCAGTGCGCCATGATTTACAGCGCCTTGAGCTGTAGCAGTTGGATTGACGACGCCGTCGGTAATTTTCGCGGCCGCCTCAAGCTCACCAGCCCCAAGTTCTCCGCCCCCAAGACCACCATGGCCCAGTTGCCCATGTCCAAGTTCCCCATGTCCGCGCCCCTGCACCAGGCCCACCAGCACCCGGCTCGCCGACAAAAACTGGTCACCGTCTAGCTTCGCAGCTCCGGTCACTTTTCCAGCTATTTTTCCAGGGCCGCCGCTAACCGCGCCCGCAGCCCCTACGCCGTCACCCACAGCAACCGCATTGCTAACCGAGCCCAAAGCTGCCCCCAGCGGAAGCGAGCTGGCCCCCTGCACCCCGCTTACGCCGTCGCCGTGGCGAGAAATCCGGTAAATACCCCCAATAGTGCCCTGCCACCACACTCCATGCTTATCAATAACCCCCACCATCTGGGAGGGGTCGCCGCCAGCCAGAAGGTTAGCCAGGCGCGGCAAACGCTGCCTATGCACCACGCGACCACTATCCATATCAATCGCGCAGGCATAAACCACCGGGCCGGTGAGCACCCCAGCCGGTCCACGCGGGCGTTCACAGGTGTAAATGAGGTTATCAGCGGTAGACAGGCGCGGCACTGCCGCCGAGTAAATCCCGTTATTACGCCATTTCAGGGTGATACCCGAGGCGTCGTCGTTAACATCCCAGCGTTCCATACCCGGCGCCACCTGGGCGCGGTAGGCGGGCTTAGTGTCGGGGTACTGCGCATAGGGGTAGCCGAAAGTGCAGGCCCCCACTATCGAGTTTTGCACGCCAATCATGGAGTTTTCCGTGCCCGAAGCGCCTGGGGTAAACAGCGGCCCCTCCCCCACTGCGCTGCCGTCGGCGCTGCGGTACACAATGAGTTTTTCTTGCCGATCCGCGTTATCCGAAAGCATCACATAGTCCGAGCCGTTAGGCCCAAAGAAAGTGGCGGTAGCCCCGGAGCCGTGCGAAAGCTGCCCCGGTTTTTGCTTAGTGCCCCGGTCATAGCTGTGGCTCCAGATGATGCGCGGCTTGGAGGTGGAGGCGTCGGCGCCCAGCATATAGATGCCGTAGCTGGTAATAATGCTTACCCCCTGCGGACATGCGGAAATGGAGTTGTCGATGCGCTCTGTGGGTGAGTATTGCTGCAGTTTGGTCAGGCGCACCACGTTGCGTTTAGGGTCAATTAGGCCGACGACGCCGCGCTCTGAAGCCACCCAGATACGTCCGTGCCAGTCGGGTACGATCCCCACCACGTGATCCTTGGGTTCAAGTTTCATGGCGTCGGTTAGGTCAATGCGCCGCGACACCCACACTTTCATGCCGTCTTGACTGTGGGAAATCCAGGTGAGGGCGTTGGTGCCGTCAACCATCACCAGGTTAGAGTCGGCGTCCAGATAGGCATACACCCCACCCAGTAGCGCCCCGGTGGGGATTTCCATGGCTCCTAGCTGGGCGCCGCTGGCTGGTTCAATAATGGCTAGCTTGGGTTTGCGCACTTTGGCGTCAGAACCCAAAAACTGCGTCATTAGGGCCTGAATGTAGCCGTCTTGGCCAGCCAAAATAGTGGGGCAGGCAGCCCAGTGGTTAGTGAAGGTAACTTTCCAGGTTCCACCCACGCCCGGATCACCTGGGCCAGCAAATGGGGTGGCGTCCGAAGATTGGGCGTCACCATGCATGGTGGCCAGACTGTTAATCCCTAGATAGGGATTTTGTTGGGCGTTGTAGCTAACCGGCATGAGTCAAATCCTAAAACTGGCCCTGCCTGCCCCTAAAATCTGGGGTCTAAAGCGCGCTTTAGAGTAGCTTGCTTAGAGCATGCCGCCTAGAGCACGCTGCTTAGAACACTCCGTTTAGAACACGCCGTCGCGGTTTTGCAGGTTAACCTGCGGTGAGCCCACCCTGCCGCGCCAGAACTGGATGTCGTCGCCGACGACGGTGCCCAGGTGCGGGGTGTTACCTTCCGAACCAGCGGTGAGGTAGTTACCGGTTTCGTGAGACCAGATCCACTCACCCGGCTCCAGGTCCTTGAACACGCCGTTGAGGCCCTTAGCCCAACCGGTGTACTTCAGGACGGCGCCAGCCAGGGCTTCGGTGGAGCCATTAGCCAGCTTGGCGGTGTTCCAACGCTTTACGCGAGCCTGGTAAGCGGCCCAGTAGCAGGCGCGGATGTCGTCTTCATTAGTCCAGCGCGGATCCTGGGCCTTAGCGAAAGCCACCACGTCATCCCACTGCGGGGGCACAAAGCCCAGCACGCGGGCGCCCAGAGCCACGTAAATACGCTTACCAATGGTGGTTAGACCACTACGCAGCTGGTAGTTGGCAGCCTCCGCAATAGCGTTGGGAGCCAGGTCGCGGTTGTAGTGCAGGATGATGTCATAGTGAGTGCCGTGCGAGTCAGTGGCGCAGGTGAAGTCATTTTCACCGCTAATACCCGGGATACGCTTACCGGTGCCAACGTTATAGAAGGTTCCGTACGAGGTAGAGATGTTTAGGTCCCTACGACGCGCGCAACTGTTGACATAGTCTGCGGTGGCGGCAGCCGGCTGCCAGGGGTCCTTAACATGGACTTTAATAATGTTACCTACCGTGCTACCCGCCAGAGTGTTGTTCATAGCCGGTGAGGTAGCTACGTTCATAACCCCAAACTCAAAGTTCAGCGGGTACTTGCTGAACTGGAAAGTCTTGGAGCCCTTGTTACGCAGCTTGAAGAAGGAGGGGTTAGCTAGCTCACCAGCAATGCTACCGGGGGCTGCCATCCAGCCTTCCAACACAGCGCCAGCCATAGCGTTCTGACCCGGGTACTTGGCAGGGTTAGCTTTGTGGGCAGCAAAAATCTTTTCAATGTCATCGGCAACCTCACTGCTGATGCAGCTAGACATGCTGGCCGCCAATGCGGGTGCAGTTACGGTCACTGCAGGAACAGCCCAAGCTGCACCTTTCATTAAGGTGCGGCGGGAAGTGCTAGCGCCGCTAAGCGAGGAGGGGACAGACATATTGAGTTCTCCTGGGACCACTGGGAACGAGGGATAGGAAGCAATCCCTCTGGGCATAAAGCGACAGCATGGGGTGCTGCCCTAACTTCATTCTAGAGGTATAAGAGCTTTACCCAACATCTATAGACACTGAGTTTCTCCTCATATGTGCTGTGCGGCTGCGCGTTTGGGCTAAGTTGCTGCGAATTAGACAGGTGCCACTGCAAGCTGCGCAATCCAAAGCAACGCGGGCCGGCCCGAAAAGGGCCGGCCCACATCTAGGCTGCAACTGGCTAGTTTTTAAGCCAGGAAATGCTTGTATGCGGGCGAATCAGTAACTTCATGCCACTCATAGCCCAGGTCTTGCACATGCTGGGCAAACAATTCGTCGCCAGCCACGTTCTCAAATGCCACCA
>ERZ773045.936-NODE-936-length-14002-cov-5.477809_pt1 | contig 14002 bp, 9 predicted proteins | sample MGYA00580635_ERZ773045 | MGnify/ENA primary metagenome ERZ773045 (study PRJEB29015, sample SAMEA2738115) | human oral metagenome | biome: human oral; feature: human-associated habitat; material: saliva | place: China | collected 2261 ...
GGTGTGTTTTGAACTGCCTCCTATTTCTCGTGTCCAAGAAATGGGAGGCAGTTCATGTGGAGGCTCTCTTGCTAGTTCTTGAGAGAATTAAGCGGAGCAGGGAAGCGACCACCTCGGTGGGCAAGTACCGTGCCCGCAAACTGGTTGACCGGCATGATGGGAGCAGAACCAAAGAGACCGCCGAACTCCAGGACATCTCCCTCGTTATAGCCGATAGCTGGGATAACGCGGACCGCCGTGGTCTTGGTGTTGATGACGCCAATGGCCATCTCATCTGCGATGATGCCCGCGATGGTCTCCACAGAGGAATCACCTGGGATAGCAATCATGTCCAAGCCAACGGAGCAGACTGAGGTCATCGCCTCGAGTTTCTCGAGCGAAAGCGCACCATCTTGAGCTGCGCGAATCATGCCCGCGTCCTCGGAGACCGGGATGAATGCACCAGATAGACCGCCAACGCTGGACGACGCCATGACGCCACCTTTCTTGACAGCGTCGTTGAGCAGGGCAAGCGCGCAGGTGGTTCCGGGACCACCGCATTCGCCAACGCCGATGAGCTCCAGAATCTTAGCGACGGAATCGCCAGCTGCAGGGGTAGGCGCAAGACTCAGATCTACGATGCCCTTCTCGACACCTAGGCGTCTTGAAGCCTCGCGGCTCATCAGCTCGCCCGCGCGAGTAATCTTGAATGCGGTCTGCTTGATCTTCTCGGCAACGTCCATGAGGTTTGCGGAGTCGGGAAGCTCGGCGAGAGCTGCAGCCATAACACCAGGACCGGAAACGCCCACGTTAATGACGGCATCTGCCTCTCCGCCGCCATGGACCGCGCCGGCCATGAAGGGGGAGTCCTCCACCATGTTGGCAAAAACGACCAGCTTAGCGGCACCGTAGCACTGGATGTCGGTGGTGCGTCGAGCGGCTTCGAGCACGGTCTTGGCCATGAGCAGGACGGCGTCCATGTTGATACCCGCGCGCGTGGACGCGACGTTTACCGAGGAACAGACGCGCGACGTGGTGGCCAGCGCCTCTGGGATGGACGCGATGAGTCGGCGGTCGGCGTCGCCAAGGCCCTTGTGGACCAGTGCCGAGAAGCCGCCCAAAAAGTCGATGCCCAGCGTCTCGGCCGCGCGGTCGAGCGTGTGGGCCAGCGGGGTCAGGTCTTGTGCCGAGGTACATGCCGCAATTTGCGCAATCGGCGTGACGGAGACACGCTTGTTGGCAATAGGGATGCCGTACTCGCGCTCCAGGTCCTCGGCCACGGACACCAGGTGCTCGGCCTGGTGCGTGATGCGGTCGTAGACCTTCTGGCACATGCGGTCAAGGTCCTCGTCTGCGCAGCTATTGAGTGAGATGCCCATCGTAATGGTACGCAGGTCAAGGTTTTGCTCGCTGACCATGGCAAGAGTCTCGACGATCTCCTGTGGTGTGATATTCATGCGCGTCCTCTCGGAATGCGGTTGCCGTGCGAGCGCCGGGGCGCAGGTGCAGCTTGCGTGCGGTGTCGGGGTCCAGGTGCGGTTGTCGTGTGGAGACAACGTCTGACTTTTGGCAGACGACCAGCCGCAAGGGTTTCTCGACTATTATACTTAAGCAATAACGATAAACGGGGCAAGTTGCGAGGTAACGTGGCAGAAAAAGTCACCCTAAAAACGATTGCGCGCGAGGTGGGGCTATCGCCCGCCACGGTTTCGCTGGTGCTGAACGGCCGACCGGTGCGCGTGAGTGACGAGAACCGCCGCCGCATCCTCGACGTTGCCCGTCGCGAGCATTACATTCCCAACCAGATTGCAAGAAGCCTGGTCACACAGCACACGCAGACGCTGGGGCTGATCGTGCCGAATATCGAGAGCCGGTTTTTCTCGTCGTTTGCCAAAATGCTGGAGATGAAGTGTCGCCGCCGCGGGTACGCGCTGTTCATCACCAACTCGGATAACAGCACGTCAAACGATGCAGACCTTGTGCGTCTGCTGGTCAATCGCGGAGCCGACGGCATCTTTATCATCACGTCCGACGAGGTAGAAGCCTCAAAGCAGCTCATCGTTGACTTGGAGCAGCTGCCCGTGCCATACGTCATGGTGGACCGAACCATCGACGCGCTCGACTGCGACAAAGTCACGTTCAACAATGAGCTTGGTGGCTACCTGGCCACAAAATACCTGCTAGATCACGGTCATCGCCGCATCGCGTGCATGGTCAACACCGCTTCCAACACCGGCTGCGCCCGCCTCAACGGCTACGTTCGCGCACTTGGCGAGAAGGGCCTGGAGCTGGATCAGTCGCTTGTGCTGACCAGCGATTATTACATTCCTGATGCGTATCTTGCAGCTCAGCAGCTGATTCGCGTGAATGCTACTGCGGTTGTTGCAACGTCGGACAACATTGCGTTGGGCTTGCTGCGCTATCTGTACGAGCGTGGCTTGCATGTTCCGCGCGACTATTCTGTTGTCGGATACGATAACAGCATTTCAGACGCACTGTTTGAGCCAGCGCTGACCTCGATTGAGCAAAATGTTGATGAGCTTTCTGATGCTGCGCTTTCGATTATGTTTCGTCGTCTGGGTGAGTATGGAGCGGATGTTGTGCAGAGAGCTGCGACAGGAGCAGCCACGACGCAATCAGCTGCGACAGGCAAAAATAACGGCATCGAAGCGCAGGATGACAGCGCGTCAATCCAGATAATCCTTGAGCCTCGCATGATTGAGAAGAATAGCGTGCGAGTTTTGACTTGTTAGTCAGTTCTCTGCATATTTGAGCGTCTGTATTCATTTCTATGAATACGTAATTTTTGGGCTCAAAATTATGTGCCGAAAAAGGTAAAAAACGCGTTTAGTTGGAAATGAAAATTGAAAATTAGACGTTTTATCTCCAACTAAGACGATTTTTTACCGCCTCAAAAACTTTTATCTGGGCAAACGTTGTATGCAGAAAAATGAAATCTCCAACTAAACGCATTTTTTACCACTTTGGTGCGTATACGCTCCATTTGGGCACCATTTTGGTTGCACTTCGACATCACGGATACTGTTGAGCGCTGTTCTACTGCCCCTGTAGGGAAAAATTTTGCTTGTGTACGTATTTTGCTGCTCAAAAGACATCTCAAAAGTCTTCCGTGAAAGAAATTTCAAGAAATCTCACAGTGATAAAACGTTTTATCACTTACAGTAGTATTTGAAACATAGCCGAAGCATCATACTGTTATGTATGTGTTGTTTTATGCGCGCCCAGTTGAGTGCGAACAAAACACTCGCTCAGGTGATGGAAGCAACGAGGTTGCCTAACCTGCGTAAACGCGCAGGTAGCAGCTCAAGAAAAGGAGGAGCACATGGCTCAGCCCGTGTACGGTACACCTTGGCAGACCCTGAATCAGCCTGTATCTGAAGAGGCTCTTGCCGGCGTCGATAGGTATTGGCGCGCAGCTAACTACCTGTCTGTTGGTCAGATTTATCTTCGCAGCAACCCACTTATGAAGGATGACTTCTCTCGCGAGGACGTTAAGCATCGCCTGGTTGGCCACTGGGGAACCACCCCAGGCCTGAACTTCCTGTTCGGCCACGTCAACCGCTTCATCCGCGACCATAACCAGAACACCATCTTCCTCATGGGCCCTGGTCACGGTGGACCTGCAGGTACCGCGCAGTCCCTGCTCGACGGCACTTATCGCGAGACCTACCCATTCATCACCGACGATGAAGAGGGCCTCCAGAAGTTCTTCCGTCGCTTCTCTTACCCAGGCGGAATCCCTTCCCACTACGCACCTGAGACTCCAGGCTCCATCCACGAGGGCGGCGAGCTGGGCTACACCCTGTCCCACGCATACGGCGCCGTCCTGGACAACCCATCCCTGCTGGCAGTCGCTGTTGTCGGCGACGGCGAGGCAGAGACCGGCCCACTTGCAACTTCTTGGCAGACCAACAAGTTCATGGACCCACTGACCGATGGTATCGTTCTCCCAATCCTGCACCTCAACGGCTACAAGATTGCTAACCCAACCATCCTTGCTCGTATTTCCGACGGTGAGCGTGACGAGTTCTTCCGCGGTATGGGCTACCACCCATACAACTTTGTTGCTGGCTTCGACGACGAGGATCACGCATCCATCCACCGTCGTTTCGCAGCTCTGCTCGAGGCTGTCTTCAACGAGATCTGCGCCATCAAGACTCGCGCAGCCGCAGGTGACGCATCCCGTCCTTACTACCCAATGATCATCTTCCGCACCCCTAAGGGTTGGACTTGCCCTCCTTACATCGACGGCAAGAAGACCGAGGGCTCTTGGCGTGCACACCAGGTTCCACTGGCATCCGCTCGCGACACCGAGGCTCACTTCCAGGTTCTTCGCGACTGGATGGGCTCCTACAAGCCAGAGACCCTCTTCACCGAGAAGGGCGCAATCCGTCCAGAGGTTACCGCTTTCATGCCTAAGGGCGACCTCCGCCTCGGCGCTAACCCTAACGCAAACGGTGGCGCAATCCGCCGCAACCTCGTCCTTCCTGACGCAAAGAAGTACGAGATCCCAGTTGCCGAGAAGGGCCACGGCTTTGGTGCCACTGAGGCAACGCGCGTCCTTGGCGAGTACACCGCCGAGCTCATCAACAGCAACCGCTCCGAGTTCCGTATCTTCGGACCTGACGAGACCGCTTCCAACCGTCTGCAGCCTTCCTTCCAGGTAACGGACAAGCAGTGGTTTGGCGGCTTCAACGACGACTTTGAGAACGATGAGCACATCTCCCCAGTTGGTAACGTTATCGAGCAGCTTTCCGAGCACCAGTGCGAGGGCCTGCTTGAGGGTTACACCCTGACCGGCCGCCACGGTATCTGGTCCAGCTACGAGTCATTCGTTCACATCGTTGACTCCATGATCAACCAGCATGCTAAGTGGCTCGAGGCTACCGTCCGCCACATTCCATGGCGCAAGCCAATTTCTGCTCTCAACCTGGTCCTTTCCAGTCATGTTTGGCGCCAGGACCACAACGGATTCTCTCACCAGGATCCTGGTTTTGTTGACATCATGCTCAACAAGAGCTTCAACAACGACCACATCACCAACATCTACTTCCCAGCAGACGCTAACCTCCTGCTTGCAGTTGGCGAGAAGTGCTACACCTCCACAAACTGCATCAATGCAATCTTTGCTGGTAAGCAGCCTGCTCCAACGTGGGTAACGCTCGACGAGGCTCGCGAGGAGCTTGCAGCTGGTGCTAAGGAGTGGAAGTGGGCTTCCAACGCTGAGGCTGGCGAGGAGGACATTGTCCTCGCATCCTGCGGCGACGTCCCAACTCAGGAGCTCCTTGCTGCTCTGGACATGCTTGGCAAGCTGGGCATCAAGGCTCGCTTCGTCAACGTTGTTGACCTGCTCAAGATCCAGAACGCTTCCGAGAACAACGAGGCTCTTTCCGATGAGGAGTTCACCAAGCTCTTCTCCGCAGACAAGCCAGTTCTCTTCGCATTCCACGCTTACGCAGGTTCCGTCCGTCGTTTGATTTGGAACCGTCCAAACCACGACAACTTCAACGTTCACGGCTACGAGGAGCAGGGTTCCACCACAACTCCTTACGACATGCTGCGCCTGAACAACATGGACCGTTGGGCACTTGCTGCTGACGCTCTCCGCATGATTGACGCTCAGAAGTGGGCAGATCAGATCGACGAGTGGGAGAAGTTCCGCACCGAGGCCTTCGAGTTTGCTGTCGAGAAGGGCTATGATCACCCAGCATTCACCGACTGGTCTTGGCCAGACGCTTCCGATGCTGATCAGGCTATCTCCGCAACTCAGGCAACCGCAGGCGACAACGAGTAACACGCCTGCTATCTGCACAAATAAACCCCGTTGCATTCGCTGCAGCGGGGTTTTTCTTTTAGCTGAAATCTATGGAGCGTGTTACAGTTACCTGCGGGGACGCGTCTACATACGGCCGTCGCTACCTGTACTTACCGCGCGGCTACCTACGGCCAGCGCGCTCGTCCAGCTTAGCGCGGACAGCAGCCTTGAACGCGGCAGCGTCTGTCATCCACGGAACGTGCTTGCCGCCGATAATGTTGAACGGCTCGTCGCCCTTAGCCAGCAGATACACTAGCGCTGGGCGAGGGTCGTCGTAAGCAGCGGAAACTGCCTCGTAAATGGCGTCGTAGCGGTCAAGGATAATCTTGTGCGCGGCGCCCTCGGGCGTGGCCTCGGCCATCTGCGCGCAAATCACCGCAGGATCTTCCATGTTGCAGTCCTCGGTGGTGTAAATCATCAGGTCCGCCCACTTAGCTGCTTCTTCAGGCAGCTCTTGGCGACGGTTGTACGCCTTATCGCCAACGGCTCCCATGACCACATAGCGGCCATAACCAGGGAATTCCTTGGACGTTGACGAGAAAAGCTTCTGGTAGGAAAGCTTGTTGTGGGCGTAGTCGACCAAGCCTGTGACCTTGTTGTCAGGCGAGCTCAGCAGCTCCATGCGGCCTGGCACCTTAACGTTCATCAGCGGAAGCACAGCGTCCTTCTCGCGAATGCCCAGGTAATCGGCAACGGTGATTGCCGCAAGAGCATTCTCCACGTTGAAGAGACCGGACATAGGTAGCGCAGCCGCGCCGGTCCAGGTTGGCGCATGCACGGTAAACGTGACCATGCCCTGGTGAGGAGTGATTTCGTCCGCCCAAACGGTGGCGTCGGAATCGGTTGTGGAGAAAGTCAAGACTTTCTCGCACCTCTGCGCTCGCTCCATGACCTGGTCAAACATCATGGTGTTCTTGTTGATGACGGCCACGCGAGCAAGGTCAAAAATCTTCAGCTTGCTCTCAAAGTAATCTTCAAAAGTAGGGTGTTCAACAGGGGAAATGTGATCGGTTCCAATGTTTAGGAACACCGCGACGCTCAGATTGAGGCCAACCGTTCGGTCGTACTTGAGGCCCTGGCTAGAAATCTCCATGTCAACGTAGGGGAGACCCGCCTCTGCGGCATGCTTGAGGTGGCGCCACAGCTCAGGAGCCTCGGGCGTGGTGTTGTGCGCGGGCTGCGTGTCCTTGCCGTCAAACACCTCGATGCCGCCAATCACGCCGCACTTGGAGTATGGCTCGTCGCCGTCAAGAATGGCGCGCAGCATATACGAGCAGGTAGACTTGCCTTTTGTACCCGTAATGCCGATGGTGGTGAGCTTCTTGTCGGGATGTCCCGCAACGCCTGCAGCTGCGTAGGCCATGGCAAGGCGCACGTCATCCACATGAATGGCCGCCATATTTGGCGCCACTGCCTGCAATTCCTCCGCGAGCGACTGCTGGCAGAGGTACGCAACAGCCCCAGCCTCCACCGCGCTTGTCAGATACGCTGGCGAGAAGTGCGCGCCCTTGCAAACAAACAGCGAACCTTGGGTGACCTCACGAGAATCGCTTGCAACATCGGTAAGCTGTGCGCTTTGATCCATCGCGTCAAGGTGCGCGGTAGTGTACTCGATGTTTTTGCTGGTAAAGAGCGCCAGGAGCTCGTGTAATGTCATCCTCAAAAATCCTTCTATAGCTGTGGCGCATGCACAAAGCGCCCCTAAGACAGTAGTAATAGTTTAGCCGTCTGACCCCAATTGTGATGGCGAAACTGCAACTTTCTTGGTCCTTGCACGCCAGCGTCACACCCTCATGGCGAGAAAATCGTCAATTTTTGCTTGACTCACTGAGAGCTGCGAGGTATAGTACTTGTTCGCGCAAGCGTTTACATTGCGGGGTGGAGCAGTCTGGTAGCTCGTCGGGCTCATAACCCGAAGGTCGTAGGTTCAAATCCTGCCCCCGCGACCATAAGAATTTCAAACCCGCCACCGGCGGGTTTTTTTGTTAGCAATCGCGCTGCTCAGGCGGTTGTCTTAGCAGACCGTTGGGCAAGCCATCAACATCGCCTTTACACACAAGAATCGCCTTTACGCACAAGAACCGCTTCCGCATAGGAAAGCGGCCCTCTACGCGCCAAACCCAAAGTTCAACAATCGCTGCAATCTCAGCTCAAGACCCTTGTGATGATCGTAAGAATCCAGCAGACGTTGATACTTCGGAGCAACAGGCGCCAGCTTCTCAACCAGCGCATCTGTTGTCTGTCTCACTGAGCGCAGGGGCTCAGGATGGTTTTTTCCTTCGTTTTCTCCGCTTGCAATGCACCAGCGAATGTCCGAACGCACGTGGTTCGTATCAAAAGTTTCAACAAAATTAGGGAACCACGTACTTGGACTTGCCAGAAGGTACTGGTCAAAGCGGCAGGTTGTCTGCATCTCAAAGAGGCTGCATAAACCTGATAAGGAATAGCCAAGCAGTGTGATAGGGCACGTATCCTCTGCAGTATGGGTAGCTAGAGCAGCGTACCTCTCGACAGCTGGAAGTACAATGTCTGAAAGAAATTCTCTTCCACATCCTCCAAAATTAGGAGCTTCTGTTCGCACGCTTGATGCTGGCCAAGGGGAATAGCAGGCTTGATCAGATGGTGCGGTAATGGTGAGGCATTGGGGGAGCTTGGTCTCGTCAAGTTTCCCGGAAGTAAGAAGCGCAGCTATCTTTGGCATCAGCAGGGAACCATGGAGAATAACAAGAAGACCAGGAACCGCGGAGCGCTCTCCGATAGTGATTGTGTTGTCTGGTAAAGCTGATAGATCCATGAAAGTCCTCGTCTGACCTCGTCTGTTATTGCCTGTTGGTGACGGCGTTGTCTCGCAGTAGCCGCCTCGCGGAGAGCATCCCACAGAGGGATGTAGGTATTTTAAGCATTTTTCAATTCGTTCAGCTTCTCATAACTCAAAAAGTAAGATATAGTAAACTTTCAAAAATTCCGCTGCTTCTGTGTAACGCGCATTGTACGTTGTACGTTGTGCGCAAAAACGCAGCGTCACTTTTGAGGGGTAACGTATGGTAAGAAAAGCCGGACCGTTCCGTCTTTTCATGGGCGTTCTCGTTGCAATTCTGGCAGCGAGCATTGTAATAACTTCAACGATGGGCGCCATTGGTGTGTCCCTACAAGACGCATATGCCGTGCTGACACATCATCTTTTTGGCATGCCGCTACCGGAGGCTCTAGCTGCAGGAGGACCTGTCGAGAAGGTCGTTTGGTCGCTGCGCTTTCCCCGCATCATCTTAGGAGTGGTAGCTGGAGCTGGCCTTGCGCTTGCGGGCGTTGTCATGCAGGCGTCAGTTCAAAATACCTTGGCCGAACCGTATATTTTGGGCATTTCATCAGGAGCTTCGTGCGGAGCCACCTGTGCCATCATGCTTGGAGCTGGCGCGGTACATGTTGTGGGAATTTCTTCGGTGCCGCTGTTCTCGTTTATTGGTTCAACAATTGCCACGATTGGCGTTTTGTTGTTGGCATCTACCGGCGGACATATGACGTCGTCAAAGCTTGTTCTCTCGGGCATGATTTTGAATGCCCTGTTCACGGCGCTGTCTAATTTCATCATCACTATTGCCGCTAACGCTGAAGGCATGATGGATCTGAAGTTTTGGACCATGGGCTCCTTGGCACGAGCAAGCTGGGGAAATGTTGGCGTTTCCGTTGTTGTAGTACTTCTCGTCAGTGTGTTTTTCTTAACGCAGTTCCGCTCCCTCAATGTGCTTTTAATGGGAGACGAGGCTGCTACAACGCTTGGCCTCAATACCAATTTGTGCAGATGGGTATACTTGACCATTTCTGCGCTCATGGTTGGCACGCTTGTTTCATCAGTGGGAACCATCGGTTTTGTTGGTCTTATCATTCCGCATATTGCGCGCTCGTTTGTTGGGTCCGATCACCGAAGACTGGTGCCAACTGCGCTGGTACTTGGAGCTATTTTTATTCTTTGGGCAGATGCCTGTGCTCGAACCGTCCTGGGTAACGCCGAAGTTCCTATTGGCATTCTGACCGCTGTTGTAGGCGCGCCGTTCTTTGTCTACATCATGGTCGCCCGCAACTACAGCTTTAGGGACGGTGAGTAACATGCGCCTTGAAGTGCAAAACGTATCGGTCACCATTCACAACAAGCCGATTGTAAAGGACGTCTCGCTTAACGTGGCAGATGGCGAGTTTGTGGGCATCCTTGGCCCTAATGGATCAGGCAAGTCAACGCTTTTGCGGGCAATTTATGGTCTTGGTCATCGCTATGACGGCCAGATTTTATGGGACGATCGCGACGCCACTGAGATATCACGCCGTGACTTTGCCCGCAAAGTTGCAGTTGTAAGCCAGTTTAACTCGCTGTCCTTTGACTTTACCGTTCGAGAGATTGTGTCGTTGGGACGCAGCCCTCATCAGTCGGCGCTGTCAAAAGAAACCGATCATGATGAGGCAATTGTTTCTGATGTTATTCAGAAAGTTGGTCTTTCTCGCTTTGAAGATCGCTCTTTTGCCACGCTTTCAGGTGGCGAGAAACAACGTGTCATGTTGGCTCGTGCGTTGGCTCAGGAACCAGAGTTTCTGGTGCTTGATGAGCCTACCAACCACCTTGATATTACCTATCAGATTGATATTTTGCGGCTTGTGCGCAATCTTGGTATCAGCTGCCTGGCTGTTTTGCATGACATTGTGATGGCAGCTCATTATGTCGATCGCCTGTATTTCTTACAAGAGGGAACTATTGTTTCCGAAGGAACACCTGAGGACATTGTGACCCCTGAGTTACTTGCTGATGTGTATGGCGTTGAGGGTGCGGTGAGGCCATCAACTGCTGGAAACGGTATCAGCATTGATTACGTGTATTAATCGCCTGTTGAGTATCAACAGATGAATGAAAGGATATCCGATGGATCCTCGTGTAAGTTCAAATCTTTTTACGAGAAGGAATTTTTTAAGCATTGCGGCAGGGTTTGCTGCAACTGCTGCTGGACTGGGTCTTACTGCGTGCAACAATGCACCGTCTAGCCCATCTACCCCTGCTACAGAAGAAAAGAAATCAGCCAATACGAGCTATCCCGTATCGTTCAAGCTCTATGACGGTGACGGCAACGAGTTTGAGGCCAAGTTTGACAAGGCTCCTGAGAGTGTTGTTACCTTGACAGATTCCGCCGCTGAGATTCTGCTGCGTCTGGGCCTTGGTTCCAAGATTATTGGCACTATCAAGCCTGATGCACCAATGCCTTCAGATATTGCAAATGAGTATGCTTCCATCAAGCAGCTGGGCGATAAGAAGAGCCTTTCTCGCGAGGTTATTGTGGCTGCTAATCCAAACCTTATTGTGGGTCGCTCTCGTCTCTTTACTTCAAAGGACCAGACTACTCCAAAGGACTATGCTGACCTAGGCATTTCTGTCTATACACAGCTTGCATCTTCTGAGCAGGGCGATCCAACGCTTGCCGGAATTATTTCTGATATTAAGAATCTTGGATCTATTTTTGACGTTCAGAGCAATGCCGACACCTATACCGCTGACCTGCAGAAGCGCCTTGATGCCATTAACGAGCGCGTTAAAGCACACGAGAAAGACGCAAAGAAGACCGTTCTGGTTATGACTAACCTTAAGGACGGCACTTTTGGTCTGTTTGGTGGTAGCGAGAAGAGCCTTGAGTTTACTATCATCGACCAGCTAGGAGCGACTCCTGCAACAACCCAGTCTGCAAACGGCCTGACGTATGAGAATCTGATTAAGTTCAATCCTGACGTCATTATTTACGTCACCGCAGAGCGCAACAAGGCAACTGACGCCACTGCCAAAGACACTCTTCTGGGCGAGAGCTCCCTGCAGAACGTCCCTGCTATTGCCAATAAGAGCATCGTTGAGATTCCATACTCAGAGTACATCGACTACTCGCCACGTGCGTTTGATTCTGCCGAGAAGATCCTTGAGGTTCTGTATCCTCAGAAATAAACGTATTTAAAGATACGGCACCGCAGAGACCAAGCAGGAACTTTGTTTCCCGCTTGGTCTTTTCTTTGTTTCGATTTTTCTTAGCGACACACTAATTTCACAGTTTTATCTGGTAATTCGTTTAACGTGAGCAAGTTTCCATTGTTCGTACTCCGAAGGTTCCAGGTTTAAATTTTGTCTCCACAAGTATAAGAATTTCAGATCTGCCATTGGCGAGGGTGCAAATTTAGCAAAATTACGGATCTATCTAAGAGGCTATTTGAAAAGAACTTTAAAACACCAGAGTTATCAACAAATACCGCGAACTCTCGTCAAATTGTTTAAAAGCGTTTTTTACTCAAATTTATTATGTTTATTGCTTAGTGACTATCTTTTAACATAGTGTGTCTACTAGAAAAATTCAGAATCAACACAGATATGGGAGATATTCATTCTTATGAAGTTAACAGAGCATTTTAACAACTTATTTTTACGGTATTCGAACTTGCTAATAATGATGAACTCCACGTTTGTGAGGCGAATAATGAGTCAGGTGGTACGTGTCTTGATAGAACTGCGATATACAGAAACTCTGGCTAGCATGATTAGAGTCAATGCAAAGGGATATTGATGCCCAAACTGTTTGACTTATGATTTAATTCGGAGAGATAATTCTCGATAGAAGATAGAATCAGTTTGTGTTGCCTTAAAACCGCTATCTTCCTACCACCGACCAAGTGGCTAGAGCGTATAATAGATGAATCAATTATGCTTCATTAGCAGGCCTGGAGGCCATCCATGTCCGAAAAAGAAAAAAGCGAAGAAATAATTCCTTTTCCATATTATGTTAATCAGCCACGTCTAATCGATTTGTTCTCACTGCTCAATGATGGCTATTCTGAATATGAAGAAATTAGCATTACTAATGAGAAGAGAACTAAGGAAGGTAAACAAGTAGACGTACAAGGATCGGGTGGTTTTAAACTTTTTAATCTGGGAGCCAACGCCGCCACTTCTCATGAAAAAGACAATGGTGAACACACCGATTCAACTACGAAGCGCGTACAGACAATACCAACAATGCTTAAATTGGGAATCAATGAGATGAAGAGAAGAGGCTATCTCTTTTCAGTTGAATTAAATCATCCAGATGAGATTAAGCCAGGAATGTTTGTTTTGACTTCAGTTGAGCTCAAAATAAACTCGATTAGATCTTTCATAGCTGAGATTGAAGACCTACTGAAGTTAGGCTGTAATATTGAGAAATCGACATTTACGCAATCTGGTAAAAGGCAGCCAGAAAAAAATAATTTGCTGAAACAGGTGCAACAGATGCAAGGAATTGTTAAAGAACTAGTGGGTGCAGAGGAAGCAGTTTATATAACTGATAACTATGCATTGGTCGGAAATATTTCTGATGAAAATCTTTATCAAGCATCGAGACAGGATCTTATTGGCACAAATCTCATGTGTTTGGCACAGATAAAGCGCGTGTTTGAAAACGGAGCTCCATTGTTACGCAATACGATATTCGCGAAGCTGAACAATGAGGAGATGAAGCAAGTAATAATAAGTTCCCTTGAACAAATATCAAAAGATAGTGGATATCAATTCGATGCAGATGTAGTTCCGGAAGTTCAAAACAAACCGGTTTATGAATTGGAACTTATTGCACTTTATCTTGAATTATCACAATCAATCGGAAAATAATTCTTTAATACATTTAATACCAAAGTGGCTGAGAATGTATGAGCTATGGATTATTGTTAGATATTGTATTCTTAATTTGAAATTTGTGAAATTATGTAGTGGGAATGTAATAGTGAACAAACACTTTTTTTGATGTTATTAAAGTCTAAGATTTGTAATCATTGAACATAATCTGTAATAAATACCCAAGTTGCTTGTGGTCAGAGTTTGAAGGCATTTCTCTGTGGTAATACTGATGCTATTTATAGTTATGCATGTGTACGGGACGTTCCTATTGCTCGGTAACCAAGTAAGATTACACCTCATCAAAGTGGTAGTGTGATGGATGTGTCTTTCAGCATTGACCAATATTATATTTTACATTGTACATATAAGTTAAAATGTTTATTTATAAAAGAAAATATGTTATATGGGAGAAGCAGAATATTCAGATGAAATTCATAAGTTCGCTAATAAAGCATTTATGCCTTGTGGAATTGACGATGTAGCACGATTGAACTCTAACGTGTATCACAAAGTTAGACAAAACA
>ERZ773045.943-NODE-943-length-13911-cov-7.875000_pt1 | contig 13911 bp, 16 predicted proteins | sample MGYA00580635_ERZ773045 | MGnify/ENA primary metagenome ERZ773045 (study PRJEB29015, sample SAMEA2738115) | human oral metagenome | biome: human oral; feature: human-associated habitat; material: saliva | place: China | collected 2261 ...
GTGGGACGACGAAATCGAATTCTAACGAATTACCGATTTCTGTCCCACTCTCTTTGATGATGGATAAAGACCCCTGCCACTACCTCACCTTACTTAAATCCCACTGACCAGGAGGGATAAGAGAGTAAGGAAGCTATTCCAAGAGGCATGCTGAAGAATGGACCAGTAAATCGATTTGGTATAACGTAAGACCGCACAAAATAGCAGGCCCGGTACCAGGTAGACGATAAAGCTTGGCAAATCCCAGCCATGCTGCCAGACATGCGAGAGGCTGAACAAGGAGGCCGAAACCAATATATCTAGCTTATACTTCTGATAAGATGCCAAAGCCGTCATGACTAAGTCACGGAAGACGAGTTCCTCCACAATGGGAGCCAGCAAGCAGGCATAGACATAGCGTATCAACACCAAGGCCCAGCCTGACAAGTCCCTAGATATTTCTGCAAGGGCTATGGAATTCTTAGTCGGTGGAAATACCGCTGCAGAAAACATATCCCATAAAAAGTGAGCAAGAAAAACAAGCACAAAAACCGCAAAATAAGAAGCTTTAAAAGTAAATTTCCCGTACAAGTCCCAACGACGACTCTTTACCAAGAGTGTAACGGCTAACCCCCCAATCAATCCAATCAACAAGAGGAGCAAGCCATAATAAGAGTCATCCGATAGGTGGCTCACTAAATCCGTTGGAAGCCCCACGTTAAAAAGCGCAAAATTGATACAGAGAATCCCAATTGTCGCCAGTTGAAACGGTCTGTCTGTCTTTCTCATTGCATTCACCTTTTGATTTAATTCTTTCCACTGAGTTCCAATCTTCCTTTAGATCTCATTCTCAGAACACTTCATCCTAGAACTCTATCATGTCTTACATACGAGCGAGCGGTGGTCTCTTCACAAAGCCAGGACGACCGATCTCAATCTTATCTGACTGACCTTGAACCACATTTGGGTGAGAAACCCCACCTCCTACAATCCGTTCCAATTCTTTTTGACTACATTCTGTCATTTCATTTCCTCCAATTTGTATTTGTAACGCTACCTCCTGAGTCTATCAAAGATTGGAACATTTTCCTTTTCTTTTTTCTATACGGTTGCATTTTTCAGCTATGTGGGAGGGAAGACACTATCAGAATGGCAGAATCCTTTAAAAGCACTTCAAAGTCTCTAACTCATAAATATGAGATTCTAAACAGTTAGTTGATTTGGATCCTAGCAAAAATGACACAGAAATCCTTGAAAAAGAAAGCCTATTTCATGATATAATACTGATAAATATCAATTCTAGGAGTAGGATATGCCTATTGAAGATAAAGATGCCACATTAAAATTGAAAATCGGTAACAATATTCGAGGAGCTCGTCTGAACCAACATATGACTCAAGCAGATGTTTGTGGAGATGAATCTGAATTAACCATTCGTCAACTTGCTCGTATTGAAAACGGCCAAGTATTAGTATCTCTTTCTAAATTAATGTTTTTATCTCAGAGATTAAATTGTCCAATAGAGGACATCATAGATGTAGACAAAATAGAAATACCCAAGCGGTATCTGGAATTAAAAAATAAATTAGTACGAGCTCATAGTTATGGTGACGAAAAACGTATTGGCATTTTAGAAGAAATGTTTGATGAAATATATGAGCATTTTTATGATCATCTACCAGAAGAAGAACAACTACTAGTTGAAGTTTTACAAGTTCAATTAGATGTTTTTAGCAGTCGAGATGTTACGTATGGTTTGACATTGCTAGAGGAATATTTGCATCAAATTTTAAAGAAAAAAAAGTATAGTTATAATGATCTTCTAATAATCAATCTGTATTTCCTATGTTGTGCTATTGGGTTAGAAGATAAAACTTATTTTGAAGAATTATCTAAAAAAGTTTTATTATATATTGATTATAGTGATAATGAACGTATCTATATACTTGAAAGAATATTGATAGGAATTTTAATACAAGTAAAAACAGAGGATTACTTAATTTAAACAAAAGTTTTTCGAGAGATAACTGAGAGTACAAATAATTTTCAACATAAACCTGTTATCTATGCCTTTGAAGCTAAATATTATTTGGAAGTAGAAAAAAATCATCATAAAGCAGAACAGTCCTATAATAAATCCATTGAGTTTGCTAAGATGCTGAACGATCAGGTTCTAGTGAATAACTTGACCAAAGAAAAAGAACGAGATTTAGGTGGGAAGGAATCAACTGTATAAGCAAAGAGAAGTTTACGAACTTCTTTTTTTATTTTGTCTACTCGACTTATAAGTAAACAGACTTGACTCTATCTATAACCCAGCTAATAGCTAACCTGACCTAGATGTCATGTTCTTTTTGTTTTCTTTGAACTACAATAGAAGCATCAAAAGGAACACACAAAGAAAGGAAGAATCTGATGGTATTTACTAACACATTAAATCTATTTTGTGATGGGATGATATACCTATGAATAAGGAGTTAACATACGAGATATCTTCTCATTTTATCGAACAAAAAAGGATTACTATCAAAAACCAATCAAAAACAAGACGTCTCTGTAAGGTGATGGTCAATCATAAACTGTTCAAAATTCTATTATTAGCTCCCAATGAAAAAGAGACATTGGTCTATGAAAAACCGGGAGGCATTGAAATAATTGAAATGACTGATTTAACAGAAAGCGAGGAAAATAAATGACTTCAATGGTTGTTGCAAAAAATATCGTGAAAACATTTGGCAGGAAGAGAGCACTAAATTCTATTAATTTTGAGATTAAAGAGGGAGAGATTTTCGGATTTCTGGGACCATCCGGATCTGGGAAAACAACGATGATCAACATTCTTACTGGGCAACTACTACCAGACAGTGGAAATACTCAATTGTTAGGAAAAGATTCTCAGGATCTAAATCCGACAGATTTAGAAAAAATTGGGATTGTTAGTGACCAAAGTGGATTCTATGAAAAACTATCCTTAGAAAAAAATCTCCTTCTATATGCAAAGCTTTATGGTATTAATTTGAATAGAGTAGATGAGTTACTTGATCAGGTAGGACTGTTAGCTAGCAAAAAGGTATTAGCAGAGCAATTATCTACTGGAATGAAGCAACGGATGCTACTTGCTCGTGCTTTAATTAATCAACCTAAAATTCTATTTTTGGATGAACCAACAAGTGGTTTGGATCCAACAACTTCAAAATCAATTCATGAGTTGTTAGTCGATTTAAAAGAAAATGGTACAACAATCTTTTTAACTACTCATGATATGAATGAAGCTACTTTATTATGTGATAATTTGGCGTTGTTAAATAAAGGAAAACTCATTGAACAAGGTAATCCAGCAGATATCATTCAAAAATATAACACAAATAAAAGGATAAAAGTTATTTACAAAAATCGTGAAGAAAGAATCTTTGATTTTTCGGAATTAACAAAATTGAACGTCAATGATATTATTTCTATCCACTCATGTGAGCCAACTTTGGAAGAAATCTTTATAAGATTAACGGGGGAAAAATTAAATGTTTAATCGAATGAAAGCATTGCTATGGTTAAGAAACCAAACCATTATCGCAAATAAAAACTTACTGGTACAAGTGTTGATGCCCTATGGCTTGCTCATTATTTATAAGAATTTTATGAATTTAGGGAAGGACAAAGGCCTTGACTTAATGTTCCTCTGCTTATCCACAGCAATTGCCATGTCTGTTGGCAGTACTGTTTCCACTATTATTGCTGAAGAGAAAGAAAAGAAGAATCTTAAAACGCTTTTACTAAGTGGTGTACGACCATACGAATATCTCATCTCAGTTTTAATACACCCAGTTGTCATTACTGTTTTGAATATGGTTTTATTTCCTATTATTGCAGGTGCAGATCTTTCCAAAATTTACCTTGAATATACTTTAGTCGTTATTTTGACAGCTATGGCTGTTATTCTCATTAACCTATGCATCGGAGCTTTTTCTTCGACACAATCAAAAGCGCAAATCAATGGCTTACCTGTTATGTTGATTATTGCAATGGGACCAAACTTGTCTCAAATGAATCCTGATATCGCTGATTTTATTAAATATACTTTTCTTGGAGCTTATACTGAATTATTCACAAAAACAGATTTTAGTTTAACTAGTCGTTCTTTTCAAGTATTAGTAGCTTGGATTATTGGTTTGTTAATCCTTACATCCTTGTCGCTTAAGCTTCATAAAAGTCCAAAACCTCGAAGTCAGTTTCTAAAGGAGCGTGCTGTGAAAACTGAATGTGTTTAAACACAAAGGAAATTCCTATTTTACATACACCTTCTAAAATGACGATCGGATCCAACTTGTACTTCATTTAAACTATCTTATGATAGCTAAGCTCGATTTATCTCCCGAACTCTTAAATATTCAGATCACAGAAAAAAAACAACCGTCAAAAAAACCATCGCCAACAAACGATGGTTTCTATATTTCTTTGATTAGCCTAAGGACTTGACATAAGCATCTACTGCTACAATGGCTTGAGCAATATCAGAAGCTTGTACCTTGAATGGCATTTGATGGATGGTTTCTCCCTCAATGGTTGCTTGTTGGCCAACCTTGAGAAGATCTTCGTAGCTTGCATTTTCAAGATGCATTTCTTTCAGAGTCGTTGGCATGCCAATTTGTTGATAGAAACGAATGTATTTGTTCAATTCTTCTTTTGTACGGTTTTCCAAGAACAATTGAACCAAGGTACCATAGGCTACTTTTTCACCGTGAGTCAAATGGTGGATGTCCCCAGTGAGGGCCGTAAAGCCATTATGGATGGCGTGAGCAGCAGCTAATCCACCACTTTCAAACCCAATCCCACTGAGAAGGGTATTGGCTTCAATGATGTTTTCAAGAGCAGGTGTTACAACTTTGGCTTCACAAGCCGCCATGGCTTGGAGACCATCAGCAAATAAGATTTCTTCACAACGTTGCGCAATCGCGACACCCGCTAGAGTTTGGTGTTTGCCTAGCATGTTTTTTCCGTTGGCTTGCATCACCGCACGCGCTTCGACCCAAGTCGCTAACCCATCTGCGATACCAGAAGCAAGCAAACGTTTTGGTGCTTGAGAGATCACTTTACTATCTACCAAGACCAATTCTGGATTTTTAGAATAGAAGATATAGCGAGCAAAGGCTCCCTCATCCGTGTAGATCACTGACAAGGCTGAGACTGGAGCATCTGTTGAGGCAATGGTAGGAGCAATGACAACTGGTGATTGTAAAAGATCGGCAATGGCTTTTGCACTGTCGATGGTCTTTCCGCCACCAAGTCCGATGACTAAGTCACAGCCATTTTCTTCTGCCAGATTGACCACACGATTGATTTCATTATCAGAAGCTTCGCCATTGAAGAACACTGGCAAGACTGTAAAGCCGTAGCGAAGGAGATACTTTTCAAAACGTTCTCCTACGATATCATAGACCACTGAATCACAGAGTAAAACGGGATGACTCCCCAGTTCTAAAATAGGTTTTGCATTTTCAAATAAAGCATTCTCACCTTGTATGTAACGAGATGGACTTGCAAAATTTCTCATACACTCCTCCTTTATCAAATTGTATTCTTTTGATGAACGGCTGACCAATCTGCCTCGAAGTCATCTACTGCTTTTGCAATAGAAGGCATTCCAAAAGCTGCTTCAAAGACATCTGCCCCTGCCGTAATAGCTTGTGTTCCTTCTTTAAATGCTCTATTAACTTGAGCCACATTTTTAAAGGAAGCTGCTAGAATTTTGCTTGATGAATGATTACGCTCTATGGCACTCGCTAACTGAGAAATAACCTGAGCTGAATCAATGTTTAAGTTTTCCATACGATTGTAATAAGGTGCTAAATAGTCGGCTCCTGCTTCAATAGCTAACAGTCCTTGAAAAACAGTATAGATTGCTGTTGCAGTAATTTTGTAACCCTCTGCTTTTAACACTTTAATTGCAGCAAGTCCTTCAGGTGTAACTGGTACTTTAATATAGGTATTTTCATCGCATTGTTCGCGAATTTTAGCCGCATCTTTTAAAATTCCTTCATAATCTTTTGCGACAACTTGAACATGGATGGAAGGAGATCCTCCGATGATTTCCCGCACCTTATGGATACGATCAAAAAAATCAATGTCCCCTTCTTTTTTGGCAATTGTTGGGTTCGAAGTTACCCCTGCAAGGGGTAACACTCGTGCCCATTTTTTTATCTCATCTAAATTTAAAGTATCAATCATAAATTCCATATACATACCTCTTTACTATAGAGTATGCTCTGTCCGTCCAATAATATCATCTTGTGTAGCTCTTGATAGTACATTGAAGAAAGCTGAATAGCCTGCAACACGTACAATTAAGTCACGGTGTTTTTCCGGATGTTTTTGAGCATCTAATAATGTTTCTCTAGAAACCACATTGTATTGAATATGGTATCCATGTAGACGATTAAAGAACGTACGGAGTAAAGCAATAAGTTTTAATTTATCTTCTTCTTTGGCTAAAGTTTGTGGGTTTACTTTTTGGTTCAGTAGAACACCACCAACAATTTCATCTGTTGGTAATTTAGAAACAGATTTTAGAACAGATGTTGGGCCATGTTGGTCCATATTGTGGGATGGAGAACATCCTTCTGCTAGCGGAGTTCCGGCATTACGACCATCCGGAGTAGCTAATGTTCCACGACCTTGTCCTACATTGGCTGAAATAGAGGATGTACCGGAGTAACGAATTCCTCCAATAGGTCCTCGTCCATATCGAGTATTTGGATATTTAGCAATTTCATCCACATAAATATCGTATGCTTCTCGAACTAAACTGTCCGCATAATCATCATCGTTTCCATACTTCGGTGCATCATGGATAAGCATCTCTTGGATTTCTTTTCCACGTTCGCCAGCATAATCTGTTTCCAGAGCATGCCATAGCTCTTGTGGCGTTAAGCGCCCTTCTTCGAATACGAGTTTCTTGATTGCTGCAAGTGAATCGGATAAGTTTGCAATACCCACTTGTAAACCAGAAATATAATCGTAGACAGCTCCACCTTCTTTTAGGTGTTTTCCACGTCCAATACAGTCATCTGTCAAAGCTGAACAGAGGATATCTGGTACTTCTCTTTCAAGAGATAGGTCGATAGAGTTTTCTACAATTACACTCATACGTGTTAAGTGGCGTAAGGTCTTGTCCCAAGCCGTTTGCAATTCATCGAAGCTCTTCATGTCTTTAAAATGACCAAAGCTTGGTGCAAAGCGCTTGCCAGAAGCAGGATCGATTCCGTCATTCATCGTAATGAGCAAAACTTTAGGGAAGTTCATATAACTCATACCTGTACAGCGATATCCCCATTTACCTGGAACAGCTGTTTCTACACAACCAATTGCACTGTAATCATAAGCATCTTCTTCAAGAACACCTTTTGAAATAAAGGATGGAATAATAATCTCATCATTATTGAAAGCAGGCATACCAAATCCGAGCTTCATAACTTCAATACATTCGTTCATGAAGCGGGCATCCAGACCAGCATGATAACGAACAGTTAAGTTTGGTTGAGGAAGGTGAGTTTGAGCAACTGACTTCAACACCAAATAAGACAATGGGTTGACGGCATCTTTCTTATCACGTGTTTGCCCACCAATCGTAACGTTTTGATAAAGCGGACTACCTGCAGATGAGAAGGTATGTGCTTGACTACGTACTTTGTTAATTGTAATAGTCTTGATCCAAAGGTTGGTCAAGCGTTCAACAATACTCTCTTCAGTTTCCCGTCCACTTTCCAAATCAGCTTTAACGTATGGATACATATATTGGTCAAAACGACCATATGAAAGGGAGTGTCCATTTGATTCAATCTGAAGAATACATTGAATAAACCAAACAGACTGAACAGCCTCTGCAAATGTACTTGCAGGCTCATATGGAACTTTTGAGCAAATCTCTGCAATTTCAAGCAATTCCTTCTTGCGTTCAGGAGTTGCTGTCTCAGCAAGTTGTTTAGCAAGTTCCACAAATCGTTGAGCATAAGCCTTAACAGCATCAATTACGATAAAGATAGAATCATAAAAATGGTACTTGTCAATACTAGCTGGATCCGTTAGGTCAAGAGCTGCCTTAGCTTGACGGGCTCTTTCTTCAAAACCTTTCAAACCATATTGCAATAATTTTTGATAATTTACTGCTAAGTGGGCATCTCCTGAATTCATCTTCCCTTCCATACCGAAGAATCCTGTTTCCATATAGACAGAAACTTCTTCAGGTAGAAGAGCTCCAGCTCTTGCACGTAAGTTATTATTTTCCCAGAATGGTGCGATACTACGGAGTTGTTCTTTCGTTTCTTCCGTAATATAGAAGACATCACCATCCCGCTTTTCAAAAAGATCCAATTCCTTAAGAACGAACTCTAAAGTATATTCTGGGAAAATTGGAGCATCTTTATTAGAGGATGCTTGGTTTCCAGCAATCATGGATTCATCCTCAATATAGATTGTCATATTTTCAAGAATCTCTTTCAACATATAGGCACGTTTAAGAACATTTGGTTGTTCCTTATAACGATCATATGCCTTAGTTGCAAGAACAGCACGTTCAGCATCGATGTAAGGCTTCTTGTTTAAGACATCTTCACGATACTTATTCATGCGTTCAGTGAGGCTTCCAAAATATTCTGTTTTAATGCTTGTACTTGCTACTTCTACTTGTTTCATTTTTTCAAAACCTTTCTTTTGAAATTATTTTGTTTTCTTTCGTAACTATAGTAGCATTAAATTTTACGAATTTCAATGAATTATGGATTATACATATAAATTCTATTCTAGTCGCACATCTGTGCATTCCTGATAAAGGCACTATTTTTCAGCTTGTAATTCATTGTTATAGGCAAGATTATCTTGGAATTTGAAGAATGGGAAATATACGACAGTCGAGGTCACAAGAACAAGAACTTGAACGAAAGCACCTTGCCAACCTCCAACCATAAATCCAGAAATAATGGCTGGTGTACTCCAAGGAAGGGTCACACCTGAGAATGGGTGCATAAATCCAATAGCAATTGAAGAATAAACAATTATCGCTGCTAAAATTGGAACGATAATGAATGGAAGGAACATCACTGGGTTCATTACAATTGGGAAACCGAATACGACCGGTTCATTAACATTGAAGATTGCAGGAAAAGCTGCAACTTTCCCGAGTGCTTTATATTGTTTTGACTTAGCAGCAAATAACATGGCAATAACCAATCCAAAGGTTATACCTGATCCAGACAAAATAAGGAAGCTATCTAAAAATTGTTGGGTGACAATGTGTGCACCATTTTCAACGGATAGCTTCCCAGCTGCCAACATGGATTTATTGGCATCTAGGTTAGAAAGTAATAAGGCTGTTACTACACCGTTGACAACTGATTGTCCATGCACACCAAACCACCACAGGAATGAAATAAAGAAGGCAATCCCAATAGCTCCATAAAGTGATCCTGTTAGACCTTGTAGAGGAACCTGAATGACATCATAAATCATTTCAATGAAGGTACCGCCGTTTGTTACTACTTTTGATACGATATACACAATCATTGATAGTAAGAAAATCACGAAAGCAGGAATCATCGCTTCAAATTGTTTGGCAATAGCTTGAGGTACTTGTTCTGGCATTTTTATAACAATGTGTCTTTGGATAAACACAGTATAAATTGCACCAACTACCAGACCAATAATAATGGCACCGATAATCCCTTGACCACCAAACCATACTTTTGCAATGGCATCGCCAATCGGTTCTCCCTTAGCTGGTACATAAGAAGATTTTAACAAGATAAAGAATGAAGACAGGGACAAAACTCCCGCTGGCAAGGGTTCTACTCCACTGTTTTTAGCATAAGAATACCCAATGGAGAAGCAAGAAATTAAGCCCATGATGGCGAATGTTCCTGAATAAACTTGCATAAATGGCTCTGTCCATGTATCGCCGAATACACTAGCAATGGCCTGGTTAAGGCCTTCAAATGGTAATTGCCCAATAATCAGAAACAAACTACCAACTACCGTTAATGGAAGGATCGCTAACATCCCATCTTTAAGAGCAATAATACCTTTCATGTTTACAAAACGCATGATTGGAGCGATAATTTTCTGAGAATTAAAATTAGACATGGGAAGCCTCCTTATTTTTCTCCTAGCAATTCTAGGGCTAGGTTTAATACTTTCTTACCATCTAGCATTCCATAATCTGCCATAGGAATGACAGCAATAGGGATGTGGTTTGCCTCACAAATCGCTTTTGATTTATCCAAAGTATAAGCTACTTGAGGCCCTAACAAAGCGACATCTATTTCTGGGGCAAAATCTGCTAATTTCGCTTGAGAATATGCCTCAATTTCAGCATCAATACCTAATTCCTGAGCCGCCACCTTCATATTATTTACCAACATTCCTGTTGAAAATCCTGCCGCACAAAACAATCCAATTTTCATCTTCTTTTTCCTCCTTATTGTTTCGCTGAAAGTTCTTTACGTAAGTCAATCATTTCTTTGATCAAGTTAATCTCTGTGATTGAAGTCATTAAGTGATCTTGTGAGTGCACAAACAAAGCTGTAATCTCTGTCTTTGTCCCACCTGCTTCCTGGGCTAAAAATTTTGTTTGCAAGTTATGCGCTTCTAGCAATGCTACATCTGCTTTTGCAATTTCATCTTCAGAAGAGGTGAAATCTCCCTCTTTAGCATATGATAAAGCTTGGTAAATATGCTGTTTGGCATCACCTGCATTTAAAATCAATCCCATAATAATTTGGTCTGCAACAATTATTTCCATGTGCACTACACTCCTTTGTCAATCTAATGAAAGCGCTTTTTCTACAGTCAATATACCATTTATATTTTTGCCGGTCAATAAAAATCGCAACATTTGATTATTGTTTTTAAGTTTTGCACATTTGTGCTATTTGCCTCAAAAAAATAAGGACTGCATCCTTGCCGTCCTATTTTTTTGTAAATTGCTGATCACCATCTAATTCTAAAACCTTTAGGATAGTTGCTTCATCTGTGACTAAATGATTGATGTAGTTGGCTTTCAAAACAGATAAAATTGCTTTTGCTTTTTGATCTCCATACGCCAAAGATACAGTGTTTGGAACCTTTCTCAATTCCTCCAATGTGATAGAGATTGTTCTTTCCTGTAATTCAGGATAAACTGGAGTTCCTTCTTGATCAAAGAAACGACAGCATACTTCTCCTACAGCATGTTCTGACTCCAATTTCTTAAAATCATTTGTTGTTAGCATATCAAACCACTGAGGATTCTTACTATCTGCATACCCTCCAATCCCTACAGCTGCAACATCTAAGCAACGCCAACTATCTTTTAAGTCCTCGAAATACTTTGAGGACAGGATTCCTTCCGTTAAGTCACAATTTTCTTGAATCACACTTGCGTTAATAAAATGACATTCTCCATGAAATTTACTTGCCATACTGTAGATTAGTGTATTGACATGGTAGCGAGCATGAATATGACTGGGACCTCCAGCTAAAGGATAAAATTGAACACCATCCAAGCGTTTAGTTCCAACTTGTTCTACCATTAATCTGAGAGACTTCCCCCATGAAAATCCAACTGTCATTCCATCTTCAATCAAATTACGAAGCATAACTGCACTTGCCTGTGCCAGTCGTTTTTCAAGACTTTCTCGAGGCTCATCTACTAAATTTGGTATAATCTCAATAGCTTTTAGGCCATATTTTTGTTTGATATAATTTTCTAAATTGAAGAGGCGAGTATCAAAATTTTCAATTTCAATTTTTACAACTCCCTCTTTTTTAGCCTCCGCTAGCATTCTGCTAACAGTTGTACGGTAGATTCCCGTTTCTGCTGCGATTTGTGATTGACTTTTGTCTTCAACATAGTATAGATAGGCTAATTTCGCAAGTAACTTTTTCCGTTCATCTTTCAATTGGCTTCTCCTTCTTATACTAAGGTTAAAATTGTTTGCGAATCCTCAAGCTTTTCCTTTGCTTCTTGAGATATATTCTTATCTGTTATCACTCTAGAAACTTGTGAAAGTGCAAATCGTCTGACAGTCCCACATTTCTCAAATTTACTTGAATCTGTCAAGACAACCACTTCTTTAGAAACATCAGACATAGCTTGAACAACTTCACTCCGCATCATATCTTTCCCAGTAAAGCCAAGTTCATCATCATATCCGTCAACCCCCACAAAAGCAAAGGGAACTCTAAACGAGCGAATCAACTCTTTCAGAAGAGGACCTACAGTCACTCTAGATTCTTTTTGAAATTCACCACCAAGTAGGATGATTTTACAGGAATCATATCCTTGAATATAATCCGCAATAAAATAAGAATTTGTCACAATCTTAACATTCTTTTTTGTTTGGCAAATTTCTTCCGCTAGCAAGGCACAAGTAGAACCCGATTCAATCAAAACCGTGTCGTTATCCTTAATTAATTTAGCAGCCTCCCTAGCTATTCTTTTCTTCGTATCATATTGAAAGGACAATCGAACATTGATATCATCTCCACTATTTAATACAGCATAACCATGCTCTCTATGCAATAATCCTTTTGACTCTAGCTTGTCTAAATCCTTTCGAATGGTCACTTTAGAGACTTGTAATTTCTCCGACAAGCTATTAACATCAATCTTTTCAAACTCCGATACTAATTTCAATATTTCATCTAAACGTTGCATTGTTTTTACCTCTTCTCTATTTTAGCAAATTTTCTAGGGAAAACAAAACAAAATAAACTTTCGTTCGTAATTGAAATAGTTTCTTAAATAATATATAATAGACTTACTAGATTGATAGGAGAGCAGAATATGGAACAAAAAAGCGGCATTATCTTTAATATCCAACACTTTAGTATCCATGATGGCCCTGGCATCCGAACTACTGTATTTCTAAAAGGATGTCCCTTGCGTTGTCCATGGTGCTCCAATCCCGAATCCCAACGTGCAAATCCTGAAAAAATGTTGGATGCTGTTACTAAAAAGGAAACCATCACAGGAGAAGAAAAAACAGTTACAGAAATCATAGATGATGTATTAAAAGACATTGACTTCTATGAAGAATCTGGCGGTGGCCTCACCCTATCAGGTGGAGAAATCTTCGCTCAATTTGAATTTGCCAAAGCTATCTTAAAAGCTGCGAAAGAAGTTGGACTTCATACTGCAATCGAAACGACAGCTTTTGTTGAACATGAGAAATTTGTCGATCTCATTCAGTATGTTGATTTTATTTATACAGATCTTAAACATTATAATACACTTAAACATAAGAAAGTCGTTGGTGTTAACAATCATCTGATTATTAAAAATATCCATTACGCCTTTGCTCAAAACAAAACAATCGTTTTACGTATTCCAGTCATTCCTAATTTCAATGACTCGCTAAACGATGCTGAAGAATTTGCTTCTCTTTTTAATTCGCTTAACATCGATGAAGTACAACTTCTCCCATTTCACCAGTTTGGAGAAAACAAATACAAACTTTTAGGACGTCGCTATGAAATGGAAGGAATAAAGGCTCTGCATCCAGAAGATTTATATGACTACCAGCAAGTTTTTTTAGATCATGACATTCACTGTTATTTCTAATCCATTCAAAAAATCCCCAAAGCTAGTTTCAGTCGCTTGAAACTTGACTTTGGGGATTTTTTATTCTTTCACGAGCGTCGAGAAAATCAATAAATTGCTTAACTGAAGTCGAGACTACTTCCTTTGATCAACAAAATCAGTAGCGCGAAATTGAACTCGCCCTAAAAGCGTCGAGAAAAAGAGAGATTGACTTGTGGGCATGGCCCACATGGTCAAGAAAATCAAGCAATCACTCAACTGAAGTCGAGACTACTTCCTTTGGAAAAAAGATAAATCAATTGGCATTCATGGAATGCGGCATTGATTTCCTATTTTTCTGCAGGAAGTTTCGGTAAACCGAATCG
>ERZ773045.946-NODE-946-length-13895-cov-3.008598_pt1 | contig 13895 bp, 9 predicted proteins | sample MGYA00580635_ERZ773045 | MGnify/ENA primary metagenome ERZ773045 (study PRJEB29015, sample SAMEA2738115) | human oral metagenome | biome: human oral; feature: human-associated habitat; material: saliva | place: China | collected 2261 ...
TTCCATCTCTCGGACATTCTTCTCCACCTTAGCGGTCATGGCGTCAATCGTAGTCCGGTAATACGCCAGCGACTTTTCCGAACAACCCTCAATCCGTTTTGCCGCGAGAAAATTATCCAGAAGCTGTTCATTTGTTAGTGCCGCATTTACTTCTTCCTCCGTCTCGCTTACTTGCTTATGGAACAGCGCGTGTTCCAATACTTCCTGCAGTCTTTCTAACTGCACATTGTTGAGGCTACCGAGCATACTCTGCATAATCTCATTGATTACTTTCTGTTTCATAGCCTGTTCTCCTTTTCTGTCGTAGAGAAAGACTACAGAGTGGCAATCCCTATTTTTAACTCTTGCCACTCGCAAGAGTTATGGTCGTATGTTAAACAAGAATTTAGCAGCTTAAAGGTCAAGGTCGGAAATATCAAGTTCGCCGGACATCAATCGAGGAAGTAAGGTGTCACGCAGTGCCTTAAGCGATTCATTTTCGTTGTAGTTAGCATAAAGCCGATTTGTTATGGCTTTTGCTGTCACTTCAAAGCGTTCTAATTTGGTGTTTTCAGGGACAAAAATAGGATGCTTGATTATATGAGTAACCTTTATACTTGGTTGAACAGAGCCTATATTGTACGCAACCAACTCAGCACGGATGAATCGCAGATATTGATACAGGTATAGTGGACTTATTGATGTGGCTCTAAATGCAACAACATTCTGAGCCATGCAACCTTTCGACCCAAGATATATTTTCATTTCAGCTAAACTTCCTACTGTTGAAATGAGAATATCCCAGGGTTGAGGATGTCCACTACGAAACCATGTCGCATAGGTACTCTGTTCGACGTATTTAGTGCAGTTGTTGAAATCCACAATACGTCCAGTGCCCTTAAGAGCACCAACATCTATGATTGGATAGTCGTAGACTTCTGTTGTAAGCGGTGGCGTTTTACCTCGATTATCGATAACGGTAATCAAATCACCAAGCAAAGGACAGGTTTCTGTGGTGGCATCGGTGATGTTATCAGCAAAAGCATGAGCAAATAATGATGCGAGTTGCTCCTCTAAATTCTTGTTTATTTTATTATTAACCTCTATTTTTTCATCTAATGATTTTAATATTCTTGCAATCGTACATTGTTCTGCGATACACGGTATCTGAATCTCTATTCGTTTGACAATCCATCCGGATAATCCGCCGCGGGTACTTGTTCCATCTGAGAGAAGCCTAAATTCTTCATATCTATTATCAAGGTTGTAATATAGGAACAGTGGATCGATAATTTTTTCATTGGCTTTACAAGCTATTACAGACTGATTCATATAAGTATCAGTCATCAAAAAACTTGCTTGACCTCTTGTATGTCCTTGTCCCGCTGTTGCAATTACCGTACATCCTTTTGTAGCTTTTTTTGTCGAAGAGTTATCAACACCTAATTGAGTGATTTTGCGTTCTGTATCATATACAAATCGTTGCGATGTTTCTCCGGATGACAACCATTTAATATTTCCATCCCAATACTCAGGGTGCTTTGTTGAAGGCGTCCCGCCACTATATATTTTCTCGCAGACATCTTCCAAGGCATATTTTTTCCATTCAGATCTCATACCCGATTGCCCCCAGCTTTCTCCTAATCTCGTCTTCGAGTTCATGGGATTTTTCAAACATTTCCGAGAGTTCCGATGTTAGCCTTGTCATTTTCTCCTCAAACGGCTCACCGTCATCTTCCTTCTCTTCGATACCAACATAGCGCCCCGGAGTCAAAACGTAATCCTGCTTTGCGATATCCTGGATTGTCGCTACAGCGCAGAAGCCTTTTTCATCCTCAAGCGCGCCATTCTGGAAGGCTTCAAATGTATCTGCGAGTTTCTGAATATCCTCCTCCGTGAAATCCCTGTGTTTGCGGTCAACCATGTGTCCCATCTTGCGGGCATCAATGAAGACTGTCTTGCCTTTCTGTTTTTTGCCCTTTGAAATGAACCAAAGCGTCGCCGGGATTGTTACGCTATAGAAGAGCTGCGGAGGCATCGCAATGATGCCTTCAATAAGGTCATCCTCAATGATCTTCTTTCTGATCTCTCCCTCGCCGCCACTCTGGGAAGACAATGCTCCATTTGCAAGAACAAGTCCGATCTTACCGTTCGGCGCAAGATGATGAATCATATGCTGAATCCACGCAAAGTTGGCATTACTTGCAGGCGGGATTCCATATTTCCAGCGAACATCGTCCATCAGCTTATCCTGTCCCCACGGATTATAATTGAAGGGCGGATTGGCCAGAATGAAGTCTGCCTTCAATGTCGGATGAAGGTCTTTCGTAAATGTGTCGGCATGATAACTACCAAGGTCAGCATCAAGACCACGAATCGTAAGATTCATGATGGCCATCTTCCATGTGTCCGAATTGGCTTCCTGACCATAAATTGAAATCGATTCCCTTTTAGCGGAGTGTGCTTGAATGAACTTCGCGCTTTGTACGAACATGCCGCCACTACCACAGCATGGATCGTATACTCGACAGTTAGAATATGGCTTTAGAATAGAAACCAATGTATTTACGATACTTGACGGTGTATAAAATTCTCCACCGCCTTTGCCTTCCTTTTCGGCAAACTGAGCGATGCAATATTCGTAAGTTCTACCGAGGACATCTCGGTTACCTTCGGTCTCTCCCATATCCATATTGGTAAAGAGGTCAACGACATCTCCGAGGACTCTTTTGTCCAGATCCGGACTAGCATAATTCTTTGGAAGTACATTCTTAAGTTTCTTATTGTCGGCTTCTATTGCACGCATAGCATCATCAATAATCCTTCCAATTTCAGGCTTATGCGCTGCTGCCGCAATCTTATTCCAGCGGGCATCCTCCGGGACAAAGAAAACACTGTCCTCCAAATATGCATCTGGATCATCCTCGAATCCATCTCCTTCAGCAACAAGCTGTTGATACTTCTTGTCAAATGCCGTAGAGATGTACTTCAGGAAGATAAGCCCGATTATCACATTTCTATATTCTGATGCGGGAATGTGTCCCCAAAGTACGCAGGCCGCATCCCATATTTGTTTTTCAAAGCCAATATTAGCAGTATTCTTTTCAGCCATTTTCTTTGTCCTCACTTTCGGTAGCTTCATCAGGTATTATCTCCAAAATATCCGAGAAATCACAGCTCAAAACGCCGCAAATACAACTCAATGTAGAAAACACTCTCGCGGCAACTTAACTCTCACACTTTTAACCCAGATTATCTTGCATACGTTACCGAAGAGCTATCTGTCTGCTCAATTCCAATTTCTCCAGATTACCCGAAAACCGCAGTATACTTAAGCTTTCGCGGCTATTTGCCTTACACCCGAGACATCAAGACCACACACTCCACATGCATGGTTCTCGGAAAGTTATCGACCGGGCGAACGCGCGTTAACTCATAGCCGTTGGCGCGAAGGTATTTTATGTCCCGCGCGAGAGTCGCGGGGTTGCAACTCACATAGACAATGCGCTCGGGAGATAGTTCCGCCATGGTGCGGAGTGCGGTCTCATCGCAGCCCTTACGCGGCGGGTCCACGGTAATCACATCAATCCGGGTGTCTGGATTTGCCTTCTGCCAAGCAGGCAGCACTTCCTCGGCGGCGCCGGTAAAGAATTCCGCGTTTGCAATTCCGTTTCGCTTGGCATTTTCTTTGGCGTCCCGGATGGCGGCAGGCACAATTTCCACGCCGTAAACCTTCTTTGCCTGCCGCGCCAAAAAGAGGGAGATGGTCCCGATGCCGCAGTAAAGGTCCCAGACGGTCTCATTACCGCTGAGCGCCGCAAATTCCAGAGCCGCGCCGTACATGGCCTCGGTCTGAACGGGATTCACCTGATAGAAGGAATGCGGGGAGATGCGGAAGCGTATATCGCCTATGCTGTCCTCAATATAGCCCTTGCCGTAGAGGGTGCGCACCGTGTCGCCGAGTATCACATTGTCGCGGCGGGTATTGGTGTTGAGCACCAGGGTCTCAAGGCGCGCGTCCGCGGTATCTGCCGCCTGAAGCGCCTTTAGCAGCGCCTCCCAATGCGGCAGTTCCTTGCCGTTTACAATGAGACAGAGCATATAGCCCTTGGTCTCACGGCTCTTCCGTATCAGGGCGCGACGAAGCAGCCCCCTCCCGCTCTCTTCGTCGTAGGGGGCTATCCCGAAGCGCTCCGTAAAGGCGAGTATCACTTCCAGAATGCGCGCGTTTTCCTTTGCACCGATATTGCAGTCAAGCCAGGGAATCACGCAGTGACTCCGGGCAGCATAAAAGCCGGCAACGGGTCTTCCGTCCTCGCCGGCTGCAAACGGCACCTGGGCCTTATTTCGGTAGCGGGACGGCTCTTCCATCCCGACGATTGCTTCTGTGACGGCATCCAGCCGTTCCGCCGGAACTTCGCCGATGCGGAGCAGGTCTTCCCTCACTTTGTTCGCCTTGAAGCGAAGCTCGGCCTCGTAGGAGAGCGCCTGCAGCTGGCAGCCGCCGCAGCGCTGCTCGACCGCACAGCGCGGCGTGACGCGCTCCGGCGAAGGTTTTAAAAGCGTCTTTACGCGCGCAAAGCCGTAGTTCTTTTTGAGCTTCATCGCGAGACAGAGCGCTGTGTCCCCGGGGAGGGCTCCCTTCACAAACCAGACAAAGCCGTCCGACTTGCCGATACCGAGCCCCTCATCGGAGAGCCCCGTAATTTCCAGTTCAAACTCATCATTCTTACGCATGCGGTCTTCTCTTTCTCTCTTCAAAGCGCATCCTTACGCGCTTATACGCCGCTCTCGGAGGTCTTTCTAAGGTTGCTGTCCAAGAAGCGGTTAAATCCGAGCCAGCCGTTATTTGCCCCGGCGGCATTCAGGAGTTCTATAAAGGTCTCCATCTTTGCGTCGGTATTGTCCGCGAGATTTAAGGCCATGGCCTCAATGAGCGCCGGTTTCTTCGGGGAACCGAACTCAAACTCGCCGTGGTGCGCGACAATGCAGTGCCGAAGCTCTGTTGCGCGCTTCTCGGGGAAGTTCGGAATTTTTGCGATCGCGGCCGCAAGCATCTCACAGCCAATCACAATGTGACCGAGCAGCTGTCCCTCGTCGGTGTAGGCGTTCTCCGGGAAGGCCGAGAGTTCGCGGGTCTTGCCGATATCGTGACAGAGGGCCGCGGTAATCAGAAGGTCGCGATTTAAAATCGGGTAATTTCCGCAGTAGTAGTCGCAGAGTCTCGCGACACTCAGGGTATGCTCCATGAGGCCGCCGATGAAGCCGTGGTGCACGGACTTGGCCGCCGAGCTCAGGCGAAAGCGCTTCACAAAGACAGCATCGTCCACGAAAAAAGCTTTTAAGAGCTGCTTGAGATAGGGGTCGCGTATCGATTCGATGCAGGCCAGAAGCTCCTTGTACATTTCGTCGTTATTCCGCGCGGAAACCGGCATATAGTCGCCGGGATTATACTCGTCCTCGTTTGCGCGGCGAATGCGACTCACCTTGAGCTGCAACTTGTTGTTGTAGAGGATTACATCCGCATCGACCGAGACATAGTCCAGTTCATCGAAATCGCCGATACCGGGATTTCCGGGCTCCCATATCTTTGCGTCCACCACACCGGTCTTATCGCGGAGCTGAAGGCTCTCGTACTCTTTTCCGCTCTTCGTCAAGTAAATTGCCTTTTGCTGGCAGAGGTAAACTTCCGAAATATGGGTATTCTCCCGGAGCGTCTCGATATATTTCATGTCATATCCTTTCTGGTTTGCCTTTATCTGCCCGCAAGCGTCGCGGTGAGCGTAATGGTTTCGTACTTCTCTCTGCCGTTACGCATGAGCGTGAGGCGCAGGGCCTCGCCCTTCGCAAGTTTCTCCATTGCGGATTCCAAATCCCGCATGTTTTGAATTTTTGTCTCGCCGAGCGAAATCAGGATGTCTCCCGGCTGCACGCCCGCCGCATAGGCCGGCGTATTCTGTTCGACGCGGGAGATGTAGACGCCCGCCGGCATGCCGAGATCCCGCTGCGCACTTCCCACCTGCCTGCCGTAGATGCCGAGCAGCGCGGTCTCCTTCCCGTTCATCATACGCTCGATTGCGGGTTTAAAATCCGAGAGCCCCATGACGGTCGCCGTGCTGTTCTCCCCTTTTTCCGAAAAGAGGTCGGTAACCCAGCCGACCAGCTCGCCGTCCGTATTTAAGACCCAGCTGCCCGACGTCGCATCCGCGCTCACATCCGGAAAATAGATGGTCGCATAGCCGTCCACAACGCTTACATTGGTCTGCACATTCGAGAGTATCCCGTACTTCACGGAATGTATCATCCCGAGCGGCGATCCCACGAAAAAGAGGAGCTCGCCCCGCTTTAAGCGATAGGAATTTCCGAAGGGGACCAGCGGAAGCTTCCCCCAGCTCTCTCGGTTTTCATCGGTAATCGGAACCGAGAGCACCGCGAGATGATACACGCTGTCCCGCATTTTGACGCTCGCCGTCGCCTTGTCCCCGCGGGACAGGGTCACGGTCACACTATCCGTTCCTTCGACGGCCGCACTCGTCGTGAGAAACAAGAGCTCGTTCTCCGTTTTCGCAACCGCAAGCCCCGCGTAATTCTCCGAACTCTCGAGCGCATTGTTAAACCAGTCGCGCTCCGCCTGCTCATGGGTCACCGAGACCACCGAGGCATCGGCGCTGTCCGCGAGCTTCCGCAGCGTGCCCGCCATCTGTCGCATGTCGCTGAGCTCATAGTTTCGGCTCTCCAGCACCTGCTCCACCTGTTCTCGGACATTTTTATTTTCGACCGCGGCGCTCTCTTCCCCGCTGCCCTCCGTGTTCTCGACGGGGGAACTTAACTGCTCGTTGTTCTCGACCGCGCCCTCGCTCTCATCCCGCTCGATGCGCACGCTCTCTTTTCCGGGTGCAGCCTTCCAGCGCTTCGCAATCATGGGGCAGGCCGCGCAGGCAACCACCGCTGCGCCGAGCGCAAAGCCTGCACCGGCGAGCGCTGCCTTTCCGGCCAGCCCCATCAGTTTTTTTCTCTTCTGCTTTTTTTCGGCGATATGCTGTGTGATAAAATCATCTTCCCGCATAATGCTCCCTCCGCCGCTCATTGTATGATAGTTTAGTATACCATAAAAGCAGTACTTCCGAAACGAGCGCCGCAGTTTGTGCTATACTGTATCGGGAGAAGTTTTCCCTATAGAATCAAAGCATAACCCGCTCTGCCGAAACGCGGGAGAAACGGATGAATCCAACGCATGAACAGCAAAACCCTACATACTTTGGAATTTGATAAAATCATTGCCCTGCTCGAAGAGAGAGCCGTGAGCGGACCCGGCAAAGCGCTCTGTCACGCGCTCGCTCCCATGACCGATCTACGGGAAATAGAGCGCGCCCAGGCGGAGACCGAAGCCGCGCTCTCCCGCATTCGCATGAAGGGCGAACTGCGCCTCGCGGGTCTCCGCGACGTGAGTGCCTCTCTAAAGCGCCTCGATGTCGGCGGGACCTTAAGCACCGCGGAACTCTATGCAATCAGCTCTCTCCTCGACTTAAGCGAGAGAGCGCGGAACTACGGCGCCCATGAGGAAGAAGAGGAAAATCCGGATGCCCTGGAGTCTGCCTTTACGGCGCTCTCTCTCCTGCCTCGCGAGAACCGCGAACTAAAGCGCTGCATTCTCTCCGAGGAACTGGTATCGGACCACGCAAGTCCCGAGCTTGCCCGCATCCGCCGCCAAATGAAAACCGCGGATGAACGCATGCACAGCGCTCTTCAAGAAGAGATTAATCGCCACAAGAGCTATCTCATGGACACCATCGTGACCATGCGTAACGGCAGCTACTGTCTCGCCGTAAAGAGCGAGTTTAAGACCAAGCTTCCCGGCGTGGTGCACGACCAGAGTTCCACCGGCTCCACAGTTTTCATTGAGCCCCTGGTGGCGGTGCGCCTGAACAACGAGTACCGCGAACTCACGCTCGCGGAGCAGCAGGAAATCGCAAAGATACTCACCGCTCTCAGCGCTATGCTCGCCCCGTTTACGGCAGAGCTCCTCGCAAACCAAAAGATACTGGCAACGCTTGACTTTGTCTTTGCAAAAGCGCGGCTCGCCTCTTCGATGCAGGCCTCAAAGCCGCTCTTTAACACCGAGCGCATTGTGGAAATCAAAGACGGACGCCACCCCTTAATTCCGAAGGACAAGGTGGTTCCGATCAGCATATGGCTCGGACAGGAATTCAGTCTCCTCATCATTACCGGACCGAACACCGGCGGTAAGACGGTCTCCCTAAAGACGGTGGGACTCTTCACCCTGATGGGACAGGCGGGGCTTCACATTCCGGCCTTCCAGGGCAGCCGCCTCGCGGTGTTCCGCGACGTGTTTGCGGACATCGGCGACGAACAGAGCATAGAGCAGTCGCTCTCCACCTTCTCGGGGCACATGAAGAATGTGGTCGAGATTCTCGATGCGGCGGACGGCGATTCGCTCTGCCTCTTCGACGAGCTCGGCGCGGGCACGGACCCGACCGAGGGTGCGGCGCTCGCCATTGCGATTCTCTCGTTCTTAAAGAACATCGGCGCGCGCACGGTTGCAACCACGCACTACAGCGAGCTCAAGGTCTACGCGCTCACCACGAAGGGCGTCGAAAACGCAAGCTGTGAATTCGATGTCGCGACCCTGCGCCCAACCTACCGGCTCTTAATCGGTATCCCGGGAAAGAGTAACGCCTTCGCGATTTCAAAGAAGCTCGGGCTCCCGAATTACATCATTGAAGACGCAAAGAACCACATCGAGCAGAACGATGCGGCCTTTGAGGATCTCTTGACCCGCCTCGAGGCAGATCGCCGCACGATTGAGGCCGAGCGTAGGGAAATTCTCGCCTACCGCACGGAAATCGAAGACTTGAAGGCGCGGCATGAAAAGGCGGATCAAAACCTCGACGAGCGCAAGGAGCGCATCCTCGAAAAGGCGCGCGCCGAGGCAGAGCGCATCCTATCGGAGGCAAAGGAGAGCGCAGATCAGAGCATACGCCGCATCAACCGCCTGAGTGCGGACTCCGGCCTGCTCCGCGAGCTCGAGAAAGAGAGAAGCGGTCTCCGCGACAAGTTAAAGTCGGTCGAAAAGACCGCGCCGAAGAAGAAGGCCGTAAAGGCGGCAAAGCCCGCGGTGCTTCACATCGGCGACTCGGTCCGCGTGCTCAGCATGGATCACGAGGCCATCGTCTCAACCCTGCCGGATAAGAACAACCGCCTCTTTGTGCGCATGGGCGTGCTCCGCACCCAGGTCTCCGCGGACGATGTGGTCCTCATCGAAGAGGAGGCTGCTGTGTCCAAGGGCGCAAAGCAAAGCCGCAGCGGCGGCGCGCCGAGTTTCGGCAAGGCCTCCCACATCTCCCCCGAAATTAACCTGATCGGAAAGACGGTCGATGAGGCCCTCGGCGAACTCGACAAATACTTGGACGATGCCCTCCTCGCGCACCTGAACTCGGTCCGCGTAATTCACGGGCGCGGCACCGGCGCACTGAAAAAAGGTCTGCTCGCCTGGCTCAAAAAGCAGCCCTATGTCAAGAAATGCGAGGATGCCCACTTTGACGACGGCGGCGAGGCCGTGACCGTGGTGACCTTCCGCTAATCCGCAGAAAGGAGTCCCTTTGGCAGGAAAACAGAAAATACTGATTGTCGACGACGACGATAACATCGCAGAGCTCATCTCCCTCTATTTGGAGAAGGAGTGTTATGAAACCCACATCGCCGCGGACGGTGCCGAGGCCCTGACTCTCTTCCGCACCCTCGCGCCGGATCTCGTGCTGCTGGATCTCATGTTGCCCCATGTGGACGGCTATCAGGTGTGCCGCGAGATTCGAAAGAGTTCCCAGACGCCTGTCATCATGCTCTCCGCCAAGGGCGAGGTCTTTGACAAGGTGCTGGGTCTTGAGCTCGGCGCCGATGACTACATCATAAAGCCCTTTGAACCGAAGGAACTCGTGGCGCGGGTTCGCGCCGTGCTGCGCCGCTACCGCCCGCAGGAGAGCACGCCGCCCGAGCGCGCGGAGACAGAGAGCGTGCGCTGTGAGGACCTGGAAATCAGCCTCACCAACTATGCGGTTCGCTACGAGGGCCGCGCCGTCGAGATGCCACCGAAGGAGCTTGAGCTCCTCTTCTTCCTGGTATCCCACCCGAACCAGGTCTTTACGCGCGAGCAGCTTCTGGATCACATCTGGGGCTATGAATACGCGGGCGATACACGCACCGTCGACGTGCACATCAAGCGCCTCCGCGAGAAGTTAAAGGATAAGCCGAGTTGGTCCATCGCCACGGTCTGGGGTGTCGGCTATAAGTTTGACCTGCGCGCATGATGAAGCGGCTCAAACGTTCCCTCTACCTCAAATTTCTGCTCGGCTATCTGCTCTTCGGCGCGGCCGGCTTCCTTGCCGTGTCTACGCTCTCCGCGCGGCTCACCGAGAACTATTTAATCAAGAGCCGCGCGCAGACGCTCTACGACGAGGCGAGCCTCATTGCCGCGGCCTATTCCGGCGTCTACGACGGCAAATCTCTCCCGCTCCAGAGCGCCTACCCCCAGCTCGAGGCTGTCGCAACTTACCTGCGGGCGGAAATTTGGATCATGGATAAGGACGGCAACATTGTCCTCGACTCCGCCCACAGCTGGGACGGGCGCGTCATCCCGGACTTTGACCCGACGGCAACCGGAAGCCGCTCTTATATGGTCGGCTCCTACTTCGGTTCCTTCCCGCGCACCGTGCTCAGCGTCTCCGCGCCGATTGCCGGAAACTACCGAACCTACGGCTATGTCGTGATTCATCTCCTCATGGACCATGTGCAGGAAGATGCCGCCAAGATTATGAATCTGGTCTACATCAGCTACGGCATCGTGTTTCTGCTCTCGCTGACCTTCCTGATTAACTTCAATGTGTTCGTATACCGGCCGCTGACCGTCATCACCGAGGGGGCAAGGCAGTTCGCAGACGGAAACCTAAGCCATCGCATCCCGGTCACATCCGCGGATGAGATGGGCTACCTTGCGAGGACCATGGACAGCATGGCGGAAAAGCTCTCCCGTCTCGAGGACGATGAGCGCCGCTTTATCGCAAACGTGTCCCACGACTTCCGCTCCCCCTTGACCTCAATCAAAGGCTTCTCCGAGGCCATCTTGGACGGCACCATCCCCCCGGAACTGCAGGCAAAATACATGCGCCGCATCATCGCAGAGACCGAACGCCTCGCGAAGCTCACCGAAAACATGCTGAGTCTCAACTCCCTCGGCATGGGACAAACCCTTCACAAGACTGTCTTTAACCTGAACGAACTGGTGCGCTCCACCGCCGAGAGCTTTGAGATGCAGTGCAAGGCAAAGCGCATTCACATCTCTCTCCTCTTTGCCGAGGAAGAGAGCCCGGTCTATGCCGATGCCTCCCGCATTCAGCAGGTGCTCTATAATCTCACCGACAATGCGATTAAGTTCTCGCCGGAAGACAGCGAGATCGAGATTGCCTGCAGCGAGCGGCGCAGCCGCATGGTCGTAACGGTGAGCGACAGCGGCATCGGTATCTCCGAGGCCGATTTATCCCGCGTCTTTGACCGCTTTTTTAAGGGAGATTTATCCCGCGGGCAGGACAAAATGGGCGCGGGACTCGGCCTCGCCATAGCCCGCGAGGTCATGCTCGCGCACGGCGAAAGCCTGGAAGCGCAGCGACGCCCCGAGGGCGGCAGTCGTTTCTTCTTTACCCTCCCGAAAGCTGACGAAAAAAACCTACGTCACTGACAGGGAATCGTCATTCTGTCGTAAGGATTTCGTAAGCTTGCTGTGCTATACTGTTTACAGAAAATATTAAGATTTGGAGGTGTTTTACTATGATGAAACGACTGAAGCGGGCCGGTGCTCTGTTTCTCTGCGTTGCAATGGCTCTCTCTCAGAGTGTGTTTGCACACGCGGCAACCGCAGAGGACGATCCGCAGGACTACTCGGTCAGCGACGTCAGCTTCGATGTCTCGAACGACCGCGTCTATGTCAACTGGTCGGTCGGCGACAGCCGCACCAGCTATTCGGTACAGCTCTACAGCTCTTCCGACCTGAAGCCGAAGCATAAGCTCGGCACCGCAATGACCGCGGGCTACACGGCCGAGAAGGTTGATATCACGGACAGAGTTTTAAAGCGCGGCGCAGGTACCTACTACGCGCAGGTCACCGCAAAGAAGAAGGCAAAGGGCCAGACCCGCTTCGCGAGTGCGGTCGGCGGCGAGACCATTACTTCGGAAGATATCCAGATGATCAAGCAGAACCGCGGCTCCGTCGACGACACGAAGAATACCGCTGCGGGAAGCTCCGCCGCGAACACAAGCCCCGCTGCGCAGTACAACGCGGCACTGAACAATGCGGGTCAGAACAACGGCGCACAGAATAACGCTTCCGCTCCGGCTGCACCGAGCGGCCACTGGGAGACCCTCGGCAACGGCGCTTGGGCTTATGTCCTTCCGAGCGGCGAGAAGGCGACCGGCTGGTACGAAGTAAACGGCAAGTGGTATTACTCCGGCAGCGACGGCGCAATGTGGGCAAATGCCTGGATTAAGAGCGCAAGCGAAGAGGGTGTCTACTACTACGTGGGCTATGACGGCGCAATGCTGGTCAGCACGCAGACGCCGGACGGTTTCCTGGTCAACTACGACGGAAAGTGGAAGGCTGCGTAAGCTTTTTAAATATGCTGCAATAAAAATAGGCATCGCGATTTCGCGGTGCCTATTTTTATCAAAAGGTTACAGGAAAATACGTTAAATTTCTGTGTGTATCTTCTTACAGGAAAGTAAGAGAAACGTAAGTGGAATCCACTATTTTTTCTCGGAGAAATCGTTTAGGATATAGACATAGCGAAAGCAATACAACGCAGGAAAACCTGCAGAACGGAGGAAACAAATATGACGCAAAAGAATCTTTTAAAGAAAGTGGCACCTATGGTTCTGACCGCAGCAATGCTTTTCGGTATGACGAGCATGGCATTCGCGAAGACCAACAAGACCGCAGTTCAGAATGTTACCATCGACCTTGAGTATGACCTCGCACCGGGCATGAATTCGAGCCAGGTTGACGCGGACAGCGACAGTGTCGGTGTGGACAACGTGAACGTCACTTCGGTCACCAACACCGATTTCGGCAAGAAGCCGAAGGTCACACTGAAGCTGAAGCCGGACAGCGACTTCACCTTCAAGGGCACGCCGAGGGGCAATGTCAAGATCAACGATAAGACCGGCAAGGGCGCTGCAATCACCAAGGTCAGCTCGACCGCAAGCAGCATGACCGTAACGGTCACCCTGCCGAAGACCGGTTCCACCGATAAGAGCGCGCTGGAAGTCGGCGATGTCTCCTGGGGCGACGATGACAGCCCGGTGATCTCCTGGGATGAGGCGGATTACGCTACCCAGTACGAGGTGAAGCTGTACCGCAACAACACCATCAAGGAAAGCGTCACCACGAAGAACACCAGCTATGATTTCCGCGACAAGATCCGTGAGAACGGCAAGGGCAGCTACACCGTCAAGGTTCGCGCAGCGGTCGGCAACAGCAACAGCTCGAAGGGCGATTGGACCGAGTCCGATGAGTTCGATGTCGACGACGATGTACTCGCAGCACTCGGCGGCAAGACCAACGGCGGCGGCTCGAACGGCGGCAGCAGCACCGGACCGAACGGTTCGAATGCCGGCAACAAGGGCGCTTGGCTGAAGGACAATGTCGGCTGGTGGTACTGCAACGCCGACCGTTCCTACACGACCGACAACTGGCAGCAGATTGACGGCAACTGGTACTACTTCAACAAGTCCGGCTACATGAAGACCGGCTGGCTGAAGAGCCGTTTCACCGGCAAGTGGTATTGGCTCAGCACCGAGAACAACAGCAACCTCGGTAAGATGCTGACCAATCAGTGGGTTGACAACAACCG
>ERZ773045.947-NODE-947-length-13886-cov-3.416239_pt1 | contig 13886 bp, 10 predicted proteins | sample MGYA00580635_ERZ773045 | MGnify/ENA primary metagenome ERZ773045 (study PRJEB29015, sample SAMEA2738115) | human oral metagenome | biome: human oral; feature: human-associated habitat; material: saliva | place: China | collected 2261 ...
AGCTTCGCTTTCAGCAAGTACCGGCGGGCTCAGATTGCCTCTTTTCCGGACCTGTTCATAGAAAAGTGGATTTCCTTATATTTCCAATGCATTAAAAACAGAAAAGGAACAGGAGTTTCTCTCCCATCCCTTTTCCTCTGTATATTATAAAACTATGATTTTGTTGCATTCCATGTCATGACATAAATCGTAAACCATTCCGGTCTGTAGCTCTACCACCTTGGGTCTTGTGGGATAACGCTTGTTGTTCTCTACCACCTTGGCCATCTGTCCCGTGGACAGCTCCACAATGGTATCTACCGGATAGAGGATAACGCTTTCAATAAAGCTTTGAATGATAGCGTTGTCCAACTCGGAGCCCATAGCCAAGACCATTTCCATAGCTTCTCTTCCGGTAATCGGGCCTTTGTAGGGACGCTTGGTTACCAGTGCATCAAATACATCCGCTACGGAAATAATTCTGGAAAACAGGGAAATCTGGTTGCTGTCCAAGTTGTCCGGATAGCCCATGCCGTTCATCTTCTCGTGATGATGCAGTACACCATCCAAAATAATGGGAGAAAAGCTGTTTTTTTCCTTCAGGATTTCATAGCCGTAAAGACTATGATTTTGAATAACTCTGAATTCATCATCCGTAAGCTTTCCCGGCTTATTTAAGATTTCATTGGGAATTCTGGCTTTACCCACATCGTGCAGTAGCCCGGCAATCCCCAGCTGATGAAGCTCTTCCTTTGGCAGTCCGTATTCTCTTCCAATCATCATGGAAATAGCCGCCACGTCCACACTGTGCTTAAAGGTGTACTCATCACTGATTTTAATGAGGTTCACGTCAATCGCCACCGCATCATTTTTGAAAATGGCTGACTCCAGCTCTCCGAAAATATCTAAAGAGTTGGTAGCAAAGTCCTTATCCTCCGTGTGGTCGAAGATATGGTTCATTCTTTCTTCCAGCTGTTTCTTCATTTCCACGGAAAGCTGAATTTTAGCACGATCCGGTTTTCTATGCTGGCGAATAATCTGCTTGGTTTTCTCCGGAATTTTGATGTCTTTATCATCTCGCACCCGGTAAATATAGATTCCCGGCAGCTTTTTTTCTTTGATATAACGAACCTGATAGGCATCCAGATAAACGCCATTTTCAATCATGGCTCTGCCACGAATGTCTTTGACCTGTTCTCCTAGCTGCATACCAATCTGTATATCATCTCTTCGTACAAATAGCTTTTCTTCCATTCCTTCCTTTCCTTTTCTGCCTCTATATCAGCCGAACACACTTTCCCCTTTTCGGCCTTTTCCTATATCTCTATCTTATGCAAAGGAGAATGCAAAATGCCTCCTTCTAACACAAAAGCGGTTACTTCTAATTTCGTCAAAGTAACCGCTTTTTATAAGATTTTCTATGGATTTCAGAAAGAATTAATAATGCTTATTAAATTATTCTATGGAAGTAAAAGCATCCATATTTCGGATTGTTGAAAAGCTGTTTTTCAGCTTGATTATAGGTCATCCTCAATCGCTGTGCTCTTGGCATAGGCTGTGGAACGAGCTTCAAAGAAGTCCGTCTTTACCATGTTGGCATCCGCATACTGGGATACCCATTTCATGGATTCCGGCTCCTTCTCATAGCCCTCATAAAGATTGGACAAGCCCAGAGAACGATAACGAAGGTTTCCTAAATAACGGATGTAATCCTCCACCATTTTCCCGTTAAGACCTGGAATGGAGTCTCCGATTACATACTGTCCCCAGGCAATCTCCTGCTCCACACCCTTCTTCACCATCTCGGTAATTTCCGCAATATGAGCCTCGTCAAATAGCTCCGGTTCTTCCTTTTTTAACTCCAAAAGCATATTTCTGAAGAGCCAAAGGTGAGTATTTTCATCTCGGTTAATGTAGCGAATTTCCTGTACGGAACCGGGCATTTTTCCGTTTCTTCCCAAGTTATAGAAGAACATAAAGCCGGAATAGAAGTAGATTCCCTCCAAAATAAAATTCGCAATACAAACTCTTAAGAAGCTGTCCTTATTCTGCTGCTCCACAAACTCATTGTAGAGATTTCCGATAAACTCATTTCTCCGTAAGAGATGCTCATCCGTCTTCCATTGGTAGAGAATATCGTTTCTTTCCGTAGGATTACAAATGGTATCCAGCATATAGCTGTAGCTTTGGCTGTGGATACACTCCTGGAAGGTCTGGATGGAAAGGCAGAGGTTCACCTCATTTGCCGTAACATACTGGGAAATGTTGGGCAGGTTTGCGGATTGCAAAGAATCCAAATACACCAGAAAGCTCAGTATTTTATCATAGGCTCTTCTTTCCGCCTCGGAAAGCTTGGGATAATCACTCTTGTCCTGATTTAAGTTAATCTCCTCAGGTACCCAGAAGTTGTTCATGGCCTGACGATACCAATCCGACACCCACTCATATCTCATGTTGTTAAAGTCATTGATATTGGTCGTATTAAAGTTAATCATTCTACGATTACGAACATCAATATCCCCCTTCGGGTTAAATAAGGGCTTACGCTTAATCTCTTCCATACTCTATTTCCTTTCCTACTGCATTGAAGCAGTAGAGTAATCCATTCTTTTTGTTATCCTTGAAAAGCCATCGTTTAATTTTTCTATAGATAAATGTCTCCATGCATAATAGGGGGGTGACGCCTCATCTGTATATGCCGAGATAAAGCCATTGCGAGGCTCCCTCTGTATATGCCGCGATAAGGCCATTACAAGGCCTCATCTGTATATGCCGTAAAAAGGCCATTGCGAGGCTTCCGTTAGGAGCCCCATGCTAGCAACGAGTGCGGTGCGTGTCTGAGCGAAGCGAGTTCGCAAGGAGCACGAGTGCATCGGCGCATGGGGCGAGTAGGAAACGCAGCAGGCCTTAAGCGACATATACAGAGGAAGCGATTAATTCCTTATGCGGAGCAGGACTCGCAATCCTCCGGATCCAATGCCTTAGACCTTACATAGTAAATGGTCTTTACCCCGCATTCCCATGCCAGGGTGTAAAGGTTCAAAAGCTCACTCATCTTATACTCATTGGTAATCCAGAAGTTAAAGCTCTGGGCCTGGTCAATATGTCTTTGACGAAGTCCCGCCGCCCGTACAGACCAGGTCTGATCCATCTGATGGGCGGACTTATAGTACCAGTAGGTATCCATAGAAAGCTCCGGTGCCACTCTGGGCAGAATTGCCCCCTTCTTCTCCTCTAAGAAGAAGCGATTCATAATGGGGTCTAAGCCCGCAGAGGTTCCAATCAAAATGGAGGTGGAGCTGGTGGGCGCGGTAGCTAAAATCCAGGCATTGCGAATCCCCTCATGAACTTCCTGCTTTAAGTTCTCCCAACGGGGACTGTTATAATTTCTTCTGCTAAAGTATTCTCCGGACTCCCATTCAGAGCCTGCAAAAGCACTGTAGGAGCCTCTTTCCTTAGCCAATTCACTGCTGGCCTTAATCGCCGCATAGTTAATATTTTCAAAAACCTTATCCACAAAGTCCAGATGCTCCTGAGACTCCCAGGCAATGTGGTGCTTTGCCAGCATGTGATGATAGCCGGATACGCCAAGACCGATAGCTCTGTAACGCTTGTTGGTAATCTCCGCCTCTGCCACCGGATAGAAGTTTAAGTCAATAACATTGTCCAAAGCCCGGACAACGGTTTTGGTGATTCTCTCAAGCTCCGACTGATTCTCCACCGGAATATTGCCAAGACAGAGGGAGGCCAGGTTACAAACCACGAAGTCCCCCGGCTTTACGGTGCTGACAATCACTTCATCCCCGTCCTTGGTCACTACCTTCCGCTCGCAAATCTCCGCTTCCTTCATGTTCTGGGCAATTTCCGTACAAAGGTTGGAGCAGTAGATAATTCCCTTATGCTTGTTGGGATTCATCCGATTCACGGTATCTCTGTAGAAGGCAAAGGGAGTTCCGGTTTCCACAGCGGATTTCAGAATCAAACGCACCAAATCCTTTAAGACATAGACTCTTTTGCTGATTCGGTTGTCCCGTACGCAGTCCTCATAGCGAGTTTCCCACTCTTCTCCGTAGAAGTCCTCCAGGCAATAGCCCTTTACCAGGAAAATGTCGTGGGGATCCATTAAGTACCATTCCTGGTTTAAGTCTTCCTTTACCTTCTTCCAGAAAAGGTCGGGATAACATACCGCCGGGAAAACGTCATGGGCCTTCATTCTGTCATCCCCGTTATTGGTCTTTAACTGTAAGAACTCCGGCAAATCCTTATGCCAGGCATCCAAATACACTGCTACAGCACCCTGACGCATACCCAGCTGGTCCACAGCCACTGCAGTATCGTTTACCACACGAATCCAACGAATGACACCGCCGCTTGCACCCTCAAAGCCACGAATCTTTCCGCCTCTGGAACGCACCTTTCCGAAATACATCCCCATGCCGCCGCCGTATTTGGAAACGTCCGCAAACTTGGAAATGCTCTGATAAATGCCGTCCAAAGAATCCGGTACCGTATCAATAAAGCAGGAGCTTAGCTGGTGATAGGGCTTTCTGGCATTGGACTGGGTAGGGGTTGCCATAGTAACCTGATGAAGGCTCATCATATCGTAGAACTCCTTTACATACTGTAAACGGTTCTCCTTTTCCTTCATGGCCAAATGCATAGAGATTCCAAGGTACATTTCCTGGGGACTTTCCAGTACCACATGCTGATGATCCCGAATCAGATAACGAGACAGAAGAAGGTCAAGTCCTGAATAACCGAAAAGGTCATTTCTGCTCTGGTCGATAAACTTGGCAAGTTCCTCCACCTCTTCCTTGGAATAGTGCTCCAGAATATAGGCTCCATAGAGCCCCTGCTCTGTCAGATACTCCAACTTATCATAAAAGCTGCGGAGATTTCTGCTCTCCTCCGCCTTCTTTAATTCCTTATGAAAATGATAGGAGCGAAGTCTTCCCGCAATTCTTTCCCATCCCGGTTCTTCCTGGGTGGTAAGCTCCGCCGCCGCTCTGGTGAGGAGAGCCAAACGCTTGCTAAGTTCCTGCTCTCCCTTACTCAAGGACAGGTACTTTGCAGAAAGTCTTGCCAAATCATAATCCGGAAAATCCTTTTGACAACGGCGAAGTACATCATCAATCTCATTATCTCCGATTTCCTCTTTGATTCGCTGGCGAAGATGTCTTAAAAGAGTTCTCTTCTCTCTGTACAGGATATAGGCTCTGGCTACCTTGTAATCCCCGTTATGCATCAGGGCTTCTTCTACAGCATTTTGAATTTCCTCTACGGAAACTCTATGCTTCTCTGCCAGGCTCTCCTCTACCTTTCCCAAAAGAAAATGCAGTTTTTCCTGCTCTACAGAAATCCCCTCGGAGAGAAAGGCCTTTTCCATCGCTCTTTCAATCTTCTCTCCCTGATAGTCCTCTTCCAAAAGGCCTCTTTTAATAATTGTTTGCATAACACCCATCTTTCTCTACTACCGTATCGGCTCTATTTTTTCGCATAAAAAAAGGCTTTAAGCCACTTTTTCTTGGAAAAACCTTGCCCTTCAATTTTCTAACAAAACACAAATTCTTGTGTCGCAATAGACATGCCAACACAATATAGCAAGAAATCCTTCCTCTAGCAAGAGCTTTTTCGGAATCTTTAGAATTGATTTTCCCCAATGAAAAAGCAGGTCCAAGGGCCTGCTTTTTTGCATCCATGTATTATTTTATCCGATAATCTCTCTTTCATTGGCCAAGAGAATCTTTCCGCTTTGGCATGCCGGGCAAATGCAAGTGTCCTCTCCCTTTGCCTTAGCTTCCTTTGCGGCTGCGGCAGTATTCTTCGCTCCCTCTTCTCCAAAAATAGCCTTTCCGGCAGCACTTTCCGCAAAAGCAATTAAGTCATCAATTCCTGTAATATCCTCTTTGATTTCCTGAATCAACGCCTTTGCCTTTTCCTGTTCATGCTCCGTTCCAAAGGCCTCCAAATACGCCTGGGCTGCAGCCTTTCCCTCCGGGCAAAGACTATAAGCCTCTAAGAATCTCTCCACTTCCTGCTTTAACGCCTCTCTTGTCATATTGTCCTCCTTTTCCAAACCGGTTAAACAAAGTTCCATAGGCAACATTATAGCACAGAAAGAAAGGGGCGGTGAAAAATCAAAAAAGTTAAACACTTTTTTAGCAATATAGGTCTGAAAAGGGGTAGTCTGAGCCCATCAGTACTTACTGAAAGCGAGCTAGGCGAAGCTTGAAGTTAGTACTGCTATGTGGCGAGGCTAGCGGGAGCGTGCCCCAATTCAGAACTATATTGCGCAAAAAAGTATTTTAATATTTTACATCCCCTTAATCTCCAGCTTCTTCATAAACAGCTCTTTATTCTCTTTAGGACTTTCCTTTGGTCTTCCCAGATTCTCCCGGGAATGCATGGCGCAACGAACTTCTAAAAATATCGGTCCATCTTCCTTGGCACTTTCCAAAAGAACTCTTTCCAAGTTCTTTTGGTTTCTTACCAGATAGGATTTACTGTATCCGCAAGCCTTTGCCACACTGCCATAATCGATGTTTGGAGAGACGGTGGGCTGGCCTCCTACGGTTTCATGAGCCTCGTTATTTAAAAGGATATGTAAAATATTTTTTTGCCCCGATGATCCAAGAACTGCCATAGCCCCCATATGCATCAAAAGAGCGCCATCTCCGTCCAGACAAACAATCCTTTCGTTCTCCTTTTCCAAAGCAATTCCTAAAGCTATGGAACTGGCATGTCCCATGGAACCTACGGTAAGAAAGTCTCTGCTATGGTCCTCACCCCGTTCTTCCCGAATCTCATAAAGCTCTCTGCTGGCTTTTCCGGTAGTGGAAACAATGGGAGAATCTTCGGTATAGTCTACGATGCAGCGGATAGCATCTTCTCTGGAAAAGTTATAAGCATTGCTATAGTGATAGCCGTGCTCCTTCTCCAAAGCCCCCTTCTTTACCACAATAGCAGCCTGTCTGCCCTTTTGAAACTCTTTTGCAAAGCCCTCTAAAGCATTTTTTAATTCTTCCTCTTTGCTCTCCTTCTCCAAAACAAAGTAGGGAATCTGTAATAGCTTTAAAAAATCCAGTGTGATTTCTCCTTGAAAAAGATGCTGGGGTTCATCCTTTACCCCCGGTTCTCCTCTGTATCCGATCACAAGGAGAAGGGGAATCCCGTAGACTCTTTCCGAAGCCAAAGACACTAAGGGATTCATGGCATTGCCCTCTCCGCTGTTTTGAAGATAAACCATGGGCACCTTTCCACTAGCCAGATGATATCCTGCTGCAAGCGCTACAGCATTGCCTTCATTGGCTACAATATGGTGTTGCTTCCCTGTACCGTATTTTTCCATTAACTCATCACAGAGAGCCTTTAATTGGGAGTCCGGAACTCCGGTAAAAAAATCCGATGGGCACAGTTCTAAAAATCTCTCAACCTTCATGGGGCCTCCTTGCACTACTAAGCTGTCATTTATTGTTATAATTCTATCATAAGCTTTCTTTGCTTTTCTGGCTATTGCTTTTTCATCACAAAACGCAAAATATTGAAGTTTATGGATAGAAAAGAATAGATCTTCCCTAATTTCCACAGAGGGCTTTTACCGGAGTCCCAAAATCCCCTTATACAAAAGCCGTATATCCTCTTCTCTTAGCGCAATAGGGTGATTGGAAAGTCTTTCCGGATTCACGGCTACTACTAAATTCTCCAAGTCCCCTTCCTTTACCGAAAGACAGGGAAGAATCTCCAAGTCCTCCAAAATTTCCCTATAACGCTTTGCCCCCTCTTCCTCCGTTTCCGCCGAAAAGCATTTTGCCAAAAACAGCAGGTTTTCCGGATGTATCATACGGCTTTTTTCCCTACACATAAAAGGATAAAGCGCACGGTTTACCATGGCGGTGGCCAATCCGTGGGGAAGCTGACAGATGCTCCCCAATTTATAGGATAAGGCGTGACCGGCAGTGGTTTTTGTCACCGCAATAGCCTTTCCCGCAAGATTGGCAGCTTCAGCAATAGACTCCAAAACCGACTCCGAAGGGTCTTCCGCTGAAGAAGCTTTTCCTTGAACTTTCGCCTCATTTTTATTTTCCAAAGAAAGATAGGCTTTATAATTCGTTAAAATCAAAGAAATAGCCTTCTGTCCATAAGCTCTGCTGTCTTCGTTGCTGTATTTTGACCAAATCGCCTCCATGGCATGGCTTAAAGCATCTAAAAGAGTGACCTTCTTCTGGTACATCGGTAAACTTCTTAGACTTCTTGCATCCTCTATACGATACTTCGGGTAAATGCTCTCATGCTCCACAGAGCATTTTTCTCCATCTTGGTAAATTACCGCAAAGGGAGTACTTTCCGAACCGGTCCCCGCCGTGGTGGGATGCACCAATAGAGGAATATCATTCTCTCGATATTCCTGTTCCAAATACGGTCTATCCTTGGATAAGCCTGTAAAAAGCTTAATGCACTTTGCCGTATCCAAGGCGGAGCCTCCTCCAACCGCTAAAATACTGTCTCCGCGAAAGGCGGAAAAGGCCTTAATCCCCTCTTCCACCTCCTCCAATCGGGGATTGGCCCGGAAATCGGAAAAATGATAAAAAGCAATATAAAGCTCCGAAAAAAGCTCTTGCAATTCTTCCCCGATGGGAAGCTTGGAAAAGGAGCTTCCTGCCACCAGAAAGATTCTTCGGAAGGAATGTTCTTGAAAAAAGCTTTTCAACTCTTCCTTTAGATTTTTCTTTCCCAGTACAATTTGATTCTCTATTTCCGCTTTGGTCATTGCTCATTCATCCCTTTCTCATTCACGCTGTTACATACTACATCGATATAAAATATCACAAGCCACCTACAGAGGCTCATAAAAACGAGATTCCCCAAGGAAACGCCTATGATACGCATTAAGAATTATAAAAAGAGATGCCAAAGTTTTCTCTGTGGCATCTCTTTCGGAATCCTTCTAGTCTTCTTCCGGAATTAAACGGATAATGTCCTGGAAGGGCATCAGCATGCTGTCGCATTCCTCTGCTCTTTCCTTTTCCAAAATCAAGGTAGCCGCCTTCTGAATCGCCGGCACGGTAGCCCGCATCAGTTGGTTGGCATAAATCACCACATTGACTCCTCTTCGCTTAAATTCCTCTTCCTTTACACTGTTAAAGCTGGTGGGTACCACAACGATATAGCAATCTTTCTCTTTTTCCCGGAAACGCTCCACAAAGGTAAAAATCTCCGTGGGATCCTTCTTTCTGCTATGAATCATTATAGCATCCGCCCCCGCCTTTCGAAAAGCAAAAGCTCTCTCCAAAGCATCCTCCATGCCTTTTTCCAAAATCAGGCTTTCAATTCTGGCACAAATCATAAAGTCCTTGGTTCTTTGGGCATGCTTACCTGCCCGAATCTTCTCCGAAAAGGCCTCAATACTGTCTTGAGTCTGCTCCACCTCTGTCCCGAAGAGAGAATTTTTCTTCAGTCCCGTCTTATCCTCTATAATCACCATGGATACCCCAAGACGTTCCAGGCTTCGCACAGTATACACAAAGTGCTCCTTGATTCCGCCGGTGTCTCCATCAAAAATAATGGGTTTCGTAGTAACCTCGGTAATATCCTCAATGGTTCTGAAACGGGAACTCATGTCCACCAGTTCAATATCCGGCTTTCCCTTAGCAGTGGAATCGCAGAGAGAGCTTACCCACATGGCGTCAAACTGGTGAGCTCCTCCCTCCTTATAGACCTTGGTCTGCTCAACAATCAAACCGGTAAGTCCGTCATGAGCCTCCATGGCGGTAACCAGCCCCTTCAACTCCAGCTCCTTTTTCAGTCTTCCTCTTCTTACATCCGGCATGGAAAGCTCCGCTTTGGTTCTTTTTTCCAGCTCTGCGTACTTTTCTTCCTTATGATAGGGAAGTTCAATTAGCTTTCCTCCATAGCTTGCCAAAACACTGCAAACCTCTTCCCGTATGGGCTTTTGGAAACCAATCTTCCAGTTATCTCCATGAAGAACATAATCCGGCCGGTATTTTTCCAGATTTTCCCTATAGGATAGGCTGGACTGTTCTACTACTTGATAGACTCCGGAAATATTTTCAAACATGGCCTTTCGCTCGGAAAACGGCACCAGGGGATAGCGCTTATAAGAAGCTATCACTTCGTCCTTCAATACGCCTACAATGACTCTTCCCAGACGCTTTGCCTTCTTGATAAGAGCCAAATGTCCATTATGCAAAATATCCGTGGAAAAGCAGATATATACCGTGCGCTTTTTGATTTCCGACAAAATATTGGAAACCACCGCCAAATCATCCGGGTTGTCCACCTCTTGACAGAGTTTGTTTCCCACATCATAGAAATTTAAGGAAAGCTTCTCTAAGACAGTATTTAAAGCCTCCTCCGCATACAGTCTTCTCTTCGCCTCATCTTCGGATTCGCAAAACTCCACAATGGCGGAAAGCCATTTTTCAAAATCCTCTTTTTCTAATTTATATAAAGGCTGAGCAGCAAAGGCCTGTTCAAAGTAGGAAATTCCTATCTTTTGGATCCGGTCATTCTCCACCACTGCCTTAAAGTCCTTTTCCGGAAGCTCCTTGCTTTTACTTCCCGCCATCCAAGAACCTTCGGTTTCGCAAAAGGAGAAAAACACATCGTTTTCCACCACCAAATCTCCGTGCATAAGCAAAATATCCGTGTCTTCCAGATATTTTCTCGCCAAATACATGGAATAAATGTAATTGGTGTTCTCGTAATTGGGATTCCGCACAAAGGTATAGCTTAAGGGGAGTCCAAGACTTTCCACATAGTGAATCAGCTTCTCCTCAAAGGGACCTGTGGTAATGATTACCTCGGAAATCCCCTGCTCCGCCACCTGACGAAGCTGTCTACTGATAATGGTTTCCATGCTGGCAATTTCCGTCATACATTTGGGGTGAGTCTTGGTCAGATCTCCCATACGGCTACCCTTGCCGGAATTTAAAATTAAGGCCTTCATCCTTATCTCCTTTTTCTTTTCCTTTTCCAATCTATCTTTAAAAAACCTCTTTAGATTTTCTTTTTTATTTTAAACTCAAGTATTTTCTTGATTTTTTATACCCTCTACATCTCTTCCTTTTTCATTAAAAATCTTCGAAATGCGGAAATTACAGACTTGCTTCCCTTTTCCTCATCATCTCCGTAAAGACAAGAACCTGCACCGGAAATTTTCTTGGACATTTGCTTTCGCACTTCGGAATTCGTGAACTGTGCAATTTTAGCCAAATAAGCTTTTTTCATGTTTTCTGACTGCACAATGGTAAAATCAGCGTGGAAGAGTCCGGGAACAGTCACATAGAAATCCATATTTCCAAACGCTTTTCCGTCTTCCTCATTCTTGGGATCAATCTCATCAGTCACGAAAGCCGGTATATAGACCAATTTATTAGTATACTTTTTTAGATTTTTACTAAAGAAAAACGGATCCACGGAAAGAACCTGGTTGAACTCATCATAAGGAGAATGCATCACGACACAATCCGGACGCTCTGAAGCAAAATCATAGTCTTTATAATCTGTAACGGAGCATTGCTTTCGAAATTCTTCTCCCTCATAATGCATATCCGAAAGCTCACCGGTGCCCAGGCGATCGAAATAAGGAATCGGCATGATTTTACAGTCCACATCCTCCATTTGAGAAAGCGCCTCATACAGAGGCAAAAAGCTCTTAAGTTGTTCCACTCGAGTAGGTAAAAACAGAACCACTCTTTTCAATTCTTTTTCTATCGCTAATTTAACTTTCTTTAGGTAGGAACTTGGCTTTTGTACAATATTCTGTAAATCCTTCCATAATGTAGCCGGAAAATCTCCCGCGGGTCCCTTTTTCTCCTTAGCTTTTTCCTGCAAAGGCAGAGCCTTTTCTAAAGCCTGGTAGGAATGATATAGAGCTTCACAGTATTTTTCCAAATAAGATACCGTCTCACTTCCTTCACCGCATTTGACCTCTATAGCATTGCCGAATGCAATAGCCTCCTCCTGCATCTGTCCCATAAGTTGCAAACATGTTGCAAACTCACCTGCCATGAAATTTTCAAAAATCTTTTTATTTTTTTGCTCCAGATAAGCCCAAGTTTCCAGTGTCATATCTCGGAAATTAGGTTCTTTCTTATGCTGTAAGTCTTCCTCTGAAAAATGATAATCGAAATTCCATTTATCCTTTAATGCATTCCTTAAGAGATCCTCATACTCTCTATAACAAGGATAATCATGGCCGCCTCCGGCTTTTACTGTCTTATGGTAATCCCCGTATTTAGCTTTCAAAACACTGTCATAATCTTTCGGTATGGGAAGCTCTGTGTTACAAAATGGAACCCAAGTAGTCTCTGTAAAGGCGGACTTGGGGAAACAAGCATCCTTATGAATCATTCTAAAAGGCATACAAGCCAGCATTTCTCCGCCTTCCCCGTTAAACTCCTGGAAAACTTTGTCCATAATGGCATAGAACTGTCCTTCCAAGGGCTTTTTGGGGTCAAATTTTATCTGTAATAAGTCCTCAATTGCTTTTAGTTCCTTCTGAAAAATTTTTGTATTTTCCTTTTTATTAACAATACCATTCAGCATAGTCCCCAACATGGATAAGACTTCCATTCTGTAGGCTTCATCTTCAGGATCCTTTGCTAACTCATCTACCACAAAGATATCCACTGCTGTGGGATATGGGAATTCATGATATTTTCGTAAAACCTTATCTCTATATTTCATTTCCGTAAGTCCGACAGCAGAAATAAAACTGCAAGAATCCTTATTTATTTCCACTGCCGTAAACTTCAGCTCCTTAGGGAGGGACTTTTCTACAACCTTTACAAAGCGTTCAAAATCATCCCGCAGCATCATAATATCCAAATCATCATCCCAGGCAATGAAATTATTTTCTCTTACTGCCCCAAGAAGAGTTCCAAAATCCGCATAATAACGAATTTTATGCTTTTTGCATATTTTTTGTATCACTGCTAAGATTTCCAGCTGTGCCGCCCAAATCCTTTTAATAATTCCGGGGATATAAAATCCGTTCCTTACCTCATCATAAAAAAATTCTCTTGGAAATTCCATTTTCCACTCCTTTATCTATTCCTTTAGACATCTGATTTTTTTACTCTCTATGTTTTACTCTTCGGCGATTTTTCCTTCTTTCATAAGTTTGTTAAAAACGAGAAAAGAAATATTGACTTTTTATAATGGGTACGGTTCAGAGTGTAAAATTTTACTTCCGGCTATCTTATCTGTCTATACACGACAATATATGCCTTGTTAATTCCTCCTCTTGTCCCAATAAACAAGAGCCTGCAGCAATAATTTTTTTCTCCCATACTGCTCTACATTCTTCTCCGGTAAATTCAACCAGCTTTTCTATATAGCTTTTTCGTACAGTTTCGGATTGCACAAAGCTATGATCCGCATGGGCTACTCCGGGTTGGCATACATAATAATCCATCATAACGATGGCCTTCCCATCTTCTTCGGCCGCCCATTCTATTTCCTTTGTCACAAACCAGGGAATATAGACCAGGTTTTTTGTATATTTCTTCATGTTCTCGCTATAGAAGAAAGGATCTATGCTCTGCACCATATTATTAGAGTCATAAGGGCTATTGATTACAATACAATCCGGCATCATGACATCAAAGGCATAAGCTTTATAATCTACATAAGTATAGGATTTGGGAAAATTCTCCAAATCTATTTCTTCTTCCATTAAAGCTCCGTTGCCCTTTCGATAACAATATGGAATGGGCATTAAGAGTACTTCCCAATCTTCTCTTTCTAGCATTTTCCGATAAAATCCTTCAATACTTGAGAAATGCTTCGCTTTATCCAATAGAATGAGCATGGTTTTTTTCCATTCTTTTTCCAGTGTGCTGTGTAGATGCTTGAGAAAAGAAGCTGGTTTTTGTATTTTCTCA
>ERZ773045.952-NODE-952-length-13786-cov-60.633530_pt1 | contig 13786 bp, 9 predicted proteins | sample MGYA00580635_ERZ773045 | MGnify/ENA primary metagenome ERZ773045 (study PRJEB29015, sample SAMEA2738115) | human oral metagenome | biome: human oral; feature: human-associated habitat; material: saliva | place: China | collected 2261 ...
CCCAGAACCCATTGATTAAGAGTCAATTGCTCTGCCAATTGAGCTAGAGGCGCTTGTTTGTTTTTCAAGGTTTCCCTTGCAACAAGTAAATACTATACGGCATTCTGTGAACGCCTGCAACTTGAACCAACATGAAATGCATCACATATTTGTTGGGTGGTGCTTTTAGCCTGAAATAGCGAGAGTCCGGCGCCCCGCCCCTCCCCCTGTGTGGGGTGAGAGGTGGAACGCCGGACTCTTAGAAAGCTATTGCTGAGCTACCGTTTAGCGAGCGACGGAACCTTCGGTGTAGTCGTCGTTTGCGGAGTTCCAGGAGAACAGCTCGCGCAGCTTGCGGCCGGTTGCCTCGATGGGGTGTGCCTCGCCCTTTGCGCGCAGTTCCTTGAACTCGGGTGCGCCTGCAGCCTGGTCTTCCATGAAGCGCTTTGCGAAGTTGCCGTTCTGGATGTCTGCCAGGACAGCCTTCATGTTTTCCTTGACCTCGGGGGAGATCACACGGGGGCCGGAGACGTAGTCGCCGTACTCTGCGGTGTCGGAGATGGACCAACGCTGCTTAGCGATGCCGCCTTCGATCATCAGGTCGACGATGAGCTTGAGCTCGTGCAGGACCTCGAAGTATGCGATTTCGGGCTGGTAGCCTGCTTCGGTCAGGACCTCGAAGCCGTACTGGACGAGCTGGGAGGTGGCGCCGCAGAGGACTGCCTGCTCGCCGAACAGGTCGGATTCAGTCTCTTCGGTGAAGGTGGTCTTGATGACGCCTGCGCGGGTTGCACCGAGTGCCTTTGCGTAGGACAGTGCCAGTGCGAGTGCTTCGCCGGATGCGTCCTTCTCGACTGCGACCAGGGCGGGAACGCCACGGCCTGCTTCGAATTCGCGGCGGACGGTGTGACCGGGGCCCTTGGGGGCGACCATTGCAACGTCGACGCCTTCGGGTGCGGTGATGTAGCCGAAGCGGATGTTGAAGCCGTGTGCGAAGAACAGTGCGTTGCCGGGCTTGAGGTTCGGCTCGATGCTCTCTGCGTAGACCTTTGCCTGGACCTGGTCCGGGGTCAGGATCATGATGACGTCTGCTTCTGCTGCTGCTTCTGCGACGGTTGCGACGCGCAGGCCTTCTGCCTCAGCCTTGGCGCGGGACTTGGAGCCCTCGGACAGACCGACGATGACCTTCACGCCGGAGTCACGCAGGTTCAGTGCGTGTGCGTGGCCCTGGGAGCCGTAGCCGATAACTGCTACGGTGCGACCCTGGATCAGGGAGAGGTCTGCGTCGTCGTTGTAGAAAATGGTTGCTGCCATTTCTTCTCCTCAGTAAGTTTGGTATGCGGCCCAGGCTGGGCTCAACATTGACTATTCTACTTGATAGCTTTTGGGGTGCGGGTTTACGAGAGTACTTCTCAGATTTTGGCTGGAAGTATTTGTACCCTGCATGGATGGGGGGGGGTACAGGGGTTTACTGTACCGGGGTTTGCTATATCTGGCGCTCCCCCGCCCGCACTGCGAATACGTGTGCTTCGGTTGTGCGGGCGGGAGAACTGCTACGGGAATGTAGCGTCAGGTATTTTGTGCTAGATGCGCTCGCTCATAGCGCGGGGGCCACGTGCCAGGCCGATGGTGCCGGCGCGAACGATTTCGCGGATACCGAAGGGCTCGAGAACGTCCAGCAACGCGTTGAGCTTCTCCTGGGAGCCGGTTGCCTCGATAACAACGGACTCGGGGGAAACGTCAATCACGGAGGCGCGGAACAGGTCGACTGCCTGAACGATCTGCAGGCGAACCACTGCGTCTGCCTTGACCTTGATCAGGAGGTGGTCGCGGCGGGTGGAGGAGTCGGCGGGAAGCTCGACGACCTTCAGCACGTGAACGAGCTTGTTCAGCTGCTTGGTGATCTGCTCGATGGTGTGGGAGTCACCTTCGGTTACGACGGTGATGCGGGAGACACCGGGGTTTTCGGTGGGGCCCACAGCCAGGGAGAGGATGTTGAACAGTCGGCGGGAGAACAGACCGGAGACGCGGGTGAGAACGCCCGGCTTGTCTTCTACCAGAACGGACAGAGTGTGCTGAGACATTAGTTCTCTCCCTCACGATCGAACTCGGGCGAAGTGTTCTTCGCAATCCAAATCTTGTCATTAGATACGCCTGCCGGGACCATGGGCCAGACCAGGGCGTGGGGGCTGACGGTGAAGTCAATTACCACGGGGCGGTCGTTGATTTCGAGGGCAGCCTTGATGGTTGCGTCCACGTCTTCGTCGCGTTCGCAGCGGAAGGTTGCGCAACCGTATGCTTCGCCGAGCTTGACGAAGTCGGGGATGCGTACGGTGCCGTGGCCGTCCTTCAGGTCGGTGTTGGAGTAGCGCTCGTTGTAGAACAGAGTCTGCCACTGGCGCACCATGCCGAGGGAGGAGTTGTTGATGATGGCAACCTTGACGGGAATGTTGTTCTGTGCGCAGGTGACCAGTTCCTGGTTGGTCATCTGGAAGCAGCCGTCACCGTCAATGATCCACACGGTGGAGTCGGGGTGTGCGACCTTTGCGCCCATGCCGGCGGGAACGCCGTAGCCCATGGTGCCCAGACCAGCGGAGCTGATGAAATGACGGGGGCTTTCCTGCTGGATGTAGTGTGCGCCCCACATCTGGTGCTGGCCAACGCCGGTGACGTAGTATGCGTCGGGGCCGGTGAGGGCGCTGATGCGCTCGAGGACGTATTCGGGCGAGCCGAGGCCGTCGCTGGGCTTTTCGTAGCCGAGCGGGTAGTCCTTGCGGATTGCGTTGAGCTCGTTCCACCATTCGGTGAGGTTCGGCAGCTGGTCTGCGAACTCGGTGGAGAGCAGGTCGGTCAGCTCGGGCAGGACGTACTTGAGGTCGCCGACAATCGGCACGTCTGCGAAGCGGATCTTCGAGATTTCTGCCGGGTCAACGTCAATGTGGATAACCTTAGCTTCGGGTGCGAAGGAGTCAACCTTGCCGGTGACGCGGTCGTCGAAGCGTGCTCCGAGGGTGATGAGCAGGTCAGACTTCTGCATTGCGGCGACGGCGGGGACGGTGCCGTGCATGCCGGGCATGCCGAGGTTCTGGGGGTCGGAATCCGGGAACGCACCGATAGCGTTCAGGGTGGTGACGACGGGTGCGCCGATGAGCTTAGCCAGCTTGTGGAACTCTTCGGAGGCACCTGCACGAACCAGGCCACCGCCGACGTAGAAGACGGGGCGCTTGGATTCGGTGATGAACTTGGCTGCTTCGTGAATCTGCTTGGAGTGGCCGCGGGTGACGGGGGTGTAGCCGCGCAGTTCGAGGTCTTCGGGAATGCCGCGGTATTCCATCATGCCGACCTGCGCGTCCTTAGTGACGTCCACGAGCACGGGGCCGGGGCGGCCGGTGGATGCGATGTGGAATGCTGCTGCGAGCGCGCGGGGGATGTCCTGCGCGTCGGTAATCATGAAGGAGTGCTTGGAGATGGGCATTGCCATGCCGACGATGTCGGCTTCCTGGAATGCGTCGGTACCGAGCAGTGCGGTGGATACCTGGCCGGTGATTGCAACGAGGGGGACGGAGTCCATGTTTGCGTCGGCGATTGCGGTCAGCAGGTTGGTTGCGCCGGGGCCGGAGGTTGCGATGCATACGCCGGTCTTGCCGCTGGACACGGCATAGCCCTGAGCTGCGTGGCCTGCGCCCTGCTCGTGGCGGACCAGGATGTGGCGGACCTTCTTGGAGTCGTACAGGGGGTCATAGGTCGGCAGAATAGCTCCACCGGGCAGGCCGAATACGTCAGTCACACCCAGGTCTTCGAGGGTGCGGACGATTGCCTGAGAACCGGTCATGCGTTCTGCGGGAGCGTTTGCCGCGTCATCAGAAGTGGAAAATCCCATGGTCATGGAAATGCCTCGTGTCTTAATGGTTCTTCGTTGTACTCAATGTTCTGCGTGGGGTTTGTGTGGTCCTCACGCATCCTATGCCCGGGGGTGCCAAGCTATAAAAAATGCCCCTCGCTGTTGGTGGTAGCGGTAGGGGCGCTTAGTCGCAGTGAATTGACCCTGCCACTCGCCCTAGGCGACGTGGACAAGGTTTAGAATTCGCTGGAACATTGCTGTCTTCACCCTTCTATGGTGAAGCCCGGGGCGGGGGTGAGTCAAATCTCTATGGGGTGTCGTGGTGGTTTTTACATGGAAACCCCCTAGTCAACCTTCTTCTTTCATGATGTGGACACTTTGCGCGTGTGCGTGGATTTTAGCGCAGGTTTTTGAACAGGTGAGAAAAACTCGCATTTTTGGATGTCACGGCACGTAATATGTGCGAATACCCGTGACCTTCTTCCTTTGCCCCGGTAGACTGAAGCTATGACCGAACCGATTATCACGGTCGCTGATGAGCTGACCGAAGCAAGTAAGTACGCAGAGGTTGTTGACCCCCGTAACTCTGTTGAGAGTAGCGAGTTTTTGACGGGTGAGGAACTCATTCGGGTTCTGCACCCGGTTTTTGACGACCAGATTATTAATTACGGTGCATACAATTTGGTGTATGCGACGGGTCGTGCTGTTTACCGTAATCCTGATTTGGCGTTGCATCAGTATCCTGATCAGGAGCATTTTATTGTTGGGTATCAGGATGCGCCTGATGAGGTGATTATTGCTCCGGTGAATTTGCCGGCGTTGACGCCTGCGGGTACTGCTACGACGATTGATAATACGAATGCGCTGCATGCGTATCGTGTGGGTGATGATGCGGTGACAATCGAGTCGGTGAATGGTAGCTCATTCTTCTTGTCTTTTGAGGATAATGCTGAGCTTTCGACTCGCTTTGGCACTGGACTTTTGGAGCAGGGTAAGGATGTGGAGGATTTCCGCGAGTTTGTGACGCGGATTTGGCCGGTCCTGTAGTAGAGACTTTTCATATTGGATTGCCCGCTGTAACTCTTAGGGTTGCGGCGGGCTTTCGCGTACCCGCACCCAGCTATGTTGGCCGCTTGAGGGGCGGTGCACGTCCTCGCTCCTACAGGGGCACCCGCCCTCGCTTCGCTTCGGGCACCCTGATGTCGCTACGGACGGCACCGGCGCCTCGGCGCGCACCAGATTTGCCAACAGGCAAAATACTAAAAGGCGACAGCCCTACCCGCCCCATACGTAAAACACCCAGCCACAAGGCAACAGGCCAAACCGCGACAGCCTCCCCCGCCCCACACGCAAAACACCCAGCCACCAGGCAACAGATTAAAAGGCGACAGCCCGCCCCTCCACAGTTCGCTAGGCACGGGGCGCACATACTAAACCACCACCTATCCCAACGGACCGGCGGGATTCCGCGAACCACGGAACCACAGGACGTAAAGAGGAGCGGGGCGGCACGTCGGTAGCGCGCCGCGTTTTCCGAAAGCGCCCTCAGGGTGTCACACGGACGCTCTTCCGCAGCGAAGCAAGGAGGGGCGGAGCGTCCGGGTGACGGGTGCCCCTGCGTAGGCGCGGAGGAAACATGCGGCGCGCACCATCAGAAACAAAGCCGAACACAGACTCCTCAACCCATAAAGACTGTATTTCAAGGGGAACGCAAAAATCCCGCCGATTCCGAAGAATCAGCGGGATTTTCTTTCAAGTGCGCCCCCTGGGACTCGAACCCAGAACCCATTGATTAAGAGTCAATTGCTCTGCCAATTGAGCTAGAGGCGCTTGTTTGTTTTTCAAGGTTTCCCTTGCAACAGAAAAATACTATACGCGAGTTTTTGTGGTGTGCGCAAGTTGATTTGAGGTGAGCCTGGACACATTGTTTGGGTGGGGTGTGTGGGACACTAGTGTGTGTACTGTGTGGGGCGCGTCTGCCCCCTCCCTTTGTTGTTTTGAGGAGTTATTGATGAGCGTTCGTCTTGAGCCGGGCACCCCGGCGCCTGCTTTTACCCTTGCTGATGCGTCGGGTGTGGAGCATAGTCTGAGTGATTATGCGGGCAGTAAGGTGATTTTGTATTTTTATCCGAAGGCGTCGACTCCGGGTTGTACTAAGGAGGCGTGCGATTTCCGCGATAATTTGGCGTCGTTGAAGTCGTTGGGTTATGTGGTGTTGGGTGTTTCTCCGGATTCGCCGGCGGCTATTGCGCGTTTTGTGGAGAAGGAGTCGTTGACGTTCCCGTTGCTGTCTGATGCTGATCATGCGGTGGCTGAGGCGTATGGTGCGTGGGGTGAGAAGAAGAATTACGGCAGGGTGTATGAGGGTCTGATTCGTTCGACGTTTGTGATTGATGAGCAGGGTGTTATTTCTGTGGCTCAGTACAATGTGCGTGCGACGGGTCATGTGGCGAAGCTGCGTCGTGATTTGGGTATTGACCCGAAGTAGGGTCTTGCTTTCTGTGTGTGTAGTGTGAGGGGCGGCGGCCCTGCGCGGGGGTCCCTATTCGGCGTGTTTGTGGGCTTTTTGCCCTATGGGCGCTTCTTTTAAGGCTTGGAGAACCTTTTTGCCCTATGGGCGCTTCTTTTAAGGCTTGGAGAACCTTGGTTCCTGGTGTACACTAATTTTTTGTTGCCTCAGACGCATGCATCTTCGGATGTGGGGGTGACACTGCGCGCGAGTGGTGAAATTGGCAGACACGCAGGATTTAGGTTCCTGTGCCTTATGGCGTGGGGGTTCAAGTCCCCCCTCGCGCACACACACATTTACATTGGGCCCGCCGTCACGGTTTTCGTGGCGGCGGGTTTTCTTGTATGCGCCTTGCCGTGGTGGGTGTGTCTCGCCTGGTTGGGTGTTGAACCGTTATCCTGAGAGATAAGCATCCGCGACGGAAGAGAGGACCCTCCCGTGCAGCATCAGCCTTATGCATCGTCTGCTGTTGGCAATTCTGGTGCGCTGCTTCGAGCCACTGCCGGCTCGAGTGGCTTGAGTCGACGCGCCGTTTTGCGTTTTGGCGCGCTTTTTAGTGCCGGTTTGGCGCTTTCTGCGTGTTCCGGTCAGTCGTCTGCTGGTTCGTCTGTTGGTTCTTCGGCGAGTGCGTCGTCTGCTGATGCGCGTCGTGTGTTCCGTTTTGCGCAGGGTGCGGCGCCGTTGGGTTTGGATCCGGCGTTGTTTCCTGTGGCGAGTACGTATCAGGTGACGGCGCAGGTTTTGCAGACGTTGTTGGTGGCGAATCATTACACGGGTGATCCTGAGGTTCAGGATTCGTTGTGTAGTGACTGGAAGGTTTCTGATGACCGTTTGACGCATACGTTTGTATTGCGTGAGGTGCATTTTAGTAGTGGCGTTGCGTTGACTGCGGATGCTGTGGTGCAGAATTTCCAGAGGTGGCAGGCGTTGGCTACGGGTGAGGGTACTGCTGCTTTGGCGGTGCCCGCTCAGCCGTTGTTTGCGTGGGGTTTTGGTGTGCCGAAGCCGGGTTCTATTGATCCTTCGGCGGTGGAGCCTGCGCCTGTTCAGGCGTCTCCATCTGGTATTGCTACTCCGGGTGCTTCTGCGAGTGCCTCCCCGAGCGCTTCTGGGACTGCTTCTGAGACGGCTACCCCGAGCGCCTCCCCGTCGGTTTCCACTTCTACGAGCGCTTCTGATGCTGCGCATCCGGGTGATGAGAAGCCCGCGCAGCCTGCTTCTTTGCCGCATACGGTGCAGTCTTTTATGCCGTTGGTTTCGTCGGTGGTGGCGAAGGGCAACTCCGTGGTGGTGACCCTGTCGCGTCCTTCGTTGGCGTTCCCGCGTATTTTGACGCAGCAGGCGTTCGGCATTATTGAGCCTTCGCTTTTTGGTGCTGATCAGAAGCTGACGGGCAACCCGGTGGGTACGGGAGCATTCCGTGTGGAGTCGTTCGAGGGCGGCACGGTGCGTCTGCTGAAGAACACCCTTTTTGAGGGTCAGGCACCTGAGCTGGATGAGATTCAGATTTCGACCCTCACTTCATCGGATAAGCGTTATTTTGCGCTGATGGAGGGTCATATTGACGCCTGCGATCAGGTGAATTCTTCTGATCTGGGTCAGCTGGCACGTGATGGTTATCAGACTCCTGGTCGTGACCCGTTCTCGCTGGTGTATTTGGGTTTGAACACGGCGCATCCGGTGTTGAAGAACATTTCGGTGCGTCGCGCTATTTCGCATGCGGTGGATCGTGGTGCATTGCGTCAGTATTATCCGCAGGGCACCTCGGATGCGCAGACGTTGATTTCGCCGTCGTTCCGCATTAAGGCTGATGATGCGAAGAATTACACGGAGCGCAATCAGGATATGGCGCGCTCGCTATTGGCGGCGGCGGGGTACGACAATCAGGTGATTGAGTGCTACTACCCGGCTGATGTGTCTCTGCCGTGGATGGATACTCCGCAGAAGGTGTATTCGGAGATGGTGGCTTCGCTGATTGAGGTGGGTTTGAATATTAAGCCGGTGCCTCTGCCGTGGGCTGAGTATCTGCCGAAGAGCCGTGAGGTTTCTTCTGAGCGCGGTATTACGTTGGCCGGTTTCTACGGCATGTACCGTGATCCGTATGCGTTTTTTGGTCCGGTGTTGGCGCCGCTGATTGCTGAGCATCAGGTGCGTTCGTTGATTGCTGATGCGCCCTCGGATATGACGACGGGTTTGAGGAAGAAGAATTCTGATGTGCCGTCGTCGCGTGGTGCGGATTCGAATGTGCGGATTTCTGCGTCTCCGAGCCCGCACCCGAGCTATTCGCCGGATCCGTTGACTCCTGAGGAGGAGGCTTCGGCTTCTGCATCGCCGAGCCCGTCGGCAACTCCTTCGCCGTTGCCTACTGCTGCGGCGGTGGCGCCGTCGCCTCGTTTTACTGAGATTCTGGAGGCGATTCGTACCGCGGATTCTGCCGATTCGATGGATTCGCAGCGTGAGTTGTATGCGAAGGTTGTGTCTCAGCTGGGTCAGTTCATGCCAGCGGTTCCGTTGTTGAATGTGACGTCTAAGGTGGCGGTGAGCCGTGAGGTTCAGGGTTATCAGACGGAGCAGAATGCGATTGAGCTGTTCGGTAAGCTGCGTAAGTTGTAGACAATTCAGGTTTGAGTGTTGCGTTGCATGTGTTTGGCGTGCCTTGGAGGGTTTTTTCCCTCCAGGGAAGCTAGCATGTGAGCTGCAATACTCTCCTGTTATTTGCTGATTCTAGCTATGCCTCCCCCGCTAAAAGGAGTAGGCTAGATGATGTACCCCACAGTCATTGTGCCCAAGGCCGGGCACCCGCACCCCTAAGGGAGAATTCAGTGGTAGCACGTACTGAACGAACCGACGTCGTCCTGGTCGGCGGCGGCATCATGAGCGCCACCCTCGGTGTGTTCCTCAAGGAACTCGAACCGAGCTGGAACATCGTCCTGCTCGAACGCCTCGATAAGGCCGCTCAGGAATCCTCCAACCCCTGGAACAACGCAGGTACCGGCCACTCGGCACTGTGCGAACTCAACTACGCCCCCGCTGGCCCCGATGGCACCGTCTCGGCAGCTAAGGCACTGAATATCAACGAGCAGTTCCAGATTTCCCGCCAGTTCTGGGCATCCCTGGTTGAAGAGAAGATCCTGGACAACACCGACTTCATCAACCCGGTCCCCCACATGTCCCTGGTCTTCGGTGAAGACCACTCCAAGTACCTGGCTGCACGCTACGACTCCTTCCGCAAGGAGAAGCTCTTCGAGCGCATGCAGTTCTCCACCGATCGCGAGAAGATTGCCGAGTGGGCACCGCTGACCGTCAACGGCCGCAAGGGTAACGAGCCGATTGCCGCGACCTGGGCTCCCGAAGGTACCGACGTTGACTTCGGCGCCCTCACCCAGCAGATGATTGACCACCTGCAGACCAAGGGCGTTGAGGTTCGCTACGGCTACCAGGTCACCAACCTAAACCGCGAATCCAACGGCTCCTGGACCGTTGACGCGATTAACCGCATCAACAAGGAAGAGCCGCTGACCATCAACGCTAAGTTCGTGTTCCTCGGTGCCGGTGGCGGCGCCCTGCACCTGCTGCAGAAGTCCGGCATTGAAGAGGGTAAGGGCTACGGCGGCTTCCCCGTCTCCGGCCTGTTCCTGCGCAACACCCACGAGGCAACCGCAAACCAGCACAACGCTAAGGTGTACGGTCAGGCTTCGGTGGGCGCACCTCCCATGTCCGTGCCGCACCTGGACACCCGCTACGTGGACGGCAAGCGCGCCCTCATGTTCGGCCCCTACGCTGGCTTCAAGACCAACTTCCTGAAGCAGGGCTCCCTGCTGGACCTGCCGCTGTCCCTGCGCCCGCACAACATCTACCCGATGACCCGCGCAGGCATCGACAACCTCTCCCTGGTCAAGTACCTGCTCTCCGAGCTGGTCAAGGACAAGAATGCACGCCTCGAGTCGCTGTACCAGTACTACCCCGAGGCTAACGGCGGCGAGTGGGAGCTCATCGAGGCTGGCCAGCGCGTCCAGATCATGAAGAAGGACGCGAAGAAGGGCGGCATCCTGCAGTTCGGTACCGAGGTTGTCTCCGCAGCGGACGGCTCCATCGCGGCTCTGCTGGGCGCATCCCCCGGTGCTTCCACCGCGGCTCCGATTATGCTGAACCTGCTGGCTAAGTGCTTCCCCTCCAAGATTGCTGGTTGGGAGCCTCGCCTGAAGGAGCTCATCCCCGGTTACGGTGTGAAGCTCAACGACAACCCGGATCTGGCTGATGAGGTTATGGCTCACACCGCTAAGGTTCTGGGTATTCACAACTAGTTTTCAGCTAGTCGAAAACAATACCTGACAAGGCTTTTTGAGGCTTTTCGGGGCGGTAACCCTCTCTAGCTGACCAACAAGTCAACTATCTGCACTCGCAGAAAAATATGGGAGGGTTAGAAAACCCTATAATGTCACCGCAGGGGCGGGAAGGACAGCTCATTGTTCTCCCCGCCCCTTCTGTGCGCCCGCACGCTCTCAACCGGGCAAGCAGGCAATCACATGTGTACAACCCACTCATTCAAGGAGCCCCATTGGCTGCACACACCGGCTCTTCCACGGACCCCTCCTCAACCACGGTGTCCGCCGGAGCTCGACGCGGACTCTTCTCCCGTAAGAAGAAGCCCGCAGCCCCCAAGTACGCAAGCGTGAAACTACGCGACTTCCCCAAGGGCAGCATCCTCTACATCCTGCGCCGTGCCATCTTCAAGTTCGGCGTAAACGGCGCAAGCGACATGGCGGCAGCTCTCACCTACTTCACCGTGCTGTCCATCTTCCCCGCCCTGCTGGCGATTGTCTCGCTACTGGGTGTGTTTGGGCATGGTGAGGAAAGTGCCGCGGTCATCCTCGCCTTCCTCAAGGACAACGCGCCCGCCCAAATGTACGCCATTATGGAAGACCCCATCAAGCAGATTACCGGCGACCATGGCGCAGGCCTGGTGCTGTTGACCGGTATCCTCAGCGCGATCTGGTCCGCCTCCGGGTACACCGGATCCTTCGGCCGAGCACTCAACACCGTCTACGGGGTGCGTGAAGGCCGCCCCGGCTGGATTCTCAAGCCGCTGAACGTCCTCGTCACCACCGCGATTATCATCCTCGTGGTACTCATGATGCTCATGCTGCTGCTGGGCGTAACTGTCCTGGACATGGTCGGTCAGTACGTACCCAAAACCGTGGACATGGAGCTCATCAAACTCATCTGGCTCAACGGCCGTTGGGTGCTGATTCTATTCATGGCGATTGCCCTGATTACCCTGCTCTACTCCACCACCCCGAATGTTCGCCGTTTCAAGCCGTGGAAGCTCTCCCCCGGCGCGGCGCTGGCACTCTTCGGTATGGGTCTGGGCGGTTTCGGCTTCACTCTCTACGCCAATAACTTCAGCAAGTACAACGCCACCTACGGCCTCATCGGTGGTGTGATTGTGATGCTGCTGTTCATCTGGATCATGAACAATATGCTGCTCTTCGGCGCGCACCTGGACGCAGAAATCATGCTCATGCGCCAAATCATTGCCGGCGAAGACGACCGCGGACTCCTGAAGGTTCAGCCGCGCAGCACCACCGCATCCCGCGCGCTGGAGGCACGTCAGGAGCGGCTCATGTCTGCAGGACGCGAACTGCAGCAGCAGGCGGTCGGTCAGGGCATGCTCCCCAAGCCGAAGGGCCCCTCCATTGCGGATCGCGTGCAGAAGGCGGTGGACACCAACACCACCATGATTCGCACCCTCATTGCCGACGGTAAGGAACGCCTCGACAACGGCAAGAAACAGCAGGCGAGGACTGACGCCGCCGAGGCTCAGGCTTCGGAGGCAGCCTCGGCAAAGGCGGATGCACGCGCGACCGCCGAGTCAGACTCTTCCGCCGCAGCAAGTTCATCTGCCGAGGCAAAATCTTCCGCCGAGCCGGCCCAGGAGACATTTTTCGACCTGGGTGCCGACAATCTAGGCGCCGATAAGCCGAGCACCGACAACCCGAACGAGGCGGCCAAGAAGAACTAAGAGGCAGCCGAGCGCTCACCCACCATGCGTGTGAAGGGCGCGGGACAGAAACCCTGGTCACTAAGATAGACATATGACCAGTGCAGATTTCTCTCCCGCGCCCTTTGCTGTACCCAACGCCGCTGCGTCCAGTGTTGATGCACCCAGTGTTGAAGCGCCCAATGCCGCCGCGCCCGCCGTTGCTCTCCCCGACCTCGAGTACACCCTCTACCAGCCGCAGCAGCTCAAAAGCCGCGTTCCCGCCCTCATGATTCACGGCTTCGCCACCCGCGGCGAACAGCTCTACGGCGGCACCGGCTGGATTCGCCAATATCTGCGCGCAGGATACCCCGTGCTGATTGTTGGCCTGCCCTACCACTCAGACGAATACCTCAAAGACCCCGAATCCATGCACGCCATCGACTGCAAGCTCCCCAACAACACGGGCGTGCGCAGCCGCGCAATTCCGTTTGATTCGGTGCCCTCTGTCGACGCGGCAGGTCAGCCGCTGACCCCTATGCACCTGTACACCAACCTGCTCGCCCAGCTGCTGCGAGCCGTCGCCACCGAGAACAACCTCGACGTGGAGCTACAGCCGCGCGCACACGTTATCGGTTTCTCCTTCGGTGCCCGCGTCGGATGGGAACTCGCCCTCACCCACCCGGAGGCGGTCGCATCCCTCACCCTGGGCGGACTGCCCCTGCACGACCACCTCATCACCCTGCGCGCCATGCTCGAAGCGCACGAGGGGACCAGCGCCTCCGCGAGCGCAGAAACCCCCGCGCCGGACTCCACCGCCGAGGCGATCGTCTCCTTCACCTCGATTATTGACGGCTCCCCCATCCAGCCCGACGCGCTACTGAAGTTCGTTCGGATTCCCTTCGGCCCGTTCTTCGACGTGCCCGCCCTGCGCGCCGGATCCCCGGATTTGCCGGCGGGCCACCCGGGCGCGCATCCGCACGCGCCCATTGCGGTGGTACTCGGTGACGCGGACACCATCGCCGCCGACGGTGCGGAACTCTACGATATGGTGCGCGACAACAACCCGCTCAACCGTTTCATCTCCCTGCCCGGCCGCGACCACGTGAACGCACTGACCTCGGGCGCGTTCCGACGCGGCGCGCTCGCCTTCGCCGCTGAGGTGGAGGCGGCAGAGGTAGAAACGGCAGAGTAAGCAGCCGCAGGCTACGGTGTCCGGGTTCCAGATTCCGGGCGAAGTAAGCGACAACGTCATAAAACGTCAAATTCGCGTGGTGGCTTCACTATCAGCTTTATCGTGCACTAGGTGCGCCAATGCTTGTAGAATGGGAACGTATCAAAAAACCTTTATCTGCGGTTGGACCTCAACCGCACCTCAACAAAGGAGCAGCATGCACAAGGTCAAGGCTGTAGTAGCCCTCTCCCAGGACGCACCCGTCACCGTCACCACCATCAACGTACCCGACCCCGGCAAGGG
>ERZ773045.954-NODE-954-length-13766-cov-13.646780_pt1 | contig 13766 bp, 5 predicted proteins | sample MGYA00580635_ERZ773045 | MGnify/ENA primary metagenome ERZ773045 (study PRJEB29015, sample SAMEA2738115) | human oral metagenome | biome: human oral; feature: human-associated habitat; material: saliva | place: China | collected 2261 ...
CTTGGACTGATGAGAATGGAAATCCATTGAAACCAACGGAACCAGGTTCTAAAGAGCCAGGAACAATTCCAGGTTACGAATATGTCAAGACTGTGACTGATCCAAATGGAAATATCAGACATATCTTTAGAAAAGTTGAGATGCCAACTCCAAGACCGGTTGAACCAAGTCAACCAGTACAACCAGTTTCTCCACAAGAGCCAACAGGCCCTGAGAAACCAGTAACTCCAGACATGCCAGTAGTGCCTGAGCAACAAAAACAACCAGCAACACCTAAATATGTTGAAGGTCAAAAAGAATTGCCAAATACTGGTACAGAAGACAATGCCCGCCTTGCGGCACTTGGACTTCTTGGAGTCTTGAGTGGATTTGGTCTAGTATCTCGCAAGAAGAAAGAAGATTAAGGTTTCTAATTGATATGATTTGTTAAGAGTGGACAAACTATCCGGAAAACTGATGAATCGAATGATTCATCAGTTTTTTTGCTAACCAGAGAAATAACTGAAAAATTTTAGAGAAAGCTAAGGCATTTTTTTGATAAGTTAAAAACCGAATAATGAAATATTTGGATGAATCAGCATCTTTAGTACATCAAAATAGAAAGATTAAAAATGGTAATATAAATGTGGCAACAAGCTCTATAAATCCAGTTTATCCACTCATATAAATTATAAAAATACGATAATTTTAATCAAAATTTAAATAGGTTATTTTTGGAGATAACATCCAAAAAATCATGATTTTAAAATACGAATTATTTTATTTATAATGCGGTATAAAATTCGTAAAAATAAATTGTAAAGATTGAAAAATATAAAATAAAAACCGAAAGTTTTGTAGAAGTTTGATATTTCGAAACAAAAGTACTTGCAAAATGTTTTAAAAAGTGATATTATAATTATGCATGTTAATTGTGGATAATAAAAATTCCTCTTTTGAGTTTTTGAAGGAGGAATTTTTATTTTTTGATTGACTAACTAACATGATAAAAATTTCCAATTTTTTTCTGAAAATGGATTTGCTAATATTCGATAAAAAATGGTAAAAATTTCTTTAAATATTACTAAAAAAAGATAAATACTTAAAATAAAATGTATTTATTATTATAAATAATAAAAATAAGTTTGAAAAATAAAATTTATTTATTATAGTGTAAATTTTAAGTAGAATTACTTGCTTACAATATAGAAGTGTGATATCATTAAATTGTATCTGAAGTACGAATTTTCGACATACAAAACATTGTCATGTTAAGTGTTTAAAATGCCGAAATTTTTTTGTACATAAGTACATTAAAAAATAAAATAAATAAATAAGGAGGTTGTGAGTCTCATGCAAGGCAAACAACAACAAGATTTTCGAACGGAGAAGTACATTCGTTACGGTATTCGTAAGTACAGCTTTGGAGCAGCATCAGTAGCAATTGCGGCTGGTTTGATGTTCCTAGGTAACGGTGCGGTATCAGCGACAGAAGTACAATCAGCTGAAACAGCTATCTCAACAGCTGCAGCTGCTCCTGGTCAAGATGATAAGGAGAAGGAAAAGGCTGAACCTAAAGCTGAAACTGTAAAACCAGAGACTGTGAAGCCAGAAACTGAAAAAGCTACTGAAGTGAAAGCAGAAGAAACTAAGAAAGTAAATAAGGCTATCCTTGAAGCAAGTATTGCTACTTTGGAGTCTAAACTTTCAACTGCTAAATATGCAGACGCTACAGTAGTAAGTTCAGCTAAGGAAGTATTGGCAACAGCTAAAGCAACTCTTGCAAAAGCAGATGCTAGCCAAGCTGATGTAGATGCACAAGCAGAAACTGTATCAGCTTTGAGCACAGTTGTAACTGAGTCAAATACTGCTGGTTTCGATAAAAAACAAGCGGCTGAAAAAGAAGCTGCGAAAGCTGAAGCTGAAAAGAAAGCAACTCCAGCTGAAAAAGCTCTTTCAGTAGCTACAACAACTCTGACACAAGTATCTTCAGAAGCTGAAGTAACCAACAAATTGGCAGAGACTGAACTTGCTAAGGCTGATGTCAAAGAAGAAAACAAGGCAGCAGTTACAGCAGCGGTAGCTAAAAACCAAGCAGTTCTTGCTGAAACAAAAACTCTTTTGGCTGATAAGAGCGTTACAAAAGAGCAAGTAGATGCTCAATTGGAACGTCTTAACGAATCAATCCTTGCAGTTTACAATGAATTGAAAAATGCAGGAATCGGCCGTGACGGTAAGTTTGCTGTTAACTTGGCAGAGGCTCAAACAACAGCGCTTAAAGATGCCTCTACTGAAACAGGTAAAAAATGGTTAGAAGATCACGGTTATTCTTCATTATCAGATATCAAAGTTAAAACTAAAGAAGAAAACCTAAAAGAAATCAAAGACTTGAATGACCAAATCCAATGGTTGGACTTTGGAGATACAGCTGCTTGGACAAATCTAACTGCATCTAACCAACTTCAAATTGGTTCTACATATACAAAAGAATTGATTCCTGGTTACATTGTTACGATGAAAGTTAAGGAACTAAAACCATTTGAATCAACTGAGACATTCAAAAAACGTGTAGCGGGAACTGATTTAGAAAGTTCTTATCAACCAGATAAAGAAAATAAATTTAACCCAGATAATGGTGCAACAGGGCTTGGAGCAAACCCTCAAAACGGATATACACACGTTAATAACGCTGGTTTATCAACTGGTTCATCTAAAACAACAATCGCAGGAACAAACCCTGCAGGTCAACCGAAAAACGGTCAAGCAGCTGGGGTTAAATTCGATGTAACCGCAACTTATAACGGTAAACCTGTAAAACCTGGTATCGTTATGACTTCTGGGGAAGATATTGGACCTCTTGAATCTGAAATTTATACAACTAACGGTACTTCTTGGGACTTAGCTGCAATTGTTGGATATAAAACAAATAAAAATGCTTATGTTCCACTTGATCAATTTAAGGATCTTAATGGTGGTAAAGCTGCAGTTTCAAAATGGCAAGATGAAAAATTTGTTAATGCCTTAAACGGTGGGAAATTTGCAACTCCTGATTCTGCTACTGCAGGTCTTGGTTCTCAAGTATTCGGTGGATACCGCAATAACGGTGGAGCAGGAACGCCAGTCTTATCTACAGCAAACGTAACTGAAGTAGGATTTTATATCATGTCTTCTGGACAACAGTCTTCTATGATTGGTATCAAGTTCTCTGACTTCGGAGATCTTCCAGAATCTTATGGAATGGCTGAACACTTCTTAAGAACAGAGACTGTAGACTACTTAACTAAACAAAAGAAACAAATTCAGCAACCATATTTAGGTAAAGTAAAAGCAGATATCGACTCTGCACCAGGTACTCATGTACGTGGAATAGGTTCTGATGATGCTACAGAAACTGGAGATGAAGGTGTAGATCAACTTATTGCTCCAGACAATGTACATACCAACAAAGATACAGGACGTCCAGAAGTCCAATTAGTTAAAGGTCCGGACAACACTTATAAAGTTAAAGTTCTTGCTTCAGCTAACGGTAATGACAACTACACAGATACAGTTGCTCCAGCATACGTGCGTGGATTTATTGACTTCAATGGAAATGGTAAATTTGATAAAGGTGAAGAATCTAATATCGCTACAGTAACAGGAAAAGACCAAGAAGTAGAACTTACATTTACAAACACTCAAGTAGTGGACACTACTAAAGATGTAGTAAACTTCCGTGTTCGTATTGCAAAAGATGAAGCTCAAGTAGAAAAAGCTGTAGGAATTGCATACTCTGGGGAAGTAGAAGATAACCAAATCCAAGTAATTCACCCACCGCGTGGAGATAAAGAAGAAACTACAGGTAAACAAGGTGAAACTCAATCAGTAGGTATTGAATTCAGAACACGTCCATTAGGTGACGATGCATCTGACCTAGGTTCTAACAACGGTAAAACTACCTTCAACTCATACGGTAAAATTCAGTATACTGAACAAAGTAATGTAATCAGTGCTGAAACTACTAAGAAAGCTCAAGGTGGCGTTAAAATTGTTGATGGTGATAACCTAGTTGATACCCTTAAAGTTCCAGGTCAAGGTACATACACAGTAACAGAAGATAAAGTAACCTTCACTCCAGAAGCTAACTTTGTAGGTAAAGCTGACGGTATTACACTACGAGCAGTGGACTCAAATGGTGAATCTACTGGATGGACTGCATTAACAGATCAAAACGGTCTTGAAAATATCAATGATGGTACACACTCAGCTACTAAGAAAACTATGGATGCTGTCTACATTCCAACAGTAACTCCAAAAGAAATCACTGCAGATCCAGAAACATCAACAGATGTTCAAGGTAAAGAACAGAAGAAAACTCCAACATTCAAAACAGAAGGTGATTCAGCTACACCAGTAACACCAAGTGCACAGTACCCAGCTAAATTAGTAGATCCAAAAACTGGAGCTAAAGTTGACTCTGTAACTGTAGATGGAGAAGGAACTTACACAATCAACCCAACAACAGGTGAAGTAACATTCCAACCACTTCCAACATTCAAAGGAACTGCTTCAGGTGTTGACGTAACATTAACAGCACCAGTAGGTCAAGATAAAGATGGCCAACCTGTAACTGCGACAGCTACTACAAAATACACTCCAACAGTAACAGCTGTAGAACCAACAGCTAAACCTACAGACTCAGCAGGTGTACAAGGTGAGACTCAAAAAGGAACTCCTACATTCACAGCAGGAAATGCAGAAGTACCAATTAAAGAAAACTCTCACAAGCTTCTAGATAAAGAAGGAAATGAAGTTCAACCTGGACAAACAACTCCAGCATACGCTGAAGATGGAGTCACTCCAGTAGGTACTTACTCAATCGACCCAGCGACAGGTGAAGTAACATTCACACCAACTGATAAAACTTATACTGGTAAAGTAACACCAGCTAAAGTTCAAGCAGAAGATAAAAACGGAACGAAAGTAAACACTACTTACACTCCACATATCGTAGGTGTCACACCAACAGCAACACCAGCGGAATCTTCAGGTATCCAAGGACAACCACAAGATGGAACAGTATCATTCACTAAAGGTGAAACAACAATCGAAGGTGAGAAAAAATCAGTTCCAATCAAAGCTAACTCAGCGGTTCTTCTTGATGCTTCAGGTAACCCAGTAGCTCCTGGTACTCCAGTAGATGCTTTGGATCCAGAAGGAAATAAAGTAGGGGAATACACAATTGACCCAGCTACCAACAAAGTAACCTTCACACCAACGAATAAAGAATACAAAGGTAAAGTACAACCAGCTAAAGTACAAGCAGAAGACGAAAATGGAACAAAAGTTTCAACAACTTACACTCCATCTATCGTAGGTGTCACACCAACTGCTTCACCAGCTGAAACAACTGATGCACAAGGTGTTGAACAATCGAAAGAAGTAACCTTCAAACCTGGTAAAGCAACTGTTAACGGTGTCGAAAAAGAAGTGCCAATCGACACTACTTCATACAAACTGTTAGATGAAAATGGACAACCAGCAGAATCAGTACCAGCTAAAAACCCAGCAGGAGATGTTATCGGTACATACACACTTAAAGTTGTAGACGGTAAAGCAACTGCAGTATTTACACCAACTGATAAAACATATGCAGGTGAAGTTGAACCAGTTACTATCCAAGCTAAAGACACAAATGGAACTCCAGTAACAACAACTTATACTCCAAATATCACTCCAGTTGAGCCTACAGGAACTCCAAAATCTACTGAAGGTGCACAAGGACAACCTCAAGAAGGAACTCCAACATTCACACCAGGTGATGCTAAAGTTCCTATGAAGATCGATGCTGAACAACCAGCTAAATTAATCGATCCAGCTACTGGACAACCAACTGATGAAACAACAATTCCAGCGAAAGACGCTAACGGAAAAGAAGTTGGTACATACACAATCGATCCAACAACAGGTAAAGTAACATTCACACCAAATAAAGACTTTACGGGTACTCCAGTACCAGCAACAGTTCAAGCCAAAGATGCGAATGGAACTCCAACAACAGCTACTTACTCACCAACTGTTAAACCAGTAACACCAAAAGGTGTAGATACATTCACAAAAGATATCCAAGGAGCGACACAAAAAGGAACTCCTGAATTCAAACCTGGTAAAGCTACAATTGATGGAAAAGAAGTAGAAGTTCCTATCGATACTAAAGAGCCAGCTAAACTAATCGATCCTAAAACTGGTCAACCAGTAGACTCAGTAACAATTGATGGAGAAGGAACTTACACAGTAGATCCAGAAACTGGTGAGGTAACATTTAAGCCAGATCCTCAATTCACAGGAAAAGGAACACCAATCAAAGTTCAACGTAAAGATACAAACGGAACACCTGTAACAGCTGACTATACAGCGGTAGTAGTTCCTGCAGACCCAGACGGAGACCATGTGGCAACTGCGGATATCCAAGGTGCAGAACAAAGTGGAACACCGCAATTCCATGGTGGTAAAGCGAGAATTGGTAATGAAGAAAAAGAAGTACCTATCGATGAAAATGTACCTGCCAAACTAATTGATCCAACTACAGGACAAGAAGTTGATGAAGTTGTAACAGATGAAGGAACATACAGAGTAGATCCAGATGGAACGGTTCACTTTAAACCAAAACCAGATTTCGTAGGAAAAGCTAAAGGTGTAACTGTAAAACGTGTTGATACAAATGGAACACCAGCAGAAGGTACATTTACACCAACGGTGGTTGGAACTTCACCAAAAGCAGAACCAGCTAACTCTAGCGACATTCAAGGTCAAACACAAGAACAACCAGTTAAATTCACAGGTGGATCAGCGGTTGTTAAAGATCCTGTAACAGGAGCTAAGACAGAAAAATCTGTAGATATTGATCCAGATACTTACACATTATTAGGTGAAAATGGAAAACCAGCACCAGAAGTACCAGCTAAAGATCCAAAAGGAAATGTAATTGGTAAATACACTCTTAAAACAGAAGATGGTAAAGATCCAGTTGTAGTATTCACTCCAACAGATAAAACTTACGCAGGTCCAGTTCAACCAGTAAAAGTTCAAGCGCAAGATAAAAATGGAACTCCAGTAACAACAACTTACACTCCAAATATCACGCCTGTTAAACCAACTGCAAAAGGAACAACTTCTGAAGGTGCGCAAGGTCAAGAGCAAAGTGGAACTCCAACATTCACTGAAGGAAACACTAAAGTTCCAATCGACCCAACTGTACCAGCTAAACTAATCGATCCAGAAACTGGTGAACCAACTGACGAAACTTCAGTAGAAGTACCAGGAGAAGGAACATACACAATCAACCCAGAAACTGGTGAAGTAACATTCAAACCAGAACCAAACTTCACAGGTAAAGCACAAGGTATTGAAGTTCAACGTAAAGATACAAACGGAACTCCAGCTACAGCTAAGTACACACCAACAGTTCAACCAGTAACACCAACGTCAGATGACGTAGTATCTGAAGATGTACAAGGTGCTAAACAAACTGGAACTCCAGTATTTACACCAGGTAAAACAACAGTTAACGGTAAAGAAGTAACTGTAAAAATCGACGAAACTGTTAAACCAACATTCGATGATGGAACAACAGAGAAGAAAGTACCAGGAGAAGGAACTTACACTATCGATGAAAATGGTGTAGTAACGTTCACTCCAGAACCACAATTCACTGGTAAAGCTAGCGGTGTAACAGTTAAACGTGTTGACGAAAACGGAACAGAAGTAACTGCGAAATACACACCAACAGTTAAACCAGTAACACCAAAAGCAGAAGGTGTAACTACAACTGATGTTCAAGGTGCAACTCAAAAAGGAAAACCAGAATTCGAAGCAGGTAAAACAACAGTTAACGGTGTAGAAAAAACTGTAGAATTTGATGATACTAAACCAGCTACATTCGAAGATGGTTCAACTGAAAAAGTTGTACCAGGAGAAGGAACTTACACAGTAGCTCCAGACGGAACAGTAACATTCACTCCAGAAAAAGACTTCACAGGTCAAGCTAAAGGTGTAACAGTTAAACGTGTTGACAAAAATGGAACACCAGTAACAGCTACTTACACTCCAGTAGTGTTACCAGTAACTCCAACAGGTAAAGACGTAACATCAATCGGTGAAAAAGGACAACCTCAATCTGAGACTCCAGTGTTCACACCAGGAACTACTAAAGTAAACGGTAAAACTATAACAGTACCAATCGACGAAACAGTAGCTCCAACATTTGATGATGGAACAACTGAGAAGAAAGTACCAGGAGAAGGAACTTACACAATCGATAAGAATGGTAAAGTTACATTCACTCCAGAACCAGACTTCGTAGGAAAAGCTAAAGGTGTAACAGTTAAACGTGTTGACGAAAACGGAACACCAGTAACAGCTAAATACACACCAACAGTATTAGGTAAAACAACTACAGAAAACGTAGTATCTGAAGGTGCTAAAGGACAACCTCAATCTAATACTCCAGTATTCAAAGGTGATGTTGACACTACAGTAGCTCCAACGTTTAAAGATGGATCAACAACTAAAGAGGTACCAGGAGAAGGAACTTACACAATCGATAAAGATGGTAAAGTAACCTTCACTCCAGAACCAAACTTCGTAGGAACAGCTACTCCAGTAGAAGTTGTACGTAAAGATAAAAACGGTAAAACAATCAAAGCTTCTTACACTCCAACAGTACATCCTGACACTAAATTTGTAGTAGTAGGAAAAGATGGTAAAGAGACTGAACTTATCCCATCTAAAGATGGTAAGAACCCATCAGAAACTATTCCAGGATACAAAGTTGTGAAGACTGAAACGGATGAAAAAGGGAATACGAAACATATCTACGAACCAGTAACAACTAAACACGTAGATAAGAACGGTAACCCAATCCCAGGAACAACAACAGAAGAAGGAGCAAAAGATCCTAAGAATATCCCAGGATACAAAGTAGTAGAAACTCGTAAACTTCCAAATGGTGATACAGAATATGTATACGAAAAAGTAACGACAAGATACGTAGATAAAGCTGGTCACCCAATTCCAGGAACTGAAATTGAAGAAGGAACAAAAGAACCTAAGAACATTCCAGGTTACAAACTAGTAAGTACAACAACTAGTGGAGAAGGAGATACAGTTCACGCTTACGAACCAGTAACTACAACATTCAAGGACAAAGATGGAAATGTAATTCCAGGAAATCCAACAGAAGATGGAGAACAACCGAAGAAAGATATTCCAGGATACCGCTTCGTAGAGACTAAGAAACTTCCAAACGGAGATACTGAACATGTCTACGAAAAAGTTTCAACTCCTGCGCCAACTCCAGCTCCAACACCTTCACCTATTCCTCAACCAAATCCAAGTAGACAAACTACAACAATTTGGACAGATGAAAATGGAAATCCATTGAAATCATCTGAATCAGGAGCTAAAGAACCAGGAACAATTCCAGGTTACGAATATGTGAAAACTGTAACTGACCCAGCTGGAACTATTAAGCATATCTTCAGAAAAGTTGAAATGCCAACTCCAGTTGAACCAAGTCAACCAGTACAACCAGTTGAGCCAGCTACACCAGCAATGCCTGAACAGCCAGCTCAACCTCAAGTACCAGCAACTCCAGCACAACCAGTACAAGCAACAGCAATGAAAGAAGCTGAAGCTAAGCGCGAATTGCCAAATACTGGTACAGAAGACAATGCTCGCCTTGCAGCACTTGGACTTCTCGGAGTATTGAGTGGATTTGGTCTTGTAGCTCGCAAGAAGAAAGAAGACTAAGCTTTCTAATTGATCTGATCTGTTTGCGATAAACATATCATCCTTAAAGCTGATGAATCGAATGATTCATCAGCTTTTTGCTGTATAACGAGCATGTCCTACATCTGGATTGTGGGTATCATCTACTAGTAAAGCTGTTAGCGACTCTCAAGTCTGACGCTGGAAATAAGAGTTGGCAGAGGAAGGAATAGCGAAATCGTGGCTCTACGAACAGAAAGATGAAAATTCGTATAGCTGATGAAGATGAGAGCAATTCTAAAGTACAAAAAATAGCCGTAACCTAAATGTGTAAATGATGGGAGGAGTTGAATTTGAACTAGAGAGGTGATTAATAGATTTTTGATCTAGTCATGGTAGCTTATATGCTTTTGATTCTAGTTCATCAAATAATAGATTAGAATTGTCAGACAATATTATTTTGTGTTATAATGAAGAAAAAACAGAGGTGTTCAAATGTCAGAAGCAGGTCATAAGTTTTTAGCAAAACTGGGGAAAAAACGCTTACGTCCAGGTGGAAAACGTGCCACAGATTGGTTAATTGCGGAAGGAGGATTTTCAAAAGAAAAGAGAATACTAGAGGTTGCCTGTAATAGGGGAACTACAGCAATTGAGTTGGCACAGCGTTTTGGTTGTAAGATAACTGCTGTTGATATGGATGCTCAAGCTTTAGAAGTGGCTAAAAAATCTGCTGAAACGGCAGGTGTTGGTCATTTAATCAGTTTTGAAAGAGCCAATGCAATGAAACTTCCTTATGAAGATGCTAGTTTTGATATTGTTATAAATGAAGCTATGCTGACTATGCAAGCCGATCAAGCTAAGAAAAAATGTGTAATGGAATATCTAAGGGTTTTAAAACCTGAAGGTCTTCTTTTGACACATGATGTGCTTCTTAAGGAAGCTAAAGAGTCTGTCAGACAGGAACTGTCACAAGCAATTCATGTAAATGTAGGTCCTTTAACTCAAGATGGTTGGGAACAGGTGATGATAGAATCAGGTTATTGTGATGTGAAAGTATTGACTGGTGAAATGACATTAATGAAATTATCAGGTATGATTTATGACGAAGGTTGGCTAGGAACTTTGAAAATTTGTGTAAATGCTTGTAAAAAGGAGAATAGAAAGCAGTTTTTAACTATGTATAAAATGTTTGCTAAGAATAAACAGAAATTGGGTTTTATTGCGATGGCTAGTTATAAATCGTCAAATCGTTAGATAATTATTAAAGTTAACTTTTCCTTTTTTCTTTCTTAAAAAATATGCTATAATAGAGAGTAAAAAACTTTGAAAGAAAGAAAAAGATGAATTTAAAAGATTACATTGCAACAATTGAAAATTATCCAAAGGAAGGGATTACCTTCCGTGATATAAGTCCTTTGATGGCTGATGGAAATGCTTATAGCTATGCTGTTCGTGAAATCGTTCAATATGCTACTGACAAGAAAATTGACATGGTTGTAGGGCCTGAGGCTCGTGGTTTTATCGTGGGTTGTCCAGTTGCCTTTGAGTTAGGAATTGGTTTTGCGCCTGTTCGTAAGCCAGGTAAATTGCCACGCGAAGTCATTTCTGCTGACTATGAAAAAGAGTACGGTGTTGATACCTTGACTATGCACGCGGATGCCATCAAGCCAGGTCAACGTGTTCTTATCGTAGATGACCTCTTGGCAACAGGTGGAACTGTTAAGGCAACCATCGAGATGATTGAAAAACTTGGTGGTGTTGTAGCAGGTTGTGCCTTCCTTGTTGAATTGGATGAATTGAACGGCCGTGAAAAAATCGGTGACTACGATTACAAAGTTCTTATGCATTATTAATGAAAAACAGTCCCTAGGGCTGTTTTCTCTACATTAGGATATAAAAATAGACTATAGCTAGTTAGAGAAAAACTATAATTGAAAACTATATCTTCTTGCAGTATAATAAAAGGACTAAGTGTTTGAGATTTGACTTCAAACACATTCAATTATTTCTAAAAGAGTACAGTTAGGAGAAGGTTATGCCGATTAGAATTGATAAAAAATTGCCAGCTGTTGAGATTTTACGGACAGAGAATATCTTTGTCATGGATGATCAACGTGCGGCCCACCAAGATATCCGTCCCTTGAAGATTTTAATTTTAAATCTCATGCCACAAAAAATGGTCACAGAGACTCAATTGTTGCGCCACTTGGCTAATACGCCCCTGCAACTGGATATTGATTTTCTCTATATGGAGAGTCACCGTTCTAAAACAACTCGTTCAGAGCACATGGAGACCTTTTATAAAACTTTTCCTGAAGTCAAGGATGAGTATTTTGATGGGATGATTATCACGGGTGCTCCAGTTGAGCATTTACCATTTGAGGAAGTGGACTATTGGGAGGAATTCAGTCAGGTAATCGAGTGGTCCAAGACCCATGTCTATTCGACCCTTCATATCTGTTGGGGGGCTCAGGCTGGTCTTTATTTGCGCTATGGGGTGGAAAAATACCAGATGGACAGTAAGTTATCAGGTATTTATCCTCAGGATACTTTAAAGGAAGGTCATCTTCTCTTTAGAGGCTTTGACGATAGCTATGTATCCCCTCATTCTCGGCACACGGAGATTTCTAAGGAAGAGGTCTTAAACAAAACCAATCTCGAGATTTTATCAGAGGGTCCTCAGGTTGGGGTTTCGATTTTGGCCAGTCGTGATTTGCGAGAAATTTATAGTTTTGGGCATTTGGAATATGATCGTGATACCTTGGCAAATGAATATTTCCGAGATCGTGATGCAGGTTTGGATCCTCATATTCCAGAAAATTACTTTAAGGATAATGATGTTAATCAGACACCTTGTCTTTGTTGGTCTTCATCAGCAGCCCTCTTTTTCAGTAACTGGGTGAATTATGCGGTCTATCAGGAAACCCCTTTTGACTGGAGAAAAATAGAAGATGATGCATCCGCATTTGGGTATTTATAAGAGGAATTATGACATATTTAGACGCTTTTAAATCAGGGAACTTGGTTTTACCGAGTGCCCTGCTCTTGCATTTTAAGGAACTCTTTCCTTCTAGCGACGATTTTCTGGTCTGGCAATTTTTCTATTTGCAAAATACGACAGGCTTAGAAGAAATGTCCCCAAGCCAGATTGCTGAAAGGATTGGCAAGGAAATTTCGGATGTCAATCAGGCTATTTCCAATCTGACGGAGAGGGGACTGCTTCAGTATCGAACGATCGAATTGAATGGTGAAATCGAATTGCTTTTTGATGCTAGTTTGGCTTTGGAACGTTTGGATAATTTGCTTGGAGCAGTTCATTCAAGTTCAGATCAGCTGACACCTCAAAATCAGCTTAAAGATTTGGTGGAAACCTTCCAGCAGGAATTAGGACGCCTGTTGACCCCTTTTGAGATTGAGGATTTGACCAAGACGTTAAAGGAAGATGGAACTAGTGCTGACGTGATTAAAGAAGCTCTTCGTGAAGCTGTTTTGAATGGCAAACCAAACTGGAAGTACATTCAGGCGATTTTGAGAAATTGGCGCCATGAAGGCATTAAAAGTGTGCCTCAAATTGAGGCTAAGCGGGCAGAAAGAGAAGCAAGCAATCCTCAGTTGACGCAGGTATCGGCAGATTTCCGAAATGCCATGGATCTCTGGAAGGATTAATCCTTGTAAGCAGGCTTGAAATCCGAGTAAGATTTGCAAGCTGTGTCTAATTGTGATAAAATAAATAGAAAATAAATTGAAAAAAGAGGTATGTGAAATGTCACGTAAACCATTTATCGCTGGTAACTGGAAAATGAACAAAAATCCAGAAGAAGCAAAAGCATTCGTTGAAGCTGTAGCATCAAAACTTCCTTCATCAGACCTTGTTGAAGCAGGTATCGCAGCTCCTGCAGTTGATTTGACAACTGTTCTTGCTGCTGCTAAAGGTTCAAACCTTAAAGTTGCTGCTCAAAACTGCTACTTTGAAAATGCAGGTGCTTTCACTGGTGAAACTAGCCCACAAGTTTTGAAAGAAATCGGTACTGACTACGTTG
>ERZ773045.960-NODE-960-length-13714-cov-5.194963_pt1 | contig 13714 bp, 10 predicted proteins | sample MGYA00580635_ERZ773045 | MGnify/ENA primary metagenome ERZ773045 (study PRJEB29015, sample SAMEA2738115) | human oral metagenome | biome: human oral; feature: human-associated habitat; material: saliva | place: China | collected 2261 ...
CAACCTCCGCTAGGAGCGAGGGGAGCGAACGGACGACGGAGGCCTGCAGGAAGGTCTCGGGTTCTTCGATGAGGACGACGCTCGTGTCGCGCGGCAGGGTCGCCAGATCGAAAAGCATTCCAAGCAGGCGCAGCGTTCCCTCGGAGAACTGCTCGTGCGAGTAGACGCCGCTCGCTCCGCGCACGGGAGTATCGCTGTAGAACACGACCTCCGTGCCGAGCCCCATCCGCTGGTAAGACAGGTTCGGGACTTCCGGAACCACCGAGGCCATGATCGGGCGAATGCGGTCAACCACGGCATCCAGCTGCTGATCCGAGAAGCGCCCCGCGTGCTGGAAGAAGCCCGTCCCGTGGTCGGGGTCGTAGCGATCTGAACGCTCAAGCATCTTCTTGGGATTCGGATGGATGTATCGGATGCCCGCGAGGGTTTGACGAACTCTTGTTCGCTGCGCTTCCTCATCTTCAACCGGGAAGGACTCGCCTTCGTCTGCAGGCTTCTTGCCCCCTGCCGTGATTGTTTGATGAACGTCCAGATACCTGTCGTTGAGCTCCCCAGTGAGTGGATCCGTCATCGGAAACGCGAACGTTTGATCGGCATCACTGCCGCGTTTCGTCGACTTGGGACCCGCCGACATCAGCCGAAGAAACAAAGCGAATTCCGCCGAGTTCTGGGTGTCGTTAAATGTCGCGACGAAAGCGGCAGAATCCGCGCCAGAACGAAAGTATCGGTCTGGGCCACCCAGATCCTCCGAAGCGGCCACAAGCCCACGGCGCCCAATATCACCCAGGAATCGCAGTGCGCCGAGAAGGTTGGTCTTTCCTGAGGAGTTGGGGCCGACGACGAAGAGGCGCGAGGACAGGTCGAACTCGATGTGGGCGAAGTTGCGCCAGTTCGTGATGGCGATGTGCGTCAGCTTCACGTTGTGTCCTTTCGTTGCCAGACCGGGTGCCTCTCCAGTGTCCCACGGGGTGGAGGCACTGTCAGGACCACCACACGTTGTTCTTCTTGATTTCCCCACGGGCCCACTTCAGGTCAGTCGCGATTCCCTTCTTGACCTCCGATGTGGCAGCGCCGATAGCCGACTGCGGGAGGTCGGCCAGGTCCGAGCGCCAGCCGTAGGCGAGCTTGAGGCGGTTGATGCGCACGCCGTCGTCAAGGTCCAGGCGGGTGCGGCGCTGAGCGAGGGGCTGCAGGACCGAGTCAATAAAGCCCTGAACCTCCGCGACCTTCGCATCGATCTCCGAGCGTATTTTCTGCCCGCTCTTCACCGTCAGCGTCGACATCGCCGGGTCCACCCTGCGCTGACGTTCAACGAATTCGCCGATATCCGACGAGGTCAGTGCAGCCTCATCCACGACCAGCCGCAGCCACGCAACCTCGCGCGCACAGGCCGCGAACACGTAGGACTCGGTGACGAGAGCCAGCCACATGACAAGCTCCCAACCATACTCGCGATTCGCAACGAAACGAAGAGCATCATCCTCAAGGAACGACAGATGCTTCGTCGTCGCAGTCGCCAAGCGCCTCCTTGTCGATTCTGAATCCGCAACCACCAGATTCTGCTCGAACAACACGCCACTCGCCTCGCGGGCACTCATACCGGCAACCATCAGCTCCGCTGCCTCAAACGTCCCAGCATTCGTCGCGCCACCCACCGTAATAGTCGAGGAAATACTCCGATCCAACACGACACCCCCTCACGGTCTCCCCGAATGCACGCGGCGGGATCTCCGCCAAGACAGCCACTATCATCACACAGCGGCGTCCCCAACTGCCAGGCGATGGCCAGGACAGCGAGCGCGACGGGAGCCCCGCTGACGCGAGGCACCCCAACGCAACTAACCAACCTAATCAACTAACCGACCTAAACACCCTGTTCCCTCAGGCGCCGCACCAGCTATACTGGTTTTGCCTGAGGGAACATATTTTTAAGGGGTTTTCAGCGCCATGATCAAGTGATCTTCACTCAGCTTTGCTGAGACGTGTCAGAAGTTTTTTCGCGTCTGGAAGATCACTATGCCCTCAATCATTGTTACTAACGTTTCTTTTTCTTACGGCTCTCACCTGGTACTTGACCGGGTAAGTCTGCAGGTTGGCGCCGGCGAGCGGGCTTTTTTGGTGGGCCCAAATGGTAGCGGCAAAACTACTTTGTTAAAGCTACTGACCGGCCAGCTTGCCCCTGATAGCGGGCAGCTAGTTTCTGGCCCTTTCCCACAAACCATCCCTGATGAAGGTTTTGAGGGAACGGTAGAGCAGTTTATTGATGTGGCCCTGGCACCGCTAAAGTCTTTGGCGGCGCGTTTTGAGCAGGTCACAGCGGCGCTTGCTAGTGGCGAGACTGGCTGTGAAGGCGAATATGACGAGCTGCTGGCGCAGATGAGTGCCCGTGACGTGTGGTCGCTGCAGGCGCGTATTGGTGAGACTCTTAGCGGCCTTGGCTTAAGTGATCTTAAAGAGTCAGGTTTTAACCGGCAGTTAGCTACCTTGTCTCCTGGGCAGCGCTCGCGCGTACGGCTGGCGGCTTTGTTGCTGTTGGCCCCTGAAGTGTTGATTTTGGATGAGCCCACGAATCACCTTGATGAGCAGGCCACTAGTTTTTTGGTGCATACTCTTAAAAATTGGCCTGGCCCGGTGCTTGCCACCAGCCATGACCGAGCTTTTATTGAAGAGAGCGCCACTGTCATTTATGACCTGGATATAAGCGTGTGGCAGCAGCTGGCTAGGGCTGAGGGCAAATGTGAGCTGGTGGGCCTGGTGCGTAATGCGGGTAATTACAGCGCCTACCTTGAAGCAAAAACTACTGCCCAAGCTAAACGCTCCCGCATCTATGCTGATCAGCAGGCCCAAAAACGCGGTCTGCGCGAGCACCGGCAGGAAAGTATGCATATCGCTAAGGGTGGGGTACGTTTAAAAACTGCTTCTGGCATGGCTAAGAAGTTTTTTGCCGATAGGGCTGCGGCTACTTCTGTTAAACGTACCCGCAACGACGACGTGCGCCTTAGCCGGCTTGCCCAGCAGGAGGTGCGTAAGCCGCGTTTCTATCAGCTTGATTTTCCTTGCTTTGAGGGGCGCGTTGGCGGCGCTTTAGCGGTGTGTGCTAGGCAGGCGAGTGTTTGTGGCAGGCTGAGCCCGGTTAGTTTTGATTTGTCTGCTGGCGAGCATTTGCTTGTCACTGGCCCTAATGGGGCGGGTAAATCTACTTTGCTTAATTGGATCGCGACGGCGGCGCCTGCTGTAGGCGGGAAAAGTAGCGGCGTTATTTCTCGCGCCGAGCCGGTTAGTTTTATTCCGCAACGTTTACCGCTTGAGAGCGATGCGGGGTTTGGGCCGCTGTCTTGGCGTGAGGGTATTGGTGAGCGCGGTAAGGGCATATTGCACCCTTCTATGTGGTCAACCCCTATCTGGCAGCTTTCGGCGGGTAATCAAAGGCGAGCGCAGCTAGCTGTTGCGCTTGCTAATAGCCCAGCTGTTTTGATCATGGATGAGCCCACAAACTATCTCGACTTGGAAACTATGCATGTGCTTGAAGATGCGCTGCGCGCCTGGCGTGGCACCTTGATCCTGGCCAGCCATGACCGCTGGCTGATTCAACACTGGCAGGGCCGCAAACTCCAGCTAACCCCACCAACTCAGCCTGCGCTATAGCTACCGCCAAAACCTAAACCATTACTCAACTTGTTACCCAAACTACTGTTTCTGGGTTGCTAGTAGCGTCCTTGGCCACTAACTTCAGGCTTATGACGAATGCGCGCACTGAAGCTCTCCCCACCGCAAGCTCGGCTTCTGCCCTAGATTCACTTTTAAATGAGTACCGCACTCTGGCAACCAGTGAACGTGAAAAGGGCGCCATGTTTGAGGAGCTCACGCGCCAGTTTTTGCTTCACGATGCGCGCTTTGCTCACCAGTTCAAAGAGGTTTACCTGTGGAGCGAGTGGCCTGAGCGCCAAACTGGCGATACTGGCATTGATTTGGTAGCTATTCCTGCCGATGAGAATGCTGGCCTAGTAGCGATTCAGTGTAAGTTCTACGCCCCTGGTCACACGGTCCATAAGCGCGATATTGACTCTTTCCTGACTGCTTCAGGTAAGGCGCCTTTTACCCGACGTATTTTGGTTGATACTTCAGGTACTGCTTGGGGTAAGAATTCTCAGGATGCTATTGAGGGCCAGCACATCCCAGTTTCCCGCATTACCCTAGCTGACCTGCGCGATTCGGATATTGACTGGCGCACCTATGCGCTGGGTTCAAGGCAGGCCCCCACTACACGTGAACGTAAGGTGCCTCGCGATCACCAGGTGCGTGCTCGCAGCGCAGTGATGTCTGGTTTTGATGCCAGTGATCGAGGCCAGCTGATTATGGCCTGCGGCACCGGTAAAACTTTCACCTCTTTGATCATTGCACGCGAGTTTATGGAGCGTGAGGGCGGTAGTGCCCGGATTTTGTTTGCAGTGCCTTCTTTGGCTTTGTTGAAGCAGACGCTAGATGACTGGTCTGTTGAGGTTGATTCTGCTTTCACCGCTTGGGCTGTATGCTCTGACACTAAAGTTTCTGCTCGCTCTGATGCCCCGGCAGATTCAACAGTGGATCTACCTATCCCGGCCACCACGGATGCACAGCGTTTAGCGCTTTCACTTGGTGCCAATAATGATGCTGAAGGCTTGCAGGTTGTATTTGCTACCTACCAGTCCATTGAGGTTATCCACCAAGCCCAGGAGCTAGCTGGTGAGACTTGGCGTGATTTTGATTTGGTTATTTGCGATGAGGCCCACCGCACCACCGGCGCAAAGCTAACCACCGCAAATGAAAGTGCCTTCACCAAGATTCATGATGACGCTTTTATTCGCCGCTCTAAGACTCTCTACATGACGGCAACCCCGCGTATTTTCGCGGAGAACGCTAAGAGTAAGGCCTCTCAGAAGGATGTAATCCTCACTTCAATGGATGATAAGGACACCTATGGGCCGGTGTTCTTCCGTTTGGGCTTTGGTCAGGCTGTAAAGGAAGGCCTTCTAACTGATTACAAGGTAATTATCTTGACGGTTAGTGAGGAGGAGGTCTCCCAGAAGTATCAGTTGATCGCTGAGATGGATGGCGAGCTAAATCTCGATACTGCCGCAAAGCTAACTGGTTGCTGGAATGCTCTAGCTAAGCGCAAAAACCCTGGCTCAGATGTGGACTATGGCAGTGACTGCTCCCCCATGCGCCGCGCTGTGGCTTTCTGCCGTGACATTAAAGCTTCTAAGCAGGTAACTGATCAGTTCCCTGACCTGGTAAATGGCACCAGTGGGCTTAGTAATCTAACTAATGCCGATGCCAGCGATAATCTGCAGGTTGAGTGCCGCCACGTTGATGGCACTATGAACGCGGCTGTACGCGCACAAGAAATGGCTTGGCTAACTGAAGGCTCGGGCACGGATGAGGAGCCGGTTTGCCGCATCCTGACGAACGCGCGCTGCCTGAGCGAGGGCGTGGACGTGCCCACGCTGGACGCGGTGCTCTTCCTGTCGCCGCGCAAGTCGCAGGTGGATGTCATCCAGGCGGTGGGCCGCGTGATGCGCCGCGCGGAGGGCAAGGATTTCGGCTACATCATCCTGCCCGTAGCGGTGCCAGCGGGCATGGCGCCGGAGCGCGCGCTGGACGACAACAAGCGCTTCCAGGTCGTGTGGCAGGTCCTCAAGGCCCTGCGCGCACACGACGAACGCCTGGACGCGGCGATCAACTCGATGGAGCTCAACGGCCAGGGCCCGGAGAATATCATCGTCGAGCAGGTCTCCCTCGAGAAGGCGAAGAAGCAGGACGATCCGCTCGGCGGCGCTGCGCCCGATGGGGACGAGGCCGGGGCCGAGTCCGGCGCGGACGGGATAGCCCAGGGCATCCAGGGCCAGCTGACGCTGCTGCCCTCGGATTGGAAGGAGTCGGTGTTCGGCCGGATCGTGAAGAAGGTGGGCTCGTCCCTGTACTGGGAGGACTGGTCCAAGGACATTGCGACGGTCGCGGACCGCTACATTCACCTCATCGATCACCTGCTGGAGGATCCGCAGCGCCAGGACACGTTCCAGGAGTTCGTGAATGCGCTGCGTGCTACCCTGAACCCGGCCGTGGACAACGAGTCGGCGGTGGAGATGCTGGCCCAGCACATCCTGACGGCAAAGCCCTTTACGGTTGGCAATAGAACAGGAAAACAGACGAGCAAGAAGCGGAGGAGCAATGAAAAGAATTAGCTACAACCCGTTGTGGAAGAAGCTCATCGACAAAGGCTGGCTGAAGCGCGATCTCCAGCAAAAAGCTGGCATCAGCACTGGAACCGTTACCAAGCTCGGACGGAACGAGAATGTCACTACCGCCGTTCTCGTCAAGATCGCCGAAGCACTGGACTGCGGACTGACCGACATCGCGGAGATCGTCGAAGTCATCGAGTCTGTGAAGGGAGATAACGATGCCAAAGCTCACTGAAGAGGACGTCAAACTCAGGTTCATTACACCTGCGATCACAGAGACGGCTGGTTGGCGTAAAGAACAGCTGCGAATGGAGCTTGTCATCGCTCCTGGCCAGGTCATTGTTCAAGGTACCAAGACTAAACGTGGTGAGATCAGCAAAGCGGATTACGTGCTGCTTGGTTCGAAGTCGCGTAAGCCGCTTGCGGTTGTTGAAGCCAAGGACATGGAGCACACTGTTCGTGCAGGTCTGCAGCAGGCACTAGGTTATGCCGCGAAGCTTGACGCCCCGTTCGCCTACTCGTCAAACGGCAAGGGCTTCATCGAGCACGACTTCTTCACCGGCGTTGAGCGAGAGATCGGCTTGGATGAGTTCCCTACCGAGGATGAGTTGTGGCAACGCTATCTGGTTGGCAAAGGACTTGACGCTCAGGGTGCGGCACTGATTGCTGAGCCATATCATGTTGACCCGTTCAAACCGCAAGAAGCTCGCTATTACCAGCAGGTAGCGGTAGACCGCACGCTGGAAGCAATCGCACACGGCGACCGCCGTCTACTCCTGGTGATGGCCACCGGCACCGGCAAGACATTCACGGCCTTTCAGATTATTTGGCGGCTCCTCAAAGCTGGAACAGTGAAACGGGTACTGTACCTTGCCGACCGCAACGTGCTGATCGATCAGACCATCACCGGCGACTTCGAGCCACTCTCTGGCCGCATCACCAAGGTCAAAGGCAAGCACTTGGATTCCTCTTACGAGGTTTACATGAGCCTGTATCAACAGCTCGCTGGTGATGAGGGTGAAGAACCATTCCGGCAGTTCAAACCAGAGTTCTTTGACCTCGTCATCATTGACGAGTGTCACCGTGGATCAGCACGCGAAGAATCGCTGTGGCGACGTGTCCTCGACTATTTCTCTAGCGCCATCCACATTGGTATGACGGCAACACCGAAAGAAACCAAGGAAGTGTCGAACATCGACTACTTTGGTGAGCCTGTCTACACCTACAGTTTGAAACAGGGAATCGAGGATGGCTTCCTCGCTCCGTATAAGGTGATCCGTGTTGGCTTGGACGTCGACTTGGAGAACTGGCGACCGTTCGAGGGGCAAGTCGACGTTGATGGCAACGAAGTTGAGGATCGCGAGTACAATGTCAAGGATTACGACCGTAACCTCATCATTGATGAGCGCACCCAGATGGTCGCCAAGTACGTGACGTCCTGGCTGGAGAAGTACGGCACTGATTCGAAGACCATCGTCTTCTGCGTCGATATTGAGCATGCTGAACGAATGCGCCAAGCCCTAGCGAACGAGAATCTTGAGCGGGTCATCGAGGACTACCGGTACGTCATGAAGATCACCGGAGATGATAAAGAAGGCAAGGGTCAGCTCGATAACTTCGCTGACGTCAACGAGCAGTACCCGACACTGGTGACCACATCGAAACTGCTCACCACAGGCGTCAACGTCAAAACGATCAAGCTCATCGTCTTGGAGTTCAACATTGGGTCGATGACGGAGTTCAAACAGATCGTCGGACGCGGTACCCGGCTCGATCCTGAGCATGGCAAAGAGTTCTTCACGATCATGGACTTCCGTGGATCGACTCGACTCTTCGCCGACCCGGATTTCGACGGTAACCCAGCAGGCAGCATAGACATGCCTTTGCCCGAGCCTGGAGATGACGGTGAGATCTCCGAACCCGAATGGCCAGAAGACGACGAAACCGTGGAAGACCCCGGGTCTGAAGATGACATCGAGGACTCCGCTCCAGATGATGTGATCGTCTGTGAGCCGCCGTGGATCACCGCCCCAGACTCTGAAAAGCAAGGCAAGGTGCGAGTTCAGGGTGTTGAAGTCAAACTGCTCAACGAGCGCGTCCAGTATGTCAATCCTGCCACCGGCAAACTCGTGACCGAATCGATCCGCGACTTCTCGAAGCGGTCATTGCTGAACACGTACTCCAGCCTCGACTCGTTCCTTACCGCTTGGTCGCAGGCCGAGAGAAAGGACGAACTCATCGGCCAGCTCAGCAGCCGTGGCGTCTTCCTTGAGGCGATACGCGAAGAAGCTGACGGTAGGTTCTTCGACGTTGACGATTTCGACCTTATCCTCCACGTTGCCTTCGACAAGCCTCCACTGACCAAACAAGAGCGTATCGATCACGTCAAGAAACGCGGCTACCTCCACAAATACTCAGACACGTGCCGCGAAGTGTTGGAAGCGCTCTTGGATAAGTACGCAGATATCGGTATATCTGAAATCGAAACAACCCGAATCCTCAGCGTTGACCCATTCACCCAGTACGGGTCACCGCAGAAGATCGCCCGCCTCTTCGGAGGACGCAATGCCTACCTCCAGGCCGTTCGTGAACTCGAAGACGCCCTCTACGAAGCTGCATAAGGAGCACAAGTAGCTAATGAGCTTGAACTCGTTCATCTCAACCTCCCGCAAGATCATGCGCGGAGACGCCGGGGTCGACGGCGACGCCCAACGCATCGCCCAACTCACCTGGCTGTTGTTCCTCAAGGTCTACGACGCGAAAGAAGCCGACTGGGAGTTCCACAACCCCGCCTACCAGTCGATCATCCCCAAACATCTCCGCTGGCGATCTTGGGCGCCCGACCGAAAAGACGGACGCTCCAAGACCGGTGAGGAACTGCTGACGTTCCTCAACACTGAACTCTTCCCAGTTCTCAAATCGCTGCCGATCACCGCATCGACGCCGCTCAGTCAATCCGTGGTTCGGGCAGTGTTCGAGGATTCGAACCAGTACATGAAGGACGGCATCCTCATCCGTCAACTCGTTAACCTGATCGACGAGATCGACTTCGAAGATTATGCGGACCGGCACGCTTTCGGCGAGATCTACGAGACCTTGCTGAAAGAACTCCAAAGCGCGGGCAGCTCAGGTGAGTACTACACGCCGCGCGCGGTCACCGACTTCATGATCGAAATGATCAACCCCAGGCTCGGAGAGACCGTCGCGGACTTCGCAGCCGGAACAGCCGGGTTCCTCACCTCAACGCTCAAACACCTCGACGAACAGGTCGAAAGCGTCGAAGACCGCGAGGCATATCGCTCCAGCGTTTACGGCATTGAGAAGAAGCCAATGCCGTACCTACTTGGCGTGACCAACCTACTGTTACACGACGTCGACCAGCCCCAGTTCATTCACGGCAACTCACTCGAACGCAACGTGCGCGACTTCAAAGACAGCGAGAAGTTCGACGTCGTCACCATGAACCCGCCCTACGGCGGCACAGAGCAAGAATCGGTCAAAGCGAACTTCCCGCAAGCCTTCCGTTCCTCTGAAACCGCAGACCTATTCATCGCGCTCATCACCTACCGGCTCAAACGACACGGAAGAGCCGGGGTCGTACTGCCCGACGGGTTCCTCTTCGGCAACGACGGCGCAAAAGTCGCACTGAAGGAACGGCTCCTCAAGGAGTTCAACCTCCACACCATCATCCGCCTGCCGGGCTCTGTGTTCTCGCCCTACACCTCCATTGCTACCAACCTGCTGTTCTTCGATAACACCGGCGCAACCAAAGAAACCTGGTACTACCGAGTAGACCTCCCCGAAGACTACAAAGCGTTCTCCAAGACCAGACCAATGCTGAGGGAACACCTGGCCGACGCCGCTGAGTGGTGGATGGATCGCCGAGAGATCGAAGACGCTGACGGCAACCCCAAAGCCCAGCGGTTCACCGCCGATCAACTTATCGAGGGCGGTTACAACCTTGATCTCTGCGGCTTCCCGCAACAAACAACCGTCGTGCTCAGCCCAGAAGAAACAATCGCTGATTACAAGACCAAACGAGCCGAACTCGACGCGCAAATCGACGCCAAGATCGCCCAAATCGAAGCACTCCTGGCGGTGACCGAATGATCGCCGACCGCCTTCGCGCCGCCATCCTCCAAGCCGCCATCAGCGGCAAACTCACCAAGCAACACCCCGAAGACGGCACCGCAGAAGAACTCCTCGAAACCATCAAAATTGAACGCCAACAACTCGAAAACGAGGGCAAAATCAAGAAGCAGAAGCCACTGCCACCAGTGGACAAAACGGACGAGCCCTTCGACCTGCCAGATAGTTGGGTTTGGTCGCGTCTAGGCCGTGTGTTCAACATGCAGGCAGGCAAGAACGTCGCCGTTGGCAACATTTCTGAAGTTGGCGAGTACCCGTGCTACGGAGGTAACGGGATCAGGGGTTACGTGGCCGACTACAACAGAGACGGAACCTACCCGATCATCGGTCGTCAAGGCGCTCTTTGTGGCAATATCAATGTGGCTTCGGGGCGCTTTTTTGCGACTGAGCATGCGGTAGTAGTCGAGACATTTGGGCATACATCTCCTGCTTGGGCGGCTCTAGCATTAGAGCAACTGAACTTGAATCAGTACGCTACCGCAACAGCACAACCTGGACTCTCAGTCGAGAAGCTGAAAGTAGTACCCGTTCCAGTTCCGCCTGTGGATGAGCAGGAGCGGATTGTCGCCAAGCTTGACGAGGTTCTGCCGCTCATTGACCAACTTGCTGAACTTGAGAGAGAGAGAGAGTATCTAGACCGCGAGTTCGCCAAAGCAATCGAACGCGCGATCCTCCAAGCCGCCATCAGCGGCAAACTCACCAAGCAACTCCCCGAAGACGGCACCGCCGCAGAACTCCTCGAAACCATCAAAACCGAACGCCACCAACTCGAAAAGGAGGGCAAAATCAAAAAGCAGAAACCACTGTCGCCAGTGTACAAAGCAGACGAACCCTTCGAACTGCCAGGGACGTGGGCGTACCCCGCTTTGGGCGAGATTGTCACACTGATTCGTGGGATCACCTTCCCGGCGTCAGCGAAACACAAGGAATCGTTTACTGGGGCTGTCCGGTGTCTGACCACAGGGTCGGTGCAAAGTAGGTATTCAGACAGCGCTGATGTGTTCGTAGACGCCTCGTTCGTTAAGCGCTCCGATCAGTATCTATCTCGCGGCGATGCCATCTTGTCAACAGCAAACTCAACCGCGTTAGTAGGAAAATCGATCTACTGGGATGAGGCTCATGAGCGCACATTCGGCGGGTTCTTAACTGTTGCTCGTGCGATGGATAGCCGACCCGCTGCCACTCGATATCTTCATACAGTCCTACGAACGCTGTTTCTTGGCGGTGCATTCGCCGAGAAGTCGACTCAAACGACAAACATTGCAAACCTCAGTAATAAGATCCTCTATGGGGTTCGGATCCCTCTGCCGCCTGCGGCTGAGCAAGAACGCATTGTTGCGAAGCTTGATCGAGTACAGCCCCTGGTGCGAAGCATAGAGGAGCTGGTGTCGTGATCACCAAGGTTCACTTTCGAGGCTTTCGTTGTTTCAAGGAGATTGTCCTCACACCAGCTGAGATGACGCGAAGTTCGGGTTTCGAAGATCAGACTGCACTGCCTGAGGCGGTATGGGTGGGCGTTGCGCAGATACTCTGCTCACCAGTGACTACTGGCAGGAGGCGAGAAGGCGATGGGTGACAAAAACCGATTGTTTCGACAATTCGAAGCGAATCTCCGCATGACTCCGGCGACAGTCAGCGCGGTGCGCAATCGATACCATGCCATCACGCGGCGCATCAATGTGGACTTCTGGGGAACGTCCTCAGACACAGATCACTCCTGGTACGCCGGGTCATATGGTCGCGGTACAGCGATCTCGACGAGTGATATCGATATTCTCGTGGAGCTACCGCCCGGTGAATACAACAACGCTTGGGCGCGATCTCTGTTTGGTGGGAACGGGCCATCCGAGCTACTCCAAAAGGTGAAACGAAGTCTCAGTGCGACCTATCCCCAAACCAAGCTGCGTGGGGACGGACAAGTCGTCGTCGCCGAGTTCACAGATGGAGTTCGATTCGAGATAGTCCCCGTGTTTCGGGCAGAAACGCCCGGCACGTACCGTTACCCAGACACGCATGACGGCGGCTCTTGGCCAACAATGAACCCGCGCCGTGAGCTGGAAGTGTTCAATGGCCTGAGCAAGGATCACCCAGGTGGCCTGAAGAAGTTCTGCCGGATGCTTAGAGCGTGGAACAAACAGGGGCAGTACTTCAGCGGGCAGGCACTGGACGCAATGGCGTTCGAATACTGGGAACAGAGCCTGTGGGCTGACAACCTGCCATACCTATATTTCGACTGGTACACCAGAGACTTCTTCGAATACTGGAAGAACAAGTTTGCCCGTGGTGGCGTTGTTGTAGCTCCGGGTACACGTCGACGAATTGACGCATTTGCTCCACCTCCTATGGTGGATCTTCTAGCGCTTTACGCGGACATTGCCAAGACTGCGATTGATGCGACGGACACATGCCAAGCAACAGAGTTTTGGAGGCTGATCTTCGATGACCGATTCCCGAAGTCCTGAACGCGACAGACTGTATTCCCAGCTCGAGAACGAGTATGGGAATGTGGTCTACTCTCACGCCGCGCAGGAAGAACAGCGTACGAGGCTTGCGCGCTCGGAGCAGAGAATCAAGACTTTCCAAATCATTCTTTCTGCGGCTTCAACTGCTGGCATCGTTGGTATCTTTGTGACGCAGCAGCAATGGGCGACGGTAGCTACGGGACTACTCACTTTCGCGCTCCTTGCGCTTAACTCGTATAGCTTTCGGTTCGAACTGGGAACGCAAATAGCGAACCATCAGAAGGCTGCCGATCAACTTTGGTATCTCCAGCGGCAGTACTTGGCTTGTTTGACTGACTTCAACTCGATGAGTGATGAGGAAGTCCGCAAGGAAAGAGACAGGCTTGTAGAACAAACCAAATCGATCTATACATCCATTCCCAGGACAGATAACAAGAGCTTTAACATTGCGCGTGATCGACTTCAGAAGGAAGGACTGAAGGAGTTCAGTCGAGACGAACTAAACCGGTTACTGCCCGAATGTCTGAGACAGTGACCTCGCGGAACCATTTGGCTCGACGAACACCTTTTGGCGGAATGCACGTTGGCACTGGCTTCGTTGGTACATGCGATACCTTGGCGACGGACTGCTCAACGCTGAAGCATCGGAGGGGCGGCACATTCTCTTGGCGGTCAACAACTCCCACGAGCGCTTTTACCCCGAAATCGCGCGGTTCTCGCCGTATCTCCAGGATTCGGCCAACTGCCGTTGATACGCCCCCTTGTATTCAATCCGCTCGCTTGTGCGAGCCCTTCGCGGGGACGGGCACGTTCGTGGCGCGTCTGCTCCAGCTGGGGGTCATCCCGCCTGAGGCCCTGAAACATAAGTACAAGAACGAGATCTTC
>ERZ773045.962-NODE-962-length-13706-cov-4.762288_pt1 | contig 13706 bp, 10 predicted proteins | sample MGYA00580635_ERZ773045 | MGnify/ENA primary metagenome ERZ773045 (study PRJEB29015, sample SAMEA2738115) | human oral metagenome | biome: human oral; feature: human-associated habitat; material: saliva | place: China | collected 2261 ...
CCCTCTGCTTGTAAGGCAGATGCTCTAAACCAGCTGAGCTAAACGCCCTTACTTTTCGTAAGCGGTTGCAAAAGTAGTCATTTTATTTTAACTGTGCAAACTTTATCATGGTTTTTTCTTCTTTTTTCTATTATATGACAAAGAAATGTTCTTTTAGAGTAGGTGCGGTATGGTGATATAAATAAAAACTCCCTATGGGTAGCTTTATGACTCATAGGGAGTTGCTTATTTAAAAGTCGTTGTTAGCTTCTCACAAAGTTCAAAATGAAGAGAACTGCTAATACAACGAGTGTCCAGTTCAGATCCTTCCACTGACGTGTAAAAGTCTTCATGAATACATATGCAATGATTCCTAAGCAAATACCATCAGCGATAGAATAGCAAAGCACCATTGTAATCATTGTGATGAAGGCTGGGAATGATTCTGTAATATCCTGAAGATTGATTTTCTTTACAGAGTCAATCATTAATACACCAACCATTACCAATGCACCACTAGTAGCCGCACTTGGGATAAGTAGGAAGATAGGAGAGAGGAAGAGGGCAACGATGAAGAAGATACCAACGGTAAAAGCTGTTACACCAGAGCGGCCACCTTCTGCAATACCACTGGCACTCTCTACGTATGTTGTAAGTGTTGAACTTCCTAACATTGCACCGCAAGTTGTACCGATTGCATCGCTCATCATAGCCTCTTTTACATGAGGGATATTGCCATTTGGCTCTACAATACCTGTCTTGTCAGCTAAGCCCATCAATGTACCGATTGTGTCAAAGATGTTAATCAAAAGAAGAGAGAATACGACCAACACAGTCTTCAGATTCATTAGTCCAGAGAAGTCAAACTTGCAGAAGATAGGAGTGATATCTTGTGGTGCTGATACAGGCATCCAACTGTCAGGAATTACCGTAACTCCCATTGGAATGCCAATGATAGTGGTGATGATAATTCCCCAGAAAAGAGAGCCCTTTACATTTCTTGCCATTAATGCTCCACTTAGAAGAATAGCTATAATACCGAGGATGCAGGTAGGAGTGAATGCGCCAAGTCCGACGAGAGTTGCTTGGTTGTCAACGATAATATCAGCGTTTTTCAAACCAATAAAAGCAATAAACATACCGATACCAGCTGATATGGCATAGCGTAGATTTGTCGGGATAGCGTTGAGAATCATCTCACGAACATTGAAAAATGTAATAATGATAAAGAGAATACCCTCAATCAGCATGATGGCTAGAGACTGCTGCCATGTAAACTTCAATGACACACAGAGCGTATAAGCAAAGAAGGCATTCAGCCCCATAGAAGGTGCCTGTGCAAAAGGCAGCTTCGCCATGAACGCTAAAAGTAAAGTTGCGATAGCAGCAGCAAGAGCAGTGCCTGTGAAGAGTGCTCCCTTATCCATTCCCGTTGTGGTAAGAATAGCAGGATTTACAGCTAAGATGTAGCTCATCGTTAAGAATGTTGTTGCTCCAGCAATAATCTCAGTGCGGAGCTTCATAGATTTGGAATCAAATCCTAGGGCTTTTTCTAAGAAAGTCATCATTGTCTTAAGGTTTAAAAATAAGCTTTTGTTTATATTGAAGTTTTGTTTATCCAATCGTCAAGAATCATTCTTGCTATTGATAATGGTTCTGGAATTGTCGGGAGATTGTCTTTAGTAAACCAAGCTCCCTTTGAAATTTCACTTCGTTGTAGGTGTAAGCTTCCACCATCATAATCAGCATTGAAGCCTACCATGAGACCGCATGGATAGGGCCAAGGTTGTGATCCAAAGTAGCGAAGATTCTTTACTTTTATTCCTGTCTCTTCTTCCACTTCGCGGTGAACGGCTTCCTCAAGTGTTTCACCTGTTTCAACAAAGCCAGCTACAAGTCCATAGAAATCAGTTTTAAAGTTGCGTGCATGGACAAGAAGAACTTTATTGTCATGATGTACAAGGACAATGACTGCTGTGGCCAGCTGTGGCCATACTTCTTTTCCGCAGTTTGTGCAACGTTTTGAAATGTCGGTGTGCATCTTCATTGTCGCTCCACAAACGCCACAGAAGCGGGTGTTATTATCCCAGTAAAGTAACTCATGACACTTGCCTGCTTTAAGATAAAATTCTTTGGGAAGACGATAGAAGGAGGAACGTAAGCCACACATCTCGTATTGTGCATTGTCGGTTATAGGTTGGTCAATCATGACAGCCTTTACCTCTGTTCCATCTTTCATCGGTGTGACATTAAGTACGTGTGTCCAAGGATGCAGTGATATTGGGGCATCTTCAGAGAGTGGAATAAAGTAATGCTCATCCACTTTCTCAAGCATGATATCTGTTTTACAGAAAATAAACCAATATTTCTTCATTAGTCTCAGTGTTAAGACTTTGCCAAATTCGTTTAATTTGGAACTTAACCTCGTAAACGAGTTAGTTCAGTTTTGACGAGTACTTCTTTTCTTATTCTTTGAAAAGAAGTTTGCGGTCACGTGCAGCAGCAGGAATGGTCCATGCTTCTGGAATAAATTTCCAGTTATGGTTTGGCTGTGGGTTCATTACACCAGCTTTCTTGATTTCTTCCATAAGATAATGTCGCTGATCCTTTGGACTTTCCCAGATGATGCGACTCTTCAAAGAGTCACGTGGGATACTTGCTCCCTTGGTTAAGAGTTCTCCACCACCATTAGCACGATAACTATTCACTGCTACAGTGTACCATTTAGTTTCATCGAAAGGTTCACCATTACTCATGCGTAGGATGTGTACCTTTTCTCCATCAGGTTTAGTTACATCTACTTCGTAATCGATACCTGCGGCGGAATCAAAGTTGAAAGAGAAGTTCTTAAAACCAAGACGTTGTGCATCATTCAGAGTGTTTGAAAGCAAAAGCAGATGATCTTCAGGACTTTTCATAGTGTTACACCATAGATCATAGCTCATCTCAAGATGCTTCCGAATCTCCTTACCTGTGAGGCGCATAGTACAAAGATTATTCTCATACTTATAGAGATTGAACATATCTGCAACAGTAATTGGTCCTGCTTTAATAGATGAATTGAATAACAAAGGTGCATTAAAAGCAATATCAGCCCCAGTAATCTTTAGTTCTAAATTGAGAATAAGGTCGTTGAAAGCAGAGTTACCGAAGTAGCTATCCTTTGTGTAAATTGTATTTTCAAACTTCCCAATTACCTGATCACCCCATGCTTTCACAGCATCGATTTCAGTTTGGAAATGCTCTATGAATGCTTCGTTAGCCTTGATATCTTTTACATCAATAAGTTGTCCATTCGCTTTTGTAATTGTGTATTGACGTTTACCTTTGACATTCTTAGGTCTAAGTGTTAATGTTGCTATCGCTACACGTTGTGCATTGTTTGCCGGGTCAAGGCAGATAACGTCTTTACCTGCAATATTCTTTTCTACAGAATTATGTGGCGTATGGTCGTGACCGAAGAAAATTACGTCAAAGCCAGGAACTTCCTTTGCAACTTTCTGAGACGCATCTTCGTCATAGTCTGATGTCTTTATGCCACCATCCCAGCCAGAATGGAATAAACCAACAATGACATCAGGCTTCTCTTTCATCTTCACCTCTGCCATAGTTCTTTTTGCACAAGACACCATTTCATCAAAGCGCAAACCACTCCAGATACTTTCTTTTAGCCAGTTTGGTATGGCCGGTGTTAGCATTCCAATGACACTGACCTTGATACCATTCTTTTTCTTGATGGTATAGTAAGGTAGGATGTATGTTTTTTTTGTCTTCGTATCGATAATGTTGGCTCCGAGGATAGGAAACTTTAGTTCCTTGAACCATTTGTCATAGACTTTATGACCAGTTTCAATGTCGTGGTTTCCAACAGTTGCAACATCGTAATCCATATAGTTAAGAACACTTGCTGCAATGTTTGTCTTCTCAGGTACTACATAATTATAATAGTAAGATATAGGCTGACCTTGTAGGATGTCGCCATTGTCCATCAGATAAATGTTATCTTTCCCATCTTTCTTTCGAAGTTCCTCAACGAGTGTATAGACTCTTGCCATAGAACCGCTTTTAGACTTTCGAGTGATGAAGTCGTATGGGAAAAAGGAACCATGCACATCAGATGTTTCTATAAGTTTAATTGTAATATCTTTCTGTTGTGCCATAGTTGAAGAACTAAGTCCTAACATGATGGAAAGTAATATTGTTGAAAGTTTCATAACTTTATTTTTAATTCTGGTACAAAAGTACTAAATTATACGGAAATAAACGAACTTGTCTTGTTATGTTTTCTTGTGTTTCAAAGTTTCTTTTGGCTGTATATTTTAGATCTGGTGAGTTATATTTAGATGTAGATAATAAATTCTTTCCTAAAAGTATAGCCTTATATTTGAGCTGTTATATAATAAATAGTATTAAGGAGCGCAAGTCTAACCTAAGAAAGGTTTGGACTTGGGACTCATCCTTCTTATACAATATAATAACTGTGACGGAGAATGATATATATTGCTATGATTACTTTAATAAACATAAAGATAGATGCTTTGTACTCCAAGAGGTTTGTTTCGAAAAGTTGTTTTGATGTGAGGGAATCAATATTTTGATGATAGCAGTAGATTTAATTATTAATTACCCGTAAAGAAAAGATAATGCCCGCAACCCTTAATGTTTGGGCTACGGGCATCATGTTTTGACGACCTAGAGTGTTAAATTTATTTCTTACCAAGTCCACGAAGCCATTTCAATGGTTTCTTGATAAGTGCCTTCAAACCTGACTCGTTGTTAGATGTTGATGGTAACTCCTCACGAATATCATATTTGGTACTTCTTCTTACTGACTTTTCTTCTGAAGTACGCTGGCGGTTGTTACGTTTTTTGCGCTTATTGTTCGACTTTTTATTCTGTTGATTGGCAGTACTTACTACGTTACCTTTATTATTTGAAGGCTTTCTCTCATTGCGCTTCTCGTTATCGGTTTTTGTTTGACGCTCTTGCTGTCTGCCTTTACCCTGACGATTATTCTTTTTGTTTGCTGACGTTGTTACAGGATTGTTTTCTTTCTGTTTCAGTGCATTGTTGTTCTGTTTATTAGCTACCTTATTCTCCTGTCTTTTAATGTCGTTTTCATCAGTGGTGTTTTGTGTCTGAGGTACAGGGCGTCTGTTGCGCTGCTTGTTATTTCCCTGTTTCTTATCTTTGTGACTTTGATGGTCACGATCTTTCTTCCGACGACTCTTCGCACTATTGCTACCTTTTTTAGGCTTCCAATTGCTTTTGTATTCAGGACCTTCGCCAAGTTCTGCTGGAAGTTGGGCTTTTTCAACCTCTTTTTCTAAGAATGATTCAATCTGTTGGAAGAAGTAGATGTCGTCCTCATTCACGAATGTGATTGCTTTTCCATCACGATCGGCACGTGCGGTACGACCGATACGATGAACATAATCTTCTGCATCGTGTGGAACATCATAGTTGATGACCATCGCTATGTCATCAATATCAATACCACGTGAAACGATGTCAGTTGCTACCAAAACATCAATTTGTCCGCTCTTGAACTTGAACATGACGTCATTTCGCTGCTCCTGATCTAAGTCAGAGTGCATCTCCCCGCAGTTGATATGCTTACGATTGAGTGATGCTGCTATCTGTTTTACTTTCTGTTTTGAACCAGAGAATATAATCACACGCTTAAGGTCTCCTGCTTTGAAAATGTCTTTAATGATACCCATCTTCTGAGTTTCATAGCATACATAAGCCTTCTGCTGTATCTTTTCAGCTGGTCTGCTCACTGCAAGTTTTATCTCTATTGGATTCTTTAACAAGCTTTTAGCAAGCTCTTCAATCTTTGGAGGCATCGTAGCTGAGAACATTATCGTCTGACAAGTAGATGGTAACTTCTTTGCAATTGTCATAATGTCATCAGAGAAACCCATGTCAAGCATGCGGTCAGCCTCATCAAGAATAAAGAAACTAACCTTGGACAAGTCAACATTACCCAGGGAAATGTGAGATATGAATCGTCCTGGCGTTGCAATTACAACATCAGCTCCTAATGCAAGGCTCTTTAGTTCCTGATCATATCTATTACCATCATTACCGCCATAGACAGCAACGCATGATACGCCGTTAAGATAGTAGGCAAAACCCTGCATACCTTGGTCAATCTGCTGTGCTAATTCACGAGTTGGCGACATGATGACACAATTAATAGCCGACTCCGGATAACCGCCATCAGCTAACTTGGAAAGTACTGGAAGAAGGTAAGCCGCTGTTTTGCCGGTTCCAGTCTGAGCAACACCCAAAACATCATGTCCTTTTAATATTTCAGGAATGCACTTCTCCTGAATTGGAGTGCATTCATCAAAACGCATGTCATATAGTGCGTCAAGTACGTTATCGTTTAAATCTAAATCTTCAAAATACATATATTATTGTTTTTCCCTTCATCATGAGGGTAAGTTTTTAATGTTGTCTTGTTAATCTTGTTAGCTAGGTGCATGCCTATAACAGAAGTAAGCTATTACAGCAAAAATAATGTTAGGAATCCATGCTGCTAGTATTGGAGGTGTGTCAGCCTGTATTGCAAAGGTCGCTGATACGGTTTGGAGCATGATGTAACCGAAACTAAGTGCTAAACCGATACCAAGATAAAGTCCCATTCCACCTTTTCGTTTGCGCGAAGAAAGTGAAAGACCGATGATTGTAAGAATGAAGGATGAGAATGACATTGCTATTCGTTTATGAAACTCAACTTCATACTGTACCACGTTACCAGAACCACGGCTAGTTTGTTTTGAGATATAATCCAATAGCTCTGGAGATGTGAACGTCTCCTGCTGTCCCTTAGAATAGACAAGGTCAGTCGGTTCCATGAGTAGTACTGTGTCCTTTGTGGCACCACTTTGGATATGTTCTTTCAATCCTTTGAGCGTACGAATCTTCCAATTGCTAACTTTCCAATGATACTTTGTGTCAGCAACTGTGTCATATTGAATCTCCATTGCAGTCATGTGGCTAACAATCTTCTTGTCTTTAAATTTAACAAGTGAAAAACCATAGCCACGCTTATACTGGTTGTCGTAATGCTGTATGTAAGCAATAGTACTCTTTGCTACTTGCAACTGTACATTCTCTGCTGATGTATTCTTCTTTGAATTACGATAAAGCGATTCAAAGTTCTGTCGAATGACAGTGCCATGAGGAATGACATAGCTGTTAAGATAAAATGTTAAACCTGCAATGAGGACACAGGATATCATGTAGGGGCGCATCAATCGTTTGAACGATACTCCTGCTGCCATCATTGATATTATCTCAGAGTTACCAGCCAGTTTGGAAGTAAAGAAGATAACGGCAATAAAAACAAACAATGGTGAGAAGAGGTTAGAATAGTAAGGAATAAAGTTAGCATAGTAATCAAATATGATTGCACGCCATGGAGCATGATATTGTGTGAATTTTGAGAGATTCTCATTAAAGTCGAACACAATAGCAATAGAGATAATCAATAAGATAGCATAGATGTATGTACCAATGAATTTCTTAATGATATACCAATCAAGAATCCCTATATAGCGAGAAGGAGTGAGCATCTTAAGTAGATGTCCCACCTTCTTCAATATAGGTAAATGTTCAATAAGGCATTGCCCGAAATGATTAATCAGTCTTTTGATTTTATCAACAATCTCTTTTACCTTACTCATTGAGTTTCTTCTTAAATTCTTCTTCCTAATTGTTCGATAACAGATGCCTTCCATTGTACGAAGTCACCTTGCTCAATATGTGTACGTGCGTCTGTGACTAGACGAAGATAGAAAGCAAGGTTATGTATACTGGCAATCTGCATGGCAAGTAGTTCTCCTGCTTTGAAGAGATGATGGAGATACGCTTTGCTCGTGATGACATCAATATCACAGCCATCTAAATCAATTGGTGAGAAGTCGTTTTCCCACTTCTTGTTCTTCATATTCATCGTTCCATTGTAGGTGAAAAGCATTGCATTACGTCCGTTGCGAGTAGGCATAACACAATCAAACATATCTACTCCACGCTCAATGGCTTCAAGAATATTCTGTGGTGTACCAACTCCCATCAGGTAACGAGGTTTGTCTTTAGGAAGAATCTCGTTGACTACTTCAATCATTTCATACATCACCTCGGTTGGTTCGCCAACAGCTAAACCGCCGATAGCATTACCATCGGCACCTTTATCAGCCACAAATTTCGAAGCTTCACGGCGTAAGTCTTTATAGGTACAGCCTTGAACGATAGGGAAGAGGCTTTGGTTGTAACCATAGAGAGGCTCAGTCTCGTTGAATCGTTTAATGCAACGATCGAGCCAACGCTGTGTCATCTCCAAACTCTTTTTGGCATATTGATAATCACTCTGTCCCGGAGGACATTCGTCAAAAGCCATCATGATATCAGCACCAATGATGCGTTCTGTGTCCATCACGTTTTCTGGTGTAAAGATATGCTTGGAACCATCAATGTGACTTCTAAACTCACAGCCTTCTTCTGAAAGTTTGCGTATGCCCGTCAAAGAAAAAACTTGGAAGCCACCAGAATCTGTCAAGATAGGACGATCCCAACCATTAAAAGCGTGTAAACCACCTGTAGCCTTGATGATGTCAAGTCCTGGGCGCAGGTAGAGGTGATAGGTGTTACCTAAAATAATTTGTGCTTTGACCTGTTTACGTAGCTCCTCAAAGTGCACTCCCTTAACAGACCCAACTGTCCCGACTGGCATAAAGATGGGAGTTTTAATCTGTCCATGGTCAGTTGTTATGATACCTGTACGAGCATCACTTGCTTTATCTGTGTGCTGAAGTTCAAATGTCATTATTTTGCTTCCTCCTTCTTTTCGTCAGCAATTGTAAAGTCAACAGGATGTTCTACTTTCTCATCAGTTAAAGCGAAGTCCCATACCTGCTGAATGTTCTCAACAAAATGGAAATGAAGTCCGTTACGATAAATCTCTAGGATTTCCTCAACGTCTTTCTTGTTTTCAGAACACATCACGATGTCTGTTATTCCTGCACGTTTAGCAGCAAGTATCTTTTCCTTAATACCACCTACAGGAAGGACCTTACCACGTAGGGTTATCTCACCTGTCATAGCGGTATTCTTACGCACTTTACGTTGTGTGAGTGCTGAAGCAATACTTGTTGCAATTGTGATACCAGCTGAAGGACCATCCTTTGGCGTTGCTCCTTCTGGCACGTGGATATGGATGTTCCACTGCTCAAAGATACGATAGTCAACGTTCAAGGCGTTGATATGTGCCTTTACATATTCTAATGCAATGACTGCAGACTCCTTCATCACATCGCCAAGATTACCAGTCAGTGTCAACTTACCTGATTTGCCTTTTGAAAGTGAAGTCTCAATAAAGAGAATCTCACCACCAACACTCGTCCAAGCAAGTCCAGTAACAACACCTGCATATTTGTTGCCTTGATAGATATCACGTGTGTAAGATGGTTTGCCGAGCAAGTCCACCAGCTTGTCAGGTGTAATCTTCGTGTAAGGAAGTAGCTTGTCCATCGCCTGTTTGAATGCAAGTTTGCGCATCGCTTTATTGATTTGCTTTTCAAGCTGACGAACACCACTCTCACGTGTATAGTTTTCTATGATTTTCTCTAGTGTAGCCTTAGTAAACTTAGGCTTCTCTTCTAACTGGTCTAAACCAGTATTCTCAAGTTCTTTTGGAACAAGATGACGTTTTGCAATCTCTACCTTTTCTTCCGTGATATAACCAGAAACTTCAATGAGTTCCATACGGTCGAGTAGTGGACGTGGAATTGTGTTGAGATCATTTGCTGTAGCAATGAACAATACCTTCGATAGGTCATAATCCATATCTAGATAATTATCATGGAAGGCGTTGTTCTGCTCTGGGTCGAGAACCTCCAATAAAGCTGATGATGGGTCACCATTAATTGTGTTTTGTGTTACCTTATCAATCTCATCAAGTATGAATACAGGATTTGATGAGCCTGCCTTTTGAATATTCTTAATGATACGTCCAGGCATAGCACCAATGTAGGTTTTACGATGCCCTCTAATCTCTGATTCATCGTGTAAACCACCCAATGATACACGTACATACTTACGCTTCATGGCCTCAGCAATACTCTTTCCTAAGCTGGTCTTACCCACTCCTGGAGGACCATAAAGGCAGAGGATTGGTGACTTCAGGTTACCACGTAACTGGAGGACCGCGATGTATTCAAGGATACGTTCTTTCACTTTCTCCATACCATAGTGATCCTTATCGAGGATACGCTTTGCACGTTTCAAGTCAAGATCGTCTTTGGTATATTCATTCCATGGTAGGTTTACCATCGTTTGAAGATAGTTCACCTGCACGCTATAATCAGGACTTTGTGGATTAAGGGTGTCCAGTTTATCTAATTCCTTTTGGAATATCTTTGCAACATCCTCAGACCACTTTTTGTTCTTTGCTTTAGCGAGTAATTCTTTCTTGTCAGGTGCTGAGTCACCATCCCCCAATTCTTCTTTGATATTTTTAATTTGTTGATGCAGAAAGTATTCGCGCTGTTGTTCGTCGAGATCCTCACGTGTCTTAGTACGGATATCTTGACGAAGAGTTTGGAACTGGATTTCACGGTTCAGTACCTTCATTAACGAGAACAGACGCCCCTTAATGGAGTCTTCTTCTAACATTTGAATTTTGTCTGTTACGGAGAAAGGCATGGTTGAACATACATAATTTACCGCAACGACAGGATTGTTGATATTGTCGAGTGCAAATTGTGTGTCATCAGGAATATCATCGCTTCCATGGATATATTCCTTTGCAACCAATTTCATGTCTTCTACAGCCGTAGAGAATTCCTTGTCTTTCTTTGGCTCAGACTCTTCTGGCAAAGCAACAGTGTATCCCTTCATGTAAGGGCTTAGAGTTGTAATCTTCTTGATCTTACATTTACCAAGTCCTTGTAGTATAACAGTACGATTATTGCCCTCATAATTTCCTGGCATATCAAAAGCACGTACGAAGCGTGCATAGATACCAGTCATATAAATATCGTCTTCTCGAGGGTCATTAATATTGCTATCTTTCTGGCTTACAATTGCTATAATCGTGTTTGGATTCTCCTCCAATTGCTCAACTAATGCTAATGTTGGCTTTCTACCAACAAGGATCGGAGAAAGAATTCCAGGGAACATAACGAGGTTACGGGTTACGAAAATAGGGATTTCGCCATCAACTTGTACGTCCAAGTTTGGCATGTCACCTTCGTAATCAGTAATCATTTGTATAGAGCTATTTTGTTTCATAAAGTTCTTTTATACCTACTTTTAGCTTGCAAAGTTACAAAATAAAACCGAAAGACTGAAAGAATAAAGTCGCTTTAATTGGGACTTCAACAAAAAGAAGGTGGATTATGCATATCTTACGTTGAATGTATGGATTGAAAAATATGATTTATAGTTTAAGTGAGATGTCTCTATGATTTCATCTTCCAGAAAGGTGAGTGAAGATTACATAAAACCTGAGAATAGTTTTATTGTAAGTTGCTGTCACTTTTAACATTCCGTGCATGTTGCTGTGAATTAATAAGTTAAATGACTACAGGTAGTGATAGTGATGGTCGGAAAGTAGGTTGTTTGTGGCGTCATAACACAGCAAATTACTTTATTATAATTTTATCTGATATAAAATTCTTTTGTCAGATTATGATACCAATCGGTACGAGAATTATCAGTGTTTGTAATCACCTCTTCATTTATGATGCGTTGTGTTTTAGAATTCTTTAATAATTCAATCAGACAACGTTTTGCTGGTTTCGAAGATTTAGTTTTTATGTATGTTATCTTGTGCACAGATAATCCGTTAAATATAGCCTCTGCTTCAAGTAAATTTTTATTATCTGAAGGGATGATGATTGAAAGAGTCCCGTTTGCTTTAAGAAGTCGTTTTGAATGAAAGATAAGCTCTTGGTGAGAGAGCGTGTCAGTATGTCTTGCAGTTGTCCTTTGCTGTAAAGGATTTTTTAATGAGTTAATAAAGTAGGGTGGATTGCAAACAATAGCATCATATATCCCTTCTTCTTTTGTTTCGCAGTAGGGACAATAATCTTGCAATGACTTGTTGAGAATATTTATATTATCACTGAATGGAGACCGCATGACGTTAAAACGTGCATCTTCAAGGGCTCCTTCATCAATCTCAATTGCATCAATGCTTGCTGATGGAAAACGTTGTGCCATCATAAGAGCAATAAGTGCTGTTCCCGTTCCTATGTCAAGGATTTTTAATCCTCCTTCTGCCCAGGCCCCAAGTAACACACCATCTGTTCCAACCTTCATGGCTGTATGCTCATCGATGATATGAAATTGTTTGAAAGTGAAGCCCATTGGTCTTGTTTATGATTTTACATGTTCAATTTGCGAAGTAGGTTTTTGTTAATAGCTTGTACCTTTCTACTTTGTTTTGTAAAATCTTGTCTCATCAAATCAAAGTTATAAAAGATCTCTGAAAAAGCTGTTTGTAAGATGTTGGGTTGCCTATTATCTTTTTTGCTCTTTGGATTTACAATAATATTTATACCCTTTGGGACAATAGAAATGTCAACATCAACACCTGATGTGATAGGGTCGCCATCGAAATGAATAACACCTTCTTTTTTACGATGTATATGAATGTGTTTAGTTCTGAATGTTTTTATCTTCAGATTTTTATCAAGTGTCTTGTTGAAAAGTTCAATTGCGACTTGTGGGGCATCGATAAGATCGAAAGGTTCCATGATAATAATATCCAACAATCCATCGCTCATTGAGGCTTGTGGAGCAATATATGCATTGTTTCCATATTGAGAAGCGTTGGCTGCTGATACAAGAAATGCTTTATAACGATGTGTCCCATCTTCATCCTCGATTTCGTAAGTCTCAGGTTTATAACTGAGTCCTTCTTCAAGAATTTTTTGCATATATGTGATGGGACCACGTTTTCCGGCCTCTGCAAACTTCATTGAAATAAAAGCGTCAAACCCCATTCCACAGGTGCAAAAGAAAGGATGTTCATTAATAATGCCATAATCAAGTTTTTTTACATCATAGCTATTAATGATATCAACACATTTCTTTAGATTCATTGGTAAATCAAGATGTCTGGCAAGTCCATTCCCCGAGCCACAAGGGAGTATGCCTAAGGCGGTGTTCGAATTAATAAGTGCTCTGCCAACCTCATTGACTGTGCCATCACCGCCTACTGCGATAACGGTATCAACTCCTTCTTTCACGGCTTCTTGTGCAAGAATAGTTGCATGCCCAGCATATTGAGTTTCTGCAATATGATAGTCAAACTGTTCTTTGTCGAGTCGTTCCTTTATAAGATTGGGAATACCAGCCTTACAAATGGTACCCGATATGGGGTTGAGGATAAAAACTATTTTTTTCTTATTCATTGGGTCAAACAAGCGCATTGTTTATTTGGACAAAGATACATATTTATTAGTTATATCATGGTTATTATGGGAGCAAAAATGTTTAAAAATCACTTTTCTAATTAAAAACTGCTTTTTATCATTCTAAATTAGTATCTTTGCACCCTAAAAATAATATTAAGTAGTCATTGACTACACCACATTAAAATATAATGGGACAGTTACAAGACAAGTACAAAAGCTATCGCGAGCCGCAGAAGTTCATGGATGCTGGTGTTTATCCATACTTCCGTGAGATTACAAGTAAGCAAGGAACAG
>ERZ773045.964-NODE-964-length-13687-cov-4.870672_pt1 | contig 13687 bp, 4 predicted proteins | sample MGYA00580635_ERZ773045 | MGnify/ENA primary metagenome ERZ773045 (study PRJEB29015, sample SAMEA2738115) | human oral metagenome | biome: human oral; feature: human-associated habitat; material: saliva | place: China | collected 2261 ...
GGTCCCAGTCAACTAAAACACCGACTTTCCCGCACCAACACGCCGAAAAGTCACCCCACCAGCAACACGTAGTGTCCTATAACCCGAAAACCACCGCGTTCAACGTGATTTGGTCGCCGACACACAGACGCCGAGGGGTCGACCGTGCGGTCGACCCCTCGGCGTATCCCATCAACACAGTTCACGTTCTCCCAGATGACTCCTCACAACGATTCTCGTCGGCATCTCCCGGGCCCGATTGGCCCGTGCCGTATTCCCTTGTCATGACACCTACTGGAGGGATCGAGTCTGTGCAGAGCACCGGAGCATCCTGTGACAACGCTGGGATCATGCGTTGGCGCGGGGCACTAGTGGATCCACTTGCCGGTGTCGGAGAACTGGTACCAGGTCAGTCCGATCTTGACCCAGCCGGTGACCATGATGCCGTCGGCGGGGTTCAAGTAGTACCAACCGTCCTTACCGCGGTACCATCCCTTCACCATTTTTCCGGTGGTGTCGCCCAGGTAGTACCAGTGAGAGCCATCCTTGAACCAGCCCTTGACCATTGCGCCGGTGACGGGGTCCAAGTAGTACCAGTTGTCCTTGTCCTGCACCCAGCCGGTGACCTGCTCGCCCGAGGAGGAGTGGTAGTACCAGTGGTTGTAGTAGTAGGTCCAACCGGTGTGCATGTAGCCGTCACCGTTGAAGCGGTAGATCTTGCCGTCGATGACAACTGAGGTGCTGCGGGCGCAGGTGCCGTCCGGGTAGGCGTACCACCATCCGAAGATGTTGTGCTTCCACGTGCCAACGCCCTTGGCCGCGTTGACGTCGAGGGTTCCTCCTACCTCGACCGCCACGCTCACCTCGGCGCTGACCTGGGTCACGTCGCGGGCCTCAACGCGCAGGGACCTGGCAGCCCCGGTGGGCGTCCAGGAGAAGGTCAGGGACGAGGCCTCGTCCCCGTCGCCGCCCATCGCCGTCCAGTCCTGCACGACGGTCTCGGCGCCGCCCGTGCCGACCTGGATGACGCGCAGCTCGCGCCCCTGAGCGATGGCGCCGCTCACGGTGGCGGTCATCTGCACAGGAGCACCCACGGCGCCGCTCCAGCGAACCCCGTCCCCGGCCTCGTCAATGCCGGTGCCGGACAGCGAGATTGACGCGGGCACGTAGGCGTGCAGGTGGGACAGGTCGATACCTTCCTTGACCAGCTCAGCTTTCGCGACCTCCCAGGCGGGCGACCCTTCGGCGGCGGCCACGTAGACCTGCGCGTCGGACTTGTATCCCTCAGAGGAGAAGGGGTCGAGCTGGAAGGTGGCGACGGTCGAGGGCAGGACGATGATCCTGGGGCCCTTGCTGCGCACGTCGACGCGCGTCATCCCCTCGCCGAAGAACGCGGTTTCGATGCGCCCGTTGGAGGGCTCCCCATCGGTGTAGTACTCGCCGTTGATGCCGCCGCGCACGATGAGGTGACGGGGCGCCAGGTTCTCGCGCGTGGGCATGAAGAGCTCTCGCGTGTTCTTACCCAGGATGACGGTGTCCAGTCCGGTGTTCTGAACGCCGCGCACGACCTCCAGGGACTCGGGAAAGTCCATGTCCACCAGGTTCGTGCAGCCGTAGAAGGCCGCGTAATCGATGGTTGTCAGCCCTTCGGGCAGGGTGACGCGGGAGAGCGAGCTGGCCCCGTCGAATGCCAGGGAGCCGATCTCCTTCGTGCCCGCGGGGACCTCGAACTCGGAGCCGGGCCTGGCCGGCGGGTAGAGGGCGAGGCGCTGCCCACCCTGGTCGTACAGGACCCCGTCGACCGCCTTGAACGAGGCATTGGCAGGGTTGACGGTGATGGTGGCCAGCGCCGTATTTCCAGTCAGCGCCGCGTTTCCAATGGTGGCCAGGCCCGCTCCCACGTGTACCTCGGTGAGCGAGGTGTTGTTCGAGAACGAGGAGCTTCCGATGGAGGTGACGCTATCGGGCAGGGTGAGGGAGGTCAGGGCGGCGCCCGTGAAGGCGTTTTGAGAGATCGTCGTGAGACGGCCGAGGTCGGGACGCAGGTTCAGCTCGCGCAGATTCCTCGCGTAGATGAACGCACCGTCGGGCAGGGTCTTGATGCCACCCACGTCGAGGCTGGTCAGCTTCTCCATGTTGGAGAACGCCCACGTGTCGGCGCTTTCAACACCATCGGGCAGCGTCAGGGACGTCAGCTCCGCATACGAAAAAGCCCATGCACCGATGTCACGCAGCGACGAGGGCAGCGTGAGGGTCGACAGCTTCGCGCCATAGAAGGCCTGGCGCTCGATCGTGTCGGTCCCATCCAGGACCGTGTAGGTCCCACCGGGCGCCTTGGAAGCGGGGTAGGCAACCAGGTGCGAATGATCCTTCGTGTACAGGACCCCGTCATGGCTGGAGTAGTTCGTACTGGCCGCATCCACCTCGATGGCCTCGAGCTGGTAGGAGCCCACGAACGCGTCGGTCAGCTGGCCCTCGTCAATGTTGGGGCCCAGGTGGATGGTCTTCACCCTTCCCATGTTCTGGAAGGACTCGTAGATCGTGCGCACGGAGCGAGGCAGCGTCAGGTGCTCGATAGCCGTTCCACCGAACGCCTGGTCACCGATCTCGGTGAGCTGGGAGGGGTGTTGCTCGTCATCCTGGAAGGTGATCTCCTTCAGGCCGCTGCCATAGAAGGCCCTATCGTCGATCGAGCGCACGCTGGCGGGAACCCACACCGTGTCGAGCGATATGGAAGAGAAATCAGGGCCGATACCAGTTACGCCCTCGGGGATGACGACGTTCTTGTCCTTACCCTTGTAGGAGGTGAGCACGCCGTTGTCGTCCGTGATGAAGTCGCCGCGAGGATCGGGCTGGACGGTCACGGAAATCGTCGCAGTCTTCGTCTGCCCCGACGAGTTCGTCACGCTCGCGGTGAGCGTGCCGGTGCCGGGCTGCTCGTAGGCCACCAGATCGATAGCCGTCGGGCTCTTGGCCTCGTCGATCCTTCCCAGCGAGGACGGGGTGAAGCTCCACGTGATGTCGCCGTCGTGGAGGGAGGGAGCCAGGAGCGCGTTGACGGACTCGACGTGGTTGAAGATCATCGTCATCTCGGGGACGGACAGTTCGATGCCGACATCCTCGGAGACCTCCCGGACCTGGACCGCGGCCGTGGAGGTCAGCGTTGCGTCGTCCTTGTCGGTCACGGTGATCGTTGCGTCACCGACTCCCACAGTGCCGACGTGGCCCTCCTGATCCACGGTCACAACCGAGGGATTCGAGGACGTCCAGACGACGTGGTTGGGATAGGCGGGGCCGGAGTCGTAGGACGCATCAAAGGTAAAGGACTGGCCAAGGGCCACGGCCGTCGACTTCGGCCATACGTACAGCGCCGTCGTCGGCACCCCGATCGTGGGGGCGAGCGTCGTCGCGGGCTGGAGGGAGCTGGTCGCGGCCGCCGCGCCAGCCCCTGCGGCGGATGCTGGGGATACACCGAGCGCTGTCAGCGCCAGGGCGCCGACAGCCGTCAGCGCCACCGCGCAGAACTTTCGATGGGACATCTGGACCTCACTGAGTTAACTAATGGATGAAGGAAAACGCGCGCTGCTTTGTGGCGAAATCCTCGTTTAACACTAGTATGGCTTCCCCTCAAACGGGCACGATAATGAGACATTTTCTCAGCATGTGTCAAACATGTGATGCGTTTAAACTCAGCATTTTTCGCCCAGCTGATAACAATCCATCACGCCGTCACAAGCGGCTTAACAAGTACCCTTGCGGGATTGTCACAACACACCAGTGCAGGCCTCACTCCGACAAGGAGGGCGGGGCCGACCATACGGTCAACCCCGCCCACGTCGCATTCGACGTTTTATTCGACCCACTGGCCGGATTCTGAGAATCGATACCACGTCACACCGGAGAGCACCCAGCCGGTAGCCATCGTGCCGGACCCGGGCGTCAGGTAGTACCAGGAGGCGCCCTGCTTACTCCACCCGGTCACCATCGCGCCACCCGTCTCACTCAGGTAGTACCAGGAGCCACCCTCCTGGAGCCAGCCTGTCACCATCGCACCCGTGCCCGGGGAAAGGTAGTACCAGGAGACGCCATCGAGGATCCAGCCGGTCGCTTGTGCCCCCGAGGGCTGGTGGAAGTACCAGGCGCCACCATCGAAGACCCACCCGATACGCATGTACCCCTCGGCGTCGAAGCGGTAAATCTGGCCAGCGATCATCACGGCCGCACCGGCCGGGTAGGAGCCGTCTGAATAGCGATACCACCAGCCGCGAGCGCCCCACACCCACTCCCCCATGTGGGGCGCGAGCTCGGGGCTCGCCGTCGGCTCAGGGCTCGGTGCAGGCTCGGGGCTCGGTACGGGGCTGGGCTCGTCGAAGGCCGGGGCGGGCTTCGCCTCGTTCGCAGGATCGGGCTCCTCGTTGGGCACCGGAAGCGCAATGGGCGGCAGAACGTGGGTGACGACAACTGTCATCGGCACCGATCGAATCAGGCCGGTGGCGTCGCGGGCGTCGACGCGCACCAAGGCATCCTCGGGGGCCGGAGTCCACGCGTAGGACGCGGTAGCGAAGCGCCCATCCGTGCTTGCCACCATCGTGCTCCAGTCCTGCAAGACCGTCTCGCCGCCATCCTCACCGACGCGAACGAGGCGCACCTCACGCCCGGAGGGCACGCCTCCACTCACGGCGATATCGACGCTCACCGACGCGCCGAGGGACGCGGTGAGCACGTACCCCTCCCCGGCCTCGGCGATGCCGGTGCCCGACAGGGTCAAGGTGGGACTCTCGAGCGACACCAGGCGCGAGGCGTCGTAGCCGGCGGCCTCCATCGCGGATTGCGTGACCGTCCAGGCCGAAGAGCCCTCGACGTCGGCCACGTAGATGGTCGTGTCTGCCTTGAGGGCGTCGTCCATGCTCGCGGCGAGCGTGACCTCCTCGGCGCTGGAAGGCAGAACGAGGACGCGCGGCACCTCCTGCTGGAAGGAGAATGACGTCATCCCGTCGCCGAAGAACGCGCTGGCCGGGCGATCCCCCGTGTTCTTGCCGGCGGAATGGAAGGAACCGTTGACACCGCCACGAACGATGATGTGGCGCGCGAAGCGCTGGCCGTGGGCGACCATCGACAGTTCGCGCACCTGCGTGCCCATGTCGATGGTGTCCAGGCCGGTGCCGACCAGGCCTCGGGCGACCTGCACCGAGTCCGGGATGGGCATGTCTGTCAGCTTGTCGCAGCCGCTGAACGCGTCGTCGTCGATAGTGATTAAGCCGTCGGGCAGCGTGACGCGTTCAAGCCTGGCACTGTTCTCGAAGGCACCCGCCCCGATCGTCGACGTGCCCGGAGCCACCGTGGCCGCGCTCGCGGGGGTGGCGGGGGCGAATCGGACCAGGGCCTGGGACGAGGAGTCCGTGTGATAGAGGCCGCCGCCCTCGACGAAGAACGAGGAGTTCGCGGGGCTGACACTCAGGGTCGCCAGGGCGTCGTCGCCGCCCAGCGCGTAGTCGCCCATCGAGGACAGGGATGCCCCCACGTGGAACGAGGCCAGGGCGCCGTTCTGGGAGAAGGCCTCCACGCCCACGGTTGACACCGTGTCCGGTAAGGTGATCGAAGGGTCTGAGATTCCAACGAAAGCGCCTTCGTCCACGGTCCGCAGGGTGCCCAGGTCGGGGCGGAAGGTAACGTCGCTGAGGGCCGCGTCGTAGCGGAAGGCGTTGGAGGAGACGGCGGTGGCGCCGCCCAGGTCAACGCGGGCCAGCTTCGGCATCTGCCAGAAGGCGGAGGCCCCCATCGTCTCAAACGCGTCGGGCAGCGTCAGCGACGTGAGGGCAGCGCCCTCGAAGGCCTGCTTGCCCACGCGGCGCAGCGTGTCGGGGAAGGTCACGGAGCTGACCTGCGCACCCAGGAACGCCAGGTCGTCAACGTCTGTGGTCCCCGAGACGACCTCGTAGGAGCCGCCCGCGTTCTTCACCGCGGGGAAGGCAATCAGGTGCGAGCGGTCTTCGGAGTAGAGAACGCCGTCGATGCTCTCGTAGTGCGGGTTGCCCGCATCGACACGGATGCTACCCAGCGCGGGGGTGGAAGCAAAGGCACCCACCAGCTGCCCCTGCTCAACAGCAGGGCCCAGGTCGATCGAGGCCAGGCTCACCATGTCGACGAAGGCGTTGGTGTCGATCGTGGTGAGTGAGCGGGGAAGCGTCAGAGCGGACACTCTCGTGTGGGTAAAGGCGCGGCTTCCGAGCTCGACAAGCTGGGAGGGCACGTCCGCGTCATCCTGGAAGGTGACGGCCTCAAGGCCGCTGCCATAGAAGGCCTCGTTGCCGATGCGGCGGACACTCGCGGGGATGTGAACCGTCCTGACGGTGGCCTCGGAGAAGGCGCGATCCCCGATCGCTGTGACGCCCTCGGGGATGCTCACGTCCGTATGGGTCCCCCGATAGGAGATCAGTTCGCCACTCTCGTCCATAACGAAGTCGCCCGAAGCGTCGGCCAGGACCTCAACGGGGATCGTCATCGTCTTACTCTGACCAGCCGGGGTCGTGACGCGAGCGGTGAGGGTGCCGGTTCCCGCGCGCCCGGCGGGGTGGAAGACGGCTGTCGGCGCGCCTTCGTCTGGGGCGATGGTGCCCAGCGTGGACGGGTTCAGCGTCCACTGGACGTGACCGCCGTGCAGCGAGGGGGCCAGGAGCGCGTTCAGGAAGACGGGCTCCCCGGCGATGGAGACCAGGGACGCGGCGGACAGCTCGATCCCGCGTTCCTCCGTGACAGCGCGAACGATGATGGGCACGGCCGTATTGAGGGAAGGATCTGAGCGATCACGCACGGACAGCGTCGCCTCGCCCGGGCCAACCGCGCTCACGGTCCCCTTGTCGTCCACGGTCAACACCGACGTGTCGGATGAAGCCCACGTCAGGTCGGGCAGGACGGCGGGCGCGGTGTCGTACTCAACCGTGTAAACGACACTCTGCCCGGGCACGAGAGCCGTGCTCCCAGGCCACAGCCGCAGGACGGCCGTGTCGGTGTCGCGGTTCGAGCCAGCGAGATCGCCGGACTGCGCACTTCCCTGCTGGGCGGCCATATCAGCCGCGACCGCGCGGGTACCGGGGACGCCGAGCGCGGTCACGGCGAGGGCACCGGCCAGCGCAAATGACAGCGCCACGTGTGTTCGATGGGGCACCATAACTCCCTGTGTCGACAAGCATGTGAAGAACGACTGCGCAGCCATACGCACAGTTTTCCGTCAAACATGATCCCAGGAAGTATTACCGCGTACCTACTGGAAGATTTATTCTCACCGTTGCCGAAGGGGCGCTCATTGTCCGATGATGCGTACGTTCACCAGTGATAACAACGAAAATCGCGGGACTGTTGACTACCGCACTCACCCCTCATGCGGGCGCAGACACAGGCCCGCGCCTCCCGGGAAACTGACCGGGGGGCGCGGGCCGATGAGGTCAGGCGTGAACCTGGAGCCAGGCGCTTAGCTGATCAACTGGCCGTTATCGGCGAAGTGGTACCAGGTACCCCAAATCTTCAGCCACCCCGTGGCCATCGCGCCGCTAGTGGGCTGCAGGTAGTACCAGTGACCACCTTCCTTCAGCCACCCGGTGACCATGGCCCCATCAGAGGGATTCAGGTAGTACCAGGTGGCCCCCACCTGCACCCAGCCCGTCACCATCACGCCGCTGTCAGGACTCAGGTAGTACCAACGCGCACCAGAAAGCACCCAACCCGTCGTCTGAGCACCCGATGAGGAGTGGTAATACCAGGCACCCTGATCCTTCACCCACCCGGTGCGCATGTACCCCGACGCGTCAAAGCGGTACGTGACACCATCGATCACCACGGCCGCATCAGCGGGGTACGAACCATCCTCGTAGCGGTACCACCAGCCACGACCATCCCACTTCCACACGCCAGCCTTCGGCGTGGGAGCGGGCACGGGCGTGTCCTCGGCCTTGAGGGAAACCGACGATGTCGCCGTGTTATCAACCCAGTCCCACACCACCAGCTGGATGGTCGCAGGGTCACCGCCGAGCTTGCTCAGGACGCTCGGGAGCTTGGCGTCGAAGTGCTCGTGGTAGAGCCCGTCGTCTGAGCGGGAGCTCGGATCACTGTTGACGCGCCATAGGGTCAGCGCTCCGTCCGGATCTGTCTTAAATCCGTAGCCGCCGATTGGCGAGGCGTCGGTCACGTCGAAGGAGAGCATGCGCTCCTCCCCCTCACCGGAAACGGTCACGTTCGAGACGACGGGCGAGACCGTGTCCACCGCGAAGCTGTAGCTGGTGCGCTGGGTCGACGACGAGGGGCCGTAGGTGGCGGCCTCGATCGTGACCGTGTATCGGCCGTCGGGCAGCTCGTTGCCGTCCGCATCGTAGCTATCGAAGCTCGGGTCGCATCCTGGGGACATGAACTCGGCGTTATGCACGCCGCGCCAGTGGTCGTCGTAGAAGGCCTTGTCCGCACGATCGCAGGTGTAGGTGCGCACGGTTGCCCCGGCCTCGTTCGTGACCGTGTAGGTCAGCGAGGGGACGGCGCGCAGCAGGATCGTGCCCGGAGTGACGCTTGTGCGAGAGCCGTTGCGCGTGATGACGAAACGATCGGGGTGGAAGCCGTCCAGCGCGCGCTCGTCTTCCATCTCGTAGGGGTTGAACTGACCGAAAGGCAGGTTGCCACTCATGAGCGTCGACCCGTAGCCGACCATGTGGTTGTTCGGGGCCTGCTGATCGAACACATTGGCCTGTCCCCAGGAGCCGTAGAAGCCCATGTAGGGAACCGTCAGGTTCGGCTGCCCGTCAGCGCTCGTGAAGGTCACGGCACCGTCGACGAACGTTCCGTTGGGAGTCTTGTCGCTCACGTACGAGGCGAAGGCGGCCTGCGGGGTCACGGTGACGGTCACGGTGGCGCTGGAGGCGGCGGGAACGGTCACCGAGTCGGCGGAAAAGGACAGGTCAATGCCCGCTCCCGCCCAGTTGGTCGAGTGGCCGGTGAAGAGCATGCTCGCGACGTCTTCGGACAGGGCCTGGCCGCCGAGCGTGTAGGTGTGGGCGGCGTTGGAGACGTTGGTCAGGCGCACCTGGAAGGTCCACCCGTTTGTGCCGTCGCCCAGGTCGGCCTTGGGGCGCGAGGGATCCGGGGCACCCACGACGGTCGGGTACACGGACGAGGTCGTGGCCGCCACCGCGTCCACCATGCCGGCGCCGACGCGACGCGGCGAGTAGTACGCGCCGTCATTGCGGGTCACGTCTGCGATCGGGCGAGCCGTGCCCATCACGAAGTTACCGACGAGCGCGTTCTTCTCGGCGCTACCCAAGGCCGCGAAGGCCGGGTCGGTCGCGATCCGCTCGCGCACGAGGGCAGAGATGCCGGCAACCTGAGCCGAGGCCTCGGCCGTGCCCGACTGGCGACCGTAGTAGTTGCCGGGGCTGGCCGCCATCACCTCGCCGCCGGGTGCGGCGACCTCCGGCTTGAGGCGCAGGTCGTAGGTCGCACCCGTGCCGGAGAAGTCGGAGACGGTGATCGCCCCCGAGCCCAGGTCCGCTGCATCCTGTTCATTCACGGAGGCGACGGCCAGAGTCGAGGAGTAGAACGCCGGGAAGCCGAGGAGGCCCGTATCCGGGTCGGTACCATAGCTGGAATTGCCATCGTTGCCGGCGGGCGCGTTCACCACGACCCCGGCCTCGGTCAGGCGCTGGTACACCTGCGAGTATAGGGCCACGGAGTCGCTACTCATCCCCTCGAGCGTCGAGAAGGAGACGGTGAGGGCATCGGGCTTGATGACCGCCGCGTCGTCGAGGGCCGCCAGGAGCGCAGTGTCGTAGGCCGTGTACGTGTCGTCGCTGGTGACCTTCGCGACGACGAGCTGGGCTCCCGGCGCGGCCCCCGTAAAGGAGGTGCCGTTCGCGGTCGCAAGGGACGCGACGTGTGTGCCCTGCTCCGACGCTCGGCTGCTCGCGTTACCTGTCGTCGCGTCCGTATCCCCGTCCCCGTAGTCGTACGCGAAGGGGATCTTGTCACTAACCCACGCGCCGTCCTTGCCTGCGCCGAGGCTGGGGGCAAGTGACGTCATGGCCTGGCGCGTGAGGCGCGCCGACGCAGCATCCAGGGAGCCGGCGAAAGCCTCGTGCGAGGTGTCGACTCCGACGTCGATGACCTCGATGACCTGCCCCTGACCCCTCTGGGAGGCCGCCGCGGCGCCCGTCATGCGTGAGGCTGTGCCACGATCGGGGGAGCTGTCGGTGGAGTGGTCGCGCATGTCCCAGAAGTCGGGGTCTGTGACCGGCTCGTGACGCCCCTCGACGAAGGCGCCCTTGACTCCCTGCACGCCCTTGATGGCCGCCATCGTATCGGCAGGCACCTCGGGCCTGTAGTCGTGACTACCGGCCGGCACCTTGATCGCGAAGCCCTCGAACACGTGATGGTAGTCGCGCACGTCCTGGATGGTCGCGCCGGGACTGACCTGGGCCACAGCCTCACCGATGCGCTTCTTGACGTCGGCGTAGCGGGAGGCGTGGTCGCCGCTACTCTCCTCAAGCTGGACGATGACCGTGGCCCAGTACTCGCCCGTGTCTCGGTTCGTCGACGAGGCCTCGGCGCGGCCCGCGTCCGCCGCGACGGAGGACGGCGCGCTCATGGTCGTCACGGCGAGAGCGCCGACGGCAACCAACGCCACCGCTGACAGTCTTCGATGGAACATCTGTGCCCACTTTCTTAACGAGTGACAAATCGGCGTGCACATACGTGCAGCTCCACTGACAAGAGTAACCCTATCGAGGGAGGACCACAGCAGTTTTCACGAATCTATCGCACCATCTATCAAACAGGTGTTTCCCGCATTTTCACGACATGTGGAGCAATGTCTAGCATTGTCACCTCACGTATGAGGAATCGCGTCTTTCTCTCATTCCCAGCCCACGCTCCCCCACAATCGCACGGAGCCAACACCGCGCTGGGCGACGCTGACGCGCGAAGACAGACCTGCGCCCCCGACAATTTTGCCGGGGGCGCAGGGATTGAGGCCGTCGCACCTGTCGTCGGGCTAGCCGATCAGCTGGCCACTCGTCGAGAAGTGGTACCACGTTCCCGAGATCTGGAGCCAGCCGGTCGCCATGGCGCCACTGGAGGGATCCAGGTAGTACCAGGAGTCGCCGTCCTTGAGCCAGCCGGTCGCCATATCACCGGTACCATTCAGGTAGTACCAGGAGGCACCGTCCTTGACCCAGCCGGTCGCCATATCACCGGCACCATTCAGGTAGTACCAGGAGGCGCCGTCCTTGACCCAGCCGGTCGCCATATCACCGGCACCATTGAGGTAGTACCAGGAGGCGCCATCCTTGAGCCACCCGGTCGCCATGGCACCACTGGAGGGATCCAGGTAATACCAGGAGGCGCCGTCCTTGAGCCAACCGCTCGCCTGAGCACCCGAGCCGGTGTGGTAGTACCACGATCCGCCGTCCTTCACCCAGCCCGTGCGCATGTATCCAGAGGCATCGAATCGGTACACGGTTCCGCCAATCGTCAGCGCCTGGTCCTTCGGATAGGAGCCGTCTGCGTTGACATACCACCAGCCGCGAGCGTCCTGTTTCCATCCACCGGTCTGCGGCTCGGGAGCCGGAGAAGATCCGACACTCAGCCTCGTCGAATGCAGGGCATAGGAGGCGTCGCGCACGTCGACACGCAGGCCCACAGTCGCACTGGTCGGGGTCCACACGAAGGATGCCGTGCGAGACGCGAGGGCGCTCCAATCCTGGAGGACGGTTTCGGCATGGCCCGGCCCGACCTGAACGAAGCGCACCTCGCGCACGTCCTGGGTACCGCCGGTAGCGGTGACGGTCACCGTCGTCGGCGCACCCAGGCCAGCGTTCAGCGCGTACCCCGTCCCGGCCTCGGCGATGCCGGTGCCCGACAGAGCGAGCGTGGGCGCGGAGTATTCCAACAGGTTCGCCGTTTTGTATCCGGCACTGTCCATCGCTGCCTTGACTGTCTTCCAGGCCTGCGATCCCTTGGCCCCAGCAACGTAGATGGTGGTGTTCGCCTTCGTGTCGGCGTCGGCTTCTTCGTCAAGTTGCAGCGAGGTCACGGTCGAAGGCAACACAATGACGCGCGGTGTCTCGCTCCAGAAGGAGAACGTCGTCATCCCCTCGCCGAAGAATGCGCTCTCCGGGCGGCCGTTCGAGGCACGGCCCTCGGAGTAGAACTCGCCGTCCACGCCGCCGCGTACGACAATGTGGCGGACGTTGCGGATGCCGCGCGTGACCATGCGCAGATTGCTGACCCGATTGCCCAGCTCGAGCGTGTCCACGCCGGTATTCGACACGCCTTCGACCGAGGTGACGGACGCAGGAACAACCAAGCTGGTCAGCTTCGTGCAGCCGCCGAACGCATCGTCACCGACCGCCGTGAGCCTTCCCAGCTCGGGACGCATGTTCACCTCGGTCAACGCACGATCATTCAGGAAGGCGTTATCCGACACCGTGGTCGTGCCACCCAAGTCCACCCGAGTGAGACTCGAGGCGTTCGAGAACGCCCAGGAACCAATCGTCTCAAACGAATCCGGCAGGGTCACAGACGTGAGCCGAGAGCTTTCAAACGCGTAGTCACCGATCGTGCGCGCCGAGGAAGGCAGCGTCACCGTCGCAATGGTCGCACCCGCGAACGCGTAGTCATCGATCTGCGTGACCCCACCAACGACTGCGTAGGCCCCTCCCCTATTCTTTGCCTGCGGATAGGCAATCAGGTGCGAATGATCCTTCGAATACAAGACACCGTCGACGCTCGCGTAGTTTGTGTTGGCAGCATCGACCTCGATGGAAGTGAGCGCGCTTGTTCCCACAAAGGCCGCCACCAGCTGGTCCGCACCAACATTGGCTCCCAGGCGGATCGACGTGAGCCCACTCATCCCCGCAAACGCGTTGTAGCCGATCGTCACCACGGAGCCCGGCAGCGTCAAGGTCTTCAGAGTCGTTGACTGGAACGCACGATCCCCAATCGTGGTGAGCTGGGAGGGATGCTCCTTGTCATCCTGGAAGGTGAGCTCCTTCAGCTCCTGACTCACGAAGGCATCATCGCCGATGACACGTACGCTCGCGGGGATCCACAGCTTCGTCAACTGCGCGTTATCGAACGCCTCACTGCTGATCTCGGTGACACCGTCGGGGATCGTGACCTCCGTGGCGGTTCCCGTGTAGGCGGTGAGAACACCGTTCTTGTCGATCTCGAAATCTTCGGACGGATTGGGCTGCGCGGCCGGCGCGACAACGCTGGAGTGCGACACCGCCCCAGAGTCGGCCGCGAACGCTGCGGGAACGCTGACCGTAGAGAAAGAAACAACCCCGGTCAGCGCTACTGCAAGCGCCGCCATGTGTCGATGAGACATGACTATGCTCCCTGTGTTGACAATTCGGTAAACGGCGGTTCGGACCATGCGACACGAACGCGCATCACACATTACTCCGCACACTCACGTCACCCGCTTGTGACGCCAATCCTTCTCACGATGCGGCAATCACCGAAGCGTGCACCCCACCCACAGTACCATTCGCCACCAACAACAAAGCGCTCACACCTCTCTCGCCGCGCCACGACACCCACGTGCGACCACCCCAAGCAATGCGGACTCTGACCACTCTTACTTGCATCCGATCGTCACCTCTAACGGGATGCCTCACCGCGGGCGCAGATACGCCGTGGGGCCGACCCGGCGGTCGGCCCCTCGGCGTAT
>ERZ773045.967-NODE-967-length-13651-cov-5.422404_pt1 | contig 13651 bp, 11 predicted proteins | sample MGYA00580635_ERZ773045 | MGnify/ENA primary metagenome ERZ773045 (study PRJEB29015, sample SAMEA2738115) | human oral metagenome | biome: human oral; feature: human-associated habitat; material: saliva | place: China | collected 2261 ...
GAAATTATTACGCTGAATAGTCATTACGTAAAGAATAGCGCCTTGGGCCTCCCCGCCCCTGCCAGGACACAAATGGGGGTGGTGGGGTTAGCGTGGTGTTCATGACAGACCTGATTGCTCCCTCCCCCGGTCCTCGTACGTGGGATCCCGCGCTGTCGGCCTCGCGCGCGAAAGAATACGAGCGCTGCCCCCTCCAGTATCGTCTGCATGTCTTGGACGGTTACCGCGAACCTGAGACGCGCGCGAAAGCGCTGGGGACGGTGGTCCACGCGGTCCTCGAGGAGCTGTTCGGACTGACCCCACACGAGCGTACGCCTGAGGCTGCCCGCGCACGGGTCGCCCCCGCCTACGAGGCCGTCGTGGCGAAGACCCCTGCGATTGCCGATCTTTTCGCCGATGAAGAGGACCTTCAGGCGTGGCTTGAGGACGCGCGCGGGGTCATTGACGGCTACTTCGCCATCGAGCAGCCGCAGTGGATCGCCCCGGCCGCGCGCGAGCAGCGCGTGACGACGACGACAGCGGGTGGCGTGCGTCTGCTCGGTTTCATTGACCGCATCGACGCGGCTCCCGATGGGCGACTGCGGGTCGTCGATTACAAGACTGGCAAGGCCCCCGGACCGCGCTACGTGGACGAAGCACTCTACCAGATGCGCTTTTACGCCCTGCTCTTAGCACGCACGAAGACGCTGCCGGCCCGCATGCAGCTGGTCTACCTGCGCGCTGGTCAGGTCATCACCTTCGATCCGGTCGCCGACGATATTCGCGCGTTTGAGCGTCACATCGATGACCTATGGACGCGCATTGCCTCCGATATCGCCAATGATTCCTTCGCTGCGCGCAAGAATCCGCTGTGTAATTGGTGTGGCGTGCGCTCGCTGTGTCCGGTGTTTGGAGGAGTCACTCCCCCGATGCCGACGGAGCATGCACAGTGGTTGGCTCGGACTCGGCTAGGCTAGGGGGCATGGATTCGAAGCAATGCGGACGTAGCGGCCTATACCTGTCGTCGATCGGTTTGGGAACCCTGACGTGGGGGCGCGATACCGATGCGCCTGAGGCCCTCGAAATGCTCACGCACTTCGTCGACGCGGGTGGTTCCCTCCTCGAGTGCTCCCCCTCGCACGGCGACGGTATGGCCGTGGATGTCGTGTCCGAGGCCGTGGCGTCGGTGGGCAGGCACCGCGTGGTTCTCGCCTGGCGCGGAGGGATGCGCCGTGCGACTGAGGGCGCGTGGGTGGGCGCGGCCGGACGCGGGGATCTGCTGCGCAGCCTGGATGATGCGTTGGCGCGACTGGACACGGATTATGTGGACGTGTGGCTCGTGGAGCCGCGCCCGGAGGTGCCGTTGGAGGAGACCCTGGAGGCAGCGACCCTCGCTTACCGTAGCGGGCGCGCCCGCTATGTGGGTCTGTCGCGTTCGTCCCACTGGCAGCTGGCTGAGGCGGTCACTCGTGGTGTCGTGGGTGTCAGCGCGCCGATCACGCTCGTCGAATTCCCGTTCTCCCTTGTGGATGCTGCCTGCACATCAACGGTAGCGGAACTGGCCAGCAGGGGGGTTGGCGTTCTGGCCGCGTCGGCGCTGGCAGGCGGTGCCCTGACGGGCAAATACCGCCACACGACCCCCGCTGATTCGCGTGCTGCTTCCCCACATCTGCGTCACATGGTTGAGCCTTACTTGTCGGGTTTCGCGAGCAGTGTCATCGAGGCAACGCACCGCGCGGCCTCGGGCCTGGATCGCCGCACGGGAGACGTCGCCCTGGCGTGGGTACGCGACTACCCGGGTATCTCCTCGGCTCTCATTGGACCGCGAACGACTCGACAGCTCGATACCCTCCTGGAGTACACGGAGCCGCTGCCCGCCCCGATTCGCGAGGTGCTCTCCGAGGTCGCCCAGTAGCAGCGAACAGCTTGCAGACACGAATGAGGGGCCGAACCGTGTGGTTCGGCCCCTCACCTTATGCGTATGCAAGATGGTTGGTCTCAGTCGTCAACTTCGATGAAGTCGTCCTCTTCGTCCTCATCGTCGTAGTCCTCATCATCTTCGTCGTAGTCATCCTCGTCAATCTCATCGAGGATGTCGAAAGGGAGTTCCACGCCCAGCTGGGTGAAGAGGATATCGTCGTAGGTGAAGAAGGCGTCGCGCAGCGCCAGCTCGGCGGCTTCGAGCGCGGCGTCATCGGCCTCGTCTCCATCGCGTGCGATGTCGAAGTGGTTCTCGAAAGCGTTGAGCAGGCGCGTCAGTGCGCGGCGGGCATCTCCAGTCATAGGTCTCAGTCTACCGTGAGGACGCACACTTTTTCAGGGCAGGTTGAGCTGCGAACGGATAACGGACACCATGAGGTCCGTACCTTTGATTTCCGCCGTCTGATCGGCACCCAGGATGCGTGTCTGCCCGTCGGAATCCAACAGCTGCGAGGCACCCATGTTCGGACCCAGCGGCAGGATGACCCATTCCTTCGTGGGAACGTAGTGGGCGTCGGGTTCCTCCCCTTCGATCTGTGCGGTGATGTTGGCGATGACAACGCGGGCCTGTTGGCGCGCGGCGTCGGCGCGCTTGGACTCGCGCACGTCGGTCAGGTCGCCGACAGCGTAGACGGTGGAGTGACCCGTCACCTGCATGGTCGGCTCGACCCGGATCGTGCCGTTGGGGTGCATAACGGACTCGTACTCGCTGCCGATCAGGAACCCGGTGTTGGCGCGTGCGCCGTAGCACTGGAACCAGAGGTCGGCCTCGATGACCTCGCCCTTCTTAGTTTCGACCATGAAGTGCGCGAGGTCGCCGACGTTCTGAGGGGGCAGGTAGGCCAGCTCGGAGCCGGTGACGACGCGAACGCCGAGGGTGGCCAGCTGCTCGCTGATCTCATTACGTAGGGCGTCGGTGTAGCCGGGGGTACCCAGGATCTGGTCCGTGGCCTCGACGATCGTGATGTCCAACCCGGGGAAGGCATTGGCGAGCTCACCGGTCAGCTCGATGCCGACGGTGCCACCGCCAACGATCATGACGGAGCGGGCACACGAGAGGTTCTCGTGAAGTTGCTCGAGGCGCGCCTTGGCGACGGAGGAACGGTAGGAGGAATACTTGGCCGGGAAGGGGTAGGTAGAACCCGTGGCGAAGACGACGTAGTCAGCCTCGATGGGGTCGTGGCCGAACACGTGAACGGTCGTGCCGTGGACGGCGGAGACGGTGCCTCGCACGACCTGGCCGCGGCTCAGGAGGTTCGTGTAGGGCATGAAGATCGCATGTTCCCACACCGTGTCGACGGCGGCGCGCAGCGCGGCCGCGTGGTGGACGAACTGGTCCTTCTGCTCGATGAGGATAACGTCCGCGAGGGGATCAAGCCCCTTGGCGACCGTGACGCCTCCGTATCCTCCGCCGATGACTGCGACGCGTGCCATGACATTCCTCCTTTTGAATGGACCGCGTCTATTGTGTCATCTCACGCCCTCGAATGCGCGTGATAGGGACCTTAGTCCGCATCACTGCCGTCGGTGGGACTCTCAAGGCCCAGGCCGCGCGCAATATTGGGCTGGAAGAAGTTCGGTCCCTTCAAAACCTTGCCGTCCTCGCGGAGCTTGACGGAGCCGTCGGGCATGAGCTTGGACAGGTTCGACGCCTGTACTTCGGCCAGGACCGAATCGAGGTTCATCCCCGACTCGATGGCCATGCCATAGACGACATAGACGAGGTCAGCCAGGGCATCGGCGGCCTCGATAACATCGCGCTCCCCCTCGTCGGCGGCGACGGCCTCGGCGGTGGCGGCCTCGATGATCGCGCGTGCGCGCGGGCCGTAGACCGCGCCCATAAGTTCGGCGAACTCCTCGGCGATCAGGCTCATGCGCATGTTCATACGCTCGTAGTCCAGCGTCGGATCGCTGAAAGGACGGATGGGGACGGAGTAGGTGTGGTGGAACTGCAGGACCAGCTCCATCGGGCTGGGTGCGGGTGTTGGGGTAGGCGAGGCCGTGGTGTCCTTTTCGCTCATGCGCGGTCCTTTCGTGCGTTATCCCAGGCAGTGGCCAGGATGTTGGAAAATGCTGTGACGGTCTGATGTCCGTCGACGAGGAATTGGGAATCCATGACGTAGGTGGGAACCGAGGCCACCCCCATGTGCATCGCCATCTGATAGTCGGAGTAGACGCGCGAGGCCCATTCCTCGTCGCCAACAGCGAGGGCGGCAAGGTCGGGCGGCATGCCAATGTCCTGCGCACAGCCGATGAGTACCTCGGGATGGGAGACGTCCAGGCCCATCTCGAAGTGGGAACGCATAATCGCCTCGGCGACCTTGAGGTGGAGAGAGTCCGGGCCGGCGACCGTGTCGTTGTCGATGTCGGCGTCGTGGGCGGCCGCGATAACCCGGTGCGCGCGGGAAGTAGGAGCGATGATGAGGGAGTCGAAGTCAAAGCGAATGCCCTCTCGAGCACCCAGCGCCCGCATGCGTTCGTCGGCCTCGCGTACCTCTTCCAGACTGGCAGCCCCGGATTCAACCAGAGCGACGATGCGTGGCTTGTCGAGCGCTGCCTCCAGGTCGGGGTCGAGCAGGTAGGCGTGCAGGTAGACCTCGATCTCGGTGCCGTGCTCACAGCGGGACATGGCGGTGCGCAGGTGTCGCAGGCCCAGGTAGCTCCACGGGTCACACGTGTCGAGCCACATATCAATTCGCACAGCGTCTCCTCACGGTTGATATGGAAAACCCCGGGGCCTTTCGGCCCCGGGGCATTTCGTGCGCGGAGGGGGACTTGAACCCCCACCCTCGTAAAATGAGGACTAGCACCTCAAGCTAGCGCGTCTGCCTATTCCGCCACCCGCGCAGGTGATCGGTGCGAACCGTTGTGATCCGCAAGCGAGTAGAAGCTTAACACGATTACATCGACATGCGCCAATCGAAACTAGGAATCGGTTTTTTCGCCCTTCAGACGGGAGTCCAATGTCGAGAAAACCTTTGCAATTGCTTCAATATCGGCATCCGTCATGCCGTCTAGGAGATACTCAGCCACCGTCTGCTGATGCAATTCTGTGGCAGCAAGCACAGTTTGGATTCCCTGAGTGGTCAGGCATGCGTCGTAGCCGCGGCGATCAACCTTGGAAGGGATGCGCTCGACCCAGCCGTCACGGGAGAGGTTAGAGACCAGGTAGGTCACACGCGACGGCGAGTAGACGACGCGATCAGCCAGCTCACCCATGCGCAAGCGATGGCTGGGAGCCTCCCACAGTGCCAGGAGAATGTTGTAGTCGGGCATAGATACGCCATAGGCGCGCTTTAGACGTGTTTCGAGGATTCCCTGCAGGCGTCCGGACGCCTCGAAGAAGACTCGCCACGCGGCTGCACGCGCGCTATTGGCTTGAACGATCGGGGTGAGCCGTGCTCGCGATTCCACGTATGCCTCTCTCATAGTCGTTTCGGGTGTTTCTCTCGGGATAATAGGGCATAGTGACTAAGAAAGCACCAAGAACCAGGGGATTTTATGTCTTTGACTTTTTCTGCTGTGCTGTTTGATGTTGACGGGACGATTGTTAATTCTGCGCCCGTCATCATGGGAGCATTCCGGAGCACATTGTCAGACTTTGGACTGGAGATTCCAGATGATCAGCGCCTTCGTACCTATGTTGGCCCTCCCTTGTGGTACTCGTTTGGCGACCTGGGTTATTCGGGGCAGCTGCGCGCGGATCTGGTTTCGCGTTACAGGGAACGCTACATGGACCACTATCTTGATCCTGAGCCTTTCGACGGTGTGCGTGATCTGCTGTGGGATCTGCACCATGCGGGCGTTCCCCTTGCGACGGCCACATCCAAGCAGACACCGATGGCGATCGCGCAGATGGAGCATCTGGGCCTTGCGGATGCCTTCGACGTGATCGCGGGGGCGACGCCGGATCCGGGGTCATCGAAGACGACGGTCATTCACGAGGCCATAACTCGCCTGGGCGCGATGGGTGCGGACGTGTCGCATCCCGTCATTGTTGGCGACTCTATCTGGGACGTGCGCGGCGGCCACGAAGCCGGCATCCCCGTCATCGGTGTCGGTTGGGGGTATGCGACGGAGGACGGTCTGGACGACGCCGAGATTGTGTGCGAGACGGTCGAGGATCTTCGCGCGCTTCTCATGCCGGCCGGCTACTGAGGGGCGTTAGCGGAAGTCGCGCGAGCGCACCTGGATGGGCAGACGCACGGGAGCGAGCCGGAAGGCTCGAACGTTGACCGCGCCGTCACCCCACTCGAGCGTGCCACGTACGAGCAGGGCACCCGGCTCGAGGCCGATGCGTCGAAATTTGTTCCAGGTACCCACGGCCACCGAGACGTTAACGAATCCGGACTCGTCTTCGAGGGACAGGAAAGTGACGCCGCCGCCGGTGTGGGGGCGCTGTCGGTGCGTGACCAGCCCAGCCACGTCGACGATCCTCCCGTCAAGGTGGGCGCCGAGTTCTGCGGCGCGCAACACGCCGGGCGACAGGTCCCCTCTCAGATAGGAGAAGGGGTGTTTCCCGGGGGTGAGTCCGGTTGTCTCGATATCGGCGCGCATCTGCTCGGTGTGCGTCAGAGGTGGCAAGTCGGGGACGTGGGTGCCTACTTCGGTACCCGGTAGGAAGGGCTGCCATTCCCCCTGCCGCGCAGTCGGCGCGGCCAGCGCCCCCGCGGCCCAGGTTCCCTCGCGCCTGCCCACGCCCAGGCATTCCAGCGCTCCAGCCATGGCAAGACGCTCCATGTCCGATGCGCTCAGGTGGGCGCGGTTCGCCAGGTCCGCTTGGGAGAAAAAAGCTCCCGTTTCTCTCACCCTCACGATGCGCTCGGCAGCCCGCCCCAGGCCTCGTACCGACGATAATCCGATGCGCACCACCAGCTCCTCGTCCACGTCCAGGGGGATGACCTGACGCGACGGGAGTGGGTCGGGGCGGCCCTCCCGATACTCCTGCTCCCCGGGAACGCCGGGTGCACATTGCACGCCCGTGTCCAGGAAAGAGTCGTTGACCGAGGGTCCCAGGACCGTCACTCCGTGCCTGCGCGCGTCCTGGACCAGCGTCGCCGGCGAGTAGAAACCCATCGGCTGGGAGGAGAGGATCGCCGCGTAAAAATGCTCGGGCGCGTGAACCTTGAGCCACGCGGAAGCGTAGACGATGTGCGCGAAAGAAAAAGAGTGTGACTCGGGGAAACCGAAGTCCGCGAAGGCCTTGAGCTGATCGAAGATGCGTTCGCGCGTGAGCGTGTCGATCCCGTGCTCTTCCATGCCCGCCATGAGTTCTCCCTTGAGGGCTTCCATGCGTTCGGGGCTACGCTTGGCCCCCATCGCTCGGCGCAGCTGGTCAGCGCGTGCCCCAGACAGGCCAGCGGCGTCCGTGGCAATGCGCATGAGCTGCTCCTGAAAGAGGGGCACCCCGAGGGTTTGGCGCAGCACAGGTTCGAGGAGCGGGTGCAGGTAGGTGACCGGCTCACGTCCCGCACGCCGACGCAGATAGGGGTTGACCGCATGCCCCTGAATGGGGCCGGGGCGCACGAGTGCTACTTCGACGACGATGTCGTAGAAACAGCGTGGTTTGAGGCGCGGCAGCGTGTTCATCTGCGCGCGCGACTCGACCTGAAACACACCCACGGTGTCGGCGGCGCAGAGCAGGTCGTAGACACGCGGGTCTTCTTCTGGCAGAGTATGCAACCCCAGAGGCTGATCCCGGCGTCCACGCAGCGAGCGCGGTGCCCACCCGCGCAGGTGCGGATTCACCGGTCCATCCGCTCGAATGTCGTCGGCTTGTAGTTCGTCAAAGGCGATGCGCAGCGCCGTGAGCATACCGAGGGAGAGCAAGTCAAACTTGACCAGACCAGCGTCCGCGCAATCCTCCTTATCCCACTGCAACACCGTGCGTCCCTCCATGGCAGCCCATCCCACCGGACAGATACGAGAGACCGGCTGGTCGGTGAGCACCATGCCGCCCGAATGGATACCCATGTGCCGGGGCAGGCGCGACAGGGCCCGGGCGGCGTCGCCAACGAGTGCTGGCACTTCCCCCTTTCCCCGCGACCACGCCTGCGCGCTGCCCGCCGGGTATCCCAGCGCCCGCGCCGCGTCACGCATCGCCGAACGTGGTCGATAGGTGATGACGTTAGCGACCTGTGCCGCGCGGTCGCGCCCGTAGAGGTCATAGATGTGCCGGATAACCTCCTCACGCCTACAGGCCTCGATATCGACATCGATGTCGGGCGGCCCCGAGCGCGCGTCCGACAGGAAGCGCTCGAAAAGGAGGTTGTGGCGCACCGCGTCCACCGCCGTGATGCCCAGGCAAAAGCACACAGCCGAGTTTGCGGCACTGCCCCGCCCCTGACACAAGATGCCGTGCTGGCAACAAAAATCGACGATTTCCTTCACGATCAGGAAGTACCCCTCGAATCCGAGGCGCTCGATAATTCCTAGCTCGCGGTCAATCGTCTCCCATGCCCGCGGGTCTTCCTCCCGCGGGCCGTAGCGCTCGCGGGCTCCCTCGTGAGCGAGATAGGCGAGCCAGCTGCCAGGAGAGTGCCCCTCTGGGACGTGGATGCGCGGAAGCCGGGGAGCGACGAGACGTAGGTCGAAGGACGCTTCCTCCGCGACCTCGCAGGAGTGCACGAGTGCCTCGGTGTGAGCGGCATGCAGACGGGCCATCTCTGCGGGTGAGCGTAGGAAGGGCCGATGTGCTCCGAGGTGAGCCACGGCCTCGTCCAACGAGGAACGCAGACGGGTCGCCGCAAGGATGTCACCGAGGGCACGCTTGGACGGCGCAGACATGCGCGCACCCGTCGTGGCAAGCAGTCGAACACCCATCCCCTGTGCAAGCTCGGCGAGAGTGTCTCCCGCGTCGAGGCCGTCTCCGGCTGCTGCCTGCCACTCGATGAGGAGGTGATCCACCCCTCCAACCGCCTCCGCGAGCGCACCGGCCACGAGATCGCCGCGCGTGTGTGGAAGCTCGGCGCGGACCTTCGCCCAGGAATCGACGCGCCCGCACCGGGAACCCAGGTGGGCCTCGCCCCGGAAATCACCTGCGGCCATTGCGTGCCCTGCACGGCCGGACGTTCAAGCGTCTGCGCGAACATGGCGCTCTTTGGAACCGGAGTGGACGGCGGGCTCGCCGACGTTATCCGCGTACCCGAACGGGCGCTGGCATGCATCACCCCCAGCGCCTGCGAGATTGCGCCACCACTCCTGGCCCTGGCCGAACCCCTCTCATGCTGTCTGCGTGCCCGCACTCGTCTCCCCATCACCTCAAACTCGCGTGTCCTCATCCTGGGCACAGGCCCCATCGGCCTCATCCACTGCGCGCTCGCTGCCGCCGCGGGCGCGTCCGTCATGGCGTGCGGGCGACCCGCGCGTTTGGATCCCGCGCTCGCCCTCGGTGCGAGCACTGTGACCGCCGCGCATGGCGATGAACTCGTCGCGACGGTCCGCGAGTGGAGCGGTGGAGCTGGCGCGGACGTCGTCATCATCGCGGTGGGCGATCCCGGCCTCGTCCCCATCGCCGCCCGGTGCACCGCCATTGGCGGCTATATCTCCTGCTTCGCGGGCTTCCCCGCAGGAACGCTCGCCCAGATCGACCCGAACCTCATCCACTACCGAGAGCTCACCATCTCGGGCAGCGCGAACGCCACTCTGGAGGACTATGCGGCCGCCGTTGCCACCCTCTCAACGGGCGCGCTCGACCTGTCCCCACTCATCACCCACGAGTTCCCCCTCACCCAGGTGGACGCCGCGCTCGACGCCGTACGCTCGCGCGCCGGCCTCAAGGTCGTTGTGTGCCCCGGACGCGGCAAGCCGACCGAGTGCTAGTCAAGCAGCCCCCGCAGGTCCGCGGCACTGAGTGACGCACTGGCACCCGTCCCATTCATCACCGAGGAAATGAGCCGACGCTTACGGTCCTGCAACTCCACAACCTTCGCCTCGATCGTGTCAGCGGCAACCAGACGATAGACATTCACCTTCTTCGTCTGACCAATGCGGTGCGCGCGGTCGATCGCCTGCTCCTCAGCAGCCGGATTCCACCACGGATCCATGACGAAGACATAATCCGCCTCCGTCAGGGTCAGGCCCGACCCACCCGCCTTGAGAGAAATGAGGAACACCGGTGCCTCACCCGAACGGAAGCGCTCGATAACCTCCGTCCGGTTGCGGGTCGAGCCATCCAACTGCACAACCGACACGCCACGCCGCTCCAGCACGTGCCGAATACGCGCCAGGAACGACGTGAACTGGCTGAAAATCAGCGCACGGTGGCCCAGCGGCACGATCTCGTCGAGGCGGTCCGCCACGTACTCCACCTTCGCCGACCCCACATGTATATAGGACTCCTCCACCAGAGCCGGGTCGAGCGCGAGCTGACGCAGCCTCGTGATCGACGCCAGAACGCTCATGCGATTCGCGTCCGGATCCACCAGCAGATCGAGGATTCGGGCGCGCTCGCGGGCCAGATACTGGTCGTAGATGTGGCGATGGTCCTTGCCCAGGTCGACGCGCACGACGTCGACGATCTTGTCGGGCAGATCGGTGGCCACCTGTTCCTTCGTGCGCCGCAGGATAAAGGGCGCAACGTAGGAGGTCAGGCGCGCGAGCATGTCGGGATCTCCACCCTCGATGGGCCTGCGCACCTTCTGGGTGAAGGCCTCCCACGGGGGCAGTAGCCCCGGGCAAGTCAAGGACAGGAGAGACCACAGGTCGCCCAGGGAATTCTCGATGGGGGTACCGCTCACTGCCAGACGCCAGGGGGCGTCCATGTCGCGCAGCGCACGGTATGTTGCCGTGCGGGGATTTTTGACCGCCTGCGCCTCGTCGATGACGATGCCGGACAGGGCGACCTCGCGCCACTGCTCAGCTTCGAGGCGCACCAACGTATAAGAGGTAACGACGATGTCGCAGGCCTCGGCTTCCTCGCGGATCGTCGTTCCCCGTCGCGCGGCGGTCTCAGCGACGCAGCGCACGCGCAGGCCGGGCGTGAACGTCGCGGCCTGCTCCGCCCACACGCCCACGACCGAGGTAGGAGCGACCACGAGGACCGGGCCGCTCCCCACCTCCGCCGCGCGCAGAGCCGCGATCGCGGACAGGATCTGCACGGTCTTGCCCAGGCCCATGTCGTCGGCCAGGACCCCACCCAGTCCGGCGGATAGACGCGAGGTCAGCCAGGCGTGCCCGTGCCGCTGATAGGGGCGTAGAAGCGAGGCCAGGGCAGGGATGGGGGCCAGCCCATCTTCCGAGTGCTCGCCACGCAGCGCAGCGATACGCGTGCGCCACGACGCCGAGAGCGACATTGAGTCGGCCTGCTTCTCGAAGAGCTCGTAGAGGCCCACCTGCACGGGAGTGAGGCGCAGGCCCTCACCCTCCCACCCCGCAAGGGACCGAGCCTCATCCAGCAGAGTAGCCAACGCACGGATACGCGGGCCATCCAGACGCACCCACACACCGTGGGCCTCAACATAGTCGTCACCGCACGCGATTGCTTCCAGGGCCTCACGTACGCTCAGCAGATGGTCGCCAACACGCACACGCACGTTCAGATCGAACCAATCCGACTCCATACTCTCGACGGACACGTCCACATCCATCCCGTCTTGCGACACCTCGATGGCGCGCACGTCCTGCGCGACGTCCCACACGAGGCCGTCCACGCTCTCGCGATCAACGACGGTTGAGAGAAACTCCGGCACACGCCACGGGTCAATGCGACCCGAACCCGGCAACGGCGTCCACAGGTCTGCTCCCACCGAGATTCCCCACCTGTTGACGCGATCCGCGAGGGCGGCCACCGCCTCGTCCCCCATGCTGTGGGCGAGCGGGGCACGCGAGCGCGAACGTCCCTCCTCGTACTCCGTCCACCAGCGCACGACGACGGAGTTTTCGTCGCAACGCAGCGTACCCACAACCGCGACTTGCGGTGTCGCATCGGCGTCGAAGCTCCCATCTGAAGAACTCATGATGAAACGCCGACGCAGCGCCGTCAGCCACGTCCCTCGGAATTCCGCCACATCTGCGGCTGGAACAACCAGCGGTCGATCCAGCGGGAATCCTTCCAACGCCTTCAAGCCTTCGATGCGCGCCGCGCGCATCCCCCCATCAAGCAGCAGCAACCCCGTGTCGCGGTCAATACGCGGGTGTGCGACGACCTGATCACCGTTGCGAGCGACAACCCGCATCTCAAGGCCTTCTTCGGAGGCCCTCACGTCAACATCCGCATCCCACGTCGCATGCGACAGCACGAAAGGTTCACGTCCGTCCACCGACGCAAAAAGCTCCACCCCCGCGCGCACCAGGCGCGCGAGCCACGCGTACGCGTGCTCGCCGAGCGAACTGAGCGTCACCTCGGTGCGTGCCTGCCACGAGCGCGACTCACGCGAGAGTCGATACCCCTCGCGCAGCAGCGACACGTGAGTCGGATCCAAACCATCCGTCACCGACTCCCACTGCGTCGCCGTCAGGTCCAGCCACGACGCCCGTTTCGCACTCCACGCCGACGAGGCACCCCTGCGCAGTGGGATCAACGACACCGCCACGCTCGGATCGTGCGCATCGATAACGAGTGCCAGCGGATCCCCGCCGCGCTCACGAGATATGCCCAGCACCTGCTCGAGGACGCGACTCCACTCGGGCACGGCCCCCCTGCTCTCGAGCGCCTCGGCGCGCGCAGCGATTAGCACCGCCACGGCGTGCGGACAATCCGAACGCAAGGAGCAGGCGCATGCGAGTGATGGGCGAAGCGCACCGTGGGCGATCCGTACACGATATCTCAGTCCCTTGTCTTTGACGCGGGCCTCAAGATGGTCCTCGGATTGGTCCCAGAGCAGCTCTTTCACCGCTCCATTGCGTTCCAAACGCAGGCCGTTTGCCCAGGTGGCGGGGCCGACGAGGGCCATGATGTCATCGTCCGACATCGATGCGAGGATATCGCTGAACTCGTGGGTCACCATCCTTTCAGTCTACGGCACGACCGCTGGACCCGTCACCGTCAGTTGTCAAGGCCCTCTGCCATCCACTCACCCCCACTCCACACGAGAAGAGCTACCTGTCCATCCTCGAACGTGGCTCGCATGTAGGCGCGGGCGCGCTCCCCCGACCACCAGCACCCGCCCACGGGCCAAGGGCCGGCGATAGCGCGGATTCTGCAACGCCGACCGGCACGCAGCTGGGGCAAGTACTGCGAGCGTTCCGAAGGCTTATCCGAGGGAAGAAGCCGACCCGGTAGTCCCTCCCCACTGTTCTTGGTGAGGAGGTAGGCGGGGGTCGCTGTCAATGATCCGCGTTGGTCGACGCGCACGACGCCACCAGCTCCCGGCTCTGCGACCAGGAGCACGGGAATGGGAGTTTCGAAGAGGGTGGACGGCGGCTCGGCGACGGCCCCCTCCCAGGCACCCACGCGAGAGCGCAGCGGCTCCTGGCTGCCCCAGGGTGCCATGACGATGCGGCTGCGCGGATCATAGCCGCCCTGCACTCGAGGAACCAGAAGCGAGTCCGGCCCCGCCAGCCCCTGAATACGCACGGCGCTACGTAATACATCCCCCTCTCGATGTCCACGCCCCCACAGGGACGATGAAGAGTCCCCAAAACGTGGGTCGCAGGCCGTCAGACAGAACGAGCACACCCGACCGGAGGGTTCCTGGCCGCCTGCCAGCCACCCAGCCAGGGTCCATCGGACACGCAACGCGATGTCGGCGGG
>ERZ773045.968-NODE-968-length-13647-cov-3.456371_pt1 | contig 13647 bp, 19 predicted proteins | sample MGYA00580635_ERZ773045 | MGnify/ENA primary metagenome ERZ773045 (study PRJEB29015, sample SAMEA2738115) | human oral metagenome | biome: human oral; feature: human-associated habitat; material: saliva | place: China | collected 2261 ...
TTAGCAAACAGTCCTCTTCACCAGTTTGAGTATAACAGCATTTTTTATTCACTACTAAACAGTGAATATAATTTCATTTACCATGACAAGTTAAATAACTTCTTGCCTACTGTTTTATTTCTAGTGTCTAGTACTTCATAGATTGATTTGACTTTTTCAATCTCTACACAAGTCTGGCGCGCTCCCCATTCATCATGAACTAAGAAAACGCCTTCAGCACAAATAGAAATCATGTTAAACATTTTATCGTGCACCGAGTCACCAGTGTGGGCAAAAAACATACGGCCAGCAATTCTATTGTCGAACAATCTTGAAATCTTTACTACATTCTCTAATACTTTTCCATCTAACATTTTGTAAACTCCTCTATTTTGTGAAATTTTCGATAGAATTAACAAGCACTTTTGCGTTGTGTGTAATATCATTGAGCTTAAGGAATACGTCTCTATACTTCGAACGTGTGAAAGTATTACAACTGAAGGTGTTCTCCTTACCAATCAACTTGGAATCAATATCAATATAATCAGTATCAGTTTGACTTAAAATAATCTCTAACTTAAACTTATTAATTTGCTTTATACCATGGAAGGTGTCATCAACATCTCGTACAAAATCAATGCCTAAAAGACTTGATAATTGCTCTACTATTGTTTCAATGTTTTCCATAAATGAATGTTCCTCCATAATAATGTATTCTACCCCAACATATAAATTCCATACCACAACTATTTAACATCTATCTTTAAATGTGAAGTGAATCCTATGAACCGTTCACCAGTACCATCATCACCCCAACCGTCATAGATAACAACTTCCACACTACATACTTCACTATCTAAAATGGGTAAATCTTTATCTAAATCTTCTTTAGAAATATACTGAATAAATTCATCATTCTTGTAAACCATAAGATAGTCAACACCGGAAATTTTACTTACTAAATCTTTTAAAGTCATGATAGTCTTATTCTCTATAACAACTTTTCCTTAACTTGCTTTTGAAGATAGATAGAAGTAATCTTATCTACATTAACCAGAATTTCATAACTAGAATCATCATAGTGTTCAAACACGTTAGTGATAAAAGCACCCTCATTATTGATTACAATAGCATTAAAAACTGTTTCTTCTGGGTCAACTGCCCCATGACAAGCAACTAATGTTCCTTCTTTCTTATTTGCTAAAAGTTCCTGAATCTTAGTAATCTTCTTGATTGTATTCTTATCTAACATACTTGTGTTCTCTCTTTCTTTATCGTTCTACTTCAAATAACGTAATAAGTTCATAGTTATCCACTTGTTTATATACTGCAATAACATCTTCAATACGACAATATCTTTTATAAGAAGGTGAAGATGCATCACGCCCAACTAAATAAACATTATCACCCTCAATAATAATCTTTCTTACTTGTAGATTATCCCATTCAGTACACTCTGGTGTAGAATAATGTTTAGCAATAATAGGCACTCTCTTTAATTTGTCATTAATTTGTAATGCGAATTTAATCTTCTTGTCATACTCCATATTTATTACCTCTCTTACTTACAAGAATATATTATCACAGAACGAATTAATTTGTCAAGTGTCAAAAACATAAAAGATTAGAAAGTATAACTATCTCACTAAATTGATACAGTTCCAAAACTACCACATATGTCTATAAGGAATTTATCCTTTACAAATGAAACTTCCTTCTCAAACATTCGATATTGTGCCTTTTTATCTCCATCGAACATAATTCTAATTGGAATATTTACCATAATGTCACGTGGGATATTATCATAAGATACATTTCTTGAAGAAAGTAATAAGCTTTGCCAACAACTTCTTCCTAATCTACCTACAAGACCTAATGTATTCCAGTACTCCTTAGTAAAGTTCTCTGAATAACTACTAATATCAAGACAATCAACAATTATACACGTTCTTGTTGGAAGATACTTAGTTTCTTTTGTACTTACACTAATTCCAGTTAGGTAATGGCAATCTTTTGCTAATATGAATCTTTCTTCATTATCTACAAAATAAGATATAATCTCATCTGGCATGTACTTCTTATTGTTTATATAATAGCAATCTACAGTAGAATTAATATCTGATAATCTACAACAACCAGTATCATGAAGTAAATTAACTCTAAACTCATTCTGTTGATAAATTGCATGTAACAAAGAAGTTAAACTATCTCCACTCATGACATGTGTTTTATTAATTAGAGAACCATCACAAAGATACTCAACTTTCGTAAAATCACTTAAATCATCAGATAAGTAAATTACCTTTGTATTTCTATCCTTATCACACATCTGAGCCACAATATTTAGAATAGTATATGTCTTACCAGTAGCACAAGAACCATTCATTAAAATATGTGGAAAACATGTAAAGTCAATATAGGCTTCTTTATTTCCTAATTCTATCTTCATCTCTTCGTAGTTGTTCATATATATAGTTTAACATAGAATATGTATGTTGTAAATAAAAAGAGGAAATACCTTAAAATATTTCACTCTCTTGCTAGTTTAGGCACCCCTGACTTGACTTGAACAAGTATCAACGGTTTTGGAGACCGCTATTCTACCATTGAACTACAGAGATATAAAGTGGGCTGTTCTGGAGTCGGACCAGATTCTACCGGGCTTCAACCGGTCGCAATAACCGTACCTGTTCACAGTCCATGGAGATTCGGACAGGATTTAAACCTGTGTTCTTTAAGGTTGCAACTTAACGACTTAATCACTTGTCCACCGAACCATATTAGGGATTTTTGATAATTGAGAATATCCCTAAAACTCACTTGCTTAATTTATCAGCAATCGTTGAAGATGCATAGGATTCTGGTTTGATTTTATACTTGAAACTATAAGCAGTTACCCAACCTTCCAACTCTGAAATAAATTCAGCGGTTGCTCCTTTTGTTCCAATATCCATATGAACTTGGAAGTCAATATTGTTACTACTATCTAGTACATCAATACCATACTTCTTTAGCTCTTCTGCGATAAATACAGCAGTATCAATTGACATAGATGTTTCTCTCACTAACTTCTCATGTAACATGTTCTTATTGAACTTTGAATGAGTGAAAGTACGAGAGAAGAAAATTGCTCCATTCGTATTTCTGTGAACTACAATCGCAAGAGCAAATTTTGTCTGACTTCTTGTCATGGAGTCTGTACCAATCGCAATTTCATACTTTGCTTTCTTATCTACAGAAAGATAGTCTACAATGTACTTGACTACTTCTTCCAAACTCACTTTGCCATGAGTGATACTATTTAATTTTAAGTCTTTTGTTACTTCAAAATCTTTTGTACTCATAAACTATTCCTTTCTTTGATTTAATAGGTTTCCTCTGAAAGAATCGAACTTTCATCTTTTAGGTCGTAACTAAACACACTATCCATTATGCTACGAGGAAATATGTAGTGCTCCCGGCGAGACTTGAACTCGCACGCAATTTCAGGCAGAGGATTTTAAGTCCTCTACGTCTACCATTTCCATCACGAGAGCATGGCTATCCGAACATGACTCGAACATGTATTGTACGGTTCAAAGCCGTATGTGCTACCATTGCACCATCGGATAATATAGGTACCTGTGGAGAGAATCGAACTCTCAATTTAAACTGGTTTTGAATCAGTTGTGTCTGCCAGTTGCACCACACAGGCATGGCTGTCCTGAAATGACTCGAACATCTATCTTATGGGCCAGAACCACACGTGCTACCTTTGCACCACAGGACAATTTTAGGTACTCCCAACGGGAATCGAACCCGTATTTTAACTTTGAGAAAGTCACGACCTAACCGTTAGTCGATGAGAGCATCTCTTTCAAACTAGGTCTCCACACTAGTTTTGCTGGAAAATTAGTTGTAGGAAACACGATTGCTAAATCAATACCATTCTTGAACAGTTTATCACTTAATTCTAATAGCAAGTCCATTATTAAGTATTCTTCAAATTTGAATTTGCTATTTGTTTTCTTGATAAACCGATAGTTAAACGTTTTAGAGAACTTTGTATTACAACCTTCAACAGTCAATATAAACACTTTATTACTTAATCTTTCAACATCAATTACAACACCAGTTAGTTTGTCTTGATTTTCTATAAAGTGTTTAACAATATCATCAATACTGAATCTCTTATTGCTGTTCTTGAATTTCATACTCTGCCAATCTATCTATAATTGCTTTCTTTAAGATAAATTTAATCTGTTCGGAAGTGTTTATAATCTGTACTTTCTTAAAGAAGTTATGTAGACCTAATTTAGCACAATTCTTACCAACTACTTCATCAGCGAAAGAACTAGTCACCATTTTAACATCTTGAAAGTCTAATATGATTTCATCTTCTTTTTCAAAGTCAATCATATTACTTACTTCTTTTCCTAAGACTCTACTACCTAAACTTGTTCCAAACTCTTTTAATTTTACAATCATATCAATACTTCCTTTTTAGGTTTAAATGGTCGCTATGGCACGGTTCGAACGTGCAACTACGTACCTATGAAATACGTTTTCTACCAATTGAATTACATAGCGATTTAAAGGTACTCCTGACTAGACTTGCACTAGCAACCTTCGGTTTAAGAGACCGCTACTCTTCTATTGAGTTACAGGAGTATGGCGGGGATAACAGGCCTCGAACCTGTGACCTCAAATTTAACAGATTTGTGCTTCTACCAACTGAGCTATATCCCCGTAAAGTCCGTGTGATACGATTTGAACGTACAATTTCACCATCCCAAGTGGCGCGGATTAACCAAGTTTTCCCACACACGGATATGTTAATATATTTTTAAAGAGAATATATCAAAACTCTTAGTACCAGTATTGGGTACTGCCCCCAATTCTTTGCCTTATCAAGACAACCCTCTACTTTTGAGCATATACTGGTGTATGTAGTGCTTCTGGAGTGTGCCGCCCACTCGACCTATCAGTTAAAAGCTGATTACTCTGCTGTTGAGTTACAGAAGCATATGGCGCTGACGGTATGACTCGAACATACAAACCAAGCTATTCACTCAGCTAACGGTTTTCAGGACCGCCTCGATACCAATTTCGGATTACGTCAGCATAATGGTACTCCCAACGAGATTCAAACTCGTGATGCACGGATGAAAACCGTGTGGCTTAATCGCTTGCCTATGGGAGCGTATGGTGGGGTAAGAAGGACTTGAACCTCCAACATCCGAAGACACCGAATTTACAGTCCGGTACGCTACCAATTACGTTGTATCACCCCAATTTAAGTTTTTAAAGAGAACTTACTAACTCTAGTGCTGACTACAGGACTCGAACCTGTAAAAAACTTTCGTTATCTTCGCTTTACAAGAGCGCTGCATTACCAATTTTGCTAAGCCAGCAGATATGGTACACCATGACAGACTTGAACTGCCGACCCCTTGTTTGTAAGACAAGTATTCTCCCACTGAACTAATGGTGTATGGCGGTTACGATGGGAATCGAACCCACGTGTTTCTCCGTGACAAGGAGATGGGACTAAACCACTGCCCTACGTAACCAAATCTTGAATTTTGTCTGTGGGATTTCAAACCCACTTATTTTTAGCACCCTCGGTGAGAGTCGAACTCACGATTAACGCTTTAGAAGAACGTTGCCTTATCCACTTGGCTACGAGGGTATTATAGGTGGAGGATATGGAAATCGAATCCATCTGATGTCTTGATTGCAAGTCAAGTGTCCACCCCAAGCAGACCCATCCCCCAATTTAAAAGAAAAAGGACAACCAACTTAAATGGATTGTCCTGTATCAAAAATCTAATATTCCTATTTTTTATTCTAGTTATATCTTTAATCTTTAATACAGTCTACCCCTATCTTTAAGTTCATACCAAAAAGGCATGTCAAAAACATTATGATTAATGGCATATAAGTTTTTTGAATTTGTTCTTACTGTTAACATAATGTTTTCTCCTTCTTTTCTTGAACTATGAGTACTAGGTTGAGGGTTTGTTCAGAAGTGTTTCTCTCCTATACCGAAATCGGCGTATATTATCTTACGAAAGTTTGCATTTTTCCTGTAAAGTTTGCTGTTCTCAACCTAAGTTTATGGAGCAGGTAGAGAAACTCGAATCCTCATCCTCTGCTACTTTCTTTTTCCATTAAGTTTTCGACCATTTATTTTTAAATGTTCTAAACCATATTTCTTTATCCACTTTCGCACAGTTGAATGTGAAACACCACACTCTCTTGATATTTCTGCTATCGTATTGTGCTTCATTTTTTGCATTAGTTCTTCTTTTGAGAGTCTAACTTTACCAACTACGCAAAAGTTTCTATAACACATCTGTGAACAAAATATCTGTTCTCTACTTCCGAGAAATGTTTTACCACAAATGCAACAATTTTTTGCAAAATACCATTTCTTTGGTATTAATCCAGTATTTTGTGCATGTCGCACATTTTCTACTCTTGTTGCCCACTCTAGATTCCACACAGTATTATTAGATTTATCACCATCAATATGATTTACCTCTAATTTATTGTCTGGATTTGGTATAAATAGCATTGCTACCAATCTATGCACCCTATAACGATAAAGCGTACCTTTATAACTAACCCTTATACAATAATATCCCTTGTAATTAGGAAATACTTTTATTTTTCTTCTTTTATAGCAGTACTGTCTACCTAAGTTATCTATAAAGGAATATGCCTCAATGTAGACATTTCCAAGGTTAGATACATACAATTCTGGTATTTCTTGGAATTGTTTCCATACCTCTTTATTTTTAATAGTTTGTTCCACTATACGATACCCACATTTAATATGACTAGATGGTTTTACATTCTTTACCTGATAGAATTTTTATTTGCTGATACCACCTATACTTGGCAATGCCTCCATCACCAAATTGGCAACTACTCAGGGAACATTCATGGTATCCTACCCACCATAAACTCTATTACCACGATTGTGCCGCTCCGAAGTACAGTTAACGTCAGTACTCATGACGATTTTGTATTTACATATATAATTATACCACAACATAGTATAAAAGTCAATAGCTTTTACTGTTAAAGTACAAATATTTATTGGATTTGTCGGCAGTCAGAATTGAACTGACTAATTACACAACCAGTACCAACATATATATGAAACTCTCCTGTCTGCGTTCTACCAACTAAACTATATGGCTCATCTGTGTCCATAGCCGGCATCGAACCGGCGCCTGCGTCTAATCGAGTTCTTATATATCTGCATTGAAACCATTACTCAATACAGGGGAACTAGGTTAATTACTCCTAATCTTATTTTTAAAATGTTTCGAACCATTTATGGAAAATACCATCGGTTTCAATGATGATATTTCAGTAGAGAACAACTGCTTTCCACTTGGGGTACACAGGTATTCTCTATTGAAACACCACCAAGATGTCTCACTAATGAAAAATAACCTCTACTCTATTTTTCTAGCACGGTTGAAGTAGTATAGCAACCTGAGTTCTTTTTTGAATAGGTGTCTTTAACCTCTGTATGGTTATATTTTATCATGACAAGTTTAACTTTGTCAATACCTTATCAAGCAATTTTTAAATCTTTTTAACTTTATATGTTGACATACCTGTAAAGTACGTTTCAATATCAGTTAATGATAGTTCTTTACCACGCATTTCAGCAGGTAAATTCATGTCAACAGTTGTAACTGTATTTGCAAGAGATGCTAAATGAAGTGGTAACACACCGTACACATCGTTTCCACGTACATCTTCCTCTGTTGCATGAGTAATCACCTTATCAAAAGTTAAACCCATGTTTGCAAAATACCAAATTAGTGCTTCATGTCTAGTAACTAACACTTTCATATTACACCTCTCTTACTTGATTACGAGATTATCTTAACATAAACAAAAGAGAATGTAAATAGTTTTTTGAAAAATTTTTAAAGATTATACGATTTCTATACAATTATAGATGAACCATATGGATACTGTCTTAACATGATTAAAACTCCGTAACACTATATTCTGGATGCTTAAACTCTACATCATTAGGGTCAATATTTGACAGAATATTATCTAAATTTTCTGTACTACATTGAAGGAAGTTATTATCTGCCAATTTCTTCAACAACAAGTTTAACTGCTTTCTTAAATCATAGTCACCGTAAGTAGTTCTATATCCATCTGTTTCACTATATTGCAAGCACCTGATGTGTTCTTCAGGCATTGAGTAGATTTCATCAACTATCTCTCCATCTATAATACCTTTCATGATGAATCTGTTTTCACAAAATCCACCGTATATGGCAGTATCGAATAAGATAAATTGCCTATCAGTTGTTAATGGTTTTACCGTTTTTAAACATTCAAGTAGGTCAACATCCTTATTAGTAAGGGTTACTACTAGTTCAAAATCATCTAAAACAGAAAAACGATTAATTACATAATCAGGTGTTTCGTTTTTCTTAAAGTTATCAACGATATTCTTAATATCTTCTTTAATTATTTCGATATTGTCATCAGTAATAGTGCTAGAATACAAAACGCCTGCAAGAAATTTAAAAACGCTACTATATGTAAATTTTTCTTTATTCCCAGTACATAAACCAATCTCAACACGATTATTTATAACTACTAGAAATAGTGAATCTTTCTCTCCACTAAATCTCCAGCAGCCCCAATCATGTTCAAAGCCTAGTTGTCTAAGGAATTCTTCAAGCAATTCATCTTTTCTCATGTCAGAGGCAATTTTTTGCATTTTACGAGATAACTTAAGTATCTCATCCTTTGTTGTATTAGTATTCATAGTGAAAGTTCTCCTCTACACGATTATCATGACATATACACTCAAAGTGTGTTAAATCTGGTGTCCAGTTGTGAGACTTGAACTCACCGATTTTCCTATAACCGAACATGTGTTGGACTTTATTTATGCACGCCCAACTTTCGTGCCGTTTTTCTGATTGTATGCCCACTTGTCGGACTATAACATTACACTACAATCAAGGGTTTGCAACCGGAATTTACCGACAACTTCGGTATTCCACCGATAATACAGGACTTGTTGGACTTGCTAACTGGTTTAACTACATCTAGGAACGTACTAAATGAGTTACAACTGTTGCAACGATGCGTTCTGACGTTCATCTTCTTTGGCTATTCGCATCGAACCATAGGTGTTCAGATGCAGGACTCGAACCTGCTGATTTACCTATATCCGAACATGGGAAGGAATGTCTTATTTACCCACGCACACTTCCTTAAGACGTGTTTTAGATTGCCCTACACACTTGTTGGTGTACTCCTATTATTTACTTCATCCTGCAGAGACTTTTCATAATAATTTCCTTTTTATTGCGACAATCAAGGTGTACCTTTCACCTAGTCCAACAACTTCGGTATTCCACCGATAATACATGATTTGTTCTCACTACCACACTGTTCGTAGATACAATAAGAATGTCACACGGTCATAATATTGTGTTTATTGCATTACAAACTACTGAGGGATTACGTGATGTGCGTTCTGACATTCAACTAATTTGGGTATTCGCACGGACCCTGTAAAGAGAGTGTCTAGTTTCCTCAACTAAACATCCTCGAATTTCTTGTTCCCAATTGGGAATGAGTCAAGCAAGTTTTACCTTGCAAATAAATTCAGTCAACTCCATTATCGCTTGGTTTTCGCTAGGAGTTGTCCTTTACGGATAGATACTTGTGGTCAGGTGTACCTTAGACCGCTATGACTTCCCACATCATAGAGAACAGCACACGGTTAGCGAATCTCATAACGCTCCGAGTATCATTGGGTTTATGCTTCTTTATTAACTGGATTCCCACCAGCAGACCTTCTACCAAAGCCTATCTCCTCGACTATTGAGCATAGCCTGTCAACTTTGTTACTTTTGTCCTTAACGAATAAGGCTTTAAGTAGTTGACATGAGTTCCTTTTTTGGGTTCTAAAAGAACTTAAACCTCATATATCCATATCCTTGACGAACAAGGTTTTATGACAGTGGACATAGATGGAATCGGACCACCGTACAGCCTTTATGAGAGGCTAGTTCTACCATTAAACTATATGTCCATATTAATCATATACTACAACAACTACTTTGTAGTCATATCGTATTGTTGTTTAATAGCTAATTTCCTAAATGGTAACCCATAGCTTTTACACCACTTTCTTATAGCATTATCTGAAACTCCATAAATCCTGCCAATCTGAACAAATGAGTGATTTTGAATTAAGTTCTCTAAGGAATCTTTAGATGGTCTGTCTTTTACCTTTCGCCCATTAAGGCGTATTACACCCTTTCTTCCAGGATTTCTTCCATGACGATTTTTAGGTTGGCACTTAATACAATAATCATTTACGGTGTTTCTCCACATTTTAGAACCACACTTCTTACACCGTGGCAACAATTTCCCACCATGAAATAAAACGGACTTTTCTTGGTTTTCTGAAGCAGTTACAACCTCTAAATTTTCAAGTCTATTATCAGCTTTATCATGGTTTATGTGATTAATTTGCATGCCATCTGGAATAGTACCAACAAACGTCATATACACTAGTCTGTGTACATAAAAATTTCTTTGACCTTCATTGTTTGCTAACCCCACAGATAAATACCCTATATGGTTATCTGTAAACTTAATTTTTCTGTAGACTATACCATTACACAAGACATACTTATCTGCTTCAAGTTCTGTTGGAACATCATTAATTCTACGCCTATAAAATTTTTTATTTTCACTGTAATAGGTTTCAGGATTACACCATCTTAAAACGGTTGAACCTTCCTTGTTAATAAAATATGAAGGATAATTTGGTATTTGTCTGAATTGTTCAATATCAAGTTCCATCAATATTATCCCCCTAAAATCTAAATGTTGTTATATAAGGAGTGCCCATTACCGTTATGAACTATAAGACCATATTATGTAATCACCATCTAAGAGGTTAAGTTCCTTACTTAACTTAATTTCCACTGTTTTCCTAGGACTAGTGTTCCTCTTATTAAGTAATTTCCTTAACATTAGAAGGAATTGGCAGAAGTCGAATCTGCGTAGTCGATTCTCTCGACAAGAGCTGGCATGCCCTTAGTGTTTCCGTACACAAGTCAAACTCTAATGTGATTACATTTACTATTATACAACAACGTATTTAATGTGTCAAGATATTTTTGAGATTAAATACTGAATGAAAAGGTCGATATTAAGAATAAATTGGTTGTATGTATCTATTCTCCACGTTTTCTTTTTGTTAAACCCAGATATACCAATTTCGTATTCAAATCGACAACATTGTTCTAACATCACAGCACATACAATGTTTGTCTTTAACTCCTCAACATCTTTATTGATTTTAAACTGTTCGATTGCTCTACAAGACCACAATAAAGTGCTAAGATTATTAAATACATTATACTCTTCTAGTTCTCCAGTAAAAGAAATTCTATATGCATTATAGACTAATAAATCTTTATACTTGTCAATTAACTTCCAATCTTTTTTAGTTAAGTTTGTCATGATAAATATTCTACTGTTAGTTTAGAATCTCCTTCATCGAAACTCTCTGCAAAGAACCCAAAGAGTGAGTTGTCTAATGTACGCACTAATCCTAATGCAACACCGAATGTTGGGTAGTTATCTATTCCAGTGCTTTCTCCATTAATTAAAACGTCAACTTCAAAGCACTTTTTCATCTTTTTGACAACAATCTCATACATTTGACCTTCCCATGGTTCAACCTGTAGATTACATATATTACTACCTACTTCGCAAGTCACTGTGAATAAAGGGGCTGCCAAACTCAATAATGCCAATTCTTCTTCTGTAAAACCCATTAGATTTTTCATATATTCTCTCCTATTGATTTGTGCAAGATTATTTACACATTCTATTCATAAGTTCAGCAAGTGCTTCTACTGTTTTACCTGCTTGTACATCAAAGTCACTGTCTTGATGTTCAATACGCATTTCCTTAATGGTGTGAATACCCCAACCATCATAACTTGGAAGATATTCTACAGACTCTTCAGGTAAATACTCTTTAATTTCCTCGATTACTGATTTATAGAGTTTCTTAAAATCATTCTCACTTAATGCGAGTACTTTTTTAGAAAATGCTTTTCCACTATTCTTTAAGTCTAACAGTGCTGGATAGAAACCCTTTTTACGCTTAAAATAACGCTCTAAAGCACCACTCATATCATCTCTAATATCAATGCTATAATCATGAGTTCTATGTTGATAGTCATTATCAAAAGCAAATAAATCGACTAAAATTGATAAGTAAGGAAGGGTCTTATTTAATTCTGCTAGTTCCCAATGTGTATCTTCTGTAATATAGTCTGCATCATTCCAGTCACCTTTAATATACAATGTACAAAGATGTGGGTCGTCTGACTTTTCTAATTGCTTTACGAACTTTGGATTTAACTTTGACATACGTACCTCTTTCTTCTTGTGTTCTGATTACGTTATCATTATACAACAGTTTTTAAGAGATTGTCAATATCAAATTAGCCAATACGTTTACAAAATCCTCTATTTTCAAATAGTTCGCTATCGGACATATTTAACATCTTAGCAGAGATAACATAATCATTCTGTAATTGATGAATGATTATCGACACATTAACATCTTTACCCACAACATGCCATAATACGTGCAGGTCTGCACAGTCACTGAAATCTAACTCTCTAGCAACTTCAATAATGTGTAATAATCTTCTATCGAACATATTATTGAGATAGATAATCTTATTCTCCAATATTTGAGATAACATCTTAATGTCTGAAAGTGAGAAATCTTCTAAACTGTGTCCTGCCCAAATATTGTCAATCGCTTCCCAGAGCTTAGCTACTTCTTTACCGTCATTAATAGGTGCAGAATTTGGAGTTGTAAATGTTACATCTCCTCTGCTAACATCTCTAGGTATTCTCTTATTAAATAATGCTTCGTACTCAACTTCATTATCAAAGCCTGAGTGGAAATAACCCTTTACTGATGCCAGCCTATAAATATCTCCATATTCTCTGTGTTGTTCTAGTCTTTGAGTCGTTAGAATAATGTTCTGTTTAGCAACTCTACCAAAACGAATGATACTTAGTGCAAGGTCATGAACTAATCTCTGACCTTCTTCTGACATATCTGATGTGTAGAACTCATCAAAGCATAAGAGTAATCTTGTTGGATTATATTTACCACTACTTCGTTTATGACTGAAATAAAGATTACCTTCCACCATTCTCTTTTCATAATACTTATCTGCTAGTAACCACTTTTGTTGACCATCTTCATAATACCAAACAATATCATCTGGCATGTACTCCCTACCACCAATGACAAATGTAGTTACCTCTTTACCAATTAATTCATCTAATGTTGTTACACCTTCATCACAGATAAACTGGTTACGCAACTTCTGTTGTGCCATGACTGCATCATGTAATGATTTTAGTTCTGGCTCTGTTAGAAGATGTTTTTCATTTAATAAATCTCCTACAATCTCTTTTACATCTTTGTAATCTGCTTCATGATAATCTACATAAAGAATATCTAAATTAGCATATTCTTCTCTGGCTTTCTTTAAAATTTCCTTAGTTGTACGAGATTTACCTGTACCACATTTACCTACAAGCATTATACTAGTTATCTTGTTTAAA
>ERZ773045.969-NODE-969-length-13646-cov-5.491575_pt1 | contig 13646 bp, 11 predicted proteins | sample MGYA00580635_ERZ773045 | MGnify/ENA primary metagenome ERZ773045 (study PRJEB29015, sample SAMEA2738115) | human oral metagenome | biome: human oral; feature: human-associated habitat; material: saliva | place: China | collected 2261 ...
GATGATGCCATGCATCAAACTTCTTTATATAGTGTTCACCTCCCTGAGCTTGGCTTAGAGAGAGAATTTCATCACGATTAAAATAGTTTAACAGTTGAACATATAGCGGCTGTCCGACAAAATGTGTACTTTTGCTCATCTTATTTCATTGTTTTATTTTTGCAACTACAAAGGAAATAAGAAGGGCTGAATGTACAAAACAATCAGCCCGTTTTTTATTATTCTGAATTAAAAAGATATGAATGCACTAAAAGTTTTATCGGACACCAATATATTAATTACATCCTTGACCCAAAGAAAGGAACGGAACTCATAGATAGTTCGGGTGTGAGAACAGACAGTATTAGTCATATTGACCAGAGTTTCATTGACCAAACGGAACTGAATCCAAGAGTGAGAAAAGTTGTCGGACATATCTCTCTGAGTTTCTCTGTGCAGGATTCTTCCAGATAAAGCAACGAGTTCATGGTACAGATGGCTCGTGAGTATATGGAGAAGATGGGAATAAAAGATACGCAATACATCGTTGGGCGCCACTTTGACAAAGAGCACCCTCATGTGCATATTGCTTTCAATCGGATAGATAATAATGGCAAGACTATCTCTGACCATAACGACAGGTTCAGAAGTGAGAAGATTTGCAAGGAACTAACCGCTAAATATAGCTTGTACTTCGCTGGTGGTAAGGAGAATGTCAAAGGACATCGACTGAAAGAACCTGATAAGACCAAGTATGAAATCTATCAGACGTTGAAAACAGAGATTACTCGGTGCAGGAATTGGAAAGATCTTCTTGCTCACTTGAAAAAGCAAGATATTGATGTCCACTTTAAGTTCAAAAGCAACTCACAGGAGGTGCAGGGTATCATCTTTGAAAAGAACGGTTATCATTTCAATGGCTCTAAAGTGGATAGGGGTTTCAGTTATTCCAAGATAGACTTTGCCCTGCAACAGAAAAACAGGGAACAAGAACAGCAGACACAAGGAATGATAAACCTCATATCCAATGTTGCAAGTGTTACGAGCGAAATTACCAACAACCTCATAGAAGGAGGATTGGATTTGTTTCAAACTCATGGTACTGTCCCTGCGGAGGTTTACAACACACTCGATAAAAAGAAGAAAAAGAAAAAACGTAAAATACATTTATAACTATGGCTGATAATAATACATTTGTCCTCTTTGAGGAAATCAAAAACAAACTGGAGACAATTTACAGGGAGCTAAAGGAGTTGAAAGAAAAGGAGAACGGTTCTGTTTCCCTCCCTGTTCAATCTACACTAGCACAAAGTGATGAGCAGAAAGAGCAGGAATTGCTCAATCAGTATGAACAGCGAACAAAAGAAGTGATTAACAAGTATATTGGTGTGCAAGTGCGCATCAAGGACGAGGAGGCTAAATCCATGGACAAATTGGTGGCAAGCGTCTTGACCATGTTGAAAGAGCAGCCAAAGCAACAAGAGCATATCCATAGACACTGCTTTGACATCAAGTCGTCGAAAGTCTTTATTACTGTGGTGGCAGTATCTATGCTTTGTTTTGTTTCTTTGGTCGGCAATTACTTCTTGTGGCAAAGTAAACAGAAATACAAGGATGATGCCTTGAAGTTCCGTATCATCAGAGTTTGGAGAGGCTGTAGTTCCAAGGATATTCTATGGCTCAACGATGTGTTCGATATTCATCGCAATGAAAACACAATCAGAAAAATTAAGAAAGCAACTGATAGTCACGACATGGAACTGAAGCAAAAGGCCGATAGTTTGATGCAAATGAAATTGAAATGACCCTATATGAAGCAAGCTCAACCAAAATTCTCGTTTGGTTGGGCTTGTGCGCTGCATCTTAGTCTATGATTTCCCAAAAGCCACCATTATCTGGTCCAACACGACGGAGGTACTTATTACGCATATATTCGATATTACGCATGATAGAGGTGGCACTAATTCCTACGGCAGCAGCAAGTTCTATCTTGGTAATATAAGGATTTTCTGCCATTAATTGCAAGATGGTAATACGATTTGATGTTAATTTATCACCATTTTCTAATGCCTTAGCTACAATTTTCTCCACTATTACCTTTCGTTTATCAGTCACCCTATCAGATACCTTTGGCTGTTCATCAGTAACCTTTTCAGATACCTTTAGGTGATTATCAGTCACCTTGTCCGCATTCTCTTTCACAGACACCTCTTGCTCCGACAAAACTTTCGGCACTGTGATTTTCAAAATAAAATCATCAAGATGGAAAGATAAATGTGATGTACCATTAGCTTCTAACTCCCTATACATGCGATCCACACCTTCGCCAAACTCCTTTACAAAGTCGTATGTTTTAAGGAATTGGGCTATTTTTGGATTACGCGAGAAATGTGTATGACGAATGTTAGAGGGCTTGACCGTTCCAGGCAGCCTGCCCGGCGACTCAAATACCAGACGATTGTCAAACATCTTAATTTGAATTTCAGTACCCTTGATATTGTAGGCACGGTGGCAACAAGCATTGACAACCATTTCCTGAATCACAAACTTTGGATAATCTCTATTGGTTATAAATAGCCCATGCTGTCCCAGGAATGTATGTTCCTCTACTTGGGTCTCAAGATAAGCAATCGTAGCTTTCACCTGGTCAAGTATCGTTCCTTCAAAGGTTATATCCTTAATTACATTCATCTCTGCGCCCACTCTCTCTTCTGTACCTTTATAACGGATAAAGCGAGTACGCCCACGAGGAAAGAACTTTTGAGGGTATTTACCAAACAACAGGACACAAGCCACACTGACTTGCTCCTCTCCCTTTGAATTGGTAGTCATGAAGTCATTATTCTCATGTAGATATTGCTTTGCCGATTTGGTATAACCAATCAATTCTGTATATCTTTCGACAGCAGTCATATCAATATCATCTACCGTAGCGCCATACACCGCCGTATCTTCATAGTAGCGCTCACCTTTATCGTACATCAGCTGTATGCGCTCCTCAAAAGACAGTTTCCTACTTTTGTCACCGACACGCATAAAGGCTTCATCAGCTTGATTGGCATGCAATTCAGAACTTGCAGGAATATGCATCAATAAAATGTGATTATCATTCCCATCTTTATCTGTACATGGTAACAGGTCGCTGGTAATAGACACAGAAGGATTACAAAAGTCTAAAGGAACACGCACCAACTCATTCAACTTTTCCGTATGCTGGTCAACCCCCTCTATCTTCCTTGTCTTATCAGACACACCGATAGCAATATCACCACCGTCAGCATTAGCAAACGCCACAATGGTAATAGCTAATGCTTTCGGATCAATTTGAATGCTTTTGCAATCAAATGTCTGATCTTCCTTGCGAGTTCGTATCTCTTGTATAGTCATATATCATTGTTTAATAATGGAAAAATCTATGCCGTTATTTTTTCAGGCTCGAGTTTTATATACTAAATATGGGCTCCATATAATTGGATCTGCATACATATTCCGTTACACTCATGAGATTTTCCGAAACTTCCACATACTTTTAATAGTTAATATCCTTTTATTCATACACTATCTGGCATTTTTGTTTTACCTGCTACACTATTATAGTGTATCAATTATTCTACGTAACTCTTTTACTACGCCTGCCATATTTCTGATTCTTTTCTTTTTCGAATGATTTATCATTGTACGAATAAGAACGTATATAGATTCTTCTCTTTCAAAGAAATCCTCCCTACAGATACATCCTATGGGAGCATTTCCTTGAAAAATATACCAAAAAACTTTGCCTAACTGAAAAACATCTGATTGATTGTCTATCTTGCAATCAATTTCTTTTTCGCCTCTTCCTTCTGCAAGATACTTATTCATAGCCTCAGGAGAAAGCCACCCTTTGGGACCTATGAATTCATTTTGCCTATCATAATCCAAGTCTCTACGTGTTACAAGACCTAAATCTCCAATCTTCCATTGACTTTCATGAAAAATCAAAATATTATCTGGTTTTATATCTCGGTGGTAATAACCTAACTCATTTAAATCATTCAGCCCTTCCGCTAGTTGCAGGCATAAATCTAACTTTTCTGATTTATCAATATCATACTCCTCTAAATACTGCTTAAGGTCACTATCTGCATAATCCATCATATAGAAAGGAAAGAATTCTTTCCTTTCTTTTTCTTCGCCTTTTCTTGTTTTGTATGATTCTGTACATTGTACATATCCTTGAAGGTCAATTTCTATTATGTTGGGTATATGCTTCCTTTTACAGACCTCCAAAGCACTAATCTCTGTGCGGAATCTTTCATTGGCATCACTTCCAACATAATCACCATCTCTAAAAAAATCACGCACATTTGATATTTTTATAACTTTCTGAGGTTGGGATTCGTAAATATCAATAAAATCTTGACTTGGATATAATGCCAAAACATACGAATGTGCACCTTTATTCCGTTTAAATTGCGGGCTTACGGAATAAGCATAATAATCTATATTGTTTATGCTTAGTTGATTATTACGAGGTTCATCGTTTAGAAAGATAGTATTTCCCTTAGAAACAAAATTTGTTACTACAAGCATATCCATACTATTCCAAGTCTGACAGATCTATTAACCAATACTTTCCTATAGGATTTAGTTCTATTTTATCTAATCCGTATTCCTTTAAAAGATAATCTATGATTTCATTCACCACATCCCCCCCGTTCTCTTTCTTATTACATAATAATTGTTCAAAAAATTGTAGACGCATTTCACGGGCTCTTTTCGAATTGGACTGACTAACACAATTAATAGCATAATCCATAAAAGGACGACAATCTTCATTTGAAGGAGTAATAAAATCGTTTTCGCTAATGAAAGTCAATATCTTGTATTGATACTGAAGAACTTCAAACTTTTCATCGATATGTTCATTTATGAAACAAAAAAGAGTATAAAAATCATTCTTTTGTTTATACCTTGTTTGCTTTATTGGCTTTATGTCATTTAAGGCATATATTTTATTTATTACCATTGAAAAACGGTCATATTTTTCATTAACCACTTCTTCACTTAATTTTGCCTCAAATAAATTCTCGACAGCATTCCTTTTTTCTGTAATACCATAGAACAGGTATGCGACAATTTCTTCTATAAGTCCCCGGTCATTCATGCGAAGTTTTGTCTTGTCTGTAAAAATATCCAGTTCTATGAGTTGTTGAATATCCATAATCCTATAAACTAACTTAAGGAAATCAGAATCATGATGATATGCTTGATTTACTTCCGCAGGGTTAAGTTGAATGCCTCTTTTATTTACCAGATAAAAGAACTCTTCTTTTGATTCTCCTTTTGAAGAATCAAAATTTCCAATCTCAACAATATTAAGTCGATAATCTAAGAAAAATTCCGGGGCGTATTCTTTAAAGAACTTCTTTTGATTATCCTTAAACTCATTATGATAGTATTTATAGATAGTTGTCGCACGCTGTTGTCCATCCACCATTTCATATTTTCCATTCTCATTTTTTAGTATAAAAAAATTTGGCAGCGGGTATCCTTTATAAATTGAATCAATAAGTAGTCTTTGATCTTTAGGTGTCCATATGAAATTACGCTGATATGGAGGGCGCAAATTTATAGACTTACTCTCTATGAGGCTTATTAAATCTCTAATTCTTAGTTCTTTATTCTTGTATTCCATAATTATAAAGAATAATTAATTTATTAATCCAACGACTCCGGTACATCATCCATTGCATCATCCTCTTCATCCTTTTTCAAGAAGTCTAAGAATACACGGAGGAATGCTGTTTCTTTGAAGAAATAATTAGAATTTTCCTCCAGTTTCTCCTTAATAAGGTCAAAGCCATAGTTAGCGTATTCCTCCATTTTGGTAATGAGATCATCCACAACCTTGCGCTGATTGATTTCGCCTTTATCTAAAGCAATGAAGTCAATATCCGTTCGGGCTATTAATGCAGCGAACATATATTCCCGCAAGCGTGGATATTGTGTTCGGCCAAGGCGTGATTCGCCTGTCCCCCAGTTGGAGATAGCCCAACCAAAGTGTTTCTTTTTGGCTTTATCTTCTATCAAAGGTTTAGTTTTATTGCTATACAATCCAATGAAAAAGGCCAATATAAACACTTCGTAGCCTGCTCCATATATTTTTCCCCTTACCTCCTGATACTGATTCACTCCCTTACCATAGTCCGAGAACACACTTATCACGGAGTCTTGGTAACGTTCTTCCCATTCGGGATTACGCTTGCCCCAAAGTTCATATAATGATTCCATATTACTTTATTTTTTCTATTGTTGTACGAACTGTTGCCATATTCTTTGAATCAAAGCCGTCGGCTTTCTTGATACGATAGACACAACATGTCAGTTTTTCAATTTCTGGGAAGCAAACCCTTCCCTTGGTGATGAAATCCTTGGTCACAATGATACACTGTTTTTTCAAGTTGTCAATCACATTGTAGAAGTTCTCTTCCTTGGAATCGCCGAATGATGATGTTGCAGCATCAAACACAAGAGGATAATCCTCATCACGTTTTTCTTGTGTAAAGTCGGATATGGCAAACAGGACGGATATATACATTACCGTCAATTGTGAGCCAGACGGTTTCTTGATTTCCGTACCGTTTGAACTATACAGGCGGATTTCTGTCGAGTCGTCTGCCGTCTGCCTGAGCCGAATTTCTCCATGAAAGTCACTTGCGCTTAACTGTTCCAGATATCCATTCGCCTTATCTTGCATCTCAGCAAGAAAACGGCGAAGGTTTTCCTTTTTAGCAAATGCAAAGGCTTTAGCAATCTCTTCAAGGACACGATGAACGTCACGATACACTTTTACCTGCGAACTGTCGGGATTCAGCTCATCCATCTGTTTCTGCAATCCATCCATCCTTGTCAGAAGTTGTGCCAACTCACCATTCAGTTCTACAAGCCTCACCTCTGCTCTACCTTTCTGTTCAAACAGTCCTTTGATGTCGTTGAAATCCTTCTCCAAAATAGCTTCAGACACATTTCCAGCCTGAATCAGCAGGCGCGATTTCTCGTCTATCGTTTCTTGTATCTGTCGCTCCACTTCCTTCAGGTCCTCGTTCAGACGCTCCACCAGCCCCATGCGGTCACTAATTTCACGAACAAGCCCAGAAACTTGCGACTCATTGCTACCGCTGAGCGAAATGCTCAGATTATGCAGTGACTCAATGTTGCCAAACTTGAAAAGTTCCTTCTCTTCAATGGCTTCCTTCTGACTCTTCTTAGCGGCCTCCAGCGCTATATGCCTCTTATACTCCTCAAGTTTCTGCAACATAAAGTTGTATGCCTCCGACCCTTCTTCAGCGGGACGACCACACACCTTGCAGATATGGTCGTTCAGCATCTCCTCCATTGTTTCCTGATTGGGTAGATACCAAGGAAGTTCAGGCGCACCATTAACCAATGCACCTTGCATTTCTTTGACTGCTTCCAATTTCCCAATTTCAATAGCCTTTTGACGCTCATAATCTTTTTCTTGCTTTCTCTTTTCCCTACTGAGAGCAGAGCATTTTTGCTTGAACTCTTGTAAAACATCCGGGAAAGCGCAAAGAACCCACATTCTATCAAGAAGTGCGTGATTATAATCGATATAACTTATTTGGGCTTTTAATTTCCTACGCTTCTCTTCCTTACTCTTTAACCTACTTTGGATGTCTTTATATCTTTCAGATGTTTCCTGATTCTCTTCAAGTTCTCCCAGCCTTTTAGAAAACACCTCCAACGATGTCATTTTATCTTTAATATCCTTCTTTTTAGTTGAAATTTCCTCGGCAAGACGATTTATCTGCAATTCTAATGCTTTAGCCTCACCTGCAACCTTCCTGTCAGACTTCATTTCTTTCAGATAGGCAGAATTTGCTTTCTCCTCAAAAGATGATGTATATTCTACAAGATCATCGAACTTTCTTATATCAGAAAATTTGTCGACCAGATCTTTTAAAGCAGTGGCATTGTCAAACACATTAAGTTCCGACTCACCCTTAAACATACTAAACCTTTGGATAAAGGCATCGTAGCATCTGTCTATGAGGTTCTTTCCACTCACTTGAATGCGTTCTGATCCAGAAGTTTCATAACCTCTATAAACAAGTGGACCGACTCTAAAGGAGTCTTCGCTAACACGTTCAACGGAAAAAAACTTTTCTACAGATTTTTCACCATCGTGCTCAAAAAGCATAGCAACGGAAACTACATCTTTTTCGCCAATCTCCATCTTTGACTTTCGCATTTCCGACATGTGGTCAACATTGCCCTTATCTATAGTTGTATTGAACAACCATTGTAGAGCATCAAAGAAAGTTGTCTTACCGTCGCCATTATCTCCGAGAATAAGGGTTAGGCCGTCTGAAAACTCAAATATATTATTATCTCCATAGTAACTACGGAAATTTTTGATTCGGATTTCCTTGATTATCATACGTTGTCAATTAAATATTTGTCTATTTCTTTCCAAAGTTCTTTTTCGGAAGCCCCTTCTCCTGTACGTTTAATAATCTGTGCAACAGCATTGATTACATAATTATCAGAATCAAGCGACTGCTCTATTGTACTGATGTCAGAAGGAGAATAATCTCCGAACTTCATCAGATTCTCATCAAGCAAGACTGCTTGTAGCATTTTGTTGTCATTATTTCTTGCCATAATCAGAATAAAGATATGTTATAATATGATAGTATTTCGTTTAACTCGTTATATGCAAAGTCCGCATTTTCTGATAATACAGCAAAGTCACGAACTCTTTTCAATTCACTTCTTATTAGACTACGTTCCATGTTGTAGTTCTCCTGTGCTGAATTCACCTCGGGAGCCACAACCAAATCGTGTATTATGGCTATATGCTTGTCTGGATGCTTTCGTAATATACGGCCTCTCCTCTGAATAAATTGCCTTGGATTTCCCGTGCTGGCACAAAAAATTGCCATCTCACTACGAGGTACGTCAACGCCTTCATCAAGGCATTTCATGGAGGTCAAAACCTCAATATCACCGCAAGCAAACTTTTCTAGAATCTCGTTTCGTTCCTTAATTCCTGATACGAACTTCTTCACGGTCGTGGTTTTACTGACATCCTGTACAATCCCTGTATACGTGTCAATCAGGTTTTCAGAAAAGTCATCGTCATTTACACTTTCTATGCTGTCAAAGACATCAGCTGTTTCATCATCAGGCCTTGTACCTTCTGGAACATAGACCAAAGTATATTTCAAATTTCCTTTCTCGGTGTATCTTTCCTGAACGATTTGTTGGAATATCACTTCTTTCTCTTGAGCTTTGTGAACAATGCGTTTCCGTTTCAGCAATAATCGCATCAAAATATCATCTCCTTTGGGGAATGATTCCTTTTCCTGGTTAAAGAACTTGGCCAACTGCAATGAGATACGCATATATTCAGTCATTTCTGCATCATTTAGATGTACTATATGTGGAAAATACTTGTATCGACAAAGGTATCCTTTATCAATAGCTTCTTTCATGTTAAACTCAAAGGTGTATCCGTTCTCACAGCCAAAGAATTCCATAATGGCTTTATTACCACTGTCATCAAACTGGCGTTCTGGTGTTGCAGAAAGTCCTATGCGACGAGCAAACTTAACCCCGCCTAACCTGTCTAATATCCTTCCTGCCCCCATATTGTGTGCTTCATCAGCAATAAGTAGCATCTGTCGGGTAGTATTCCTGTTAAAGTTAACTAACTCACGGAAGATGTTTTCTCTTGCAAAGGAGGCATATGTCGCTATAATAATAAACGACGACTCTTCTCCGTCTATCTTGATACTCTCCTTTGTCTTTATACTGTCAAGTTCCGTTTTCCACTTAGGATTTTTAGAACTGACCTTAGTAATATGATTAAAATGAAACCTTTTACACTCATCTTCCCATTGGTCAATAAGCGTGATAGTAGGTACGAGGATAATTGCTTTATAGAAATGAAATTTCTTCCAGATGTTGAGCAGACAATTCAGCGAAGTAAGTGTCTTGCCTGTACCAGTAGCCATCGCGAATAGTCCTTTCTGTTTTACTTTCCAATTTTCATATGCTTGTTTCTGATAGCCTCGTGGCTCATCGAAAGGAAATCTTGGCTCCTTTTCTTTTAAAACATCAATGTTTTGTCCCTCTAACTTTTTAACGATGCTTTCCACTTTCTTTTGGGCTTTATTTAAAATAGCTTGAATGCTTAAGGGAAGGTTGTCATTAAGCCGTCTTAAAATAAGATTCTGTTCATCACGCATCAACTCACCAATCTCTTTATGTTTAAAATTGGCATAGATTCCAGCTTTTACGTCATCGCCTTTCAAATAGACGACTGAATCATCTCTACCAAAGAACGTCCTTTCAAAATCCTCAGCTATGTCTTCTATCTTATACACATCACCTTGTCCATCCCAATCACAGAAAGCCGTAAGGCTCTCTAAATTATCAATTAGGGCAGTACGGGAAAAATTACAAGAACCTTCAAAGGCTACCCTGTTCAACCCATCAGAGAACAATCCGCATTTTGAATGAGCAATACCTTCCCCATCTTTGGGTACCACAATCTTTATCTCCATCCTTTCATTCTTAATAAGCCATGCCAAACATTCGAAAAAATGTTTATCTCTCTCGGACAAGGTACGTTTGACTTCCTCTAAGTTATTTAGGTCAAAATATTGAATTAAGTCACTGGCCTCACCTGCTATCATAGCTTGCTTGTCTTCAATGGAAAGAGTATCATTGATAATCATTCGCATACGTCCACCATTATAAAGGAACGTTGCAAATCCATCTGACAAGATATTGATTGCCGATGAAGAAAAAAAACCCAGTTTTATATCAAACTGAGTTGCATTGCACAATGCCTCGGAAAAGAAACCGATAGGTTCCCACTCTGTTCGTGACTTATAACGACGACTGCCTGGCCAAAGTACATTTGCTTTAAGCATACACTTTAAATTATATGAAACAATTCGTACACATTATATCGTCACCCAAAATATCCACAAGAGTAGTGCCCTTGTGGTTGGCACGATTCTCTTTTTGTCGCTTGATGATATCAAGTTTAATTTGACGGATTCGCTCAGGCTTTATCAAATCAGCAAGGCTTTCGTTCTGATTCCATGTATATCCATCTTTCTCAAATTCCATTGCTTCCTTGAATAAATCAGGATGTTGCTCATAGAGCCAGACCCACTCTATCTTTTGCTGAAAAAAACAGAAGTAACAACCAGAACGACTGCGGCAATAAGTGCCTTTTTCGCCATCTACCTCGAAAGGGATTTCCTCGTAGTAGGCAGGAACACCCACACCACTCTCTTTCAATAAACGGAAAATGTCTTCTTTTACTAACACATCCGTATTGTCAAGGAGTGGGAATTTGTCAAGTTTACCCACCGGATAATCAGTAGTCTTCAGGAATTCAAAGACAGCATGATTAAACAACTTTACGTCGTAATCAAGTAAAGTATTCATTTTCTTCGAGTAATAGAACTGCTTGGTGACAGGCCTCTTCACTATCTCAATAATCTCGTCTCGCAGGGATCCTTTTGGACATAATCTCTCGTATATGTCAACTATCTGATCCAAATTCTCATTGTGTAGGAATTTATTAATAACATCTATACTCCATATATTCTTACGGAATGGGAATACGGCCTGAATATTGGGCTTCGATGAGATATAACCGTCTCTATCCTCATCGCCACGGATGCCAACATATGAAACAGCATAATCACTTCCTACGTATTCTTCAAACTTATCCAGTTTCATTTTCTTAGTACACCAGCGAGCTTGTGGTGAAGGAAGAAATCCCCCCATGGCTTTCAAAAAGTGATGGAATGGCGTTGGCTCCGGACTATCCTTCGCGGCCCTTAATCGTTCTATTTTCCCCAAGTAAGCTTCCAAACGATTAATTAGTGCTTCTGTTTCTGCCAATTCACAACCTGTATCTGAATTGTAGTATTCAATCTTTAGCGATGGGTATGTTTTTTTCAGATAGATGGCGAGAGCTGCACTATCTTTACCGCCTGATATGCCTAATATATGTCTTACTTTTGTCATTTATTAATCTTTTTGTTCAATATTGACAGCAATGTGCAAATATCTACATTGCTATCACCAGATAACAACTGACTAATCTTTTTCTCCAGTTCGTCAGCTTTCGTTTTATCTTTCTCTGGAAGCACGTAAGTTTGTGTCCTAATGTTAGTACCATTGTTTGTAACCATGTCAAAAGAGTAGGCCTCATTCTTATCAGTATCGTCAACTTTCTTGGAAATATCTGCATACTTTTCGCACTCACGGAACAAATAGATGAGGTCATCTACGAGCTTATCTTCCTGTTCATCTCTGAGCGCATCAAGACGCTGCTCAAGTATGGTATAACATATAGACTGGTACCATAGGGTTCGAGTGTCGTATTCTGTCATCACATGATGGTAGAATTCACGCTGTTTGTCTGTCAGTAGATAGACCTTGACATTGGCCAATCTCTTGCGAACTTCTAAAATGTACTCGCTATATTCGTAGCTCTGCAAAACAAACTTATCCACTAATCTTTCTTCTATGCGGTCTATCAACTGCGTATAGCAAGAACGCAATTCTCTGATAGCACGCTGGATTATATTGCCATATTCACGAATAAACTCTTCATGTTTCAATTTCGCATGGTCAAATCCCAATGCTTCTGGCAAATCATTGAAGAATGCTTTTTCCGGATCTTTTGCTTTTGCTAGCACATCACGGAATTTCATGGTTGACTCGTGGTTAAATTTGTGTGTGTGCTTGGTATAATCATTCAGTCGCATATAAAAATTTAAGAACGGCTTGATGGTTTCGATGAAACTGGAATTGCTTATAGAAAACTCTTCCCCAAGATTAATGAAGCGCCGATACTGATTAAAAAATCCCAACTTTACACCATCAATAGCAAACTTTTTAACCTCAAAGTCACCCGGATGCTTTTGTAGCAAATCGAAAAACTCCATGTTCACATTTGGTATAAAAGCTCCCTTTGATGCATCATAGAGTGCAAAATCCTGACGTTTGATAAACAAATAAGTTGGAATCCAAAATTCGAGGAATCCATATTTTAATTTATAGGGCTGCGCGGAAAGGATCTTGATGAGTTCAGACACTTTCCTTGCTTTGTTTTCCGTACTCTGCAGAAACTCTTCGCAAGCTTCCCATAGAGGCATAAAGCCTTTATTAGTAGGTGAATCTGCAAAGCCGCCATTTTGATGAAGCCCCGTGTTCAGAAGTAAAGAAAAATAAATTGTCTTTTCTGGTGGAAATTTATCCTCAGGAAATCCCATTCTGTCTTCAGAATAGTGCTTCGCCAAATATGTTAGATAACTTTTCCTCGCTTGAGTAATCATCCCACTAAGTTTATGCCTGTTGAATAGTTCATTAACCATCACAGGTGTCTTACTGTAGACTTCATTGCAAACCTTCGACAGCAACTGGTTAAAATCACGATGTGAATTTACCTTCTGCTCTTTACCTCCAAACACCCATATAACGCAATTCTTATAGGAGAAGAGGTTGTCGTTGATAGTTTTACTAAAGTTTCCCACCCCTCTATTTCATGGGTATTTCAACCAAACTGCTTTGCGAATACCCATGAACGTGAGCCGTTAACACATGTCTAAAATATGTTTACGGTTGTG
>ERZ773045.978-NODE-978-length-13543-cov-5.043149_pt1 | contig 13543 bp, 12 predicted proteins | sample MGYA00580635_ERZ773045 | MGnify/ENA primary metagenome ERZ773045 (study PRJEB29015, sample SAMEA2738115) | human oral metagenome | biome: human oral; feature: human-associated habitat; material: saliva | place: China | collected 2261 ...
TGATGAATCCGGCCCCTACCGGCGTTGATCAGACGGACGGCATTTTGCTCAGAAACGCCGAGGGCCAGATGGTTGTTCTGGCGCTAACGCTTCATTCCAAGCAGCCAAAACGCGCCATGATTTCTGCTGATAAAGCCTTCATTGAAATTATGGAGTACCCTCGCGCAGACGTTGCTACTATCACGTGGACTGATGACGGCAAGCAGGAGAAAGTCCAGGTAGGCCGCACTGCTGATGCCCTGGCATACGTGTTGGCAGATCTGGAGGCCGCTGTTGCAGGAGACGCTTCCGCTCAGGCGCAACTTGAGGTCTCCAAAGACGTTATGGAGCTTATGACCGGCTTGCGCAATGACTGGAATTTCCTGTACCCCGAGGAGCAATAACTTACATGACATCTGACGAGAAGATCGCCCAGCTAGCAGCTGCAGTTGATGAAGAAACTAAGGCTCGTCCGGGCGCGCCTCAGACGCATCCAGAGTTTGACCGCCTGGTGAGAACTATTTGGCGTCTTCGCCAGGAGGACGGCTGCCCTTGGGACAAGGAGCAGACGCACCAGTCCATCTCAAAGAACATGATTGAGGAGGCCTACGAGGCGGTTGAGGCTATTGCTGAGGGCTCTCCAGAACACCTTGAGGAAGAGCTTGGTGATGTGCTTGAGCAGGTGCTTCTTCACTCACAGATTGAGGCGGACAGCGGCGTCTATGCAGACGGCGAGGCGCGTGATAGCGCGGCAAGTGCTGGTGATGCCCAGGGTTGTGCAGCGGGCTTCGACATCGACGACGTATGTCGAGCGCTCAACCAGAAGCTGGTACGCAGGCATCCGCACGTATTTGGGCCAGAAGCTGGCTCAACGTCGTCGGCTGCGGCCGTCTTGGACGTGTGGGAGAGCGTCAAGGCTGAGGAGCGCGCCAGTGCAGAAGATACCGTGCACACCGAGGGTCTTCTCGACTCGGTTCCACAGTCTCTACCTGCTCTCATGCAAGCGCAGAAGATCTCAAAGCGTGCCGCAAAGATGGGCTTTGAGTGGGCGTCTGTCGATGACGTGTGGGACAAGGTTGCTGAGGAGCGCGCAGAGTTTGATGCTGAAGCGTCAGGTACCCAGCAGAAAACGGACGAGTTTGGTGACATCTTGTTTGCGCTGATAAACGTTGCTCGCTGGGAAGGCGTTGATGCGGAAGAAGCGCTGATGAGCGCCTGCAGGAAGTTCCGCGCTCGTTGGTCGTACATGGAGAAAGCAGCTGCTGAGAGAGGCTTCTCGCTTGACGAGAAACCCGAGCTACAAGAAGATTTGTGGCAAGAAGCTAAACGTCATCTGGATGCGTAAGCAAGCTGCACAGATCGCAGCGAAGACGTGCGACGTACCGCAAAGCTTACGACTTGCCGTGGAGCGACGACTTCTATTCGGTAAAACGATGAAATTCCAAACTGAGGCAGGGCTATCGACGCTGCCTCTGCCATAATAAAGATGTTGCAATTTGTTGCGACGCATCACCAAACAAACCAGAAATGAGATCCGTGATGAGTCAAGACACCACTAAAAAGAGTGGTACAAAAAGAAAAACAACGCCCACCAAGCGTTCCGTTGAGCCGCTTAAAGAGACTACCGCGGAGCATGCCGCTGGTGCTCTCAAAATATTTTCAACTAAAAAAGCCGAGAAGCCCCAGGTAACTGAGAAATCTCAACCTGATCAGAAGTCGGCCGTGGCAAAGAAAGCTGTGGCGGCTCCAAAAGATACAGCGTCGTCAGAGGGCACGACGCCATCAAAACAAACATCTTCCCAGGAGAGTTCCAAGGACATTAAGTCTAAAAGAACTGTTCAAGTTAAGAGGATTGATAGGACTCAGAGGTCCGAAAGAGGTCAAAAGTCCGAGCGCAGTCAGAAGTCTGAAAGAACCAATAAACCGCAGTTCAGCGCAGCTTCTCTGGTAGAGCTTAAAGACAATGCACTTGATTTTGCGCGTAACCACACCAAGCTTGTCGTTTTTCTCGGCGTTGTAATCTTCCTGCTTGTGGGCCTATATCCACCAATTTGTGGCTACTACCACGCTGTTCGCGAGCATGACGAGTTGCTGCTAAATCAGCAGAAGCTCGAGGAAGATCAAAAACGTCTTGAGTCCGAGGTTCAGAGTCTGCAGACAAAAGAGGGCATCATAGATGAAGCTCATAAGCAGGGCTTGGTTTCTGGCGGCGAGGAATCTGCGCGGGTAGAGGGCCTTGATAAAAAGAAGGACGAGAATACCGTTCAACATCCTGACTATCCGTGGTACATCAAGGTTGGGGACTTTGTTTTTGGATTTACACCAGGTGATTCCGGCAACACTGAGGCTCCTAAGAGCGCAAACTCCGACGATCCTACGTCTGCGCCTGCTCCTGGAGAGTCTCACGAGCAGAAGAACTCTGGAGAAGGTGAATCTTCTGAGGGGTCCGGCGCCGACAACTCAAAGACCGATAGTGGGAATTCACACTAATGCTTCTAGCTGCAATTGATATTGGAACCGTGACCGCTCGACTTGCGCTTGCGCAGGTAGAGGATGGTCGCGTCATTCGCATGGCCAAATACACCGAGATTGTCAATTTGGGCGAGGGTGTTGATAAGACAAAGCGCCTGCTACCTGAGGCAATTCACCGTTGCGTTGGATGCGTTTCTTCTTACGTTGACCACGCAAGAAAAGAGAGCGCTGAGGCGGTTGTGTGCACACTCACAAGCGCTGCTCGCGATGCAGAAAATGCTCCTGACCTGGGAATGGGTCTAGCCTCGCTGGGACTAGAACCCATGATTATTCCAGGTGAGATTGAAGGAGCGCTTACATTTTTGGGCGTCTCTCACGATTTTGAAAATCATCGTATTCTTGTTGCCGACAGCGGTGGCGGCTCAACTGAGCTGGTTGTTGGCACGCTGGCGGGCCAGCCTGCAGGTCAGAGTGCAGGTCAGCAGCTTGGAGGTCAGCAGCTCGAGGGGCAGCAGCTTGGAGGGCAGCAGCTCGACATAAACTTTGTCGAGTCCGTTGACCTTGGCTGCAGGCGACTGACTGAGCGCTTTAACTTGTCATCTGATCATCCTTCGGTCGAGGACATTGATGGAGCGCATACAATGGCAGCTCAGATGATGTCTGAAGCTATCGGACGAGCTCAACAGCAGTGTGCGGCACCTGAGCTCTTGGTAGGCGTTGGTGGAACCGCAACCAGCCTCATCGCCATCAGGGACCGCCTTGATCCGTATGATCCCGCAAAGGTGCACCTCAATCACATCTCGCTTGACGAGGTGTTGCAGATAGAGGGGCTTCTCGCCAACAAAACGTTAAAGGAGCGAGAAGACATAACGGGACTTCAGGCAAAACGCGCTCCTGTTATGCTTGCAGGAATTATTTTGCTTGCAGAATTGATGAAGAATTCTGGCTTTAAACACCTGGTGGTGAGTGAAAGCGATCTGCTCTTTGGCCTGGTGATAACTGCAGCTGCCGTTTACCAGGGAAAGCAGTCGCCTGTGATTTGGAAGCCAATTTTGCGCCCGCTGAATTAAAAGTAGTGGCATAATAGCTAGACATATCCGGGGGCGTGGCGGAATTGGCAGACGCAGGGGACTTAAAATCCCTCGACTTCGGTCTTGCGGGTTCGAGTCCCGCCGCCCCTACCACTTTTGTTGCAGAATAAATAGCCTTTTAGCTGCGTATATTCAGAAAATATTTAAGTATCAGGCGTTTTTGAGCGTGAAGAGTATATAGCTCTTGACCTGGTAAAACTTAACTCGACATTCAGCTCATGGGACAAAAATGGGACAATATTTAGTTTGATATATAAAAGTTCTATCAAATAAAGTTTATAATGCAGAAATATAGTAAGAAAGGTGGTTATTATGGCACGTAAAAATAGCTGTGTAGCTTCCTTTCTAGGGAGTTCAAGAGAGAAAAGTAGGCTTACACAAAAAGAAGTTTCTGCTAAAACTGGTATTCCGCTCGGCACAATTAGGCGTTGGGAGCAAGGCCAAAATGATCCTGATTTAAACTCCCTTATCCAACTTGTTAAACTTTACGGGGTTTCCTTAGATTCAATTCTTGAAATAGGAGTTGCTGGAGACAATAGCGTTAATTGCAATCGTAACTCTAGAATGACGTCTGTTTCACTTTTAAGTGGGATTACTGCTACCGCTTCTATTGAGGTGATAAATTCTGATGAAACTTACGATATTCCATCAGATATCTATGACAGATACCCACAGGCTTTTCTTCTTAAGGTTGTAGGCGATTCTATGAACCGTGTACTGCCAAATGGTTGCTATGCGCTCGTTAATCCTTGTCAAGAAGCATCTAAGCCTATGAAGGCATATGCAGTATGTGTGAATGGCTTTGACGCAACTATTAAGCGCGTGAAGCCATTATCGAATGGCTACGAGCTCATCCCAGACAGCATTGATCCTACTTATAGACCTCAGATATTTGACTTCAACGAGATTGACACACAGTCCGTTTCTATTATTGGTGAGGTTGTGTGGTATTTAGTGCCTTTTGGCTTTGAGATTTAAGGAGGGGAGGATAAATGGGTAGATCTAAGCGTGTCATTTCGGAAAAAGAACAAGTAATGATTGATAGGATGCTTGATAAATCGCAAGAAGCATTCATTATGGCTATTGAGATTTATAATCGTCCATCAATTAAATATAGAGTTGAGGGCTTTTCATTCTTTATATGTAATGCCTGGGAGCTTATGTTAAAAGCTCAAATTATTAAAGCAAGTGGATACGACAATCTTTTTTATACAAATAGGAATGGTGAGCGTAGAACAATTACGCTTAAGAAGGCTCTTACAAAGACTCTCTCAAATAAAAAATCCCCTGTTACGAGGAACTTAGAAGAGATTGTTGAATTAAGAAATACAAGCACTCATTTTATTGTTGAGGAAGATAATCAGATATACCTAGGTCTTTTTCAGGCTAGTATCACAAACTATGAGCAGTACATGAATAAGTGGCACGAGCGAAGGATTGCTAATATTTTCCCGAGCAATTATTTAACTCTTAGTATTAATGCAAAAACATATAACACAAAGGATGTTTTAGCAAAATATCCTGATGATGTTGCGCTGGCATTAATAAATAGACAAAATCATATTTTTGAAAATGAAGAAGTATCAACTAGTAAAAATTATAGTTGTGTGATTAAGCAAGAATTGGTTTTGACAAAGAAGGCTTCTGACAGTTCTAAAAAAGTTGCAGTTGTTCCTGTAACAGAAGCTGACGAGAAAGTCGCTATTGTAGAGAGATTCAAAGATCCTAGTAAGAGTCATCCTCATTCAGTTACGGAATGCGTATCAGAGATTAACAATCAATTGAAGAAGAGAGGGATTGTTCTATATAAAGGCGATGAAATAAAAGATAGATTTACAAGCAATGATTTTCAAATTTTTGCTGAACAATATGGGTATAAAGAGAATCCAAAGTATTGCTATACGCATATTATTGGACAGAGCCAAAACAGGACATATTCTCAATTAGTTATAGATGAAACAGTCGATGCGTTGGCAAGAAACAATAAATTGATAGGTGAGCTGAAAGAGCTAAAGAAAAAGAGGGCAGCCCAAGGGGCAAAGGAATTCTAAACTGCCAGCAAGTAAACTTGACTGCGTCTACTCCCATCCGGGAACCCAGCGCTAATCCTGTCTAGGGGGCTGCCTCTTAGTTATAAGTGTATCAAAGTGCATATAGGTGTCAATAAGGTCAGTAGTATTAGCTATTCTATTCCAGCTCTTACCTTCTGCCATATTCCCTAAAGTTTAGTGAGCAACAAGAAAAAGATTGCTGACAGTCCAACAATGATGACAGAAAGATGCATCTCGTATTTATCCATGGTAATTATCCTCTCTGTGTTGTAAGACAAGAGTAGGTATTTAGTAACGTCAGTAAGGAGAAAGTATGAACACAAGAAAGATCACTGTAGCAGTTGCAGGAGCAGCTTTGGCTCTTACTTTAGGAGCTTGCTCTGGGCAGCCACAGCAAAACACGCAAAGCACAGCACAGCCACAGACTAAGCAGGAACAGCAAGCACCAGCAAAGAAAGACTTTGACGGTTCAAAACAAGCTGAAGTCGGAGAAGGCTCTGTCATGCTTGCTACTGCAGCCGGTACTACAGAGAATGGCAACGTGCCAAAGCTGACCATTCAAAAAGATACTCAGCTGACGCAGATTGAGGTAGACACAAAAGACCTCGACCGTTCCGCTGTAACACACATTTATGTTGACGGAATTGAAAATACAAAAGGTAACTATGGAGACTCACAGAACGCCATTAGCCTTTCAGGTGATGCGCTGAAAGCTGGCGACCATACTGTTGAGGTAGTCCAGTTTAAGGGTGATGACGTATCTGGCGAGGTGGTCTTCTACCGCAAGTTAAGCTATCAGATTGCTAATTAAGCAATAAAAAGCTCCCTCACATCCGCCAAGACGCTAAGGGAGCAACTTCCACATACTCAATAGGAAGGTGAATACATTATGCCACGTAAACATTCCTCATGGAGGTTCAAACCAGTCAATGGTTCCTGGAAAAATCAGAATCCGTTACATGGCTGACACAGGAGACGGTGGAGGGTTCACAAGACATTCTGAGACCGTCTATAGCACGCACAAAGAGGCTGATGAAATATTAGTGTTACGTGCGCTTTAAGGCAGAAGACATCAAGGCAGAATTCGATAAAATGACCATGGGACAAAATGGGACAAAGAGCGTGTTGTTGAGTTTTGATATTTCGCTTTACAGAGGCCTGTGCAATGTTAAGATCATTGGCAGTGATACGTCTCGTTGACATTCTACGGAACCGAGACCAAAGAGCGGCTGCCATCGTGTAGCCGCTTTTTTCATAAGGAGAAGCCATGAATAGGCCTTTTCTTTCTATTGATCAGTAAATAGAGCTTTTAAATTCAAGTGGCGTTATAACAGATGAAAAGACGCATAACTCCTATTCTGTTCTCATTCAGAAACTTGTATACTACTTGTCTTGTACCTAACGTATGCATGACTAATTTCTTACTCACTTCGGAGGACCTATGTCATTTGAGACAGGAGTTTTTCCGGTTTTAGTTTCTGAAGATGCGGCTACTGAGTCACTATCTCCGCAGGTAAGAGGTGGGCTCAATACGTCGTCCGCTACACCTCTTCATGTTCAGCTGTCGGATTTGATGCGCGTCAAAATTCTGTCAGAAGACTGGAAGACGGGAACGTATATTCCGTCTGAGTCAGAATTTATGGCGCAGTATGGCGTTAGTAGGGGCACTATCAGAAAAGCCATTCAGTCCCTGGTCAAAGAGGGTTTGCTGCTCACTCAAAAGGGCCGAGCAACACAGGTTATCTCTAACACTGTTCGCCATGCAGCAGGAAATACCGTGCTCTCGTTTGCCGCAGCGCTCAGAGATGGTGGCTTTGAATATCGAACTGAAGTCCTGTTTAAGCAGGTAGTTCCTGCAGATCAAGCCGTTGCTGAGCACCTGGAGATTCCCATTGGCTCTGATGTGCTCTTTTTGCGTCGTGTCAGGAGCGTCTCGGATAGGCCTGTGGTGTGCCAGGAATCATGGTCTAACCTGCTTGTTTGTCCACAGCTTGAAGAAGCAGACTTTGAGAATGAGTCACTCTTTGACGCAGTTGAAAGAACTTCTCAAAAAGAGATTGCGCGCTCTCGCATGCGCTATCAGTCGCAAATTGCAGGCAAAGATCATGCCGACTACCTGCAGTGTTCCCCAAACGAGGCCTTGCTTGTACTTGAGCAGGTAATTGAGCTGTCCGATGGCAATTGCATTGAGTGGAGTCAGACTTGGCTTGCCCCACATCAGAGTGTTGTTGGTGTATCTGAGCAGGTAGATGGCTCTATTGGTCCTCTGGACATCTCTTCTGTTCGTCAGTCAGAGCACGTGGGCACATCGCTGACCTCTGCTGAAATAGACCCTGATCAGCGCAAACAGCTTGAGCTTGATTTGTGCCACGAGGCGCTGGTGGTGCGTCGAGGCATTATTGAATTAGCACATCGCTACAGCTCAACGCCATTTCACATCGGCGGCGCGTGTTCTGTGGCAGATATAGTCTCTGTGCTTTTAAGTAAGGTTATGCAGGTGGGCCACAGGGATTGCGAGTGGGAACTCAGAGACCGATTGATTCTTTCTAAGGCTCACACATCGCTGGCGCTGTTTCCGGCTCTTCTACGTGCAGGAATGATCTCTCAAGAGGATATTGACCGCGGAGTCTTTGGACCCGATGCCGTCCTCTTTAAGCATCCACTGCGAGACCTTCAGCGTGGCTTTGAAATCTCTGGTGGCAGCCTTGGCATGGGCTTGGGCTACGCCGCTGGCCTGGGGCTGAGCCTTCGCAGAAAAGACCTTCCTTCTCGCGTTTTTTGTATTTTAGGCGACGGCGAGTGTGACGAGGGTTCCATTTGGGAGAGCGCGGCGTTTATCGGCCACAACCAGCTCTCCAACGTGACGGTCATTGTTGACCAGAACCGCATGCAGCTGGATGGCCCCTGTGCATCCATCTTGGACACCGGCTCAATTGCAAGAAAGTTTGATGCGTTTGGTTTTGAGTCTGTCGAGGTAGACGGGCATGATGTACTTGCACTGTACGACGCATTAAAGCAGCAAACTTCAAGGCCTCGCGCGATTATTGCGCATACCATCAAGGGCAAGGGACTTTCATTTGCCGAGAATAACGTCTCATTCCACGACGCGTGTGTGACAGACGACCTTTATGAGCAGGCATTATTTGATCTGAAAGTTGCAGAGGAGGCATGCTCATGCTAGATACATCTTTGCAGCCAGCGTATATTTCGGCTGAAGAGTCGCAGATGCTTGCGGACATGAACACAAAAGAGGTATTTGGTTGGGTAATGGGTAAGCTCGCTGAAGATGACGAGCTGCTAACCGTTGCCGTTGCCGACTATGGTCGTCGTTTGAATCTGGATCGCTTTCGTGAGCTTAGACCAGACGGCTATATCCAGTGTGGAATTGCAGAGCAGAACCTTATTGAAGTGGCATCTGCCTGCGCAAATGAGGGCTTTCACGTTTTTGCGCCGTGCTATGCCACGTTTGTGACCTCACGAACGCTCGACCAGATTCGAGTCAACCTTGGCATGATGAAGTCGCCCGTGGTGCTTGTAGGTGTTGCCGCTGGCTGCGAATCCGCAGCTACAGGACCCTCTCACATGGCGGTAGAGGATATTGCGGTAACCAGGACCATCCCGGGGCTTTCCGTATTCAATCCAGTCGATAATACCCAGCTTGCGGTCACGCTCATGGAGCTTGCAAAGCATCCACGACCAGCTTACGTGCGTATGACCTCGTGCGATGGCGTCAATCTACATCCAGATGGTTACGTTTTTGATGCGTCTGGTGTCGAGAAACTCTTTGAGTCGGCTTGCGCGGCGGACACAGCAAGCTTAGGCGGCATGGCGGTCGCCGAAGCAGCAGCTACTGAAGCCACAACCGTCACTCAGCCGAGACGCGTGACCGTACTTGCAACGGGTGCAATAACCAGCCGAGTCGTCGAGGCAGCTCAGCGAGCTGCAGAGCAGGTGGCTGCCGGGCAAACCGCTTCCGATCGGACGAACATCGAAGTCTACGGCGTGTCGAGCATCAAACCACTTGACGCATCTCTGACGAAAATCTGTCAGAACTCTGACGTGATTATTACTGTTGAGGAACACTGTGTTTTAGGTGGATTCGGCAGTGCAGTTGTCGAGCAGTTCAGTGCTTCAGGTCCATGTCCTCAGGTAATACGCTTGGGCATGCCTGATGCATATTTTGAAGCGGACGTTCACCACAACATTCTTGCGCGCGCTGGACTATCGGTTGAGAGTCTGCAAGAGGTTCTTCTCGCCAACTGTTAAATCAACTAATCGAATCCAGGAAGTCTTTCTGTATTATCGAACATATCTCTGCAAGTTCGATTGCTGATAAAACCAACAGATCTAGGCCGGCTATTACAAAATTAATAAAATCCATTCGAAGAAAAATGAAAAAAAGATTTGAAGATGTCTGGGAAAAGATTATCGTGGAATAAAAGATACATCTTAATTAGCCCTCATGAAGATAGTTAGTTAGTTAGTTGGAACTATCCCTTGCCCATTGAGATGATGAACAAGGGATAGTCCCCATGTTCTTGATTGATTATTTTTTCAACTTCTTGATTTGTAGTAATGCGCCCGATTCCATTATTCCAGGTGACATGCCAGTCACAGTAAAGGACTGATTTTTCAGGTTCTTGCGGAGGTGTATATATCCCACCAATCATTTCTCCCTCGCAAATGGGTGATGGCATTGAATAGAACCACACATTATCTGAATATTCATCAGTAAAAGTTACACATGCAATTTGAGTCTCAGGATTAGGGGTGTCACATTGGACCCATTTAATACTTCGGGGGTTCAAGCTTCCAGTAGAAAGAATATATATAATCAATGCAGACATAGGTATTATCGCAATGGTTTGTAAAACGGTGTGCACAAGTTTTCTACTATAGTTTAAAGACTCAAAAAAGCTGCGAGATGACACGATTAAAAAAATGACTATAGCCGCTAAAATAAAGCATACCATCCAGTGTCTAAAAAACAATACTCCTAAAAAACACACTGGAGTAGGATACGTTATGAACAAAATGAATTCATTTGCATAGAACACCAGAAAGAGAGCTGCTAAATAAATGGCCGCTCTTAGTAAATGAACAAGGCGATTAGTCTTTGAAAGCATCTCATTACCTCATTCTGCAAGTTTGAGAAATAACATCAACTCATGATTTCATAGACGGATAAGATTTGTATGTATGGGGAAAGAATTAAATTCCGTTAGGGTTTCAATGGCATCTGAGTTTGTAGTTGTAATGTGATATTGGTTATTCTCATGAACTAGTAGCCACTCAATATCTTTTCTTGGTACTGAGTGGCTATATAACTTAATAGTTGCTATACTTTCTCCCAAACCGAATGGAAAACGTAAAACATAAAAGTGGAGAGTTTCTTCTCCTCCAAAATCAAAATCCTCAAGTAAAACAACTCTGGATAATGAAATTTCTCCAGTATTTACTACAGATTTATAATCATTTTGACAGGAATAAATACAAGGAATGAATAAAAATAATGCTGCACAAAAAGCAACAGAGATATTATAAATAGCAAATAGATAAGTTGCTTTTTTAAAAAAAGTAACCATAGATTTTATTTTAGACAACAGTATTAGTGAAGTTATTAGAATGAAAATAGACATAAGAAATAATGCCTGTGGTATTGTCAACAAAGTACCAAGAAAGCTCACTGGAGTATTATAATCAAGTGAGAAGAAAGAGAAATTTGAGAAGAAGAAATAAACCACTGACAGGACGCAAATAACAAAATATACGAAGCAAATTACCGTGATAAAAAACCCTTTTGACCTGTCCATCGCGATATCCTATTCTGTAGGTAGATAAAGACATTTCAGTAGAATTTTGCAAACTATTGTATATAAATAAATCAAAAGAGTCTATAACTAGACATATAGTCTAGTTACCATATATAGCTATACAAATCGTAAGAAATTAACTTTGAAATTTATTGAAACGGTGATAACGAAAAAACTCCTTATTGTGGGAGTCGTTATACTTTCGGCGCTTTTTGACCTTCTCGCAAAAATCGGCCCTATTTCTATGGTTCAAATTACAATGACATTCTATATTGTTGAAGAAAGTATGTCTGCAATAAAAGCCTTAAAGAAGCTTGGCATAAAAACACCTGCTAGACTAGTCAAACTAATAAAAGAAAAACTCAATGACAAATAGCGTATGGTGCCCCCAACGGGAATCGAACCCGTATTGCCGCCTTGAAAGGGCGATGTCCTAACCGTTAGACGATGGGGACGCGAAGAAAAAGTATAGCAAAGATGCTGCAGATTTCTAGGGCTAAACGGCGCGATTTTGGGCTTTCATCTATTCTTCGTTTTCCCACCAGTCCAGTCCGGCCTTAAACGCGTAGTCGCGAGCGCTTTGAATCACGCCAGGCACCGACTCTGCCCATGAAATAAATTCCGGTACGTCAGCGATAATCGCCTCAGCTTCGTGAACTGCGATAACGTTTTCGGCAAACGTGTCAGGCGTAAAGTTGATTCTGCACGGAATGTAGAGATCAACAAAAGATGGCCTGAGCAGCGCATATGCCGCTCCCTCGCCGAGGTTAACAAAGCCTTTCAGCGCGCGCTTTGCCGCGGGCATGCGATTCAACTTGAAGAACAGCAGCGTAAACGCCAAGCGCATCCAGGCATTTGACTGATATCCACAGCTCTCGTCCAGCTTGTGGAGCCCTTCCTCGTCTTCCAGTCGAGCAAGAACATATGCCAAGGTAAAACGCGCACCCAGCAAATCTGTTGGCGAGAAGAACAGGAGATCTTCACAGGCTTTTTTGGAGAGCTTGAAGCAGGCGCAATCGGTTGCAACCTGGGCAACCTGTGCGTAGAGGCGCAAAAGTGGTCGAGCTTCAGCGCAGGTCCAAGCGTCGCCGTGATTTTGCTTTGCTTGCTCTAGTTTTGGCCTAAAGATAGGGTCAAATTCTTTTTGCAGGTCTAGCAGGTCGTTGAGGATTGCTGCAGGATGATTGTTGGAGATTTGCGCAAGAATTCGTTGAGCTTCAAGGTTAATGCTTGTGTTAGCAAGAGCTGGGTTTTCAATAATATTTGTCATTTGATTATGCAAGAAGTTAAGCAGATCCATCCGACTTGCAAAGAAGTCAGCATCGGAATCAATTTCTTTTGTAATTCCAGCCTGATACTTGCCAATGACATTGACGTATTGAGCAAAAGCCCTTTCTTCTTCGTCAGAAATAAAGTCTTCAGGAGAGGCTTCTACTGCAAGCTTCAACTCATAGAGAGCTGCCTCAGATACGATGTTCTTCTCTTGTGCACACTTAGCTACCAGGCGGTCTACCTGCTCACTGACCATATCGTTAGCGGAATGCTTAATCACTCTGCATCACCACCCGAGTGTGGATTATTTGGCCCGTCGATATGCGGTCCGCTTGGTCGCGGGCCAGCGGGACCTCCGGGGAAGCCGGGGCCGACCGGGCCGCCAGGGAAGCTGGGGCCAGCTGGGCCGTCGGGCACGCTGCCGCCGGATTCACCAGGGAACGAATCTGCCGAAGCGAACAACGCATTTGCCTGCATTTGAAGCTCTTTTTCTGCAAGTTCAACGGTCTTTGGGTCTCTCGCCCTAACTTGATCTGCAAGCCAACGACCAAGAACACCGCGTCCTATCAGGTCATTTCCTTCTTGCAGCAGCACGGTGGCCTCTGCGATGGCAATGATGAGCTCGTCCTCAGAGTAGGGAAGCACGTTGAGACGAGAGAATTCTCCCTCGGGCAAATCCTTCTGCACGAAGCAACAAAGCGTTGCCTCCGGATAGCGCTCAATCAGCAGGTCAAGGTAGTGCTCAGCCTCAACCAACTCACGCTTTTTGAAGTGAATAGCCAGGCGAGCCAGCAAAATCCACGGGTCATCTGCCCCGCGAGGCGGATCTAGCTTGCGGTACTGATCCATGAGGTTGTCGAGGGCG
>ERZ773045.982-NODE-982-length-13528-cov-2.913902_pt1 | contig 13528 bp, 14 predicted proteins | sample MGYA00580635_ERZ773045 | MGnify/ENA primary metagenome ERZ773045 (study PRJEB29015, sample SAMEA2738115) | human oral metagenome | biome: human oral; feature: human-associated habitat; material: saliva | place: China | collected 2261 ...
GTCTCGGCATCCTCGGTATCCTTCTCCAAGGCGAAGCTCGACGACGATGACGACAGAGGCGTGTACGAGATTGAGTTCTATGTGGGCAACACCGAGTATGATTACGAGATCGATGCGCACTCCGGCGCGATACTGGAAGCAAGTGCAGATAATGATTGAGGATGAGATGAGAAAGAAGTGATGAAGAGGGTAATCTGCGTTGAATTGTAACGCAAACGACGTTACAATATTATAAGGAGGTGATTGTCATGGAAAAAACAGCAACATTAAACTTGAGGGTCAATCCGACATTGAAAGCGGATGCTGAGGCAATCCTCGGACAATTAGGTCTTCCGATGTCAACGGCAGTGGATCTGTTTTTAAATCAGATAGTGCTTACGGGCGGTCTTCCTTTCGCAGTGAGTTTACCCGCTGTGCCCGCCGACATAGATGCACGTGGGATGAGCGAAGAAGAAATTCGCGAAAGACTACGGAGAGGTTATGAGGATTACCGGAGCGGAAAGGTGCAGGATGCCGCAAGTACATTTTCAAAGTTTCGGGATAGTCACAGAAAATGAAGCGCTATACGGTCCGGATTACAGATCAAGTAGTCGGAGACATGGAGGAGCTGTATAACGTATATCGCTGTTCAGCTTAGAGCGTCGGAGAACGCAATGAGGCAGTACGATCGAATTGCGGAAGCTATCCTCACGCTTGACCAATTTCCCGAACGATTTGGGTGTTTTCACACCGAACCGGAATACTCTATGGGTATTCGCAGAATGGTGGTAGATAACTTTTTGGTCTGCTATGTCATCGAAGCGGATGTTGTCACGGTAACGAATGTTCTGTACGGAGCTTCCGATGTTCGACAGAGATTGAAGAATCATAGAGAGGGCTGAAAAGGACAGTCGTTGTTAGTGCATGCGTGTTTAGTCGCAGACTTTGAATGACGTGGTCTGCGACTTTTTTCGTGTTTCTTGCTAACTGCTCTTTGCTAGAGCAGTTGTCAAACATGAGTTTTATATGGAGCGCATACGGATATCGGCGCAGAAGTGCAAAGCTCATGACGTTTCTCAAGCGAGGCATGGAGCGCTACGGTCTGGTCTCCTTCCTGCGAGGCAATCAGCGCTGTGACATCGAAGAGATTCGCTTGGATGATATGATTAGTTTTCGCGTGAAAAGTGAAAGAGGCAATCAAAGTTTAAGCAAATCGTAACGGAAACTTACTTTGCTTTCGAAGCCAAAAGAGAGACAATTCATTTGTACCTGTTTTAAATCCAACAGAGCTCCATATCGAAGCGCTACGGTATTAGAGGCTACAGCCCGGCAGTACAGACTGCGGTCCGCTTCCAAGGGATGTTTGTCGGAAGGCAAGGAGGAGCAATATAAAAGTCATTCTAATCAGGCATTGTAAAGTAAGATATGACTGGCGCAGCCTTTACAGTTCGGCAGAGTTTGACCGGGCGTGTCGAGAGTACGATAGGGCTCCGATGGAAGCCGCAAAGCCGTCGGCCATTCAAGAGGCAGTGGGCGCTGTTTACATTAGTCGCTTAGAGCGAAGCAAAAGCACTGCGCTTTGCTTCTTTGGTAAAGCGAAATTAAAACAGACGGAACTCTTGGATGAGGTTCCCCTTAGATCAAGTTTTGATACGGAATTGCGCTTGCCGTTATGGTTTTGGAATCTGACTGGGAGAATCCAGTGGTTTCTGAATCATCCGAGGCAAGCAGAGCCCAGGCGCCTCACAGAGCGCCGAGCGAAAAAACTGGTCGGAAAAGTATGCGCCGCGGGAGAGGACTGCATCCTCGTAACACACGGATTCTATATGCATACCTTGGTAAAAGAGTTTAAAAAAGTAGGCTTCAAAACAAAGCAGCGTAGAGCGTATTACCAAAACGGGCAAGGAATCACACTGTGGCTTCCGACGCCAAGAGAGGGACAAGCATGAGCAGTGACATTTCGGAACAGAATGAAAAACTCATCGAATTTTTGAAGCTGTTTCAACATAAACTCAGACGCATTCTGGGAGCTAAGCTCATCGGCATCTATATCCACGGTTCGGTGGCACAGAATGCCTTTCGCTGGGAGCGCTCCGATGTGGATGCGCTCGCGGTGGTTTCGGAGCGGCTCACCGCGGCCGAACGCCTTCACTTTGTTGAGGAGATGCGAGCGCTTAGCGTGGAGGGGCCTGCGAAGGGGATTGAAGTCTCCGTGCTAACGGAGCAAGAGCTGCGTGAGGGGGCGCATCCCTATGTCACGGAATGCCATTATTCGCCCTTTTGGGATGAATATGTCCGCGAGGCAGGTTGGGAGAATTGGGATGATGAATCGCGCAGGGATGAGGATATCACAAGTCATATTTTTAACCTGAGGCAGAAGGGCATCGTGCTCGAAGGACCGGAGATTACGGCGCTCTTTCCCGTCATCTCCCGCGAGACTTTTATGGAGAGCATTGCCTACGATGAGCACGATGCGCCCGTAGACATGGTGGATTCCGTTATGAACCTCTGCCGCTATCATTGTTTTTTGCGGAGCGGGGCGCTTCTTTCCAAGGAGGAGGGCTTACAGCGAATGCTGCCCGAGCTCCCGGACTATGAAGCGTTTCTTCGGACGATACTGCGGGAATTTTACGCGGGTACCGTGTACTTAGACGAAGCGCTGACAGAAACGGCAGAACGCTTCAAGGAAGAGATGCTTACCAAACGAGCGAAAGAACTGGCTGAACCGGACCGAAAACTACCGGCAGAATAAGGAGGTAAGTCATGAAACATTTCCGGAAAAAGAGTCTTGCGATGCTGACGGCGCTGGCGCTGGGGGTGACAGCGCTCTCCGGCTGTGCGCCGACGGCTGCGTTAAAGACGGTGGAAGCCGAGTATCCCGCAGCGGTTGCGGAGGGGAAGACGGCGGAAGCTTTTGCGATGAGCGACGAACATCGGGACTGGCTCGAGGCTTACCGTAAGAAGACAGCGGTTTCCGCCGCGTATCAGACGGAACTGCGGGGCTATTACCGCAATCTGTTGCCGAAGATCTTATACGAGGAAGATGAAAACACGGTCTGTTCGCCGCTCAATATCTATATGGCGCTTGCCATGCTCTCGGAAATCACGGAGGGCGATACCAGAAAGCAGATTTTGGAGACGCTCGAAGCAGAGGATGCGGAGGCCCTGCAAGGTCGCATCTCGGCGCTCTGGGAGAGCAATTATATCGACACGCCGCTTGTCAAGAGCCTGCTTGCGGATTCGCTTTGGCTCAATGAGTCCGTGCGCTACAATGAGGAGACGCTTGACCGACTTGCGAAAACCTACTATGCGTCTTCGTTTCGCGGAAAGCCGGGCTCGGCGGAAATGGATGAGGCGCTCCGCAAGTGGACGGATCAAAATACCGGCGGACTTTTAACGGACTATACCAAGAACTTAAAGCTCGAGCCGGACACAGTTTTGGCGCTGGTCACGACCATCTACTATAAGGCGGCATGGGTTGATGCGTTTTATGCCGCGGGCAACACAAAGGAGACCTTCCACGGGACAAAGGGCGATGCGACGGTTGACATGATGCACCAAACCGACACCATGGGCGTCATGGAAGCGGAGAAATTTACCGCGGTGCGCTTGCCCCTTAAGGACAGCGGCGACATGTATTTTTACCTCCCGAAGGAGGGCGTTGCGGTCAACGAACTCACGGAGGATGCGGCTGTCTTTGACGCGTTGCCGCCGACGGACACCGCGCATTGGACTTCGTACCGCGTGAATCTGACCCTGCCGAAATTCAAGGTTTCCGAGGAGACAGATCTCATGAAAACGCTTGCAGCCATGGGCATTACAGACGCGATGGATGCCGGCAAGGCGAACTTTAAACCGCTCACGGAAGCAAATAACAATTTCTTCCTGAATCGCGCGACACACGCTGCCATGGTAGAGGTGGATGAGCAGGGTGTGACCGGAGCGGCCTATACCATGCTGGCCATGGCGGAAGCGGCGATGCAGATGAGCGAGCCTCTGGACATTACCTTTGACCGCCCCTTCCTCTTCCTCGTAACCGCGGAGGACGGTTCGTTGCTGTTCTCGGGCGTGGTGCGAAATATCGAATAAGATAGGTTCTTGCAGTGTGCCTTTGACGCGGATTCGGCTGCGGAGCCGCTTGGTTTTGATAGAGATAGCGCAATCCGACTTCTTTATGGAGTCGGATTGCGCTATCTCTTTGCCTGCATCTTCCGCTGCGCTTAGGAAACGGTCAAAGATGCAAATTAGAAGAGAAAAAAATCTGTTGAAAACACTCGGCAAGCTGATATAATGTACATATACAATAAGTACACTTTGGCGAGGGGGACACGGTTTGAACATTGTGATCAGCAACAATACCGGAAAACCGATCTATGAGCAGATCACAACACAGGTAAAAGCCATGATTATAAGCGGGGAGCTAAAGGCGGGAGATGCGATTCCCTCCATGCGTGCGCTGGCAAAATCAATCCATGTGAGTGTCATTACTGTTCAGAGAGCGTATGAGGAGCTGCAAAGAGATGGCTTTATAGAAACCACGGTTGGCAGAGGCAGTTTTGTTTCCGCACAAAACAAAGAGTTCTATCAGGAAGAACAGCAGCGCATCGCCGAAGAACATTTGCAAATCGCCGCGGAAATCGGCCGAGCGAACCGAATTTCGCTCGAAAAATTGAAGGAGCTATTGGCGCTGTTCTATCTGGAGGACGAATAATATGGAAAATATATTAGAGTTGCGGCAGGTCTCCAAGTCATTTCCGGGATCGAGTTTTAGGCTGGAGGACATCAGCTTTTCCCTGCCGTATGGCGCTGTGTTGGGCTTTGTCGGAGAAAACGGGGCCGGAAAGACGACCACAATCGGCTGTATTTTAAATACGATTGCGCAATACGGCGGCAGCATCAAATTATTTGGGAAAGAGATGCGAGATTCCGATACGGATATCAGAGAACGGATTGCTGTCGTTTATGACGGGGCTAATTTTCCGAGTTATCTGAATGCAAATCAAGTGTCGGATATTATGGCGGGTGTTTACAGGCATTGGGATAAGACGCTGTTTTGCCACTACCTCGAGAAGTTCAAATTGACGCCGACGCAGAAAATCAAACAGTATTCCAGAGGAATGACGATGAAATTGGCGATTGCGGCTGCCTTATCGCATCATCCGCAGCTGCTTGTTTTAGACGAGGCGACTAGCGGACTGGATCCCATCATGCGGGATGAGATGTTGGATGTGTTTCTGGATTTTGTACAGGATGAGCGGCACTCTATTTTGCTGTCATCCCACATCACAAGTGATTTGGAAAAAATAGCCGATTACATTACATTTATCCACAACGGGAGACTGATTCTCTCCGCAATGAAAGATGATTTGCGCTATAACTATGGTGTGATGCGCTGCAGCGAGAATCAATTTCAGGCCTTGAACCAAGAGGATATGATGGCTTATCTGAAACGGGATTATCAGGTCGATGTGCTGCTTTCCGACAGCAAAGCCGCACAAAAAAAGTACAAGGATGCTGTGATTGACCATGTATCCATTGATGAGATTATGCTGCTGCTGATCAAGGGAGAACGGAGATGAAGGGACTGTTGAAGAACAATTATTTCGCGACCGTAGACAATGCGAAGGCAATTACAGCTCTTATGGTGTTGCTCTGTGCGTTGGGTATTGTTATGAAAAATCAAATGCTACTCATTTCGTTTACCCTGTTTTGCATGGTCGGATTTTCGCTCATCTCGCTTGTGGGAAGCCTGAAAGAACGGGGCTTTAAGTGGGACAAGTATAAGCTGTCAATGCCGGTAAGGAGAGCTGAGATTGTGAGGAGCTACTTTCTGAGCCTGCTGCTCTGGCTCGCTTTCGGAATGTTGCTTGCCGGAAGCGGTATTGGTTTATCGCTGGTATTTCGGGGCTTTCTATTTGACAAACCCACAGATGTCTTTAATCTGTATGTTGGCGGGATTGGTGTCAGCTTGTTTGCGGGGGCAATCTTTTTTCCGCTGTATTGCTCATCGGGAGGAGAGGAAAGAGGAGAAGCTCTGTTGGTTATCAGCTTGCTTTTGGGCTTTGGCATCATTGCGGCAATCAGCAGCTTCATCAATGCACGCATCCCGACCCCGCTGACAGCGCGAGGAACGATTGCAGTCGGAATTATGATACTGTCAGCTGCGGTCTGTGTATTTGTTTTTTCGTACGCACTGACGATCCGTATCTACCGGCGGCGGGACTGCTAGACGATTTCAGGAAACAGAAGGGAGATTTCACTATGGGGTTTGACATCACCTATCATGCGATTCGCAGGGATGAGATGGAGCGCTGCTTCTTTGCGCCGATGAAGGCGTTAAAGGAGGGAGACAGCAGTGTAGCGGAGCGCTTTGCGGAGGTGTATCAGGCGGAACACGAGTCTTTTTACGGGGAGAAGTACTTAGACATTATGAAGACCGTTGCGGCCTGGGATATTAGAAGAGCCAGTGAAAAGGGCATACTCTACGGAATGGCGGTGGTCAGCGGTTTCTTCACCGAATATCAGTATGTCCGCGGTTCGGCTTATTCGTTCCTCATTGAGGAACATCCGGAGATGAAGCGCTACTGCAGTCCGTGGAAGAGCTTTGTGCCGGAGTGGATTCCGGAACCCGACCATGACATCTTAAGTGAAAATTACGCGGCCGGCATCTACATGGCTCCGGAGCAGGTGAAGTCCCTGCTTCGGGATTACGAGGGGGATGCAGGCGTGCGGAACTGCCTCGAGACCTTTTTCGGTGACAACCTCGCGGTATTTCTGACTTCGCTCCGTCAGGCGAGTGCGTCGGAGAGCGGTCTCATGGAGGCGGCCGAGGTCATGGAGGTAAATCCCTTTGATCTCAACAAGTCGACATGCTACTCAGACATTCGTCTCTGTGACCCGCAGGGTGCTTTCATCTATCAAAAAGTCGCAATCGAGCAGGTAAAAGCCGCGAGCGGAATGGAGGCGGAAGAAATCATAGAAAAAGTGAAGTACGAAAAGCACCGTTACGAGACCCCGGCGGAAGAAACAAAGACGGCAGAGGAAGAGGCGCAAGAGCCCGAGCAAGCTGCAGAGAAAAAGCCCGGTTTCTTTTCAAGGCTTTTCGGGAAAAAGTGAGCACATGAGAATCGAACATGTGGCTCTCTATGTCTCCGACCTGGAGCGCGCGCGGGCGTTCTTTGTCCGCTATTTCGGCGGAAGCGCAAATGCGCAGTATCACAATGAGAAGACCGGCTTTCGCTCCTACTTTATATCCTTTGCGGACGGCGCGCGTTTAGAGCTCATGACAAAGCCGGATTTGGTATTACAGGAGAAGGCGCTGCATCTCGCGGGGTATGCACACCTGGCCTTTTCGCTCGGGAGCAAAGAGAGGGTGGATGCCCTGACAGCGCAATTGAGAGCGGAGGGTTATAAAGTCATCAGTGGGCCGCGCACCACGGGAGACGGCTATTACGAGTCCTGCATTCTGGATTTTGAGGGAAATCAAATCGAATTGACGGTGTAGTAAGACACAGCAAAACACAAAGAAAAAGAGCGACAGCCGTGCCCAAGGGAGCAAGCGGCTGTCGCTCTTCTTGTTTCGGCAGAAGCTCTTGTAAACGCACTGTTTTAGGGAAGAGTTCCGTGCCGGAGAGCGGAAGCGGAAACAAGGCGGATTGTGGATAAAGCACAGTATAACGACGATGAAAAGGGCTTATAGTCAATAAATAGACAATATATATGCGGAAGGTAAAATAATAGTGGGAAATAATGCTGTATAATATCGATTAAATATTGAATTAATTGCGCAAACTATATATGATAAAGAAAAGCAAAGTTACAAAGTGAGACTTTATTGTAAGAGGCACTTGCGTCGAGGCTGTTTTTGGATAGAGCGCCGGGCGCAACGAAGGGAGGCGGCGGAGACAAGAGCGGAAGGAGCGGATTTTCGGAATTAAGTAGGAATCAGACGGAAACGGAAAGCAAAACGTTGTGCGGAGGTGCAACATGGGAGAACAGGTAAACAAAACAAAGAAACGCGGCTCGATTAATGCTTTTGTCATTGTGTTTCTCGTCATTGTGGGATGCTATATTCTTTCGCTCTTCATCAGCCCGGGTGCCTTTGAGCGCGAGCAGCTGAACGGGCGCACGGTGGTCATTGCGAATTCCTATCACGTCACGGATAAGATTTATCTGGGTCCGCAGGCAATCTTCCAGGCAGTGCCGAACGGCCTGGTCTCCTCGGCGGGTATGATGTTCCTTGTCATGCTGGTCGCGGGTTGTATCGAAGTCTACAAGAGAACCGGCGCACTCAATAAGGGTGTTGCGCGCATCCTATCGAAGTCGGAGCGCGTGGGTCACGAGAAGATACTTGTGCTCATCATGATTATCTTCGGCGCACTGGGCGGCTTTCTCGGCTGGAACGAACAGATTGTGCCCTTTATACCGATTGTGCTCTCGCTCTGCCTGGCACTCGGCTACGATCTGATGACAGGCATTGCCTGCTCGGCGATGATTGATATGATCAGCTTTTCGTTCTCGCCGACCAGTGTGTACACCGTCGGTATCTCGGATGAAATCGCGGAGCTCCCGATGTTCTCGGGTTTCCTGTTCCGCTTTATTCTGCTCTGCGTCGCAGACTTTATCATCATCCTCTATGTCCTTCGCTATGCGCGCGGCGTGCGGAGCGGAAAGATTCAGTCGCTCACTGCGGACCTAGACAGTGACAAGTTCCGGGTCGACTACTCGCAGGAGATGCGGGAGCCGCTGACCGGCGGGCAGAGTCTTTCTCTGCTTTTCTTTGTTGTGGTTTTCATCACAGCCATCGCGGGTGTGGCGAAATTCGGTTGGTCGATGAATGACCTCTCGGCCTGCTTCCTCTTCACGGCGATTGCGGCGGGCTTCATTAACCGCATGGCGCCGAACGATATTGTGAATGCAATCTGCGCCGGTGCGAAGGACGGCCTGGTGCCGGCCCTGGTGATAGGCCTTGCGCGCGGCATTCAGTGGATACTCACGGCGTCCGGCATCATAGACCCGATTATCTATAGCATTTCAAGACCCTTAAAGAGCCTGCCGGGGCCGGTCGCAGCGATTGCGGTCATGTTCGTGATTGCGATTTTTAACGGTCTCATTACCTCGGGTTCCGCGAAAGCTATGGCACTTATGCCCATTTTGATTCCGCTCGCGGATCTCATCGGCATGACGCGGCAGACGATGATACTTGCCTTCCAGTTCGGCGACGGCCTCACGAACTCGCTCTGGTTTACGAGCGGCACTCTGCTTATCTTCCTCACGATTGCGGGCATTCCCTTAAAGAAATGGTGGAAGTTTGTCACGCCCTTGATTACGATGTTATTTGTGGTCTGTATGATAGCCTTGATTGTCGCGACCAAGATTCACTACGGACCGTTCTGAGCAGGGATAGAGCTTACAGATACGCGATACACGGAGAAAGCATGATGAGCGTGGGGAAGCCGGAAGCGGTGTTTGTCCCCGCGCGATAAGAGAAACGTCAGGGGGTAAGCTTTTATGATCGATATTTTGGCAGAGGGAACTGCGCTGCGCGAAGAACTCGTGGAACTGCGCCGCTATTTTCATGCGCATCCGGAGCAGTCCTGGCAGGAGTTCAACACGCAGAAAAAGATTTGCGAGTATTTGGATGCGCTCAGCATCCCCTATGTGAAGGTCTGTAAGACCGGTGTGATTGCGACCGTAGCGGGGAAACATTCCAAGGGGAAGGTGCTCGGCATACGCGCGGATATCGATGCGCTGCCGGTCACGGAGCTTTCGGAGGTCGCATGGAAGTCCGAGAACGAGGGCTGTATGCACGCCTGCGGGCATGACACACACATCACCATGTTGCTCGGCACAGCCAAGCTTTTAAAGAAGATGGAGGATGAGCTCACGGTTACGGTGAAGCTTTTATTCCAGCCCGCAGAGGAGTTCATTGCGGACAGCGGCGCGGGACTTATGAAGAATGAACCGGAAGTCTTGGCCTGCGACCGCCTAATCGCCATGCATGTCTGGAGTAAGATTCCTGCGGGCTATGCTTCGCTCCGCTACGGTCCGGTTATGTCGGCAGCGGATACCTTTGACTTTCACGTGAAAGGAAAGGGCGGACACGGTGCGCTGCCGCACCAGACGGTGGATCCGATTGTGGCGGGTGCGGAGCTGGTCATGTCCCTGCAGCGCCTGGTCTCAAGAGAACTGAATCCGCTGGAACCCGCGGTGATTAGCGTGACTTCCTTTGTCTCGGGCACAACCTCGAACGTGATACCGGGAGAAGCGCACCTCATGGGAACCGCGAGAACCTTTAATCCGGAGATACGAGATCGCTATCCCGCGATGCTGCGCCGTGTTGCGGACGGCGTTGCCATGGCGACCGGAACCGAGATTCAGCTGGACTACCACCCGGGACCGCCGCCGACCATCAACGACGATGCCTGTGTGGACACGGGGCGGAGAGCGGCGGAACGGGTTTTCGGAAAAGACCATCTTCTCGACTGGGAGCAGCAGATGGGCGGCGAGGACTTTGCCAAGTACGAGGCGCCGAAATGCCTTCTGTTCCTCGGCGGCGGTTTTTCGGAAGAGGCGCGGCGCTACCCGCAGCACAGCCCTTACTTCGATATCGATGAGAGTGCCTTGGAACTCGGTGTCCGCTACTTCTTAGAGTATGTGCGGGAGTACGCCAACGAGCAAGAATAAAGAGATATCCTTAGCTTGCGGTAGCCGGAAACAGCAGTTGGGGGATAAAAACAAGAAAGCATAGTGATACGAAGAAATGAGCAGCTTGTGGGATACCGCGCCAAGCAAGCGAAGCAGAAAACAGAGTCAGGTAAGAAAAGTCGAAAACAGTGTCAGCAACAGAAGTGGAAATAGAATTGAGGAGCGACAGCAAAAGAAGCGCTTACCGGATGTAAAGCTTGCCTGCACCGAAACGGTGCAGGCTTTTGATGATTCGCTACGGAGTATCGAAGGAGAGAGGCATTGCGGAAATCATATCGTGAACTGACAGAGGAAATCAAAACGGACGGGGAGAGGCTTAAGCTAATTGCAGCGCTCGGGAGCAGCGATGACCTCGCTTATCACTATACGCTGATTTCTGAGGACTGGGCGGCGGGCGGAACGCTTATGCTCGAGAACAGCTTTGACCGGCACGGAGAAGCGGGGATTATCTTTTTGCTCGAGCGGCTCAGAGCGTTAGGGACTGCTTCAAAAACGGACGAAAGTGCAGCTGCCGGTACAGCTACCGATACCGCTTACCTCGCCGCCAAAATTCTCTCGCAGTTAAGACACAGAGACTTTTATGCCGCGCGCGCCAAAGAGCTGGCAGCACTTCTGACCGCAAGATGGGAAATTAGGGATATCGCGCTTCGAAGAAAACAAATCATTGCCCTCGGTTGGATCGGCTCTGAGTCGGAAATCAATCTTCTGATTGACTCTATGCAGAGCGATTCGGATGCGCTCTGCCGCGCCTGGGCGGCTGCCGCGCTCATGCAGCTTTCGTTCCACGCTGTCGATGCAGCGTTTTTGCGGGAGAGAACGAAGACTGCTTTTGCGGAAGCAATACAGAAGGAGGGCGACTTGAATGCTGCCGGCATCATGATAGAGGCGGCACAGACACTCTTCGGAAAGAAGTGGATATCCGCCGCGGCAGCGGAAGCGGCCGAGTCCGAGTCGATTGAAAAGGCGAGAAAATCGGCCCTCCGTTTTCTCGGCAAAGCCTGAATTCCTTGTCGCCTTTGATTGCGTTGTCTATTTGCTTTGCCTATAATGAATTCAACTCAAACTGTCGTATACCGGGCACTCAAATGCTCTTTTGCCGCACATTGCAGCGGTTTAAGGGGCAGCGGCAAGGGACGGCAGAGCAATGGTTTTCGGAATAGGAGACGGAATTCATGACAAATCAGACAAAACAAGCAAGGGAGTTAAGAGATTGCGGAAGGAGCAAGCCGGGAGCAGCCATTCTGATCGGGCATGTTCTGCTCTTGCTCTTTGAACTGGCGGTGGTCGTACACGGCTTTGCGGACGAGGGGTTAGCGACACTCCGCTTTTACACGACAGATTCCAATCTGCTCTGTGGCATCGCTTCGGCGCTCTATCTTTGGACCTATTTCCGGGGCGGAAACGTGAAAGGGAGCGAGGCAGGGCTGCTTACGCTGCTCCGCTTTATTGCGACAAGCTGCCTGCTTGTGACTTTCACGGTGGTATTACTGGTACTCGGCCCGGAGAACGGTTTTGCACATGAGTTTCTCGACGGCACGAGACTATTCAGTCACCTTCTCTGCCCGTTTTTATCTCTGCTTTTATTTCTCTTCGGCGATGAACTCGCATCCTTTTCCTACATTTCCCGCGCGCTCTTTACGACCCTCATTTATGCTGTGCCCATGATACTCTTAAACGCGGCGGGTCTGGTCTCCGGTCCCTACAGCTTCTTAAAAATTCGGGAGCAGAGCGCACAGGCGACCGTATTCTGGATTGTCGTGATCCTAGGCGGAAATGCGGTTCTTGCCTGGGGCGCGGTGCTCTTACAGCGGCGCATTCGTCACTGAAGCTGTTTCTGCTGAGAAAGGAGGCTGTCCATGCTCCAAATCAAGAATCTCAACATAGAACATCGGCGCGATTTGCGCGTCATTCTGGAGAACTTTAACCTGGTTCTGAATACCGGTGATAAGGCGGTTATCATCGGCGAGGAGGGAAACGGAAAGTCTACCCTGCTCAAGTGGATTTTTGACCCCGCTCTTGTCGCGGCCTATGCGGAGTGCGGCGGTGAGCGCATTTTGGGCGCGGAGCGGCTTTCGTATTTGCCGCAGGAGCTGCCGGATGAGCGGAAAGGCCTCTCGGTCTATGAATTCTTTTCGGCGACGGATGCGTTTTTTGTCGCGTTTAAACTGCCCAACCTACTGCGGCGCGTGTTTGCAGAGGGCGCATTTGCCCAAGCCTTCGTACCGATTTTGGCGGAATACAAAGAAACCCGCTCGCCCGAAGCCACGCAGGCGTTTGTACGTCATGTGGCCGGTATGTTGTCGTTTGTGTTGGTCATCGTTACCGCTCTGGGCATACTCGCCGCACCGTGGGTGATTGTTGCTAACGCCCCTGGTTTTATCAACAAACCTGATAAGGTTCAGCTTTCCATTGACCTGCTACGGGTTGTATTTCCTTATATTTTGTTGGCATTATCTGTTTCTCCATTGGGAAGCATTTATTGTGATTATTATAGTATTATGCTCCCCAAAACTCAATACAGCGGGAGTTTCTTATCGTCATTATCTATTTATCACTCTATTTGAAATGCGATGTTGCATTTTGAGTTCTTTAAATTTGGAAAACTATCATTCTCAAAATGTGCTTTACAATTGTGTTTTCGTTTTATTCGTGCGGAGGGTTTAATACCCCGACGCTTGCGTCGTAACAAAGGAAGAGGCTTTCCGTAAGCCTTTTGTAAATAGACGATACAGATACAAGGAGGACGTCAAAAAAGTACCGCAGGCGTATCTATGATACGTTGAGGATCTTCAGAAGCGGCACGGATGCCGCGCGTATTAAGCAGAAACAAGTTTGACACCGG